>Ga0268279_1000369_pt1 | contig 29039 bp, 37 predicted proteins | sample saktaG_6_FD_190142 | JGI IMG/M metagenome (GOLD analysis project Ga0268279, IMG submission 190142) | Saline water microbial communities from Sakinaw Lake, British Columbia, Canada - sak_2010_1_5_80m | ecosystem: Environmental > Aquatic > Non-marine Saline and Alkaline > Saline ...
TTTGCTATCTCTGTAGACAACCTTCCCAATATTTTGCCCTCAGCATTTATTAGAAACCATTTTCTTTTTATCTCTTCTTTTTTTAAATTAAATGTCTTTAATCCAACATTTACCATAAATTCCTCCGATCACGAATCAGTATTCAACTTTTGTGAGAAATAATCCTTTTGCAGGTACAATTTCCCCGCTGAGTCTCCTGTCTTTTTTCAGTATTGCCTCTTTTATACTTTCTAATTTTCTCTGATTAGAGCCAACTTCTAAAACAGTTCCAACAATAATCCTTGCCATATTATACAAGAATGCATTTGCCGCTATTTTAAAAACTATTAAATCCTGTTTATTCTTATTAATTGTAAAACTATAAATTTCTCTTATAGTACTTATTGTATTCTGACTTTTAGTGCTTTTACTACAAAAAGATTTAAAATCCTTCGTTCCTATAAACATCTTTGCTGCTTTTTTCATCAGCTTCAAATTTAACCTTCTTGTAATTAAAATACTATACTTTTTCAAAAAAACACTACAGCTATTATTATTTACAATAAAATAACTATACTCCCTCAGCCTTGCGCTTCTTCTCGAATTAAAAGATTCTCCGACTAAATTAATTTCTCTAATACCAATATCATCAGGGAGCAGACAATTTAACTGCCATTTAAATTTATATAAGTCTAAATCTTTATCAGTTTTAAAATTAATTACCTGGTTTAGTGCATGAACACCTGTATCAGTTCTGCCAGAATAACTAAAATCTTCAAACTTTTTTAATACAGTTGAAAGAACTTTTATTAATTCACCCTGAATAGTTCTTACTTCTCCTGGCTGTGTCTGAAAACCCTTGTAATATGTTCCATCATACTCAACTACAGCCATATAATTGTTCATAAACTCTTATATAATATAAAAAATTTCAAAATAACATTTTTTAGCTAGCCAGCTCTATTATTACCAATTCTGCCCCATCGCCTAATCTATTCTTATACTTAATTATTCTTGTAAACCCACTTGATTTATTATACATTCCCGGAGCTATCTCATTAAAAAGTTTCTGTACTGTTAAATTATTACTCAGTAATTTTAAACAAATCCTTCTCGATGAAAGATCACCCTTTTTTGCCAGAGTTATTAATTTATCTACAAAACCTCTCAAATATTTACCCTTAGAAATTGTAGTTACAATTCTTCCATTCTCAAAAAGTGAAATGGCTAAATTTCTCATTATCACCTTCTGGTGGCTGCTGCTGCCTCCAAATCTCCTTGATTTTTTTGGTATAACCATAACTTACCTTCTCAATAAATTCCTTTTATTTCTTAAATTCTAACCCTAATTCTTTCACTTTATCTCTTACTTCCAAAATAGACTTTTGACCAAAATTTCTAATTTTTAGAAGTTCATCTTCTCTATATTCCAATAATTTTGCTACTGTTTCTATCTTTTCCCTCTTTAAACAATTATAAGCTCTTACGGAAAGTTCCAATTCATCAATTGTAGGATACTCGGGCTTCTTTGTTTTTTCTTCAATTTCTTCAAAAATAGTATCCTCTTCAGCACTATCTGACAGGTCTACTAAAAGAGCCATATAATCACTTACTACTTTAGATGCCTGGCTTAAAGCATCTTCTGGTTTAACACTACCATCAGTTTTAATATCCAGTATTAATTTATCAAAATTAGTCATCTGGCCTACCCTTGTATTCTCGACTTTAAAGCTAACTCTTTTAATTGGAGAAAATATAGTATCAATTGGAATTACTCCTATAGGTTCTTCCTCTTTGATATTTTCTTCTGCTGTCTTGTAACCCTTGTTTCTTTCTAAAACCAATTCTATATTAATATTACTTTTACCTGTTAGAGAACCCAGGTATTTATCAGGATTGATTATCTCTACTTCTGACGGTAATTTAATATCAGATGCCTTAATATTTCCAGGTCCCTTTTTCTTAAGTTTTAGAATCACAGGTTCTACACTTTCCATTTTGAACACAATTCCTTTTAGATTATCAATAAACTCCAAAACATCTTCTTTTAAACCTTTTGCAGTGGAGAATTCATGACTTACATTCTCTATCTTAATACTGGTTATTCCCGTACCTTCAATAGAGGAAAGTAGAACTCTTCTTATTGAATTTCCTAAAGTATATCCATAACCTCTTTCAAGTGGTTCAATTATAAATTTTCCTTCAAAATCATCTTTTCGTTCAATGCTTACACTTGGCTTATGCACCTTTAGCAATTTACATACCCCCCAAATAAATATTCACTTTATTTTGAATATAACTCTATAATCATTCGCTCATTTATAGGAGCTTTTATATCTTCACGCTCAGGTATTCTAAGGACTTTTCCTTTCAGGTTATCCAAATCAACTTCAAGCCATTCAGGTGTTGTAAGACTACTCCCTGTTTCCTTTGCTTCAACTATAGGTGTAATTTCCTTACTTGAGGACATTATACTTACTCCCTGACCTTCTTTTAGCTGATATGATGATATATTTACCCTTTTCCCATCAACAGCTACATGGCCATGAGATATCAATTGTCTTGCCTGTGCGCGTGAAGCTGCAAAACCTAATAAATAAATTACATTATCAAGTCTTGTCTCTAAAAGCTGTAACAGAACCTCTCCAGTAATACCTTTTTTTCTGACAGCTTTTTGATAATAATTCCTAAATTGTCTTTCCCAAACACCATAATATCTTTTTGCTTTCTGTTTCTCCCTGAGCTGTGTATAAAATTCAGTCTCAATTAATCTCCTTTTTGCTCTCTGGCCAGGAATATATGGTTTTCTTTCCATGGCACATTTATCTGTAAAACATCTCTGCCCTTTCAAAAAAAGCTTCTGTTTTTCTCTTCTACATAATTTACAAACTGATTCTTTTACCAAGCCCATTTATTATAAATCCTCCTTATTTATCTATGCCCTTCTTCTTTTAGATTGCCTGCATCCATTATGAGGAACAGGAGTAACATCAGTTATAGTTCCGATTTCCAACCCTGCAGCCTGTAGAGACCTTACTGCCGTTTCCCTACCAGAACCAATGCCCTTTACCATAACGTCAACTTTTGCAACACCATGTTCCTGTGCAGTTTTTGCAACTGCAGTAGCAGTTATTTGTGCAGCAAAAGGAGTACTCTTCCTTGACCCTTTAAAGCCCATTGTCCCCGCACTTCTCCAGGCTATAGTATTACCACTCATATCACTAATATTAACAATAGTATTGTTAAAAGTAGATTTAATATGTGCAACTCCATATGGTATATTTTTTTTATCTTTTCTTCTTAACCTTCTTGTGCCAGTTACCTTTCTAACCAAAATCTACCTCCTGATTACACTGATTGCTTAATTTTCTTACTAATTCCAACAGATCTTTTTCTTCCTTTTCTAGTTCTTGAATTAGTATGAGTTCTCTGACCTCTTACCGGTAAACCTCTCTTATGTCTTATTCCTCTATATGAATTTACTTCAATCAACCTTTTAATATTCTGACTGACTTCCCTTCTAAGATCTCCCTCTATTTTTATATTACTATCAATATATTCCCTTATTTTTACTACTTCTCCTTCAGTCAAATCCTTTGGCTTTTTCGCCTTTTCAATTCCTAAATCATCTAAACACTTCTTTGCCAGAGATCTGCCAATGCCAAATATATAAGTTAAAGCTATTACAATATGCTTATTATTTGGTATATCCACGCCTGCAATTCTTACCAACTAATACCTCCTTAACCCTGTCTTTGTTTATGACGAGGATTCTTGCAAATAACAATTACTTTACCCTCTCTTTTTATAATTCTACAGTTACTACAAATTTTTTTTACAGATGGTTTTACTTTCATCTTAATCGTTCCCCATTAAATCAGAAATATACTCGTTTTTAACTATATTATTTTTTCCTAAATGTTATTCTTGCTCTACTTAAATCATATGGTGATATTTCAACTTTTACTTTATCACCTGGTAAAATCTTTATATAGTGCATACGCATTTTTCCAGAAATATGAGCTAAAACTTTATGTCCATTATCAAGCTCAACCCTGAACATAGCATTTGGAAGTGCCTCCTTTATTGTTCCTTCAGCTTCAATTATGCCTTCCTTTTTTGAAATTTTTTCCCCTTTCTTATAATGATATAATTAGCGCAAATATGTAGAATATCAAAAAACAACTGTGTTGTCTATATATTTTTTAAAGCCGTCATTTAAAAAATAAAAGTAGACTGCTTTTTTTAGCTTAAATTCTTGTTAATATCAAAGGGCCATCTTCTGTAATTGCTACTGTATCCTCAAAATGACAGGACCTCTTGCTGTCCTGTGTCTCTACAGTCCATCCATCTTCCAATATTTTTACTTCGCTGCTGCCTTCATTTAACATTGGTTCTATTGCCAGGACCATTCCTTTCTTAAGAACCGGCCCCTGCCCCGGTGGTCCATAATTTAATATTTGTGGGTCTTCATGCATATTTTTACCTATCCCATGCCCTACAAAATCTCTAACAACCGAAAAATTATCAGCCTTTGCTCTTCTCTCTATTTGGTTAGAAATATCTGTAAGCCTCCCCCCGATAACACACTTCTGAATACCTAAATTAAGCGCATTATAAGTAGCTTCCCAGAGCCTATCCATAATTTTATCTGTATTCCCAACTTTTATACTTCGGGCAGCATCACCATAATAACCGTCTATCAATACACCCACGTCAATAGACACAAGATCTCCATTTTTTACCACTCTTTTGCCAGGGATACCGTGAACTACTTCCTCATTAATAGAAACACAAATACTACTAGGAAAAGGCCTTTTGCTAATCCGACCCAAATATCCCTTAAATGCTGGAATTGCATTTCTACTGATTATTGTTTCTTCAGCTACCTTATCTAAATAACTAGTAACAACTCCTGGCTTTAAAATATTTTTTATTTTTAAAAGAACTTCCGCTACTATTTTCCCAGCTTTATACATTAATTTTATTTCATCAGCAGACTTACAAATTATCATAATTTGCTTAAAACCCTTTCATTTATTTCATCTTCACTGCCAAGACCATCTATATCAATGAGTAAATTTTGCTTACTGTAATAATCAATTAACGGCCTTGTTTCAGTTTCATATACTTTAAGCCGTTTTTTTATAATATTTTCTTCGTCATCTTTTCGCTTATATAGCTTCCCTCCGCAGATCAAACATTTCATATCAGGCATGTTTTCTAAATCATCAATACTATATATGCTATTGCAGCTGCCGCAGATCATCCTTGATGAAAGTCTTCTAATTATTTCATCTTTTTCTACAGATATATTTACTACCTTATCCAGTTTCAAATCAAGCAAATCCAGCATATCCTGAAACATTTTTGCCTGTCTTAAATTTCTTGGGAAACCATCCATTACGAATCCATTACTTGATTTATACTTGCTAATTTCATTCTTAATCAACTCAATTATTATTTCATCTGATACTAAATTTCCCTTTTTTACTAAATTTTCTACCTTCCTGCCTAAATATGTATCTTTTTTTATCTCATCTCTTAAAATATTTCCTGTGGAAATATGTGGTATATTAAACCTCTTTGATATATTTTCTGCCTGGGTTCCTTTGCCAGCTCCAGGATGCCCAAGTAAAACTAATCTCATTTCAAGAACCCTTCGTAATCTCGCATTATTAGTTGAGACTCTAACTGCCTCATCGTATCCAGTGCTACACCTACTGCAATCAATAAAGAAGTCCCCCCAAATCTAAATGGAATATCCATATATATAATCAATATCTCTGGCAGTAAAGCAATTATAGCAAGAAAAAAAGCACCTGGCAGAGTTATTCTATTTAAAATATTAGTCAGGTAATCTCCTGTGTTTTTACCCGGTCTGATTCCTGGTATAAATCCACCATATTTTCTAAGGTTATCTGCGGTATCCATAGGATTAAATGTAATAGCTGTATAAAAATAAGCAAAGACAATAATAAGAACAGTATATATAACAGCATATATGGGATTAAAACGTCCTCCTATAGTTGGACTTAGAAAATTTGCAAAAGATTGTACCCATTTATTTGGGATAAATTGAGCTATGGTTGCTGGAAAAAGCATAACAGCTACTGCAAATATAATAGGCATTACTCCTGCTTGGTTAACTTTGAGAGGAATATATGTACTCTGTCCGCCAAACACTTTTCTTCCTACAATTCTCTTGGCATATTGAACAGGAATCTTCCTCTCCCCCTGTTGTATCATAATTATTGCCATAATTATAGCAATAGCTAAAATAAAAAATAAAATTATAAAAAATATATTAGACCCTTTTAATCTAAAAAGAGTTATCATCTGTCCTGGCAACCTTGATACAATACTCGCAAATATTATAAGGGAAATACCATTTCCTATCCCATGAATATTTATAAGTTCTCCCAACCACATAATTACTGCTGTACCCGCAGTTAACGTTACAATTATTAGAAAAACATGCATAAAATCAAATACTGGGATAGCACCAAAATTTCTAAAGAAAAAAACCATTGCAACAGATTGAATTAGTGCCAATCCTACTGTCATATAACGTGCAATCTGATTTATTTTTCTTCTTCCTACTTCTCCCTCTTTAGCTAACTGCTCTAATTTTGGAATTACCACCTGAAGAAGATTCATTATAATAGATGCTGTAATATATGGCATTATACCTAAAGAAAAAACAGCAAACTTTCCAAGAGCTCCGCCGGAGAATAAGTCCATCATTCCAAGCATCCCAGATTGAACCTGTTCCGTAATTGCACTAGCATCTACTCCAGGTATCGTAACACTTGCGCCAAATCTATATAAAGCTAATATACCCAGGGTAAATAATATTCTATTTCTAATTTCTTTAATTCTAAATGCATTCAATATTGCCTGAAACATTTAAATTACCTCTAGACTCCCCCCTGCTTTTTTTATTTTTTCCCCAGCATTTTTACTGAAAAAGTTTGCTTTTACTGTTAATTTTTTTGTAAGTTTACCATTCCCCAATATTTTCACAGGATTATCCTTACTCATTACCAAACCATTCTTCTTCAAGAATTTAATATCAACCACACTTCCATTTTTAAATCCTTCTAACTGCCCAATATTTATTATATTAAACTGCTTTTTCCTTGTATTTTTAAATCCCTTTAAATGAGGAATTCTCCTTTGTAGTGGCATCTGGCCACCTTCAAAGCCAATTCTTACTTTACCCCCTGAACGAGAAAGCTGCCCTTTTGTCCCTCTTCCAGAAGTAGTGCCGTGGCCTGAGCCATTCCCTCTGCCCACTTTTTTCCTTTTCTTTACGGAATTTTTAGAGGGCTTTAAATCACAAAGTCTCACTGTATCTTTCTCCTATCTTTCAAACCCTAATTAAACATTTATATAATTTATATTACTCTTCTAGCTTCTTACTGGCCTTATCTTGCTTTTCATTAGTTTCTTTACTATCTTTTTTCTTCCTGCTGTCTGTAACTTTGAGATGTATTTTTAATGATTTTAACCCACTTATAGTAGCATTCACTATATTTAATACATTTTGGCTTCCTAATGATTTTGCTAAAATATCTTTCACTCCTGCAAGTTCCAGTATTGCTCTTACCGCTCCACCTGCAATAACTCCTGTACCATTAGAAGCAGGCTTCATAAAAACATGCCCTGCTTTATAACTAGCATTCACCTCATGAGGTATAGTCCCACCTCTCAGCGGAACATCAAAAATATTCTTACTTGCGCTATTTATAGCCTTTTTAATTGCAACTGATACTTCATTTGCTTTACCAAAGCCTACTCCAACTTTACTTACTTTATCTCCAACTGCCACTAAAGCACTAAAACTAAATCTTCTGCCACCTTTAACCACTTTCGCAACTCTATTTATTTTTAGGACCTTTTCACTTAATTCTTTACTATTAAAAATTTCGGGCACTAAATATCCTCCTTGTAATTATTAGAATTTTAATCCGCCTTTCCTGGCTCCTTCTGCTAATGCTTTAACTCTGCCATGGTATTTATAGCTGCCTCTATTAAATACTACTTTATCAATATTTTTTTTCTTTGCTTCTATGGCCAATAGTTCCCCTGTCTTAAAGCTTGTATCTATCTTACCTTTCTTGTTGTTACCGATATCTGCATTCTTACTGGAAATACCCATTAAAGTCTTGCCTGTATTATAATCAACTATTTGGCCATATATATGTCTGTTGCTTCTATAAACACAAAGCACAGGCAAACTTCTATTCATTGCAATCCTGTATCTAACTCTTGATTTCCTTCTAAAGCTTTTATCTTTTCTTTCAATTTTTGTTTTCATAATACTCTATAAATAAAATTATGTACCTGCCTCAGTACCAGCAGCCTTTCCAACCTTTCTCCTAATTACTTCTTCCAAATATTTTATGCCCTTTCCTTTATATGGTTCAGGCTTTCTTATACTTCTAATCTTTGAAGATACTTCCCCCACAACTTGTTTGTCTATCCCTTTAACAATAATAGTAGTATTGTCAGGAACATCAAAAGTTATACCCGGTGTTTTTTCTACAATTACTGGATTTGAATATCCTACTAGTATCTCTAAGCCTTCTCCCTTTTTACTTACTCTATACCCAACGCCAATTATTTTTAATGTCTTGCTAAAACCACTGCTTACACCTACAACCATATTATTTACAAGACTCCTGTATAGACCATGCTTTTTATTAACTTCCTTGCTTCTTAAAGCAGGGGTAAGGACAAGCTTATTACCTTCTAAATTTAATTTAATACAATCTTCTACTTCCTGAGATAATTCTCCCAGCTTACCTTTAACTGCAACCTTATTGTTATCAATACTTATATTTACATCTGATGGTATTTCAATAAGCCTCTTTCCAACCCTTGACACTTAAATGCTCCTCTCTTTTTACCAGATATAGCAAATTACCTCTCCGCCTACACCCAATTTCTTGGCTTTTTCACCAGTCAGCACTCCCTTTGATGTCGATAATATAGCACTGCCAAATCCTCCAAGAACTTGTGGCATATTCTTCCTCTCAGCATACACTCTGAGTCCTGGCTTGCTCACCCTTTTTAAGCCAGTTATCATAGGCGTTTTCTCACTATCATATTTTAACCTAATTTCAATAATATCATTAATGCTCTCTCCTTTAATAATTTCATAGCTGCCTATAAAACCCTCTTCATATAATATTCTAGCTATTTCTACCTTCATCTTTGAAGAAGGAATCTTAACACTATCCATCTTTACATTAATTGCATTTCTTATCCTGGTTAACATATCAGCAACAGGATCCGTAACAGACATCTATCCTCCTTTTTTACCAACTGGACTTTTTTAGTCCAGGAATTGTCCCTTCATGAGCCATTTGTCTCAGACAAATTCTACATAAACCAAATTTTCTATAATAGCTTCTCTTTCTGCCGCATTTATTACACCTATTATATTTTCTTGTCTTATACCTAGGCTCTTTTTTTTGCTTTTCTATTAGCGATTTTTTTGCCAATAAGTCCTCCTATTTACCACTACTTTTTATCTTTTAAAAGGAAATCCGAATTTTTCTAATAAACTCAAAGCTTCCTTATCATTTCTTGCAGTGGTATTAATAGTAATATTCATTCCTTTTACGCTCAAAATATTGTCATAACTAACCTCTGGGAATATCAATTGCTCTTTTATTCCAATAGTATAATTCCCCCAGCCATCAAAACTTTTTTTCGAAAGACCTCGAAAATCCCTAACCCTGGGGATAGCAACACTTAACAATCTATCTAAAAACTCATACATTCTATTCCCTCGAAGTGTCACCATGCAGCCAATCGAGCTCCCTTCCCTAAGCTTGAAACTAGCAATTGATTTCTTAGCTTTTGTTATTACGGGCTTTTGCCCGGTAATTTTAGCCAAATCATCAGCTGCAGATTCTAACTCTTTAATATTTTGCAGAGCAGACCCTACTCCCATATTTACAGTTATTTTTGTTAGTTTTGGAACTTCCATAATATTTCCATAATTAGATTCCTTCATAATTTTAGGAATTATTTCCTTTATGTATCGTTCTTTTAATCTTGGCTTAGTCTGTTTCACCTTAATATTACCTTCTTAATATACTTTTATATCTGTTGCCCGCACTTCCTACATATTCTTACTTTTTCACCCGAATCTTTAATCTCAAAACCTACACGCGAAAGTTTACCACAATTAGGGCAAATAACTCTAACATTTGATAAATGAATAGGTCCTTCTTTACTTATAATACCCCCGGGTTGATTCTGGCCTTTTTTTCTGGTATGCCTCTTTATAATATTCATTCTTTCAATATAAATTTTATTTTTATCAGGCTCAATTCTTAGTACCTTGCCAGTTTTTCCTTTATCTTTTCCACTGATTACCCTGACTTTATCATTCTTCTTTACTTTTAACATTATCCTCTAACTCCCATATTTAAAACTTGTCTCAAACTACTTCTGGTGACAAAGATATAATTTTCATAAAATTCTTCTCTCTAAGTTCTCTTGCCACAGGTCCAAATATCCTTGTCCCCCTGGGATTATTTTGATCATCTATAATAACTGCAGCATTTTCATCAAACCTAATATATGACCCATCTCTTCTCCTGTAAATTTTCTTCGATCTCACCAGTACTGCCTTTACAATATCACTTTTTTTCACAACTCCGCCTGGGTTGGCAACTTTTACAGTAGCAGTAAATATGTCCCCAATACGAGCATATTTTCTTCTCGATCCACCAAGAACCTTAATACATAAAATAATCCTGGCTCCAGTATTGTCTGCTATATTCACTTTGCTTTCTGCTTGAATCATCTTAAACTCTTCTCTACTCCGCTTTCTTGATTACTTCTAATATTCTCCAACTCTTCGTTTTACTGAGAGGTCTGGTTTCAACTATTTTAACTACATCTCCTAATTTGCCAATGCTCTCGGGATCATGAGCTTTTAACTTGTTAATCCTCTTTAAAATTTTCTTATATAAAGGGTGTTTGTAATAGGATTCCACAGCAACAGAAATAGTTTTATCCATTTTGTCACTAACTACAATTCCAACTTTTACTTTTCTTTTTCCTCTTTCCAAAAAACCTCCCTTATTATTTTCTTCCAGCTTTCTGTTTGCTGGCTTTTTTATTTATACCAAGCTCTCTTTCCCTTATTAAAGTATTTATTCTCGCAATATCTTTCTTTAATTTTTTTATTGCCATAGAATTCTCTAATTGCCCTGTCGATTTCTTAAACTTTAATGAAAAGAAATTTTTTTTAACTTCAGCTAATTTCATTTCCAGTTCTTCTTTAGTTTTTTCTCTTATCTCATTTGTTTTCATCTTTTTCACCTAAAAAGCACTATTATTCCTCACTAACAAATTTTGTTTTAATAGAAATTTTTTGTGCAGCCAGCCTTATTGCCTCTTTTGCAATCTTCGTACTCACTCCTGATAATTCAAACATAACTTTACCAGGCTTTATAACTGCCACCCATTGTTCAGGAGCACCTTTCCCTCCGCCCATTCTAGTTTCAGCAGGTTGCTTGGTATAAGGCTTATGTGGAAAAATATTTATCCACACCTTGCCGCCTCTTTTTATAAATCTCGTTAAAGCAACCCTTGCAGCCTCAATTTGCCTGCTTGTTATCCACCCAGGTTCTAAAGCCTGCAGTCCATATTCTCCAAATAAAAGCTTTTTCCCACCTTTTGCAAGGCCTTTCATTCTTCCTCTCTGAGTTTTTCTATATTTTACTCTCTTAGGCATTAACATTGCTGCCATAATTATCTCCTAATTTGAAACTTTCTTTTATTTTTTTATTTTAGCTGCTTCCTTTTTCTCACTAATTTCTTTTTTATCTAGTATCACATCTCCAAGATATATCCAAACCTTCACTCCAATTTTCCCAAAAGTAGTATTTGACTCCGCAATTCCATAATCAATATCTGCTCTTAAAGTATGCAGCGGCACTCTGCCTTCTCTATACCATTCTGTCCTTGCCATTTCTGCTCCACCTAATCTGCCTGAACATTGGATCCTAATACCTTTGGCACCAGACTTTAAAGCAAAAGACACAGATTTCTTCATAGCCTTTCTAAAACTAACCCTTCCTTCTAACTGAGAAGCAATATTTTCAGCTACAAGTTTTGCTATAAGTTCAGGTTTTTTAACCTCTATTATATTCAATTGAATGTCCTTCTTTACCTTTTCCTGCAACATATCTTTAATATCATTGATATTGGCACCTCTTTTACCAATAACTATTCCTGGCTTGGAAGTATATACATCAACCTTTACTTCTTCAGCTGTTCTTTCTATTTCTATTCTTGCAACACCAGCACCAGATAATTGATCAGTTAATGCTCTCCTTATTTTTAAATCTTCATTCAACAGTTTTGCGTAATCTTTTGTTGCAAACCATCGGGATTGCCATCCTTTATTTATTCCTAATCTTAAACCATTAGGATTAACTTTTTGCCCCATTTTTCTAGGCCTCCTCTTTCTTTCCATCAGATACATATACAGTTATATGAGAGGTTCTCTTTCTAATTCTATTTGCCCTTCCTCTCGCCCTGGGCTTAAATCTCTTTAAAGTTGGGCCCTCATTTACATATATCTCATAAATAAACAAATCGTCCTCATTCATCTTAAAATTTTCAACAGCATTAGCAGCAGCACTCTGTATGGCTTTTCTTACAGCAGCAGCTGCAGTTCTTGGTGTAAAAGTTAATATATCTACAGCTTCCTGCACTGATCTGTCCTTAATTAAATCTATAACATATTTTACTTTTCTTGGTGACATTCTTATATATTTCTCAACTGTTTTTACTTCCAAAATGCAATTCCCCTCATCTTGTATCTTTTCTGTTTATTACTTCACCGTCGTTGTCTTTTCACTCTTACCTTTATAAATATGGGGTCTTATAGACCTGGTTTGAGCAAACTCTCCTAATTTATGACCTACCATTGCTTCTGATATAAATACGGGAATATGTTTCCTGCCATCATGTACAGCAATTGTATGCCCCACCATCTCTGGAAATATAGTTGAACTCCTTGACCATGTTTTAATAATTTTTTTAGTACTGGATTCATTCATTGCTTTTACTTTTTCAAAAAGCTTACTATCAATATATGGCCCTTTTTTTAAAGACCTGGACATTTCTACCCTCCACTAAATCAATATAATTTAAAATAGATATACCTTACATAAACGTTCCATAAAAAATTTTTACTATAAACCCTAATTTTAGAATTATCAGCTTCTTCTTTTTATAATAAACTTATTACTTGCTTTATTTTTTTTCCTGGTTTTATAACCAAGAGTTGGTTTACCCCAGGGAGTAACTGGATCCCTTCCTGATGTTTTATTTTTACCTTCTCCACCCCCATGCGGATGATCGTGAGGATTCATTGCCGTTCCTCTAACAGTAGGTCTTACACCCAGCCATCTTTTCCTTCCTGCTTTCCCCAACTTTATTATTCCATGTTCAGTATTTCCAACCTGTCCAATAGATGCTCTGCATCTAATATCTACCATCCTAACTTCCCCGGACGGCAATTTCACTTGAGCATATTTCCCTTCTCTAGCTAAAAGTTGAGTTTCTCCTCCTGCAGACCTTACCAGCTCCGCGCCTTTGCCTTCTTTCAGTTCAATATTATGAATAATAGTTCCTACAGGAATATTCTTTAAAGGCAGGCAATTTCCAGGCATTATATCCACTTTTTCACCTGATATTACCGTATCTCCAACCTTTAACTTTTTAGGAGCAATTATATATCTTCTTTCACCATCCCTGTATTTTAAAAGAGCAATCCTTGCACTTCTATTAGGATCATACTCAATAGATTCAACTATTGAAGGTATATTATCCTTTCTTCTTTTAAAATCAATAATTCTATATAACCTTTTATGCCCTCCTCCACTATGCCTCATAGTTATTCTGCCATTATTGTTTCTGCCAGCATTACTTTTTAAAGGCACTGTTAAATATTTTTCAGGCTTTTTCTTAGTTAAAACAGAATAATCTGAAACTGTAGCAAGTCTCCTGCCAGGTGTTGTAGGTTTATATTTTTTTAAAGCCAAATTTATTACCCCCAATTATTTACTAAACTGATTCAAAGAATTCTATTTTATCCTTTTTGCCAATAGTTACTACAGCTTTCTTTTTCCTGGAATTCTTTCCGATAGATCTCCCTAACTTTTTAGGCTTAGGTTTTACATTTATTGTACTAATTTTTAAAACTTTTACATTAAAAACTTGTTCAATAGCTCTTTTTACTTCACTTTTTTTTGCTCTTATATCTATATAGAAAGAGTAACGCTTATCCTGAACCATCGAATAACTTTTCTCTGAAACTATTGGTGACAAAATTATATCTCTAGGATCCTTCATTAGCTAGCCCCCCGACCAATTCAGTTAGCGAATTTTTAGTAAAAACCAGATAATCCGAAATCAAAATATTGTAAGTATTTAAACTTTTTGCGCTGGTTACTAAAACATTTTCAATATTCCTAAAAGATTTAGCTTCATCCCCACTTGTATTTTCAAGAATTACCAACACTTTCTTGTCAATTAACTTGAATTTTTCCAATATTTCATATGCCTTCTTTGTTTTAGGCTTTTTAAAAGCTAATTTATCCAGTACTATAATTTTCTTTTCTTTAAATTTCTCTGACATTGCTATAAATTTAGATTTTTTTATTACTTTTTTATTCAATTTAAACGAATAATTCCTGGGTTTAGGCCCAAACACAACTCCTCCACCCTTCCATATGGGAGATCTAATTGAACCCGCTCTGGCATTACCAGTACCCTTCTGGCGCCATGGTTTTCTTCCTCCGCCTCTAACTTCACTTCTTCCTTTGGTACTTGAAGTTCCAGATCTGATAGATGCTAAATATCTCCTGACTTCCTGATAAAGAATTTCATTATTACTTTCTTGTTTTACTATTTCATTAGAGATATTTATTTTTTCTATTTCCTTGCCTTTTAAATCTAAAACATCAAGGCTTGCCATCACATTCTCCTATAATAAAATAAATTTATTTACTAATTTTTTTTATAAAAACCATATTTCCTGCTGATCCTGGAACACTTCCTTTAACAAAAATTATATCTTGATCTTCTACAACATCCAGTATTTCAGTCCCGGGCATTGTAATTTTGTTATTTCCCATTCTTCCAGGCATTTTTTTCCCTTTAAGTATTTTCCCTGGAGTAGCGCACATACCAACTGCCCCGGGTAATCTGTGACTATGGGAACCATGGGACATCCTACCTCTATGAAAATTATGTCTCTTTATTACACCACTGAATCCCTTGCCTTTAGAATACCCAGTTACTTTAACTTTGTCCCCAATCTTAAATATCTTAATATCAATGTTCTCACCAACATTATATTCTTTATCAAATTTATCCACCCTTATTTCTCTTAAATATTTCTTTGGCTCTACTTTCACCTTATTGTAAATTCCCTTAATTGGCTTTTTTATATTTTTTTGTTTTACCTGCCCAAAACCAACCTTAAGAGCATTGTAACCATCCTTGTCGGCTTTTTTTATCTGCACTATTACACATGGCTTGGTTTCAATAGCTGTTACATACATAGCATTACCCTTTTCATCAAAAATCTGCGTAGAACCAATTTTTTTTCCATATATTGCATTAATCATCTTTACATCACTCTCAAAAAAATCAAAACAAAAAAGCTATTATATAGTCTCTTATTAAATCTTTCAATACTTAAAAAAATTTTAAGTCTATCTTCTAGAACAATTAAAAATACTTCACTAAAAAAATAGCTTAAGATTTTATTTCTATATCCACACCTGCTGACAAACTAAGTCTCATAAGTAGATCAACTGTTTTGGGAGATGGATCTATTATATCTATAAGTCTCTTATGCACCCTTATTTCAAAGTGCTCCCTCGAATCTTTGTTCACATGCGGGGACCTTATTACACAATATACATTTTTTCTATTTGGCAGCGGAATAGGCCCGGAAACTTTAGCACCTGAAATTTCAACAGTTTCTACTATTTTTTTTGCTGACCTATCTATTACTTCATGGTCATAAGCTTTTAATTTAATCCTAATTTTCTGTCCCAGTTTAGCTGGTGACATAAAATTCCTCCTATTTTATAATGACTTTATATATATTCTTTTATTTACTCTATTATCTTAGTTATACTGCCTGCACCTATAGTCCTTCCACCTTCACGAACAGCAAACCTCAGACCCTCTTCCATGGCAATAGGGGCTATCAGTTTTACTTCCATTTCAGTATTGTCTCCAGGCATTATCATCTCTACACCTTCAGAAAGAGCAATGTTTCCTGTAATATCTGTTGTTCTAAAATAAAACTGTGGCCTGTATCCTGTAAAGAATGGCGTATGACGTCCGCCTTCATCTTTAGAGAGCACATATACCTGTGCTTTAAAATGAGAATGAGGTGTTATTGATCCAGGTTTTGCTATAACCTGTCCTCTTTCCACATCCTCCTTTTGAATACCTCTGAGTAGAAGACCTACATTATCTCCTGCTTGTGCATCATCTAAGAGTTTCCTAAACATTTCTACACCTGTTACTACTGTCTTTTGGGTTTTAGGAGCTATCCCTACTATCTCTACTGGTTCCTGTATTTTAATCTTTCCTCTTTCCACTCTGCCTGTTACTACTGTTCCTCTGCCTGTTATTGTAAATATATCCTCTATGGGCATAAGGAATGGTTTGTCTATATCTCTTATTGGAGTTTTTATATATTCATCTACTTTAGCCATAAGTTCAAGTATTGGGCCGCAATTTTCACATTCACTCTTACCGCAGCCGCATTCCATTGCCTTTAGAGCTGAGCCTTTAACTATCGGTATCTCCTCACCAGGAAACTCATACTCTGTCAGAAGATCTCTCATTTCAAGCTCTACAAGTTCTATAAGCTCAGGATCATCTACCATATCAATTTTGTTTAAAAACACTACCATATATGGTACTCCGACCTGACGGGCAAGAAGTATATGTTCTCTTGTCTGAGGCATGGGTCCATCTGCTGCACTTACTACAAGCACTGCTCCATCCATCTGGGCTGCACCTGTTATCATGTTCTTTACGTAATCAGCATGGCCGGGGCAGTCCACATGGGCATAGTGCCGGTTTGCTGTCTCATATTCTACGTGAGCTATTGCTATAGTTATGCCTCTTTCCTTTTCCTCGGGAGCATTATCTATTGAATCAAATGATCTTTCCTCTACATTAAGGCCTTGAGATTTTAAGCAATATGTAATAGCAGAAGTAAGAGTTGTTTTACCATGATCAACATGACCTATAGTACCTATGTTTATATGAGGTTTTGTTCTTTCAAATTTTTGTTTAGCCATTTTATAGTCCTTTCTAACTAAGAATTAATTTATCTATTTGAAATTTCATACAGCTATGCTTCCTTTAACCTTTCTAATAATATCATTTGCTATATTATCAGCGATAGGTTCGTATTTTTTAAATTGCATTGTAAATGTTGCACGTCCCTGGGTTTTTGACCTCAGATCTGTTGCATAACCAAACATAGCAACAAGAGGAACTTCTGATTTAACAATTCTCATTTTATTTCTATGTGATACCTGCAATATCTTTCCCCTTCTCGAACCAATATCACCAATAACATCACCAACAAACTCACTGGGTGCTACTATCTCAACTTCCATTAAAGGTTCCAGCAATATTGGCGAACACTTCAACATAGCTTGCCTAAATGCTTTTCCTGCCGCAATTCTAAATGCAAGATCCGATGAGTCAACTTCATGATATGAACCATCCAGTAGAATTGCTTTTACATCTACTACTGGATATCCTGCTAATTCTCCACTTTGCATAGCATCAATTATCCCCTTTTCTATATACTTAATGTACTCTCCTGGTATAGCTCCACCCTTAATTTTATTTTCAAATTCAAACCCCTTGCCATACTCATTTGGAATAAAGCGAATAACTACATGGCCATATTGACCTCGCCCGCCACTTTGTCTTATATACTTTCCTTCAACCTGTGCTTCATTAGTTATAGTTTCCCTGTAAGATACCTGAGGTCTTCCAACATTTGCACTAACGCTAAATTCCCTCAGTAACCTGTCTACTATTATCTCCAAATGAAGTTCACCCATTCCAGATATAATAGTTTGCCCTGTTTCACGATCAACTTCTACTTTAAATGTTGGATCCTCTTCAGCTAGTTTAGCTAAAGCATTAGACAGTTTTTCCTGATCCACTTTTGTTTTCGGTTCAATTGCAATAGCTATTACAGGTTCTGGAAAACTAATAGATTCATACCTGATAGGATTCTTTAGACAACAGATACTATCCCCTGTTCTGGCTTCTCTCAGCCCTACTATTGCTACAATATCACCACAATATGCTAAATCTTTTTCTACTCTATTATTGGCGTGCATTTGCAGTAATTTCCCAATTCTTCCCTTCTTACCACTATTAGTATTAAGAACACCTATTCCGCTTTTCAGTATCCCTGAATAAATTCTTACATAACTTAATCTCCCTACAAATGGATCTGTCTTTATTTTAAATAGAAGACCTGAAAAAGACTCGTCGTTGCTGACTTTTCTTATTTCTTCTTTTTCTGTCTGAGGATTAATGCCCTTAGGCTGAGGAACATCCAGAGGAGATGGTAAATAATTAACTACAGCATCCAGTAATAGTTGGACCCCTTTATTTTTAAATGCAGCGCCACATAATACAGGGATGCCCTTTACATTTAAAGTAATCTCCCTTATAGCATCTATTAATTCCTTTTCAGTTATCTCTTCATTTTCAACATATTTATTTAAAATTCCCTCATTATAATTTGCAATATTTTCAATAAGTTCCTGCCTGTATTTAGCCGCAACAGGCTCAAGCTCAGGGGATATCTCCTCATAGTTAAATTTAATGCCCATTTCATCTTTATATATTATTGATTTCATGCTAATGAGATCAATAATGCCTAAAAACTTTTCTTCTTTGCCAATTGGTATTTGTATAGGTAACGGATTAGTATCCAGTTTATTTTTCATCATATCTAAAACATAAAAAAAATCAGCACCACTACGATCCATTTTATTTACAAATGCTATTCTTGGAATATTATACTTAACTGCCTGTCTCCAAACAGTTTCAGATTGTGGTTCTACTCCACCAACTGCACAAAAAATTACTATCATGCCATCAAGCACTCTGAGTGATCTCTCAACCTCTACTGTAAAATCAACGTGCCCAGGCGTATCAATTATATTAATTTTACAATCCCCCCAGTGGCATGTAGTTGCTGCAGAAGTTATTGTTATTCCTCTTTCCTGTTCTTGAACCATCCAATCCATAACAGCAGCACCATCATGGACTTCCCCCATTTTATATGTCTTCCCTGTATAATAAAGAATACGCTCTGTAGTTGTTGTTTTACCAGCATCTATATGCGCAGTAATTCCAATATTTCTTGTATTTTTTAATAGAATCTTTCCTGTCATTTTTTATCCCTAATTCTTACCATCTGTAATGAGCAAAAGCTTTGTTAGCTTCAGCCATTTTATGCAGATCTTCTTTCTTTTTAATACTGTTACCTGTGTTGCTGGCAGCATCTAAAATTTCTCCTGCTAATCTTTCTACCATCGTCTTTTCTCTTCTCTTCCTTGCAAAATTAACTAGCCATCTAATAGCTAAAGTATTTGCTCTTACCGGATTAACTTCAATTGGTACTTGATATGTAGCTCCTCCGACTCTTCTTGATTTTACCTCTAATACCGGCCTAACATTATCAAGACATTTATCTAGTATCTCTAAAGGATCTTCCTTTGTCTTTTCTTCAATAACCTTTAAACTGCCGTACACAATCTTCTCAGAAATACTTTTTTTGCCTCCTAGTAATACTTTATTAACCAGCTGTGTAATTATTTTGTTTTTATAAACATGGTCTAAAGTAATTTCTCTCTTAGACGGTCTTCCTTTTCTTGCCATTTAATAACTCCTTAAAAGTCTATTTCGCTTTTTTTGCTCCATACCTGGACCTTGAAGATCTTCGGTCTTCAACACCACTTGTGTCTATAGCACCTCTAACTATTTTATATCTAACACCTGGAAGATCTTTTACTCTTCCACCCCTTAATAAAACTATAGAATGCTCCTGAAGATTATGTCCAATCCCAGGGATATATGCTGTGACCTCTGCACCATTGGTCAGCCTAACCCTTGCAACTTTCCTTAGTGCAGAATTTGGCTTTTTCGGCGTAGTTGTATAAACCCTTACACATACTCCTCTTTTAAGAGGGTTTCCCTGCAATGCAGGGGTTTTCCTCTTTTTTCCAATTTTTTCCCTGCCTTTTCTTACTAATTGATTTACAGTAGGCATAAACACCTTACCTCAGTTAATATTTATTAATAATTTATAAAAAATAAAACTTTATCCAAATATTTTAAGTTCTATCTGAAGACACGAGAAAAAAGATTATCATCATAGAATTAAAATGTCAACAGATAAAAAATAAATCATTTTGTCCTGCAATAACTACGAAAAATGATAATTTTTAAATAACTAATTTATACTTAATTATTATAAACTTATTTAAATATTTATTTCTAAATTCTCCTTTTCACTTTCCTCAGAATCATTATATATTTCTATTTCATCATGCTCTTCTGCTTTATAACCAGGATAGGTCAAACTTATATCCTTATACCTTCTCATGCCTGTGCCTGCTGGTATAGATTTACCAATTATTACATTCTCTTTCAGTCCTATTAAATTATCAACCTTATTCTCCAGAGCAGCATCTGTTAATACTTTAGTGGTTTCCTGAAATGATGCAGCAGCTAAAAAACTATCAGTAGCCAGTGATGCCTTGGTAATACCCATCAAATTCTGTTTCGCTGTTGCCGGCTTTTTGCCATTTGCAATTAGTTTTTTATTCTCTTTTTCAAATATAAGTCTATCAACCAACTGTCCTGGTAAAAACAAGCTGTCCCCAACATCAACAATAGTTACCCTCTTTAACATCTGCCTTACTATAACTTCTACATGCTTATCATTAATACTAACACCCTGTGATTTGTAAACATCCTGGACTCCTTTTACTAAATACTGCTCGCATTCCTTCATTCCGTTTATTTTTAGTATATCATGCGGATTCTTAACTCCTTCTGTTAACTGATCACCGGCATTTACTCCTCCCCTATTTTTAACTCTTATCTTAACTCTATCAGTAATCTGATAAGTCTTTTCCTGCGACCCGTCTTTACTTTTAATTGTAAGCAGCTTAAAACGATTATCTATATCCTCTATTTTAACCTTACCTGAAATTTCTGCTATAAATGCATACTCTTTGGGACGTCTTGCTTCAAATAACTCAACTACTCTCGGCAAACCACTTGTAATATCAATGCCTTCAAAAGTTTTTTCATGTTTGTGGACATGGATTTTTCTCTTCGCAGTAAGAATTATCTTTGCAAACTCTTCTCCTGCCTCTACATTAATATTTCTATTTATCTGTAGTACTTCACCTCTTGGAACAATTACATCTACGATACTGCCCTTCTCCATTTTAACCTGGAATATTAATTTGTTTGGAATATGTTCAATATTAATTTCTAAAATCTCATCAGTAGATTCCTTCGTAAAATCTTTCTTCTTAACATTCAGCTGTGAAAGCAATTCCTTGCCTAAAATAAGCCTGCCTTTTACCGGAGATTTTACAGACCTTTTAATAACAGTACTGGCTACTCCGCCTGTATGGAAGGTACGCATTGTCAATTGTGTACCAGGTTCACCAATTGATTGCGCAGCTATAATTCCAACTGCTTCACCTATTTCCACAATCTTACCAGTCGCCATATCTTTTCCATAACATTTCTGGCATATTCCAAATTCCGATTCACATGTTAGAGCGGAACGTACTTTCAAACTCTCAATATTAGACTGTATTAATTGATGGAGTTCTTTTTCTTTAATTTCTTGCCCACTTTTTATTATATACTTATTTGTTTTAGGATTTTTTACACTTTTTGCACAAATCCTTCCAAGTAAATTGCCATTTGGCTCACCCTCTAAAGTAAGGACATAAAGATTTATCCCTTCTTCTGTCCCACAATCAACAATCCTGATTATCGTATCTTGTGCTACGTCAACAAGTCTACGTGTTAAATATCCTGAGTCTGCAGTTCTTAGAGCAGTATCAGCCAGTCCTTGTCTTGCTCCATGTGTTGATATAAAGTACTCTAATACTGTTAATCCTTCCCTAAAATTAGATTTAATTGGCCTATCAATTATATCTCCTCTAGCATTTGCAACCAGACCCCTCATACCTGCTAACTGTCGGAGCTGTTTTATATTCCCTCTGGCACCTGATGTAGCCATCATAAATACAGGATTAAATTTATCAAAATTCTTCTCCATAGCATTTGCTACACTTTCACTTGCATGCGACCATGTCTGTATTACTCTTTGATGTCTTTCGCTATCAGTTATTAGACCTTGTTTATAAAAATCCTCAATTTTTTCAATCTTTTTCTCAACATTCTCTAAAATCACTTTTTTTTCTGGTGGAACAACAATATCCTCCATACCAATGGTTAAACCTGATTTTGTAGAGTACCTAAACCCTATTTCTTTAATATCATCCAACATCTTGGTTACAATATTAGGAGAATATTTACTTATACAATCTGAAATAATAGAAATAAGCGTTTTTTTATTCATTTCTTTATTTACAAAACCATAACCTTTAGGAATAGAACTATTAAATATTATTCTTCCAACAGTAGTTATAAAATCTTTTTTATTAATCTTAACCTTGATAAATTCATGTAAAGTTATTAGTCCATAGTCATAACTTAAAAGGACATCTTCAGTATTAGAATAATATTTTTTTACCTTATCAGACTCTTCTCTCTTTGATGTTAAATAATATAGGCCTAGTACCATATCCTGTGATGGGATTGTAACTGGTTCACCGTTTGCAGGTGAAAGAATATTATTTGATGAAAGCATAAGAACAAAAGCCTCTGTCTTAGCTTCATTTGAAAGAGGAACATGAACTGCCATCTGATCACCATCAAAGTCAGCATTAAATGGCGGGCAAACCAAAGGATGTATTTGTATTGCTTTACCCTCTACTAAAATAGGTATAAATGCCTGAATGCCCAATCTATGAAGAGTAGGAGCTCTGTTTAAAAAGACAGGGTGGTTTTCAATTACATTTTCTAAAACATCCCATACTTCATCACTCCCGCCGTCAACCATCATTTTTGCACTTTTTATATTTTGTGCAAAATCATCCTCTACTAATTTTTTCATCACAAAAGGTTTAAAAAGTTCCAAAGCAATTTTTTTAGGTAAACCACACTGGTATAATTTTAAGTTAGGGTTAACAACAATAACTGATCTTCCAGAGTAGTCTACTCTCTTCCCAAGCAAATTCTGCCTAAACCTGCCCTGCTTGCCTTTAAGCATATCACTTAAAGATTTAAGAGGCCTATTACCTGCTCCAAGTACTGCTCTTCCTCTTCTTCCATTATCAAAGAGAGAATCAACTGCTTCTTGAAGCATTCTTTTTTCATTATTTATAATTATCTCAGGAGCATTCAGCTCTAAAAGTTTCTTAAGTCTATTATTTCTATTAATTACCCTCCTGTACAGATCATTCAAATCAGAAGTTGCAAACCTGCCGCCATCCAGTTGAACCATAGGGCGCAGATCAGGCGGGATTACAGGTAATACATCTATAACCATATATTCTTGTTTATTATTTGAATCAATAAATGAAGATATTATTTTTAATCTCTTTATTGCTCTGCTTTTCTTCTGTCCTCTAGAATTTTCTACAATTATTTTTAGTTCTTCAACCTCTTTCTTGCAATCTATATTTTTAAGAAGCTCTTTAACTGCTTCTGCACCCATTCCACCATTAAAATATCCTTTAAAAATCTCCAGCATTTTTTTAAACAGGCTTTCATCAGAAACAAGCATTTTCACTTCTAAATTATGAAAAAAAGTATTTGCTCTTTTTACTAAATCTATTTCTTCTTTATATATTTCCTCCTCTTCCTTAAGAAGCTTATCAGTTTCTTTTATAATTTTAGCTATCTTAGACTCTATATCCTTTTTTGTGCTTATTCCTTCATCTTCGATAGCATCAACTTCTTTTAATTCATCTCCATTTTTATATTTATTCAGTAAATCCTTTTTATTTGATTGGAATTCCCTTAATTTTAACTTATGCAATTCTTTTTCTGCCACCAGAGCTTTTTCATTCAATTTTTTTATATTATCTTCCTCTGCTTTTATTTTTTCTTTATCAACATAAGTTATTATATAAGAATCAAAATAAAGAACTTTTTCTAAATTCTTAGGGCTAATATCTAAAATATATCCCATTCTGCTAGGAACACCCTTAAAAAACCATATATGTGAGACTGGAGCTGCAAGTTCAATGTGTCCCATCCTTTCTCTTCTAACACTCGACCTTGTTACTTCCACACCACATCTTTCACAAATTATCCCTTTAAATCTCACTCTTTTATATTTCCCACAATAACATTCCCAGTCCTTAGTTGGTCCAAAAATTCTCTCACAAAATAGCCCATCTTTTTCAGGCTTCAAAGTCCTGTAATTTATAGTTTCTGGCTTTTTAACCTCTCCATTCGACCATGATCTTATTTTTTCTGGTGAAGCCAGACCAATTTTAAAAGCATCAAAATTGTTTACATCTATATTTACAGTCATATAAAAATTCCTTCCAATTTATTTTTTAACTTGATTTTTTAAATCCTCGTTTTCTTCATTCTCTTTACTCTCTAATTCTTTTTTATCCTCAACAGCTATGCCCAACTCTTCTACAGTCTTCATTATTTCATCCTCATGACTATATACTTCAACTTCTTTTCCCTCATCAGATAATACTTCTATATCCAGCGCCAAGCTCTGCATCTCTTTTACCAGTACTTTAAATGACTCAGGAATTCCAGGTTTCTCAATATTCTCTCCCTTTACTATAGATTCATAAGTTTTTACTCTTCCAACAATATCATCAGATTTAATAGTAAGCATCTCCTGTAGCGCACTAGCTGCTCCATATGCCTCCAGTGCCCACACTTCCATTTCACCAAATCTCTGTCCCCCAAATTGAGCTTTCCCGCCCAGAGGTTGCTGTGTCACCAAAGAATAAGGTCCTGTAGATCTAGCATGAATCTTATCATCTACTAAATGGTGCAGTTTCAAAACATAGGTGTAACCTACAGTTATACTGTCTGATATTTTTTCTCCACTACGACCATCGTAAATTTTTGTTTTACCATTTTCAGGGATATTTGTCTTCTTAAAAATTTCTATAATATCTTCTTCACTGGCACCATCAAAAATAGGTGATGCACAGTAAACAGGATATTTTTTATTTTTTTTAACTCCTTTATCATCCCATCCAATACTAGCTGCCCATCCCAGGTGAGTTTCCATTACCTGCCCGACATTCATTCTTGAAGGAACACTTAAGGGATTAAGTATTATATCAATTGGAGTTCCATCTTCCATGTAAGGCATATCTTCTTCCGGTAAAATTATAGAGATAACACCTTTATTACCATGTCTTCCGGCAAGTTTATCCCCTATAGATATTTTTCTCTTTTTAGCAATAAAGACTCTAACTAACTCATTTACTCCTGGTGGAAGCTCATGCCCATCTTTTCTTGAGAAAAGCTGTATGTCCAATACCTTGCCTTCTTCACCATGTGGAACCTTTAGAGAGCTATCCCTTACCTCTCGGGCTTTCTCTCCAAAAATAGCCCTTAGCAATTTTTCTTCAGCTGTAAGTTCTGTCTCTCCCTTAGGAGTTATTTTGCCAACAAGCACGTCACCTGGTTTTACATCAGCTCCAACTCTTATAATGCCACGCTCGTCCAGATTTGTTAATACATCTTCACTAATATTAGGAATATCCCTAGTTATTTCTTCAGGACCTAGTTTAGTAGTTCTAGCTTCTAGTTCATGTTTTGAAATATGTATCGAAGAAAGTACATCTTCTTTTACCAATCTTTCTGATATTATAATAGCATCCTCATAATTGTATCCTTCCCAAGACATAAATGCTGCCAGTAAATTTTTACCAAGTGCTAACTCTCCTAAATATGTAGCCGGACCATCAGCAATAACATCGCCCTTTTTAATTTTTTCCCCTTCGCCTACAATAGGCCTTTGATTTATACAAGTGCCTTGATTTGACCTTGTATATTTATACAGATTATGTTTTACTGTCTTCTTATTCTTATATTCAATTATTACATAATCTGCACAGACTTCTTTTACTACTCCATCATCCAGCGCAATTATAATCGCACCACTGTCTCTGGCAATTACTTGTTCTACACCTGTTCCTATAAGTGGAGCTTCAGGGTTAATTAATGGAACTGCCTGACGCTGCATATTAGAACCCATAAGTGCTCTATTGGCATCATCATGCTCTAAAAAAGGAATAAGCGAAGCTGCTGCACTAAATAATTGCCTTGGCGAAACATCCATATAATCAATCATTTTTGGCTCTACTGCTACAATTTCACTGCCCAAACGAGAAAGGACTTTCTCTTCTGTAAAATTATTCTTCTCATCTACTTTAGCTGTTGCCTGTGCAATCATGTAATTTTCTTCTTCATCAGCAGATAAAAATTCTACTTTCTTAGTTGTTTTACCATTCACAACTTTCCTATAAGGAGTTTCTATAAATCCATATTCATTAAGTCTTGCATAAGTCGCAAGAGAGCCAATAAGTCCAATATTAGGACCTTCAGGAGTTTCTATTGGACACATCCTACCATAATGTGATGAGTGAACATCTCTTACTTCAAAACCAGCTCGCTCCCTACTTAATCCTCCAGGACCTAAAGCGCTAAGCCTTCTTTTATGTGTAATTTCAGCTAAAGGATTTGTTTGATCTGAAAATTGTGATAACTGACCACTCCCAAAAAACTCTTTCAAACTTGCAACCAATGGTCTTATATTTATTAAAGATTTTGGTGTTATCATTTCAACATCCTGAGTAGTCATCCTTTCTTTTACTACTCTTTCCATTCTGGAAAGACCAATTCTTACTTGATTTTGTATAAGTTCACCAATATTTTTAACCCTCCTATTGCCAAAATGATCAATGTCATCAATCTCTCCAATATTACTCATAAGTTGAACTAGATATTTTATTATTAAAAATATATCTTTGCTATTAATAATATATCTACTATTAGGATCTATATCCATTTTTTTATCTATTTCATTGAGCCTTTTAAGTATTTTCTTATCAATTTCCTCGGCAAGTTTCTGGTCAAGTTTATATCTTCCAACTTTTCCAAGGTCATATCTCTTAGAATTAAAAAATAACGCATGTATTAAATTTCTGGCACTATCAACAGTAGGAGGTTCTCCTGGTCTTAATTTTTTATAAATCTCAATTAATGCCTCCTCTTCAATCTCAGTAATATCTTTTTCTAAAGTATTCTTAATACATCCAATTTTATCATAAGAACTAAAGATATTTATAAGATCCTCATTGCTGCCAAAACCTATTGACTTAAGAAATATGGTTAGTAAAAATTTCCTTTTCCTATCAATTCTCACATATGCAATATTCTTTTTATCAGTTTCTATTTCTATCCATGATCCCCTGGTTGGTATAACTTTACACATAAAAAGATCTTTTTCAGTTTTTTTATCTATATCTGTGTCATAATAAACCCCAGGCGATCTGACAAGCTGAGATACTATAACTCTTTCTGTACCATTAATAATGAATGTTCCCTTATCAGTCAATATTGGGAAATCCCCCATAAAAACTTCCTGTTCTTTTATTTCTCCTGTCTCCTTATTAATAAAACGGGCTAAAACTCTTATAGGAGCAGAATACGTTCTATCCTGCATCTTGCATTCATCAATACTAGATCCTATCTCACCAAAACTACAATTTAAAAATTCAACTGACATGCTTCCTGTAAAATCTTCTATAGGTGAAATATCATCTAAAGCTTTAGATAATCCCTCCTTCTCGAACCACTCAAAAGATTTTCTTTGTATGTCTAACAAATGAGGCATTTCCATTATTTCAGGAATCTTTCCAAAATTATACCTTTGAATCTTTTTAATTTTTTGCATTAATTTATTCTCCCTTTATAATTATTTTTTTAGCTTTCTTTAGCTGCAGTAAAAAATTATAGGAATCTAATATAAATTTATTACATAATTTATACTGACATTAATAGATACAATACGTAGTAAAATAATAAAATAGTAAAAACCACAAACCTTTATTTTATCAAATACTTATTGATTGTCAAATATATTTATTGGTCAAAAATCAACTAAACAAGTTCAACCTCAGCGCCTGCTTCTTCCAATTGCTTCTTTATATTTTCAGCATCTTCCTTTGAAACTTTTTCTTTTACTGTATTAGGTGCTTTATCAACCAGATCCTTTGATTCTCTTAACCCAAGCCCTGTAACTATTCTAACCACTTTAATAACTTGGATTTTTTTAGCGCCCACTGATTTTAAATTAACATCAAATTCAGTTTTTTCCTCAGCAGCTTGTCCGTTCTGTCCACCGCCAGCTGGTACCCCTGCAGGAGCTGCAAAAGCTTGCGCACTAACTCCAAATTTCTCTTCTAGTGCTTTAACAAGTTCAGATAAATCAAGAACAGACATATTTTCAATAGCATTTAAAATATCATCTTTTGTTAAGCCTACTTCTTTAGCAGTAGTTTTTTCCTTTACTTTTGTTGATTCCTTTTTAACAGGTTCTTTAACTGCTTTATTTGCCTTTGTTACCTTCTTTTCCTTCTCTTTGACTTCTTCTACTTTCTTTTTTATATCTTTAGACTCAGCCATTTTCCCTCCTTTTAATTATCATTTTTTTCTTTTTCTCTTTTAATAGCATCAAGTACTACTACCAAACTCCTTGTCACGCCACCTAATGTATTAACTAATTTAGTAATAGGCGATTTTAGTAAAATAATAAAATTAGTTAGTAAGGCCTCTCTTCCAGGAATATTGGCAAG
>Ga0268279_1000371_pt1 | contig 28974 bp, 44 predicted proteins | sample saktaG_6_FD_190142 | JGI IMG/M metagenome (GOLD analysis project Ga0268279, IMG submission 190142) | Saline water microbial communities from Sakinaw Lake, British Columbia, Canada - sak_2010_1_5_80m | ecosystem: Environmental > Aquatic > Non-marine Saline and Alkaline > Saline ...
TATAAAACAATAAAATAAAAAATGGCAAAGAAAAAAGAAAAAATGAAAACACCAGACTGGATATTAGAAGGATATGATAGTCCTGCTGAATATAATAAAGCAAAAGGAGTTACATCTGAAAAGAAAAAAGGTAAAACTTTCAAGATTAGAGAATGTCCTAAATGTGGAAGTGATGATGTTGGACTTGTTTTAAGTAATTCTGATTCAGAAGAAGGTGGAGGAAAAGAATGGGAATGTAGAAAATGTAAATGGATTGGTTCTAATGCTAATGAAAAAGAATTAACAGAAGATGAATTTATGAAATATCTTGACGAGAAGGGGGAAGAGGTAGCATGACAACTATAGCTGTTAGTGGTTATTTTGACCCTTTACATGTGGGCCATATAGAATTATTTAAGTTAGCAAGAGAACTCGGAGATAAATTAGTTGTAATTGTTAATAATGATAAACAAACTGAATTAAAAAAAGGAAAAGTATTTATGCTTGTAGAAGAAAGAAAAAAGATTTTAGAAGAATTACGTGTTGTAGATGAAGTTGTTATAAGTGTTGATGAAGATAGAACTGTTTGTAAATCTCTTGAATTAGTAAAACCAGATATTTTTGCAAATGGTGGAGATAGACATAATGAAGAGATTCCAGAAGCAAAGATTTGCAATGAAATAGGAACTAAAATTGTTGATGGTCTTGGAAAGAAGATTCAATCATCTTCAGATTTAATTAAAGGTTCAGAGGAGGAAAAATGACACCAAAACAAGCAGATGAATCAGAATTAAAAGACATGGAAAAAGGAGTAGTTAATACAGAAGTATCTGGAGAAATGAAAAAAGCATATTTAGATTATGCTATGAGTGTTATTGTTTCTAGAGCTATTCCTGCAATTGAAGATGGGTTAAAGCCTGTTCAAAGAAGAATTTTATATGCTATGAATCAAATGGGTTTAAAGCCTGGAACGCAGACTAAAAAATCCGCAAGATTAGTTGGAGATGTTATTGGTAAGTATCATCCTCATGGAGATGTTGCTGTTTATGATGCTATGGTTAGAATGGCTCAGAGTTTTTCTTTAAGATATCCTTTGGTTTTTGGCCAAGGTAATTTTGGTAGTATTGATGGTGATCCTCCTGCGGCGATGAGATATACAGAAACAAGATTAATGCCTATTTCTTCTGAATTATTACAAGATATTGATAAAGAAACTGTGAGGTTTGTACCTAATTATGATAATTCAATGAAAGAACCTGAATTGCTTCCTGGAAAGCTTCCTTTATTAATGCTAAATGGTGCAACAGGTATTGCAGTAGGTATGGCTACTAATATTCCTCCTCATAATTTAACAGAAGTATGTGAGGCTCTTATTGCTTATATTAAGAAGCCAAATATAACTATTCCAGAACTTGCTCAAATTGTTACTGGTCCTGATTTCCCTACTGGTGGAACTGTCTTTGGAGATATGGAAGAATTATATAAAACAGGAAAAGGAAAAATGATAATGAGGGGAAGATTAACAACTGAGACTGTTAAGAAAAAAGAAGCAATTGTAATTACAGAGATTCCTTATATGTTAAATAAATCTACATTAGTTGAGCAAATTGCAAGTCTTGTTCAGAATAAGAAGATTAGAGATGTTTCTGATTTAAGAGACGAATCTTCTAAAGGAAAGATTAGAATTGTTATTGAGTTAAGAAAAGGGGTAGATTCTAAATTTGTTATTAATTCTTTGTATAAATATACTAGACTTCAAGATTCATTTAATGTTAATTTCTTAGCATTAGTTGGTGGGCAACCAAAGATTATGAATTTAAAACAAGTTGTTGAAGAGTATGTTAAATATAGAAAGTTAATGGTTATTAATAAAACTAAATATGAGCTTAAAAAAGCAAAAGAAAGACAAGAAATTGTTGAAGGTTTGTTAATTGCTTTGAATAATATTGATAATATTATAACCTTAATTAAGAAGTCTAAGAATACTTCTGAAGCTTTAGAAGGTTTAATGAAGAAATTTAAATTAACTAGGAGACAAGCTCAAGCTGTTTTAGAGACCAAATTACAGCAATTAACTTCATTAGAAGTAGATAAACTAAAGAAAGAAGCTAAGGAATTAAAAGATAAAATCTTAGAATATGAAAAGATTTTAGCAGATATTAAAGAAGTTTTAAAGATAATTACTAAAGAAATTAATGAGTTAAAGAATAAGTATGGGGACAATAGAAGAACACAAGTTATAAAGCGATTAACTGAGATTTCTGAAAAAGATTTAGTTCAAGAAAAAGAAGTTGTTGTGACAATTACAGATAAAGGATATTGCAAGAGAATAGATGTTAAAGATTATAAAGAGCAGAGAAGAGGAGGAAAAGGAAGTATTGGAAGTAATTTAGCAACTGGGGATTTTGTAAAGCAGTTGATTACTTGTTCTACTCATGATTATTTAATGTTCTTTACTACAAGAGGAAGGGTTTTATGGCTTAAAGCATATGACATACCTAGTGCAGAGAAATATAGTAAAGGAAAAGCTTTGGTTAATCTTTTAAGTTTAAAAGATGAGAAGATTACAAATGTTATATCTGTAAATACTTTTGATGATTCTTTATTTATGGCTACTCAAAAAGGAATGGTTAAAAAGATATCCTTGAGTAATTTTTCAAAACCAAGAGCTTCTGGTGTTAAAGCTATTAATCTGCCTAGTGATAATTCTGATATTTTAATTGGAGTAGAAGTTGTGAAGAAAGACCAAGAAGTTTCATTAGCAACTCAAAAAGGAAAGGCAATTAGGTTTGATTCTAACTCTATAAGAAATATGGGTCGTGCGAGCTATGGAGTTACAGGAATAAGAATGGCAAGTGAGGATAAGGTAGTAAGTTTAGAAATATTAGATACTGAAGCTATTTTAACTATTACTGAAAATGGATATGGTAAAAGAACATCTGTTAAAGATTATAGGAAAACAGCAAGAGGTGGTAAAGGTGTTATTAACTTAAAGATATCTGCAAAGACAGGGGATGTTGTGAATGCTGTGTCTGTTAATGATGGTGATGGGATTATAATGACTACAGCTAAAGGAATAGTAATTAGGACTTCATTAAAGAATATTCGTGTAATGGGTCGTTCTGCACAAGGTGTTAGGATTGTTAAGTTAGCTCAAGAAGACAAAGTAACTGATTTGATTAAGTTAGCCAATGGTGATGAATGATTAAAACAAAAAGTATTTATACTTCTTTATACTTAAGAAAATATGGAAACTACTGAAACCCCAATAGAATTCTCAGAGATAGAATTTGCTGAAGATGTTCAGAATTTTATTAGTGGTAGCTCAGATGTTGTTTTTAATACTCAAGATTTAAAAAAAAAGATATTTGATTCCAATTGCGACGATTTATTGAAAGTAACTAAAAAGATTGCTTCACCTATAAAAATAATTGATGTTCAAAAAGTAGATGAGAAATTTATAAAAGAAAATATATAGAAAATGCCTCCTTCTGTGAATTATCCCCAAAGATTAATTTTAGACCCAAAATTTGTAGTTTGGTTGAAAAATGAATGCCCAAATAATAGTTGTGTGATTTCCCAATTACTTAAAATTAATCAATCTTCAAAGTATCATAAAAAAGAACATATTATCATGTGTGAAGAAGATTATGAGCAAATAGTTAAAGAAGATGTAATTAAAGATAAAGATATCTTAAAAGGATGTATTTATTCTATGAGTTTTAGAGAATTTGGATTATCTGATGAAGTAATAGAGTTAATTGGCAAAAAAGACATTTTTACTAAGAGAATTTTGTTAGGGATTTTGTTAACTGATGAGCCTCCATACAAATCAATAATCCTTACGAATGAAAAAATAGAAGATTATTCTGAAAAACCAATTTTTGATAAAATAAAGGATTTATCTGTAAAGGGATGGGAAGAATCTATTACAATAATAAGTAATTTTTATAGAATTTTTTTTCATGAAAAAGAATTATCTGATAAAGCTAAGAAATTAGATTTGGAGTTTAAAGCTGTTGAAGATATTGCTTCGTGGGCAACCTTTCAGCCTGAAATTGCTAAAAAAGATGGAATTGAATATCATCGGAAAATTGGTTCAAATATAATTTATAAATTTAATGGAGAAGACTTTGTTTGTTTAGATTGTGGTTCAGAAATTTTAGCAGCAAAAGTTGCTCACCCAATACATGATGGGCCCTTTCCCCTGTCTGGTTCTGGAAAATGTCATTATGAGGAAGCCCCATATTGTCCAAAATGTGAGGAAAAACCAAGTTTTCATGGGTCTCCTATTACTACAAAATAAAGATGCCAGGCGAAATGAATTTAAGTAAATTTAATAAGCTCCCTTTAGAAGAACGGGCACAAATTGCCCTGAGAAATTATTTTCATGGAGAGAAACTAGAAAATGATGTAACTTCTTTAATTCATTTACAACCTTTTGTTAAATCTTGGGCTTATCTTGAAAAGGAAGGCTATGTTGTTCTTGTGGGCGGAACACCAAAGTCAGGGGCATCATATAAGATTACTAATAAAGGGTTAGAGTTTATGGATAAAGCAATTTGAATATTATTAATTATAATTAATTATAAGACAATCCTTTTCCCTAAAAGCCTATAAATTCCAGTTTTAAAAAGAATTTCTTTTACTTCGTCTTTTTCTTGTCCATTTGGTAATTCTTTGTAAATTTCTTTTAATTCTCTCCTTGCTAAATATCTTTTATAAAAAGGATATTTTTTTACTCTTTTGCAAGAATCTATAATTGTAACATTTCTTTGAGAGGAATGTAAATGATAAATATCTCCTTCTGAAAAGGTTGTTAGATTGTGCTCTCTTAACTCTTTGCATTTAGTTTCAAGAAGCATATTTGATAATTCTTTTATTCTAGAAATAATGTGTATTTTCTCTTGGAGTGATTCTGTCATAAAATTCTAATAAATTAGCTCTTTTTAAGAATTATTGTGTTCTATTTCCTCTTCTTTGTCTTCATAATCATATCAATTACAGCAAGGATTATGGCAACTCCAAAGAAACCATAGCTCATCCATCTACCTTCTACAAAAACAATTCCTGCTATGATAAATGCAAAAGCAAGACCTGTTAATGGAGTAAGTTGATTTTTTCTTTTGCCTTTTCTTACAAAGAAGATAACAGCAAGAGTAATAGCTAATGCAATAATAGCTATGATAAGATATATTTGGGATATTTCCATGTTAAGCTAAAGATTAAATTGTTTATTAAGCTATCTAGTCGTCCCAAATGTCTAAATCTTTTTGTCTTTCATTTTTCCAAGCTTCACAACTAGGCCTAAATTCACACCAACCACAAAGCACAGATTTATTATGAGGAAATGTTTCTGTTGCTTCAATTTCATCTATTAATTTTAAAGTTTCTTGTTTTAATTGTTCTAATTGTTCATTTGTTCTTCTAGATTCTATTTTTTTATTGTGAGCTAGGTAATGCCAAATCAAAACAACTTCTTTGTCATATCCAAACAAGTTCTTAATTGCAATTGCATAAAGGGCTAATTGCCTATCATTATCTATCTTTTCTTGTGTAGGAAGACTATTTGCTGTTTTATAATCATGAACTTCATATTCTTTTGTTTCAAGATTATAAACCAATCTATCAATAAATCCCATTAATTTGTATTCTCCTGCTTCATCAAGATTTATCCAGATTCTTTTTTCACATTCCATTGTTCCATCTTTAAAGGGTTGGTGTTCATTATAATACCCTACTAAGAATTCAACACCTAGATTAAAATAATCTTTAGATGTTTTGTCCTTTTTTACAATTAAAAATCCTTCAGAGTAATTTTTTTGCCAATTTTCTGAATAATAATCTATTATTTCTTCTATTGTTATAACTTTTTGACTTTGTGCTTGATTATAAATTAATTCCAAAGTATCATGAACTACTTTTCCTAAATGAGCTTCAATAGTTTGTTCAATATCTGCTTTTTTCTTATCAATATATTTATATTTATATTTAAGAGGACATTGTTCAAAAGAACTTAATTTTGAGTGAGAATATACAGCCATTGTAGGACTAAAAAAAGAAAAGGGGGTTATAAAGTTTTTGGGGTTATTTAGGTAATTCTAGATAATCTTCTTCTTTTTTCCCTGTGACAGAAGATTTATCTCTGTAAAATTTATTTATTTCAATAGTTGTGGCATAAATTACAGACTCATGATTTTCCTTAAAATTATAATTTTCTTGATTAATCTTTATATGATTTAAATTATTTATTACATTACTTCTCACTAAGGAAAATTCTGTATTTGTATATTTAAGATTGTCATTTTCCAAAAGATTTTTTAGACTTTTAGAAACATCAAGAAATAATGTAGAAGATTTTAACTTAGAATCAACAATATCATTTGTTGCCATTAGATTATACTAATTTAGGAGTTTAAAAGAATTATTGTATAGGAAGATATATTTATGTTGCTAATTTGAAGGTTATATCTGGTCTCTTATCACTTAAGAATTTTCTTATTTCTTGAAGTTTTTTTATTCCAATTTCAGAATATCTTTTTATCTTTGGATTGGTTTTACTAGTCATTATAATTTCTTTTTCATGACTATATCTAACAAGTTCTAATAATTTACTTTTTAGTTCTTCAAGATTATGTGGTGAGATGAATCCGCTTGTCTTCACGTTGTTTTTATTATCTTTTGAAAGGGTGTAATCTGTTTGAACCTTTTTATCCAAAGAATATTTAAGATTAATATAAGCATCTAGCATAAAAATTATGACTAAATTCCCTATTTAAGTTTTTGTCTCCCTTAAGAAAGAGTTAATTTATTCTTCATTAAGAACACATTCAAATGCTTCTACATCCCACATATCATATCCTTTATTTTGGCAACATTCATCCACATTATCTGGATTAACTGTTCCACAACTTTCACCTAATACTTCTTCTCCAGCAAGGTCTTTAGCTAAAAACCCCCCCCAAGGATTTCTTATCTTGATTATTTCCCCTGTTTCAGGGTCAACTTGAGCTCTTACTTTTTCTCTTACAGGAACTAAATAAAATAATCTAGCTTTTTTCTTAGTTTTAACTCGGTATAATCCTTCTTTGTCTAATTCAATTTCATCTTCAAATTCAACATCTGCATGAATTCTATTTCTAATCCTTTCTCTAACTTCATCTGGGAAATAATTAATTAAAATAGTTTCATTATCTTCTGAAACTCCATAGAAAGATCCATTTTCCTTGTATAATTCAACTTTTGTTGAAGCATTAATACCTTTTACTTGAAGTATTGTATTTCCAGAGTTTCCAGCAAAAATAGCCATTACTCTTCCACCATCAACATTACATTTTAATACAGAACCAGATGTAGTGCATCCTTCTGGAAGTTCTGATTGATTAAGTCTTAATCTATTTCTTTCTTGTAATTTAACTTTTTTATTTAAATTATCATTCTTAGCTATAAAGTCTATTTCTTGAAGTTCAATTAAAATACCGATTTGGCAAGCACTCACAATATCTGTTGCGATTGTTGCTGTGAACCCAACTTTTGCTTCTTCTTGTTTATATTCCTCATCTAAATTTATAGGGCTATATCTTGTTCCGTCATTAGTTTCTATTATCCAACAACCACCTTCTAATTCTAGATATTTAATTTCTCCTCTTTCTTTTATTTTTTCATTACTTGTTGGGTTAATTTGATTTCCTTCGTCTTCATCTGCTAATGTAAACCCTATCATACTGGCTAGAAATAAAGTTAATACAATGAAAACAAATAGTTTTTTCATATTTTGTTTAAGAAGAATTCATTTATAAATATTACTCTATGATTTCACCAAATCCAATTAATCTCCAGTGACCATTTATATTTCGTGCAATACCAATATTATCACCTTTTAATGCAACTATTGGTATGTTTAGGGATAATTCTAATTCGTCTCCACTAACCTTCTCAACTGTTCCAACTGTAATTGTTGTATTTACACTTAACATTAACATTTCTTTTGTTTTCATTGGTTCAACTGATTGAGAATCTGCAATTCCTAAGACTTGTTCAAATAAATTTGCTTTTATCTTTAAATTATGGCTTATTTCTGGTAAATTTCCTTTTATGGACACAAGACAACCTGTTAAAGAATCTGTTTTTGTTAAAAAAGGATCAAGTTCTGTTTCAATTGAAATACTTACCCCTGGTAAAACTTCTTTTATAGAATCTTTTCCCTTGTGTAAAGATAATATTTTTGTAGTTAAGGTCTCATATGTTTGTTGATTTGCTTTTTTAATATTTAATCCTGGTTTTATCTCAATTTCATCCCCAACTTTTAATTTACCTTTTTTAAGAATTCCTCCTAAAACACCTCCATTTAAATTTGGAATTAGAGTTCCTGGTTTATTAATATCAAAACTTCTAGCTACTAAGAAAACTGGTTTACTTGTTTCATCTCTTTTTGGAATCTCTAATTTGCAAAGTTCTTCTAATACTTTATCAATATTTATTCCTTGCTGGGCAGATATAGGTATTATTGGCGCATCTTCAGATAAACTTCCTTTAAGAAATTCTTTAATTACTTTATAATTTTTTAAAGCTTGTTCTTTGCTTACTAAATCAATTTTATTTTGAACAATTATGATTTTGTTTATCTTTTTTGCTTGCAAGGCCATAAAATGTTCTTTTGTTTGTGGTTTTATTCCTTCATGTGCAGCTATTACTAATATTGCAGCATCAATTGTTGCAGCTCCAGAAAGCATTGTTGCCATAAGCATCTCATGACCTGGTGCATCTATAAAACTGATATATCTTTGAGCAACTCCTTTTTTGTGTATATTATAATCATTTCCATCTTTGTAAATAGTCATATCTGCATATCCTAGTTTTATTGTAATACCTCGTTTTAATTCTTCAGAATGAGTGTCTGTAAATTTTCCAGTAAGCTGGCTAAGTAAAGTTGTTTTTCCATGGTCAATGTGTCCAACAACACCTACGTTAAGTTCGGGTAATTCTTTATTCATGAAAATAAATAAGAGGGTTGCTTTATAATGTTTTTGATTGCAACAATCTTTATTAAGATAATCCTTATTTTGGATACATGGAATTATTTAAGCCCTCTAGGGAAGTCTTGGAGATGATTTGTGAGAGTAAGAAAGATTTAATATTTTCTCACGAAATTTTTACTTTTAGTTCACTTAATAATATGCATGAATTACTTTCCTTATATTGTTCAGGTCTCTTTGAAAAGATAATTCATTTTTATAGAGATGAAGGAATTGCTTTGGACGAAAAAAGTAAAAGAAGGTTGAACTATCAGGGTGTTTATAATGTTATTGGGGAATCATTTAAGAATTGGGTAGATCATGCTCCAGAAAATTCTAATTTATTGGCAGGATCTTTTTTTGGTTCAAAAGGGATTTGTTACGGCTTTCAGGATGGGGGAGATTTTTTTAAGACTCCCAAGATAAAAAAACAATTGGAAAATAAAGTTTATTTTAAAGAATTTGATTCTAATTCAAGAGGAGATAATTGTAGGTCTGGTTTTAATCAGCATATTTTCCCATGTTCTGATTTTATAGAAGTTGATTCTAAAAAAGGAGTTTTATATTGTGTTCAATTAAAGAAGAATATCATTGCTCCTGAAGGAGAACATGGTTCTGCCTATTTTGATAAATTAAGAAAAGAGAAGGGAATTATTAACGAATAATTAAAAAAGGTTTGGGTTTTAATTATTCTGGTACATGATAGCTATCAGATTCATACGAGTCTCCAAGTTCTTCACCGGGAGTGTTATTATACATGCTTAGATTTTCTGCACCTTGATTAAAGTTTGCTTCCATCCTTTTCATTAAATCTACCAAATCTAATTCTTCTTCAGGTGTTTCAATTTCTTCATCTATTCTTTTCATTATTCTTTCACTTCTTCTGGTTTAACTTCTTCTTTTTGTTCAACTTCTTTTGTAGTTTCAGGAGTAGGGGTTATTTCACTAGGAATTTTTGGCGCTGGTTCGGCTGGAACTTCAGCAGGTTTTTCTCCAGGAGTTTTCTCTATTTCTTTTGGTTTGTTTTGCTCTGGGAAAATATCTGAAAGCTTTTTACTTCCTTCTTTTAATAATTTTAAATTAATTTGAATTATTTCAGGAGAAATAATTTTTCCTCTAACTGTTTTTCTTAATCTTAATCCTTTTGGAGTAGGAGTTGTTTGTTTCTTTTTTCCCTCTCTTCTAGGTCTTTTTTTCATGCCTTTTCCATATTCTAATAATACTTTTCTTTTTCCAAAACCTTCAACTTCTTTCATTGCAGTAAATCCAGATTTATCACTAGCTCCAGTTATTTCAAATTCATATCCTGCTAAGTCCCCAGAAATATCTTTACCTTCTATTTTATCATGAAGTGCTTTTTCCATTAAAGCTTCTCCTTCTACTTCTAATTTATAAGTTTTCCCTGATTTCTCTGAGATATTTATCTTGAACATGTTATAGGGATATTTTTGGAGGTTTTTAAAGTTTGTTAAAGAATTACCTTAACTTAAATACAGCAGTAACCTGTCCGTAGATTTCTTGTTCTCCTGGTTGAATGCTTGTTGTTGCTACTTTTGCTTCTTGAGCTTCGTCTTCTAAGGTCATCCCTCTAGCAGAATAAACATTCCAAGGAGAATAACCAAAATTACTTGTAGAAACTGAGACAAGCCTTCCGACTTTCTTATCTAGTCCTGTTGCAATTGCTTCTGCTTTCATTCTTGCATCTTCTGCTGCTAATTGCATTGCTTGTGCTTTATATTGGTTTTGCAATTCTGAAGTTAATTCAAAATTTATGTAATTAATTCCAGCTCCTGCTTGTGTTCCAGCATCTATAATATTCCCAATTTTTTCTGTTTCATTTGTAGAGATTTCAACTTTTATAGAGTGTGTTGCTTTGTATCCTTTTTCAACTCTTTTATTATTAATCCAATCATAATCTTGATATATATTATAATTTTGAGTAATTATCTTCTCTTTTTCTATTCCCAAAGATATTAACGAGTTTTCCAATTCTTCAACAATCTCTGAATTTGCTTCACTTGCTTCTGCAGTTGTATCTCCTGAAGTCTCCACATTAAAATAAATAGTTACTAAATTAGGCATAGCATCAATTGTTGCAGAACCTTCAACACTTACTGTATTTTTTGAAAAAGGATTTGTAAGAATTAAAATAATTCCTCCAGCAACAATTAAAGTTATTATTATAGAAATTAAAATTCTTTTATGAATTTCTTTTCTTGACATGTTTATTTATAGTAATAGAGATTTTTTAAAGTTATTGTCCCCAGTCCGCTTTTGTTTCTCGCTTAAGTTCTGCTATTTCTTGGAGAAGTTTTATTTCATTTGAAGATAAAAGGTCTTTGTTTTTTTTGAAGTTTTTAAACTGAGATTCTCCAAGTTCAGAGTACAGTGTGTTCTTATCTTTAATTTGTCTTTCATAGTTAATTCCTGGGAGTGATATTGCTACTTCCATACCTTCTGTTGCTTCTTGAACAGATTTATTTTCAGATTGAATATTCTTAACCCTTGCAACTTTTTCATCTTTTTCATTGATTAGATTTAATCCAGAAGTTAGTTTCCCAGCTTCTACACTTACTCCAAATATTGCTGGTTTTGTATTTCTAAAAACATATTGATGTAAGATTTTAAGTTTACAAATAGTTGTTAATCCCATTAATCTTTTCTTTTCAATTTCTTGTTGTTTTTCACTTCTAAATTTGGCAATATTTTCAATTAGTTTGTATATAACATCGTCCATTAGAATCTTTGTATTTCTTTGTATTTCCTTTGCTTCTTCATCAATTGAAACGTTAAAGCCTACAATTACTGCATCTAATTCATTTATCTCTAGATTTGCTTTTGCAGAGATTATATCTGCCTTGTTTATATCTCCTATTCCTGCCTTTACAACAGGGATTTTTTCTTGTTTTAATAAAGCTAGAAGAGCTTCTAAGCTACCTAATGAATCTGCTTTTGCTATAATTCCTTGTTTATCTACTTTAATGCTTTCTGATATTTCTTTCTTGAAAGTTTCTTTTATCTTTTCTTTATTTCCTTTGTAGAGTACAAACGGCATACCTGGAAGAATATCTGTTTTTTCTCCAGAAGAGACTCCTTTTGGGTTAATAAGCTGTAATCTTAATCCTGTTGAGGCTTGAACTTTATCTTTAGGTTTAAATCTAGAACATAAGGGTTCTATTTCTTCAAGAATTCTAATCTTAGTAATAATGGGTTCTCCATCAAGGTTTGCAACAGCAATTTTATCTGTTTTTGATAACATACCATCATATAATATTGCTTCAATATAATTAGTTGATTTTTCTTTTTTAATTTCTAACATAACTCCTTTTGCTTCTTCATTTAATTTTAACCTGTCTGTTAAATATTTTTGGCTTACACCACATAACATCATTATTAATTCCGGAATTCCTTCGTGAGTTCTTGCAGAACAAGGAACTAAAGCTATTTTCTTTGTAAAATCTTGAATATTATAAAATAAATCTGAATCAAATCCATGGCTATGTAAAGCACCCATTAAAGACATGTATCTTTCGTCAAAAGTTTGTTGAACATTTTGAGATTGAGATTCAATATTCTTCTTTAGATCCTCTTTTTGTTTTCTCCAACCAGAAATATTGTCTATTTTGTTTAAAGCAATTATAAAAGGAGTTTTATGGAGTTTTAGAATTTGGATTACTTCTGCTGTTTGAGGTTTTATGCCTTCATTTATATCAATTACTAAAATTGCTAAGTCAGCTAAGCTTCCACCTCGTTTTCTTAAATTTGTAAAAGCGGCATGTCCAGGCGTATCAATTAATAAGAATCCAGGAATATTCAGCTTTATACCCGAACTATCTATTAAAGGGCAAGCAGCCTTCATTTGGTTTATAGGATATGAAGTAAAGGAGATTCTTTGAGTTATTCCTCCTTTTTCACCCCCTTGGACACAGCTATTTCTAAGACAGTCGAGAATAGATGTTTTTCCATGATCAACATGTCCACATACTGTTACAATTGGTTGTCTAATCTTTCCATTTTTGGGAAGATTTGAATCTTTAGATTCTTTTATTTGGGTTGTCATATATTTTGAAGTGCAGATTTGTTTTTAAAGATTGGGATTTGCTTTAAAAATATGGATGTTAAGAAGACTTTCTCTTTATCAGACAAACTTATAGATAAAGCACATTTAAATTTTGAGCAGATTTATTATTATCTCCCCCCCAAATTCTCAAAGGATTTATCTAATTCTGTTTTATGTTCTGCAATGTGGACTGTTGATGCTTATTACAACTTATATGAGAAATCTTCTGTTGATATTGGTTTTCAACATAGCGTTGCCATAAGAGAAATGTTAAAGAATTCGAGATGGCATGGAGGTTCAAAAGATGAAAAACCTACTTATTTTGGATTGTTTATTCATCCTGAAAAGCTTATTTTTGGCTGCTATGATGGTGGAGAATACTTTAAAAGAAAAGATATAAAGGAAATTTGGGAATGCAAAATTGAATTAAAAGAATATCATGACGCTAAAAAGTATGGCATAGGGTATCATGTGGGGTATAGATATTTTAAAGATAAATTTGATGAGATAAAGATAGATACTAAAGAAGGGGTTTTTTTTGGAATTGTAGATATGGGAAGTTATCTTAGAAGAACTAAAAAGCTTTTGAAAAGTTGAAAGAATATAAAGTGGGAGAAAAACCGAAGTCTAACTCCCTATCACTTGACCGAAGCCAAATGAATATGAAATGGGATCAAACCGAAGTCTAACCCCCATCATCTAACCGAAGTTAAATGAATATAAGGTGGAAGGACAAAACCGAAGCCTCATCCTTCCGGTGCCCCACCGAAGTGAGACAAATTATAGAATTTGACAAGGTATTTAAAGGTTTCGATTTGGAAGTATTTATTATTAAATAACAACAAAATTACATAACAAAGTCACATTATAAGAATTTGAAAATTAGGTAGGAAGGAAAAAACCGAGGTCTAATCCTTCCAAGTGCCTAACCGAAGTCAGACAGGATATAGAGTTTTTGGGTCTATTTAAAGCTTTTGCACTTCCCAAAAATTATAAAAATGGAGTAAATCTTTGTTCTTTATGAGAAAGAAAACATTAGCAGAATTAGGAGAAAGATATGATTTAGAACTCGATGTTGTCGTCGATAAAATAAAGAAAACTAAAGCAAAATTAGTTCTTTTACAATTTCCAGACGGACTTAAACAATATGCAACTGCTGTTATTGATTATCTTCAAGAGAAGACAAAAGTTGAATTTCTTATCTGGCTTGATAGTTGTTTTGGAGCATGTGATACTCCTATTGGTTTAGAAAATCTTAAACCAAAAATAGATCTAGTAATTCAATTTGGCCACAATGAGTTAATGCCAAGTTTTTAGAACAATAATTTTTAAATACTCTCTTTTGAAGATGAGATAATGATAAAATTAACTAGGGGTCAACTTGAAGCTTTTGTAAAACTAGCAACTAGCGAAGAATCAGTAGATTCTGTTGAATTTCTCCCTAATTTAAAGCCAGTGCAAGAGTTGGTAGAATATGGTCTTGCCACAGAGTTTGATGGGTTTTATAAATTAAGAAAAAAAGGAAGAATAAAATATTCTCAAATGCTTGAAAGAATTGCTATTTTAGACGAGGCAAAATCTAATTAACTAAGATAAGGTATAATTTTTCTAATTTACCTTGGATTTCTTTTAATGTCCCGTTGTTTTCTAACGTAAAGTCTGCTTTTTCCATGCATTTCCCAACACCTTGTCCTGTCTCAGATTCACCTTCTCCTTTATCTCTAGAATCTACTTTTAGAAAACCCTCCCACGTTTTTGGATCACTTTCCCTATTTCTTTTTACAAATCTTTTAAATCTAATTTCTTTAGAAGCATCTATTGCAATTAAAGTAAAATCTTCTCTTTTTTTTAATAAATTTACTTCGGCAGGATTTCTAATTGAATCAATAATAAAACCAAGATTCTTATTTGTTTCAATTTTACTTAAAACCTTTTTTGCTAATATTTCAACACCTTCTGTTTCTCTTAATTTATTTCCAAGGTCTTGTAAGTTTTTTCTATTTATCTCAATTCCTTTTTCTTTTGCGACATTTCTTACTTCTTGAGAAAGAGAAAAGCAAACAAATCCTTTTTCTTTAAAAAAATTAGAAACAACTTCTTTTCCTGCAGCTAAACTACCTGTTAAACCAATAATCATAAGTGTAAGAAATAATTTTTTATTTTAAATATTTCTATAATAAATTATATCCAACCAATTAATAGAGTTACTCCTACTAAGAATAATAATACTCCTGCAATTAAATGAAGTCTCTTAATGTTTCTTTCTTTCCAACCAGAAACTTGATTAACTTTTGTAAATCCAAAATAAATTAATCCAACAATAATTAACATTGGGATAACAAAAAGCAGATTATAATACAACAGCCAAGGAATTGCTCCAAGTGTGCCTAATTCAGATAACAGCCCAGAAGCAATTATATAAGGTCCGATTGTGCAGGGTAATAAAAATAATGTGACTATAAAACCAATAATAAATGCACCTATTGGGGAAGTTATATTTTTAATTAATTTTTTAACTTTAGGTCTCATAAATAAAGGCATTTCTGTTGCTACTCCTCCTTTTTTATAATAGAAAAAATCTTTAATATTTAATGCACCTATAATCATAGCCAAAATTGCAAGTCCTTTAAATACATATGTTGAATTCTCCCTTAAAAATTCTGCAAACAATCTAAAAAATTGAATTATAATTACCCCATAAAATAAATATCCTATATAAACTGCTGCGACAAAAGCCAACCCTCCAAATAATACTTTTTTTCTTTTTTCTGGGTTTTGTATAAGGAGAGCCATTAAGATCATTGCTAATACTGCGATAGCACACGGATTAACAGAGTCTGCTAAAGCAAGTGTTGTTATTCTCCAAAAGGTTAACATTTTATTGACATCCTGTTAGTTCTTGTAAAGTTGAAATTGATTGAACTCCAACATATTTTTCTCCTTTAATTATCCATGTAGGGGTATATTCAATCTTTCCACATTTCTCTTTTTCAAACCAACAATCTATTATATTTAAATATTGAGAGTTATCTCCAAACATTTCTTCTTGAGTTTGACAAGCAGAACATCCCAACTGAATATATAATTCTGAGTTTTCTCCAATACATTCTACAATTTCTTTAGATGTTTCTGGATGAGATTTGCTCATAATCATAACCGCTAAAATTATAACCGCTAAAATGATTATTATTGTTACCCAGCCTCTTTTTTTCATAAATAAGATTATGAATTTCTTTTTTTTAAATGTTTTGAAAAAATTATTTTTATTTTTAACTAAATAATTTCATTAATTTTCTTTTCACATTCTTCTTTAAATTTAATTCCTTTTTCTTTTAAAGCAGATTCCATATTCCCCCCAATTTTTCCAGCTATTACTAAGCTAACTTTTTTATTAGCTAACATATGGGCGACAGAAAAACCAGCTCCGCCTCCGCCTGTTGCAAAAGGATTTTTAATAACTTCAACTAACTTCTTGCCCTCAAAAATAAGATAGTAAGGGGCTCTTCCTCCTTTTCCACTTATTTCTGATTCAATTTTTTTCCCTTCAGATGCTATTGCAATTTTCATTTTTTAACCTCCATTAATTTATTTATTAATATACCTTGTATAAAAGAGACAATTATCATGACAAAACTTAATATTAAGACATATTTCCACCCAAAATAAAGAAAAGCAACAGGTAACAAAGGGATTTTAATTGCCCTATTATATAAGAAACAAGCAATCAACCCATGATTTAATCCTTTATCTTTTAAATCTGATAACAAAGGATACCACATATAAATGGGCCCTGTAGATAATACACCTCCAATAATTGCAAAGAACCATTTTTTTATACCTCTTTTTTTAAAATGTTTTATTACAAAATCAGGAGTTATAAAATAATTTGTTAAAGCCATCAAGATAAAAATAAGAATAAAAACAGGAAGTATTTTTAAGAAGATATTAAAAGCAAAAGATAGACTTGAATAAAAAATATTTTCTTTAAAAATAAAAAAAGAAAGATAGATAAGAATAATGATTATTAAAAAATACCAGGATTTTGAGATGTTTTTTAGTTTATTTTTTATTTTCATTTTAAAATAGTTTAAAGATTAAAACTGTGATTATTGCCACTATAATAGATAAAAAAAATGCTGTAATATTTCTTAGAAAAGCAAATCTTTTACCTAAAATTGCTGATTCTGCAGGAAGTTGGACAATTCCTACAGTAACCCAAGCAACTAAAAAAGCAGTTACAGCCATTAAGCTAACTCCTTGTGTTAATAATTCCCCCCCAAGAATATAGCTAGTTATTGAATTTCCTGCAGACACACTTCCAATTAAGCTTCCAATTAAAGAATCTAAAAGAAGATTATTACTAAATATAGTAGTATAAAATGAAGAAGGTATTAATATAGATATTAAACTTACTAATAAAATAGTTCCTAAAATTAAAGGGAGAGAGTTCCAAAGTGATCTTGCTGATTTAATGCTGGCATATTTCATTTTTCTATTTTCTTAATTATTTGATTAAATACTTTTTTATATTTTGGATTTATTTCAACTACTGGTTTCATTTTTATTGTTGAATTAACAAAATCATTTCTATAAGGAATTTTTCCAATAATGGGGATTTTATTCTTTTTTGCAAAATTTTCTATTTGTTTATAGAAGCTTTGAGCCAAATCAAATTTATTTATTACAATTCCACTTTTAATTTTAAAATGATTTGCTAAATATAATACTCTTTTTAGATCATGTAATGCAGATGGTGTAGGTTCTGTCACAGCAACTATATAATCTGTTCCGACTAAGGAAGCAATTACAGGACATCCAATTCCTGCAGCAGAATCTATTAATATTATTTCGGCTTTTAATTTTTTATTGATTTCTTCAGAATGTTTTCTAACTTCAGCCACAATTTCTCCTGAAGCTAATTCACCGATTTTAAGTTCCCCTATAACTAGATTTACATTATAATTTTTTCCTGTATAAATTGTTCCTATTTGTTTTTTTGACATGGAAATCGCACCTGTTGGACAAGCAATCCTGCATGCTTCACAACCAATACAAACATCTTTTACAAAAGCAGGATATCTTCCTTTAACAAAAACTATTGCATTTTGTTTACAAATAGAAGCACACTTTCCGCATTTTATGCATTTTTTAAAATCCCATTTGGGAATTGGCTGATAAACATCAGAATATTTTTTTCTTTTTACAGAAAGCAATAAATGGTCATTAGGACATTCAACATCAGCATCAATTAACATTGTTTTTTTATTTTCTGCAAATTCAACTGCAAGAGACGTTGCTACCATAGATTTTCCAGTTCCACCTTTTCCACCAGTTACTGCTATTCTCATTTTGTTTTTTCAAAATCTTTTTTAAGGATTTTTAACATATTGGGATTATAAGTTACGACAGCTGGGTGATACAAAGGAATAATTCTTATAGTTCCTGTTAAAGTTGAGGTATTGAAAACTTGTCCATGGATTTTGCTTATCCCCTGAATTTTATCTTTTAAGCCAAATTTTTTTAATGTGTAATCAGTTGCAAAATTCCCCAAGCAACATATAACTTTTGGTTTTATAATATCTATTTGTTTATTTAAGTGAGAAGAGCAAATTTTTATTTCTTCTTGAGTTGGATTACGATTATTTGGTGGACGACATTTAAGAATATTGGTTATATAAATTTTTTCTCTTTTTAGATTAATAGAATTTAGAAGTTCATCAAAAATTTTTCCTGCTTGCCCAACAAAAGGCTTTCCTTGCTTATCTTCATTAAATCCTGGTGCTTCACCAATGAACATTATGTTGGCATCTAGAGAACCTTCCCCGATTACAGGATTTGTTCTTGTTTTGCGCAAATCACATCTTTTGCAATTTAAAATTTGTTCTTTAAGTAATTGAAGTTTTTCCATTTTATTTATACCCCACAACGAGGACAAAAATTTCTTCTTGGAGTCCCTTTAATACATTTTTGGTAAAGTTCTGCATGTTCTTTACTGCAAAAAGGTTTTTTTACCTTGTCTTTAAATTCAGGGACCTTTACTTTTTCAAATATTTCATCTCCTTTATTTATTTTCTCCCCACAATATTGACATTTCTTTTTGAGTAAAGCCATTTTATTTTAAATTTTTTCTAAAATATAATCAGCGAATTCTGAGCAGGTTACACCATCAGAATGGCCAGTTATAACAATTTTTCTTTCATTCATACAAATATCTAAAGCTTTATTTAATTTATCTGCTTTTTCTGTAAAACCAATATGCTGAAGCAACATTACTGCTGCACGTAATATGCTTAAAGGATTAGAATATTTTGCCCTCCCTTCTTCTACCATTCTTAATGCAGAACCATGAATAGCTTCAAACATAGCATATTCTTTTCCAATATTTGCACTGCCAGCTGTTCCAACACCTCCCTGCAATTCTGCAGCTTCATCTGTAATTATGTCTCCATAAAGATTAGGAAGTACAACAACTTTAAACTTTTTTCTTCTTCTTGGATCAAGAAGTTTAGCACTGAAAATATCAACAAACCAAGAATCTAATTCAATTTCGCTATATTTTTTAGCTATGTCTTCTGCAATGCTTAAAAATTTGCCGTCGGTAGTTTTTATTACATTTGCTTTAGTTACAACTGTTACTTTATCAATTTTATTTTTCTTTGCGTAATCAAAAGCTAATTTTATTATCCTTTCTGAACCTTGGGTTGTTGTAATCGTAAAATCTATAGAAAGGTTATCAGTAATATTTATTCCTTTATTTCCTAAAGCATAAGCTCCTTCTGTATTTTCTCTGAAAAAAATCCAGTTTATGCCTTCTTTGGGTATTTTTACTGGACGAATATTAGCAAATAAATCAAGCTCTTTTCTTAATGCTACATTTGCACTTTCTATATTTGGCCACTGATCTCCTTTTTTCGGTGTTGTTGTTGGCCCTTTAAGAATTGCATGACATTTTTTAATTTCTTCAAGAACATCCAAAGGTACTGCTTTCATAATTTTAACTCGATTTTCAATAGTTAATCCATTAATGTCTATAAATTGAATCTCACCATTTTCCTCCTCTTCCTTTAATAAAAATTTTAGAATTTTTTTTGCTTCATTCATGATATAGGGACCAATGCCATCTCCTGCAAGAAACCCAATTTTAATTGGTTTTAATTTTTTATAATTTACCCATTCTTCTTTTTTTAAAGATTTAATTCTGTTTAATTGTTCCTTTACAAGTTCAGCAAAATATTCTTTTGCTTCTTCGACATTTTTAGTTTTCATTTCAATTACTTAAATTCCCATTTTTCTTATTTTAATCCAACATGTTGTGGGCCAGTTGCATCTTTTATTTGTGTTAATTTGTTCTCTATAAAATCTTGTACAACATCCTTGATTTTTCCTTGTCCTTGATAAATTTTAATTCCAAATTGTCCAAATATAGAAAATGCTCTAGGACCTAAATTTGTAGTGATTATTACATCAACTTTTTGATTTGCAACTATTTCTCCTGCTGTAATTCCTGCTCCACCTTTTTGTGCTTTTGCTGTGTTTTTAATTGCTTTTATATTTTTCACTTTTTTATTCTCAATTTCTACAATTAGAAAATAAGGACATCTTCCAAATCTTGAATCTATTTCATCTTCCAAACTTTTTCCTGTTGAACTTATTGCTATTTTCATTTTTTAACCTCCTTTTGATTTTTTAGTTTAATATTATATTCAAAATATTTATCATAAGGAATTTTCCAAGAACAAGTTTCGTTTATACTCGCTTTTTCCATAATTTTTCTGAATAATCTTATTGAATTTCCATGAGCAGAAATTGCAACATTAACTTTGTTCTTTTTCATAAATTTGATTAAACTTTTAATAAAAATTTTAACCCTTTTTTCAACCATCTTAAAAGATTCTCCTTTTTTCATTGGGGTATTCCATCCCCTGTGCCATTTTTCATATTCTTCATTTCCATATATTCTAATTACTTTTTCATGACTTTTTCCTTCTAAAAATCCATAACCCCTTTCTATTATATTATTATCAGTGATTATCTTTTTACATTCTGGATGATATTTAAGAACAAGTTTCAAAGTTTCTTTAGAGCGAGATAATTTTGTTTGAAATGCAACATCAATTTGCTTCTCTTTTAATTTTTTTGCAATAATCTTTGCTTGTTTTTTTCCTAAAGGAGTTAAACGAGAATTTTTCCAACCAGTAAATATTTTATTCTTGTTATAATAAGTTTGTCCATGTCTGAACAAGTAAATTTTAAGGTTTTTCATTTTATTCAATTTTGTTTTCTTGTCATAAGACTTTTGCATTTAGGACATTTTATTTGATAGCAAGGTTGTCCTAATACATGTGACTTTTTATATCCACATTTTGGACAAACACATTCGCCATCTGGACCAGCAGCAAATTCTCCTCTCCCAGCTCCACGTCTTAAACCTTTTTTTTGTGGTTGAACCATTTTAAAATTATCTCCTTGAATTTTGATTGCTTTCCCATTAATTATTGCATCAGATATCTTTTTTCTTGATGACTTTAGTATTCTTGATAATGTTGGTTGAGAAATCTGCATTTTTTTAGCTGCTTCTTCTTGGGGAATTTCTTGAAAATCAATTAATCTTATTGCTTCAAATTCATCTAAAGTTAGTATAGATTCCTCTAAAGAGCTCATAGGAATTCCTGCTGGTTTAAAGTAAGAAGAGTTTGGCCGGCCCCTTACTCTTCTTCTAAGACGCGGTCTAGGCATCTTATCTTCCTCTACCTAGTCCTCTTCCAAAGTTCCTTCTAGGTCTTCTTCCAGCTCCAGTTCTTGGTGCATTGTCATTAGGTTCTGCACCTTTGCAGTCTCCTTGCTGTCTTCCTGTTTTAGGTCCTTTTCCTTCTGGTCCTGTTTTATCTCTATTTGGCATTTTAATTTCTCCTGTTTTAGTTATGAATACCTATTCATTAGACTATTTAAATGTTTTGTTTTGAATACTTATTCAGAATTAATAATCAGGCATGTCTGCTTTAGGTGCTTCTTCTTTAGCTGCTTCTTCTGCTGGCTTTTCATCTAAAGTTTCTTGGCTTGCTGGTTGTTCTGGAGTCTCATTCATTTCCTCTTCTGATACAGAGTTGATCATCTCTTTGAATTTTGGGAAATTCTCAGCAGATATTCTTACACCTGCTTTTGTAAAACCAGTGTATCTATCAGAAGTCACAAATTCTCTAACTGTTAAACCTCTTTGACCACCAAAGTCATCCACACGAATAATGATGTCTGAAGTATCGTTTTTCTTTAATTTTCCTATATCTTTTTCCATGATTCACTGAAAAGAGCATATTATTTAAATGTTTTTATAGTACAGAAATAATTAAAAAGAAATATTTCTTCTGTTTTTTATAATGGATAAAGGGCTAGGTGAATCCAGAGATATTTCTGAAACAGAACCACCTCCTAAGTATAAACATATATCTTTAGAACAAAGAATTTATTCTGAAGAATATACTGAATTAAATGGTTTTTTGCAAAATATTGATCCAGAAGTTAAGACAAGTCAAGATCTTGAGAAAAGAATAAGGGGTCATCTGAGAATTGGATCACTTGCTAAAAGAGGTTTTGAAAAAACATCTGAAATTTACAATGAAAATTCAGAACCTTTTGATGAATCTCTTTATCTTTTAGAAAAAACACAAACACCTACTTTATTACATAAATATGTAAAAGACTTAAAAAAATCTAATAAAACTACTATGAAAGGATTGCTTACATCTTTTGAAGATCGTATAAAAGAAGTTGCATTTGTGTATAGGGGTCAAGTAGAAAATAGATATAAAAAAGGATTGCCAAAAAAGATAAAATTAAGTCATTTTGAAGGTCTTGATTATATTTTGAAGCATTGTAATAGGAAGGAGCTACAAACCAGAAATGATGTTGTGGAAGCTCTAATGCTTGCACAAGAAATTGGGATGAGTGATGTAACAATCCATCGTTGGGATAGAAAAAAAGTAGATAATAAAAAAGTGGGAAGTGTGGCAATTGCTTTCTTTAAGAGATATTATGATGATAATAGAACAGAGGTTTATAATAAATTTAAAGATAAGATTGCTGAAAAATTTGGAAGAACTATGAGTAAATCAACTTTTGATAGATATGTTAATGAAAACAGAGAAACTCCAAGATTAACAATCGAACCAGATATTTCAGAACCTCAGAGGAATATTGGTTAATTAACTTTTATTTTACTTTTTTCCTTTTTAACTTTTTTTAATATTTCTTCTGGAATAAAATTATTTTCTATTATGTCGCAAAGAGTATCCAAGGTTAGTTTTTTATTTATCTCTAATTCTAAAATTTCTTTCCAATATTTTTCAATTTTATCTTTTCCATATTGTTCAGAACCAAAACTCATCATTGTTTCCTTATATTTTTCATTTCCCCAATAAATAAACATTGCAGATGGCTTGTTTTCTGAACTCCAATTATATGATAGATGTATTCCAACCCCTTCTTCATCATCAAACATAATATTACTTTTTTTAGGGATCCAAGGCTTTATCATAATTTTCTATAGAGAATAAGTTTTTAAGAATTATTGTTAATTAACAGTTGCTTTGATTATTACAACATCTTCAAGAGGTTTGTCATTTGCATCTTTTGGGACTTTAGCTATTGCATCTACAATATCCATACCTTCTACAACTTTTCCAAATGCTGGATGTTTAGAATCTAAAAAATTATTATCTACTAAATTAATGAAGAATTGGCTACCACCAGTATTTGGTCCTGCATTTGCCATTGATATTGTAGCCCTATTATTTTTATTTCCACCTGCATGGGTAAATTCATCTTCAATATTATAACCTGGGCCCCCGCTCCCTGTTCCAGTAGGGTCTCCACCTTGAATCATGAATCCATCAATTACTCTATGAAAGATTACATTGTCATAAAAACCATCTTTAGCAAGTTTTTCAAAGTTTCCAGTAGTTATAGGCATATCAGAATATAAATTAATTACAATGTTTCCTTTATTTGTTTCAAGTGTTACTGTTGTCATTTTTTGTTTTGGTAATAATAATATTAAAATCAGTGCTATTAAGATAATTACACTAATTATAAAAATTGTTTTTTTCCTCATTAATCTTTCATTTCTATTTTTATGCTAACTGACTTTGGAATTTGCATTCTCATAATATGGTGAAGCACTTTTTCATTTGCAGGAAGGTCAATTAACCTTTTATGAATTCTCATTTCATATCTATCAAATGTAGCTGTTCCATCTCCACAAGGTGATTTTCTTGTAGTTACTTTAAGTTTCTTAGTAGGTAATGGAACTGGTCCACTCATAAGTATTCCTGCTTTTTTTGAAATATCTTTAATAGAATCGCAGATATTATTAAGGGTAGTTATATCTGTACTGTTTAATTTGATTCTTACTTTTGGCATAGGATATGATTTCAAAAATAGTTTAAAAACTTATTGTTTATTTAAGCGTCTAAAGTGTATAATCTCAAAACCTTTTTATACTATCTTTCTCTTTTTTATTATGTAAAAGAGGGAATATGGATGTAATATTTATTCAACTAGCAATTATTCTGTCAGTCGCATTTATAGTATCTTACATCGTTAAATTATTTAATCAACCAATTATAATTGGGTATATTCTTGCAGGGGTGATTATTGGGCCGTTTATTTTAAAATTAGGTGCTAGCACAGAGTTAATACATACTTTTTCCCAATTAGGTATTGCTTTCCTATTATTTATGGTGGGATTACATTTAAATCCAAAAGTAATCAAAGAAATAGGGACTTCTTCCTTATTAATTGGTTTAGGGCAAATGATTCTAACCTTTGGTTTAGGTTTTGGAGTTTCTTTACTTTTAGGATTCTCATCAGTTACTGGGATTTATATTGGAATTGCTTTAGCATTTAGCAGTACGATTATTACTATGAAACTTCTTTCTGATAAACAGCATTTAGATTCCCTATATGGTAAAATAGCTATAGGGGTTTTGATTATACAAGATTTAGTTGCTATTGGGGTTTTAATGGTAATCTCTACTATTTCAGGAGGGGTTGCATTAGCAGGTCTTGGATTACAAAGTTTGTTAATTGGATTGGGATTAATTGTATTCTTATTTTTATCTGGATTTTATATTCTTCCAAGACTAACTAAAAATATTGCTAAACATCAAGAATTATTATTTTTATTTTCAATTTTCTGGTGTTTCTTAATTGCAGCTTTATTTGGATATGTAGGATTTTCAATTGAAATAGGTGCCTTAATCGCAGGAATTGTTTTATCTGTTTCTCCTTATAGTGTAGAGATTAGTTCAAGAGTTAGGCCCTTGAGAGATTTCTTTTTGATAATCTTCTTTATAATTTTAGGATTAAATATGCCTATTTTAAATCTTGGACCTGTTATTCTTAATGCACTTATTTTATCAGCAGTTGTATTGGTTGCAAAACCTTTGATATTAATGACTTTTTCCTCGATTTTTAGATATACAAAAAGAACTAATTTCCAAGTTGGAACAACTTTAGCACAAATTTCTGAATTCTCTTTAATTGTTCTTGTTTTAGGTGTGTCTGTAGGACATATTACTACTGAAGTTCTCCATACTTTAACTTTAACATTAGTAATTACAATTTTTCTTTCAACTTATATGATTATGTATTCTAAAGGGCTTTATAAAAAACTATATGGGTTTGTTTCTCTTTTTGAGAGAAGAAAAGTTAGGGAGACAAAAGACTTGAAAAAAAGGTATGATGCGATTCTTTTTGGCTATAATAGAATTGGATTTAGTATTTTAAGATCTTTAAAGAAAATTAAAGAAAGATATTTGGTAGTGGATTTTAATCCAGATACTATTTCTGATTTAAAGAAGTTTAATATTCCTTGTTTATATGGAGATGTAGATGATCCAGAATTATTAAGAGAGTTACCTTTAGATAAAATAAATATGGCTGTTTCAACTGTTCCAGAATTTGATACAAATGTCTTATTAATAGAAACAATAAAGATGGTAAATCCAAAAGCAATAATTATTGTTAGAGCCCATTCAATCCAAGAAGCAATGGATTTGTATGATGAAGGTGCAAGCTATGTTTTAACTCCCCATTTTTTAGGTGGAGAATATGTGGCAAAAATGATAAGAGAATCAAAAACAAGTAGATTAGAATACAGGGAAGAAAAAAATAAACACATTAAAATGCTTAAAGAAATTGCAAGGAAAGGGGATGAACATCCTAAAGTTGAGAGGAACTAATTATTTTTATTTATTGTACTTGTTGTTTTATTTCGTCATCCTTTAAATTAAATATTGAAAATGCAAATTCGAAGATTCTTAGAACAACTTCTAAAGCCACTATAAAGAGAAGATATGCAATTATGTGGGTAGCAAATTGAGGTATTTCCCCTATCTGTGAAATTATTCTACTTACATCAAAGAAATTAGGTTTAATTAATGAAACTCCTAACAAAGTAAAAGGAACAAGTTTAGCAAGATCTCTAGATAAATCTTCATTGTAATAAGCAGTCATTCTAATTGCAGCGATAACTGTTGCTGAGATAATTAACAAAGTACCTACAGGTAAACTGTCAGTTAATACTAATAAAAAGAAGGTGAAGATTAAAAACCAAAAGAAAATTAAAAATGGTAAGATAACAATATACTCTAAAAGATAAAATAATCCTGCAAGCATTTTTGCAGTTGCCGGATGTTCAGATTTATTATATTTGTTAAGATTTAATTCTAAAAGATTTTTAGTAGATATCCATCTATAAAACTTCCAAATAAAAATAGCATAGATTAGAATTAAAAGAGCAATTAAGAAAAAAGATATAAAACTTTGTGCCCACTGGGGTAAAGATGCTACAAATAGATTATAAGCTTCTGTTATTCCTGTTGTAAGAGCCATTGTTCACCTCAATAGAATTATAGGGTAATTGATATTTTTAAAGGTTTGGAGAAGATTTAAATATAATATTTCTTTAATGAAAATATGATTGATATAAATCTTATTCGTGAAAATCCAGAATTAGTTAAAGAAAATATCAAAAAGAAACATCAAGAGGAGAAACTTCCCCTTGTAGATAAAGTTAAGAAATTAGATGGAGAATGGAGAAAATTAAAATATAGCGAGGATGGATTAAGAAGTGAAAGAAATAAGATATCTGAAAAGATTAATCAAGCTAAGAAAAATAAAAAAGATGCTTCTATTTTAATTAAAAAAGCTAAAGAAATTCCTAGGGAAATTGAAAAATCTCAAGAAAAGAGAAGAAAACTTGAAGGAGATATTAAAGAGATTATGTTAAAGATACCAAATATAATTCATAAGAGTGTTCCTGCTGGAAAATCTGATAAAGAAAATAAAGAGATTAAAAAGATTGGTAAAATAAAGAAGTTTAGTTTTCCTGTAAAGAGTCATGTGGAACTTGGCGAATCACTGGGCATGCTTGATTTTGATATATCTGCAAAAACTTCTGGAAAGGGATTTTATTTTCTTAAAGGAGATTTAGCTTTGTTGAATATGGCTTTAATAAATTTTGCAAGAGATTACATGGTTAAGCAAGGATTTGAGTATGTAGAGCCTCCATTAATGATTAGAAAAGAAATTTTAAGTGGTGTTTATTCTCATGCAGAAATTGAACAAATGGCATATAAAGTTGATGGAGAAGATTTGTATTTGATTGCAACATCTGAACATCCTTTAATAGGTCAATTCATAGATAGTGCAATTAAGAAAAAAGAGCTTCCAATTAAACAAACGGCATATAGTATGTGTTTTAGAAAAGAAATTGGTTCTCATGGAGTTGATGAAAAAGGAATTTACAGAACACACCAATTCAATAAACAAGAAATGGTAGTTATTTGCGAGCCAGAAGAATCATATAAATGGTATGATAAAATGTTAAAGTTTTCATTAGACCTCTTTAAAGCATTAGAAATACCTGTTAGAGTTTTAGAGTGTTGTGCAGGGGACTTAGCAGATTTAAAGGCGAAATCTTGTGATTTAGAAGCTTGGAGTCCAAGGCAGAAAAAATACTTTGAAATAACTTCATTAACAAATATGGAAGAAGCTCAAGCAAGAAGATTAAATATTAAGATTGAAGATAAAGGTAAAAGATATTATGCGCATACTTTGAATAATACTGTTATTGCAACTTCTAGGGCAATAGTTGCTATTATGGAGAACAATCAACAAAAAGATGGGAGTATTAAGATACCAAAAGCGTTGTGGAAATATATGGGTGGAAAGAAGGTGATAAAGAAATGAAAAAGAAAAAGGAAAATAAACTTGATAAATGGTTTTTATTAACCTGGAAGAAATTATTAATAATTGTGGGAGTTTGGGTTTTAGCAGTAATATTACATAACTTAGTTTATGCTATTTTCTTTAATTATTTTCAATCAACAGGGGGAGATGAACCTTTTTTTCTTATTATTGTTGCATTTGTAATGCCTATTTATGTTCTTGTTTGTGTAATTTATAGTTTAATTAAAAAGATAAAGAATAAGACTCTTTTTGAGGTAAAATTTATCGTTGGGGTTCTTATATCTATTATTCTTGGAGCTGTTGCAATCTTGCTTATAATAAAATTTAATCTTATTAATCCTGAAATGGGTTTTATGTTAACTGTTATATTTATTATATCTACATTTATTTTTTATTATCTAATTAAATTATTAATTCCAAGTAAAAATATATGATTTTTTATTTTATTTTTTAGATAGTAGTAAGGTTTAAAAGTTAATTCTTATATAAATAGTCAAGCCTATGTGGTCTTACTCAAAAGATCTCCATAAGATTTTGGTGAGCCCAGTAGACAAATACTGAAATGCCTACGTGGTCTAACGGCTATGACTCATCCCTGTCGCGGATGCAACCCGGGTTCGATTCCCGGCGTGGGCGTATTTATGTTTATAAAGAAAGATTTAAATAGTGCAT
>Ga0268279_1000372_pt1 | contig 28964 bp, 24 predicted proteins | sample saktaG_6_FD_190142 | JGI IMG/M metagenome (GOLD analysis project Ga0268279, IMG submission 190142) | Saline water microbial communities from Sakinaw Lake, British Columbia, Canada - sak_2010_1_5_80m | ecosystem: Environmental > Aquatic > Non-marine Saline and Alkaline > Saline ...
GTATCATTAATCTAACCTCGTTGGTTACAGTATGTTTTTTGTTTTTGGTGAACTTATCATACTGAATCGACGAGGTTTTTTCAATCATTTTCCCGCTAATTCAAACCTTAATATCGGATTTAGGGATGATGATTCGCAGGGAAAAGCAGAACAATAAAGTTGTATGTGAATTGTCACATTGTCCTGAATTTATTTCAGGATCGGATTTGAGGTCTCATCAGATCCGGAAAAGAGTTTCGAATAAGAGTTTTGAAACTATAACTGTTCGATGCTTAAAACATTTTTCCGATAGTTCTAAAGGTTTTGAAATAAGAATTCTATGTAGCTCAAAATATTTTTAGAAAATAAAACAAACCCCCCAAGTTACTTTTGCACTTTTGGCATGTATTTTGAATAATATTTGGTAAAAATTAAAAAGTTGAAGTGGAACAGGCAAAAATTCAGACAACAAGAAAGCAACTTCTTAAGGCCTCGAAGATAGAAGACATAGAAAGGCCGAGCATTGAAATTCCTCATCATATCAACTGCTTATTCCAACTAATTACCGGCGATATATGCCCATTACTAAAGAATAAACAACCAGGGCATCCGGATTACAAGCCACTTAAGTGATTTAAGCTCTCTGGGCAAAATGGCAGCGAAGTTGTCAAAAAATTGACGATTCTAAAGATTAATGATGTTTGTGCCGAAAAAGACACAAGAGGAACTATAGCCGGACATATTTACCGGCAGCAGGATCGCAAGATTGTTAAAGGAAAAGGAATGAGATGGCCCAATAATTATTACGAGAAAGTGATGATATGCAAAATTGGCTGTTAAATAACTTCGGTAGCTCAAAGATGTTTGGGAAGATTGATGAACTTTCTATAAAAAAGGCAAAAAAGAAGCTTTTTGCTTTCCGTAGATCCGGGCGTTTTGATTCCGAGATATCATCTCGCCTGTCGGCTATGGCGGAATCGTTGGAGTTAATATACGAGAATGTTGAACCCAGTTTTGTGCGGCTTGGCCAGGAACTTCAGTCTATCTGTTCCGAAGCCGTCGAGCTGACTGAACATACTCTTAATTCCACCAAGCTGGTTACAGGGGATTCTGAGAAAAGCGTTCTCGATAACGTTGGTACGCTTACTACTTATTCCCTTACGGAGCTTCAGAGTTGTCAGGCTGCAGTATCTGACAGGCTTGGCAATACGAACATTATTGCCGGACATCTCACCGATCTTAATAATATGTGTGCTGTAATTGATAAGATTGCCAGTGTTCTCGGGGCTGTGGCGACGTATATCGGGATTGAGAGTTCCTGCTCGACAGAAGCCAGGTCGATGTTCACCGATTTTGTTCAGGAGATTAAAGAGCTCGTGGGGAAAATGAACCTGATTTACCAGAGTATTGTTGACGATTCCAGAGTGGCGAGTATCAGTCAGATCTCTGCCTACAGAGAGATATCAGGAGGTTTGAGTCAATTAAGTGAACTGATTGATGCGGCGGAGGAGAACGTGCGGGATGCCGTCATTAAGACGGAAGAGATCATGAAGCTGTCGCTGGAGGCTCTGGATAAGGTTGGTAATCACTCTCAGGATATCTCACGTCAGGTGGGCGAGATTGTGGTGGCGATTCAGTTTCACGACATAACTCGTCAGAAAATCGAGCACATAGTAGAGAATCTTCAAGACTCCGGAAATACCTGCTCCGGGAATACATCCGGGGAAGCAAGGGCAGAAAAATTAAACAATGTTCATTCGGTTTTACGTATCCAGTCAGAGCAGTTGAGGCATATAATAACTGAAATTAATGCCGCTTATGAACAGTCTCTTAATGCCTTCGGGAAGATTGACGATCAGGTTAACCGGCTTGTGAACAGTGCCGCAGGTCTTTCACACAACAGTTCTAATGAAGGCCAGGGGGAGAACTCGTTTGCGGTACTCAATTCGGCTCTTCTGGATCTCCACCAGCTCCTCAGTCGTGGCCGTTGTCTTGAGGATAATTTGAAGAATGCGGCCCGTCAGGTATCTGAGACGTCAGCACAGGTTTCGTGCCACCTGGAGGGTATTCGTCACATTAACCGTGAAATGCGCATAAAGTCGCTCAATGCAATTATAAAGACGGCACATTTAGGTAAAGAGGGTGAAACGCTTGATGTTCTTGCCCAGGAGGTGAACAGACTGTCAATTCAATCAAACGAGTTTGTTGGTGATGTTTCGGGGGTTCTTGATTCAATCACTGCGTCGGCACGAAGATTGGGGGAAACAGAAGAAATACGTGTTGAGAATAGCGACGGGATATCCATCGGAGATGGCATTCAGGAAATTTCCAGCACATACGAACGGTTTGTAAAGGAATCTTCGGATGCGTTGCGACGGGCTGAGTCATTGCAGATCAAGATCTCACAGACCAGTTCGGAGCTGGTCTTTCTCACGGAGTTGGCCTGTCGGTTGACGGAAAACCTGACTGAACTGGAAAGTGTGGTAGAGGAGACGAGTTCATGGACTTCCCTGGGAAATAGGGGGGATAAAAGAGCAGCTAGCGAAATCGACCAGCTCACAACACGATATACGATGGAACAAGAACGAATCATCCACGAAGAGATTGCTGCTTTGCCGGACAGCAACATTCATCAAAATGAAACGGAAAACATCTATGAATCCTCCGGGATTAAGAAAGAGATTTATGGAGAAGATTATTCAGTCGAGCCTGAAAAGGCCGGTGGCGAAGATGCGCTGGACGACAATATTGAACTCTTTTGAGTTCAATGAGTCAACTATAAAATATAAGAACAAAACATGATAGGCGGGGAAAGGTGATGGCTTTTAAAATAGAAGAAAATGAAAATAAAGTCATTTTGAGGATCGAAGGCGCTATGACGGTATATGAGGTGGCGTCCATTCGAAGTGAACTGGCGGGCTGTCTTGAGAAATCTAAGGGATTGGTTCTCAAGCTTGATGAGGTGAGTGACTGTGACACTGCCGGTGTTCAGCTTTTGTGCTCGGCTTACAGGACGGCCAGAGACAAGGTCAGGACATTTTCCGTATCGGGGGCACCTGACGTTGTAAGGGATGCAATAGACCGTATTGGACTCGATCCGGAAGCATTTTTCACCACCGATGAGGAGGCGTGAAATGTCAAAGGTAATCATGACAGTCGATGATTCTATAAGTATAAGGCAGATGGTGAATTTTACGCTCAAGCAGGCGGGTTATGAAGTTATCGAGGCCGTTGATGGTCAGGATGCTCTGAAAAAAATCGTGGGCAGTCCCGTCGCCATGCTGATAACCGACCTTAACATGCCTAACATGAACGGTATTGAATTAATCATACAGGTACGAGCAAGGCCGGAATTCAAGTTTATTCCGGTCATCATGCTTACCACCGAATCCCAGGACGGGAAAAAACAGGAAGGCAAAGCCGCTGGTGCAACTGGTTGGATCGTAAAACCTTTTAAACCGGAACAACTTTTAATGGTTGTCAAGAAGGTTCTTAGATAAGTGTTTATCGGGAGTTAAGATGGACAGACATGTGCAGACGTTTTTACAGGAAGCGGACGAGCTGATTATTGAGCTGGAGAGCGTATTACTGGAGATGGAGGAATCACCGGACGACCTTGATCTTGTAAACCGGGCGTTTCGAGCAATTCATACGATAAAGGGTTCCAGTTCAATGTTTGGTCTCAATGATATTACTGACTTTACCCATCATGTGGAGACTGTTTTCGACCTTGTTCGGGAAGGTCGGATACCCGTTACCAAACAACTAACGGATCTAACCTTAAAATCATGCGATCAAATAAAACTTCTATTGAACGCTTCAGTAGGCGGTCCGGCGGCGGACGCCGAACAGATTAACCGAATTGTCGCCGGTCTCAACACCTTTTTGTCGGATAAAGATAGTGTCGATGACACTGTCGACGCAGACACTAAAGTACCTTCTCCCACAGTCAGGACGGGAGGAGAAAATATTACCTATCGCATGAGGTTTCGTCCCGATCCGGCTATTTTACGTTCGGGTATGGACCCGTCATTGCTTTTAGACGAGTTGTACCAGCTTGGTGAATGTACTATTGTGGCACAAATCGAGGACATTCCGGTGCTTGACGAACTGAACGCTGAACAGTGTTATCTCTTTTGGGACGTGATCCTGACAACAGACCGTGGCGTTGACGCCATCAAGGATGTTTTCATTTTCGTTGAGGACGAAAGTGAGATTTCCATTCGCGAAATTTCTGATGATTCGGAAGATATAAATGGGACTAAACGACGCTTGGGTGAGATCCTGGTTGATCGTGGAGACATCACCCGGACACAGGTCGATGAGACCCTGAGCCATCAGAAGAGAATAGGCGAAATGCTCGTTGAGTCAGGGGCGGTGTCTAAAGACAAGGTAGAGTCGGCCTTGAAGGAGCAACAGATTCTTGACAAGAAAACGTCTGCAGCGAGGGTCGCCAGCGTTCGTGTGCCGGCCGACAGGCTCGACAAGCTCATCAACCTTGTAGGAGAGCTGGTTATTACCCAGGCCCGGCTTACCCAGATTGCCACTACTGTGGATATAGCCGATCTGGTCAATCCCACTGAAGAGATTGAGCGGTTGACGGGTGAACTTCGCGACTGCGTGCTTAACATTCGCATGTTGCCGATCGGAACCACGTTCAGCAAGTTCAGGCGTCTTGTACGCGATTTGTCTGCTGAACTGGGTAAAGAGATAGACCTGGTTACCGAGGGGGGAGAAACCGAACTGGACAAGACCGTAATAGAGCGTTTGGACGATCCCCTTGTGCATCTTATACGAAACAGTATTGACCACGGCATTGAATCACCTGATGAACGCAGCGCCGCGGGCAAGCCCCGCAAGGGGAAAATCCTCCTGACTGCTACCCATGCTGGCGCCAGCGTGGTTATCACAATAGAGGATAACGGAAAGGGTCTCGATCCTGAGGTCATTAAGTCCAAGGCGACTGAGAAGGGATTAATCGAACCGGGGGCGGTGCTCGACGAATCCGAGATATTCAAGTTCATTTTTATGCCTGGTTTTTCCATGGCCAAGTGTGTAACCAATGTGTCCGGCCGTGGTGTGGGCATGGATGTGGTCAAACGCGAGATAGATGCCCTGCGCGGATCCATCGAAATATCCAGTAAAAAAGGACGTGGTACGACCATTGCCCTTACCCTGCCGTTGACCCTGGCCATTATAGACGGGCTGCTGGTGAAGGTGGAAGAGAGTCGTTTTGTTCTGCCGCTTGCCGTGGTGGAGGAATGCGTGACACTTTTGGAGATTGACATTGCGAATGCCCATAACCGTCATGTGATATCGGTGAGGGGTGAGTTGATTCCCTATGTGCGCCTGCGTGAGATATTTGTAATGTCTAACGGCAGGCCTTCTGTGGAGCAGATTGCCATTGTGCGGAACGACGGCATTCGTGTTGGTATTGTGGTGGACGAGATAATCGGTGACCACCAGACCGTAATCAAGTCCCTGGGCAGGGCATATCGTGATGTTGAGGGTGTCTCTGGGGCAACCATCATGGGAGACGGCAGCATCGCCCTCATCGTGGACGTTCCGAAGTTGATCCGATGTGCTGAAAGAGAAGAAACAGCAGAGTTTAGAGTCCAAATTTGAAGCTTTATATAATAAGAAAGGTGGTGGGGAAAATTGTGGACTGCAGAAGTTTGCATAAGGGACGATATTTCATAGATAGCTGAAACACTACTATCGAATTTCGATAACAAGGAGGATAGATTTTAAAATGAAATTAAACATGAAAATAAGTACAAAGATCATATTGTTAGTAGCCGTGTCCTTGCTCACTGTTTCGGCTGCTGTGGGTCTTTTGTCTATTTGGCAGTTAAATGGTAATGGGCAAAAAGCTGTTGTACAAATCGAAAAGATGAGCACAGATAATATACGTACAATGGAAGCAGGCGTCGAGAAATATCGTCAAGAGCTTATTTCCCAGAAGAAAGAATATCTCAAGTCTGAGGTACAGACAGCCATGTCTGTTCTCCAGAGGGCATATAATGACGCCCATAACCCTGAAAAGCTGAAAGAAGTGTATAAGGAACCTCTTTCAAATGCCGTCAATACAGCTTATTCTATTCTGAAGAGTATTGAAAAGGAACAGAATCTCAGTCTGCGACAAAAGCAGGCAAAGGCGGCTGATCTTATCAGAAAGCTTCGCTACGGTCCCGATGGTAAGGATTACTTCTGGATAAACGATTTGCATCCCAGGATGATCATGCACCCTTATAAGCCTGAAACGGAGGGTAATGATGTTTCGGGCAACAAAGACCCAAACGGCAAAAGGATTTTCGTTGAATTTGCCGAGGCCTGTCGTGAAAAAGGGGAGGGATTTGTTGATTACTATTGGCCGAAGTACGGTTCGGAGAAACCTGTGCAAAAGCTTTCATTTGTGAAATTATTCAAGCCATGGAACTGGGTTATAGGTACGGGAGTCTACATGGAGGTTGCCCAGGGAAAGTTGAAATCGGATGCAATAGCTATGATCCGGACCTTAAGATATGGCCCCGAGGCTAAAGATTATTTTTGGATAAACGATTTGCAACCCAAGATGATCATGCATCCTTATAAGCCTGAAATGGAGGGTAGTGATGTTTCGGGCAACAAAGACCCAAACGGCAAAAGGATTTTCGTTGAATTTGCCAGAGTCTGCCGTGAAAAAGGGGAGGGATTTGTTGATTACGATTGGCCGAAGTATGGTGCGGCCAAGCCTGTTCCCAAGCTTTCATTTGTTAAGTTCTTCGATGAGTGGGATTGGGTTATAGGCACAGGTCTTTACGTGGATGACATAGATACGCTGGTTGCGGTCAGGAAAGCGGAAATAAAAAAAGCGGCAAATGTGGCATCGGTTGAAATGAAAAAGCATGTTGATTCAACAAAAGCGGATATTCGACGGGTCTCGGGAATGATCGCCCTGGTATCCTTGATTCTGTTGGGAACAGTTTTGACTGCGACTTTTTTTATCAGTCGAACCAGTATCATCAAACCGATCAATGCTGTGGTAAACGACGTAAACATGCTGACAGAAAGCGCAGTTGAAGGGAGGCTTCATATGCGTGCGGATGACTCGAAGCATGAGGGTGACTTCAAAAAGATCATTCAGGGGTTAAACCGCACTCTGGATACGGTAATCGATCCACTGACACTCGCCGCCACATATGTTGAGCGTATCAGTAAAGGTGATATACCTGAAGAAATTACTGCCGAGTACAAGGGAGATTTCAACGAGATTAAGAACAGTCTGAACACGATGATCGATAAGATTACGCGTTTTGCGATTGATGTGCAAACAGCCGCTGAACAGGTTGCTGCGGGCAGCGAGGAGATGAGTTCCGCTTCCGAGCAGATGTCACAGGGTGCCACCGAGCAGTCGGCAAGTGTCGAGGAGGTTTCAAGTTCCATGGAAGAGATGAACAGTTCAGTGGCTGAGAACGCCGATAACGCCAGAGAAACTGCTGCGATTGCAGATAAGGCAGCCACCGATGCGGAGGAAGGTGGAAGGCGGGTAGCTGAAACTGTTAAAGCTATGAACAGTATTGCGGAAAAAATCGGCATTATTGAGGAGATTGCCCGACAGACCAATATGCTGGCGCTCAACGCCGCTATCGAGGCTGCTCGTGCCGGGGAGCATGGCAAAGGTTTTGCCGTTGTAGCCGCCGAAGTACGCAAGCTTGCTGAACGTAGCCAGACCGCCGCGAAAGAGATTGGTGATCTGTCCGGTACCAGCGTGGAGGTCGCCGAAAAGGCGGGCGAGCTTATAGCAGAGATTGTGCCTGGTATTCAGAAAACAGCTGAATTGCTACAGGAAATTAGCACTACCAGTGCTGAGCAGTCCAACGGTATTCAGCAAGTTACAGAGGCTGTCGTACAACTCGACCAGGTGATCCAGCAAAGTGCCGCCGCCACCGAAGAGATGGCTTCGACAACCGAAGAGCTTTCGGGTCAGGCGGAACTGCTCCGTATGACTGCGGCGTTTTTCAAGGTGAATGGAAATTCCGGACGTGAAGCGCAGGCACAGCTAAAAAGTAGTACCCCTCAACTTGAGGATGCGTCAGGTTCAAAGAAGAAGGGGAAGCGCGGAACCGCAGTACATGTCAAACAAAAGGCGCAAGCGTCAAAAGTGTCTGCAAAAGATAATGAGGGATCAGTTGGTAATGTAGCACCGAGTGTTATTCTGGACATGACCGATGACAGAGAATTCGATCGGTACTAAACCAGGGGAAAGGGGGAAGTATTATGAGTTCAGAAGAATTGAACCAGGTGACTCAGTATCTTACCTTTGTACTGGCCGATGAACAATTTGCGTTCCAGATTGCAAAGGTACGAGAGGTGCTGGATTACACTACCATTACCAAGATACCACGAATGCCTGACTTTCTTCGCGGGGTGATCAACCTGCGCGGTAACGTTGTCCCGGTAATCGACCTGCGTTTGAAACTCGGCATGTCCGCCATCAAAAAGACGGTGGATACCTGTATTGTGATTGTGGAGGTTGAGGCGGGGGGTGATCTTATGCAGATCGGCGCCCTTGCCGACTCGGTGCAGGAGGTGATTGACCTTGACCCGAGTCATATATCACCACCTCCGAAAATCGGAGCAAAAATCAATACCGATTTCATGCAGGGCATGGGTAAACAGAATGATGAAAAGTTCCTGATCATTCTTGATATCGACCGGGTACTTTCCGAAGCGGAACTGGCTGTAATGCAGAGCACTGCTGGAGCCTCAGCCCCGGTCATGGAAGAGGAACAGGATATTGAATCCGAGGAGGCATCACTGGATCTGGATATGGGGAAACCGGACAATGACCCCGATGCCCAGGAGGCAAGGGTATAGGTATATGCAGGGGAAGAGCTCCGATCTGAGTCGGGGACAAGCTTTATGCCCTCCTGCAATGATATGTTCAGCAATCATGTGGGTCTTTATGCTTGATTCAAAACGTTATGGGTAGGAGACTGAATATGTGCTCACAAAACGACGGTTCTGTAGCGCCAGCATTTCAAATTTGCAAAATGTCTGGCCGTGAGTTTAGCCGTTTCAGTGAATTTATCCATTCCCAATGCGGTATCAAGCTACCTCTTAGCAAGAAGGTCATGTTGACATCAAGGCTTAACAGGCGTTTACGTGCTCTCGGCATGACTTCATTTGAAGAATACTATAATTATATAATAAGCCCGGAAGGCCACTCTGAGGAACTTGCTCAGATGATTGATGTGGTCACAACAAACAAAACGGACTTTTTTCGGGAGTCGGTGCATTTTGACATACTGACGCAACAGATATTGCCAACACTTCTCCGGTCAGGCCGAGTCGGTTCAAAGAGGAAGCTGTATGTCTGGAGTGCTGGTTGCTCCAGCGGGGAAGAACCCTATACCCTGGCCATGGTTCTTTCGGAGTTTTTTGCAGGAAATGTGAAGGACAAATTTTCCATACTCGCAACGGACATATCCACAAAGGTGCTGGCAACTGCCAGACAGGGGATTTATGACAAAGACTTGATTGAACCGGTCCCTAATGTCTTGAAACACAAGTACCTGATGCGTGGCAAGAACTCCCATGCCGGTTTTTTTCGTGTTGTTCCGGAACTGCGCGGCTGTATTAACTTCCGTAAACTTAACCTAATGGACAGGGACTTTGGCATCAAGACGCCGATAGATATCATATTTTGTCGTAATGTAGTCATTTATTTTGATCGACAGACGCATATTAAATTATTTGATAAATTCTATAACCAACTTACCCCGGATGGGTATTTGTTTATCGGCCACTCTGAATCGTTACACGGCATTAACGGTCAATTCGATGCAGTCATCCCGACCGTCTATAAGAAAGTAAATACCCGGTCCCCTGGCGAGAGTCAGCAAAGGGCTTTCAAGGGGAGCCAGCTTTGATAACCATACGACTTTTTGAGGTAATTCTGGGGTGAGCAAGAAAATCAAAGTACTTATTGTCGATGATTCTGCCGTCGTGCGTAAATCTCTTACGGAAATTCTGGAGTCTGATCCCGCTATCGAGGTTATTGGCGTCGCCGCAGACCCCTACATTGCGGCCGACAAGATAAGGAAAGACGTGCCCGATGTCATAACCCTTGACGTGGAGATGCCACGGATGGATGGCATCACCTTTTTGCATAAGATCATGAGCCAGCACCCGCTTCCGGTGGTCATGTGTTCCAGCCTGACGGAAAAAGGGTGTGAAACCACACTCAGGGCATTGGAATATGGAGCACTGGATATTATTCAGAAGTCAAAGATGGGCGTAAAAAAGTTCCTGGAAGAATCGCGAATAACGATTTGTGATTCCGTCAAGGCCGCCGCCCGGGCGCGTGTTAAATCCATTACCACCAGACGAAACATGGTACTGACCAAACTGACTGCCGATGCTGTCATTGCCCCGCCGACCGGCAAGGCGATGCTCCGCACCACCGAGAAGATAATTGTTGTTGGGGCCTCTACCGGCGGCACCGAGGCGCTGCGTGTCTTTCTGGAGGCATTGCCCCGGGATTGTCCCGGCATTGTCATTGTCCAGCACATGCCGGAAAACTTTACAAAGGCATTTTCAAAGCGCCTTAATGATCTTTGTCGCATTGAAGTTAAAGAGGCGGCTGAAGGGGACAGTGTTCTGCGCGGCAGGGCATTGATAGCTCCCGGAAACCGGCACCTCATTTTACATAGAAGTGGCGCTCGATACTACGTTCAGTTAAAGGACGGCCCGCTGGTTGCCAGGCATCGCCCTTCGGTTGACGTGTTGTTCCGTTCGGCCGCAAGGTATGCCGGTTCCAATGCCGTCGCTGTTATCATGACGGGTATGGGTGACGATGGTGCCAGAGGTATGTCTGAAATGAAGGAAGCCGGTGCCCTGACCATTGCCCAGGACGAAGCAACATGCGTGGTTTTCGGTATGCCACAGGAGGCTATTAAGCTGGGAGTGGTGGACAAGGTTCTTCCTTTGGAGGCTATTGCCGACGCAATACGGTAGCGGTAAGTGTAAAATTTTCGATAAATATAAGGTTTACTACAGGTATTTTCAAAACTTACTCTTCGGACTCAAAAAGGCGAAAATACTAATTTTGCGCTTCGCCAGGATTTATTCGCAAAAAGTGTTGTAATGACCTGCTCAACGGAATTTTCATTCGGGCAACAGGCCGCCAGCACATGACCCTATAGCTATTCTTTCCAAATCAAGCTTTATTTATATTGACTATTTGTCATCATGTATGATAGTCGGTTTTTTTCGCTTGGATCCGGAATTGCTGGACTGAGACGAGAAGGTTAACAGGTAAGTTACAGTCGGAAATTCTGTTGCTGTGGTGATTTTCTATCCCCGGGTATCACAATAGGGGTTTGCTTCATTGCAATGATGGGAATAAAGACTTTTAAAGCCTTCCGGAAACAGTCTGGAAGGCTTTTTTAAGTTTTGGGGAAATGATAATGAAAGACAGCATTGCGATTCTTGGAATGGGAAGGGTAGGGACGGCAGTCGGATCTCTTCTTCGATCTGCAGGCTATAGAATTGTAGCGGTTGCAAGCAGGTCAGTGAACTCAGCGGAAAAAGGGGTTAAATATACGGGCGGGAAAGTTTATACCAATCTTGCCGGTGCGGCATCTCAGGCAGAATGTATTTTTATAACTACCGGTGATGATGCCATTGCTTCCGTTTGTGAGGAAATATCAAGCAAAGGGGGGGCAGGTGTCGGTAAAAAGGTTGTTCACATGAGCGGTGCAGGGAAACTCGATCTTCTGGAATCTGCTCGCAAAACCGGATCCCGCATAGCGAGCATGCACCCGATTCAGTCTTTTGCCAGCGTAGAAGGTGCTGTAAAAAATATTCCCGGGAGCACCTTTGGTGTTACGGCTGAAGAGGAAATCAGGGACTGGGCCGTTCAAATTATCAAGGATCTGGGTGGCGTACCTTTTTTCGTTTCAGATGCGGATAGGCCGCTTTATCACGCTGCTGCATGTATGGCATCAAACTATTTGGTTGTTCTGATGTACATGGTTGAAGAAATTTATAAGAATGTCGGTTTAAACCGGGAGAGCGCTATCAAGGCGTTCTGGCCGCTTGTCACCGGAACAATAAATAATATTGAAAACCGGGGAACAGTCCAATCGTTAACCGGACCGATATCGAGGGGCGACATTGAAACGGTAAAAAAACATATTGAGGCATTTCGTGGCAGATTTCCCGAATTTCTGGATATGTACAATATCATGGGGGTTTTTGCCTCAGATATCGGCCTTAAAAATAAAACTCTTACACATAGAAAGGCAGAAGAGATCAAATCACTGCTTCTCGGAGGAGGATCGGAGGATGAGTAAAGAAGGAAAAGTAAACAAAATAACAATTCCTGTAACTCTTGAAATGAAAAGAAGGGGTGAAAAAATCACCATGCTGACCGCTTATGATTATTGCACTGCCGCGCTTCTGGACGAAGCCGGTGTCGATATTATGCTGGTGGGGGATTCTCTTGGTATGGTGATCCTCGGGTATGACAGCACCCTGCCGGTTACTATGGAAGATATGATCCACCACATAAGACCGGTATCCCGTGCCGCGAAACGCGCCATGGTTATCGGGGATATGCCTTTTATGTCCTATCAGGTCTCCGTTGAAGAAGCTGTCCGCAATGCCGGTCGGTTCCTGCAGGAGGCTGATGCACATGGTGTAAAATTGGAAGGGGGGAGAGAAGTGGCCGAAACCGTCAGAAGAATAACATCGGCAGGAATTCCGGTTATGGGCCACGTGGGGCTTACACCTCAGTCTGTTCATAAATTCGGAGGTTACAAGGTACAGGGCAGGGGAGATATGGCAGCTAAAAAGATCATGGAAGATTCCAAAATACTTGAAGAGGCCGGAGCATTTTCCATTGTTCTGGAGTCTGTGCCTGCTGGTTTGGCCGAGGAGATCACAAAATCGCTTGAGATACCGACAATCGGTATAGGCGCCGGTGTTAACTGCGATGGACAGGTACTGGTAGTCAACGATATGCTTGGGATGTTTGAAAAGTTTACACCGAAATTTGTCAAGAAGTATGCCAATCTAAGTAATGTGATGAAAGAGGCCGTCAAACAATACCTGGATGAAGTGAAGGCAGAAGTCTTTCCCGGAGAGGAACATTCGTTCTTGTAAGTCGATAAAGCTCTTGTAAAAGGTAGTGCAATTCCCCCAAAAAAAACTTGACATGAATCTTTTTTTAGGGTAGCTAATCCATGTTAGAGTATTCTAACATCTGTTGGTTCCCCTAATTGTGTGAGAAAATTTGTGGTACTCTAACTGATCTTTAGAAAGCTTTGCATAATACCATATTGTCATTGCGAACGAATGAGAAGCAATCTCTAACTCATTGTAAATATAAGAGATTGCCACGTCGCTCCGCTCCTCGTAATGACCAGAACAATAATTATGTAAAACCAAGGTTCGGGAGTAATGGAATTATGGGCAAAAAAAAGTTGAGTTCAACAATGGAAGATTATCTGGAGGCCATTTTTAACCTGGAGAAGTCTAAAAAAGCTGTTCGCGTTAAAGATATAGCCAAAGAGATGAAAGTCAAGCTGCCAACGGTCACCAGTATGATGGGTACGCTTGCACAGAGGGGTCTGATCAATCATGAGAAATATGAATATGTGGAACTGACAACAAAGGGTAAACATATCGCAAAAGATGTGTACCGAAAACATGTAATTTTGCGTGATTTTTTAATTGATATATTAAACATAGATAAAAAAACGGCTGAAGAAGATGCCTGTAAAATGGAACACACTGTCAGTCCTGTCACGTTAGAAAGGGTTGTGAAGTTTATGGAATTCGTTGAGAATTGTCCGAGGGGTGGTTCTGAGTGGTTGCAGCGTTTCGATGATTATCAACAGCATGGTCGCGTTGATGATAAGTGCCTGGAGCAGATGAAGAATTTTGTAAAACAGTATAGTACAAGAATAGAAGAGTTGGAGAAAAAAGGGAATGCCGGTGATTTAACATGAAAACTAATATAATACCCTTAACCATGGTATTGTCCGGTAAAAAGGTGAAAATTGTTTCTCTTGCCGGTGGAAGAAGGATGCAGGAGCGCCTGATAAGTATGGGTTTTGGTCCAGGTTCAGAGATTGAGGTCATAAGACGTGGTGCTCCGGGACCTTTTATTGTGGCCATTGGAGAAGCACGTATGGCCATAGGAACAGGGATGGCACAGAAAATTATGGTTTCGGAAAATAGGGTATCATGATGGGAAGAAAGTGGTCTAAAATGTAATTTTTTTTGACAAGTAAGTTAGAATATTCTAACAATATATTACTATTCTAACTTTATCGATTTATTGAAATATGAGGAGGTTTATAACGTGGGTAAAATAATGATGCGAAAAATGAGGGATAACCAGTCCGGAATCATATCCGCTGTAAAGGTCGGAGGCGAGCTTGGCAGGCGCATCCGTGATATGGGCATTGTTCCGGGGACGGCCATTAAGATTCAGGGGCGGGCGCCCCTGTACGATCCCGTGGCTTTGAGAGTCATGGGTTTTACGCTGACCCTCCGAAACAATGAAGCTAATCATATAGAAGTGGAGGTAGAATAAAAGATGGAAGCAACAATAGCTCTGGCAGGAAATCCCAACTCCGGCAAAACAACCTTTTTCAATGAGCTTACCGGCGCTCGTCAGCATGTGGGCAATTATCCGGGGGTCACGGTGGAAAAGAAAGAAGGCTTACATGTTCATGATGGATGCCGTATGCATATAGTGGATCTTCCTGGGACATATTCCCTCACTGCGTATTCCCCGGAAGAAGTGGTTGCCAGAGATTTCCTGGTCAATGAAAAACCGGAGGTGGTCATTGATATAGTCGATGCATCAAATCTGGAGAGAAACCTTTACCTTGCGATTCAGTTTCTTGAAATGGGCGTCCCCATGTGCATCGCTCTGAACATGATTGACGTGGCCAGGAACAGGGGAATTAAAATTAATTCAGAAAAACTGTCCTCGCTGCTCGGGATTCCCATTATTCCCACGATTGCCAGAACCGGTGAGGGAAAGAAGAAACTATTAAGAGCGGCTGTAAAGATAGTTCAGGAAGCCAAAAAACAGGATCCTATTAAAATATCCTACGGGGATGATTTGGACAGGGCGCTCTTTGAAATGGAAAGGGAAATCAGTACCAGCGATTTTTTAACTGATACATACCGGCCCCGCTGGATTGCCTTGAAATATCTGGAAAGTGACAAACAGATTAAATCAAAGGGGCAGGAAAGTAATTCTTCTTTGTCTGCAAGGCTTGAAGAAATTGTAAAAAAAGTGTCGGTGCATTTACAGAGAACGCTGAACACCTATCCTGAAGCCATGATTGCGGATCAACGTTACGGCTATATCAATTCCATTATAAAACAAGGGGTTGTTCAGCGCCAACATGATCAAGACAGACTCTATATGTCTGACAGGATAGACAAAATTGTCACCAACCGGTTTCTCGGTCCCATCATTATGCTGGTGGTGCTTATGGGGCTGTATCATTTTACGTTTACCTACAGCGAAGTTCCCGTGGGCTGGCTCGAGAGCTTCTTTGGGTGGTTTGGTGATGCGGCATCTACACACCTGCCTGACGGTCTTTTAAAGTCTCTTGTTATTTCAGGTATCATTGATGGTGTGGGAGGTGTTCTGGGGTTTGTGCCGCTGATTATGTTCATGTTCTTCGGGATTGCACTGCTGGAGGATTCCGGGTACCTGGCCAGAGTCGCATTCATGCTGGACAGGATATTCAGAACCTTCGGTCTTCACGGCAGTTCCGTTATGGCCTTTATCGTATCAGGAGGTATTGCCGGGGGTTGCGCTGTGCCCGGCGTCATGGCGGCCAGGACCCTTAAATCGCCCCGGGAGCGTCTGGCGACATTGCTCACGGTTCCATTTATGAATTGCGGTGCAAAGCTGCCGGTATTTGCGCTTTTGATCGCGGCCTTCTTTCCGAAAAATGAGGCAATAATGATGCTGATCATTACACTCGTTGCCTGGTTGGGGGCACTGTTTGTTGCAAAATTGCTGAGACTCACGGTTATCAAGGGGGAGTCCGCTCCCTTTGTTATGGAACTTCCCCCGTACCGCTTTCCCACCTTCAAAGGGCTGGCCATACACACATGGGAAAGGACATGGCAGTATATCAAAAAGGCGGGAACGGTTATCCTCGGCATTTCAATCATTCTGTGGGCTATGATGACCTTTCCCGGGCTGCCGGATCCTAAAGTTCAGGAATTTGAACACCAGCGTGAAGCTGCGGAGGCGACGGTCAGCGCGACTGTTGTCCGGGAACTGGAAACAGCCGGTGAAGAGACAGGACTTTCTCAAGAAGCACGGAATTTGAAGAACCGACTGGTGTCCATTGATTTGCAGGAAGCGGAGGCAGGTTTAAGAAATTCCGTGGCCGGTCGTTTTGGAATAGCACTTGAGAGTGTTTCGAAGTGGGCGGGTTTTGACTGGCGTACCAATATTGCCCTTGTTGGTGGTTTTGCTGCAAAGGAAGTGGTCGTTTCGGCTCTGGGTACCGCTTATTCCCTGGGCGAGCTTGATCCTGAGGAAAGTGGCTCTCTTTCAGAAATCCTGGCCAGAACGCCGGGCTGGAGCCCGCTAGTCGCATTGAGCCTGATAATTTTTACTATATTCTATGCACCCTGCTTTGTTACGGTGGTCATGATTGTGAGGGAATCCGGTTCGTGGAAATGGGGTGCCTTTTCCATGGTGTTTAACACTGCTCTGGCTTTTGTATTAGCTACGCTTGTTTTCCAAATTGGTTCGGCCATAGGGATATTGGGGGGTTAAGTTTGATGCATTCGTAAAAAGTCATAATACCCGTCACTCCCGCGAAAGCGGGAGTCCATAATAGCTTGAAATTGCTGGATTCCCGCTTTCGCGGGAATGACAAAAATGATGTAATGCAGACTTTTTAAGAGTTCATCAAGTTTGGGCCTTTGTATATTAAATGTAAGTGTATTTATGGAGAATGTTAAAGAAAAACTATTGTAAGGAAAGGATAAAATGAAGGAGTCATTGGTTACGGTATTTATGTTGATTTTTGTATTGATGTTCTTGGGGTTTTCTTCAGCCTTCGCCGACGATGTAAGTGGAGATATCGAAGATCTGTACAAGCGCATCGGGGAACTGGAAGAAAAGGTTAAAAAACAGGAAGAAAAAACGGAATCATTGGGCAAGGTAAGTGAAAATATAACCATAACCGGAGCCGTTGAACTGGATTATACCTATACGGATCCAAGGGATACCACAGTTGTAAACAGCGATTCCACTTCTGATCTCGATATCGGGACAGTACAGCTTGGAGTTGAAGTAAAATTTCACGAGTGGGTAACCGGTAATTTCGTTCTCAAGGGAGAAAACCTTGATAATAATGACAGGGTCTTCTGGGATGAAGCGATAATCACGATACAGAAAGAAGGATTTCCAATCTATTTTGTGGGCGGACACAGGGGGCAGCCCTTTGGCGTATTCAACAGCCATTTGATCAGTGATACTATTACTAAGGATTGCTACGAGATCGCCAAATCAGGTGCTACTGTTGGATTTACACCCGATTTTCTGGGATTCGATATATCCGCTACGGTATATAAAGGTGAAATCCTGGCTGACAAATTATCGGAATCCGGTTACGGTTGGGCGAGAGATCCCGATCCCAATTCCGATCCGACGGATGATGTCGAATCTTATATTATCAATGTTTCTTTAACGCCGATTGAGGGGCTGAGCTTAAGCACCTATTTTGATTCCGAACCGGGGCAGGGGAGCCGCAATGAGACGGCAGGCGGAACGATCGAATACCAGATCGGCATCTTTACCTTCGATGCTGAGTATATTGCTGCTCTCGAAAGAGAAAAAAATGCAACAGATAATAAAGAATACAAAGAATCGGCCTGGTTCGCTGCGATTGCATGTCAGGTTATAGACCCACTGGAAATAGCGGTCAGGTATGAAGCTTTTGATGATGGCATAAGTGGTGATCAGGATGGGCATTTGGAAAACAGGTACTTGATAGGCGCAAACTATAAACTCTTTGAAAAAGATAGTTTTGCAACGACTCTTATGCTTGAATATCGTAGAAGCAATTACGAGAAGGCAGTTGGCAGTACCGTTGATGACACCGTGGATGAGGTCTTTGCCAGAGTAGCGATGGAATTTTAGGTCAAGTGTGGGATAACTTTAGCTAATATCCTTTGCAGTTTTAGGCGAATTCTCTTTCAATTCGATCCATTGCTTCTTTTAATCTTTCGTCGGTTACCGTAAGTGATATCCTGATGTATCCTTCACCGTATTTTCCGTATGCAATCCCAGCCGCAACAACGACACCAGTTTTTTCAAACAGCTGGTTGGTAAATTCCAGCGAACTCAGTCCTCTTGGTGTTGGAACCCAGAGGTAGAATGTGCCCATAGGTGGTTCAAAGGAAATACCGATCCGGTCTAAAGTCTTCAGTACCAGCTCCCGCCTCTGAGCATAGATAGCAATCATGTTCTCAATATTTTCCGTTTCATTCTTTAGGGCATAGATGCCGGCATACTGAATCGGATTGAAAACGCCGGAATCGGTATTCTCCTTAACTTTGCTTATTGCTGCTATGAGATCAGGATTTCCCATTGCCATTCCGATTCTCCAGCCGGTCATATTGTAAGGCTTGGACAGCGAAGACAGTTCAACCCCCACGTTCTTTGCTCCCGCGGCTGACAGAAAGCTCAACCTTTCCTGTCCGTCAAATACTATTTCGCTGTAAGGATTGTCATGACATACGGCGATATTATTCTTTCCTGCAAATTCCACTAAGCGGTCAAAGAAATCCTTTGTAGCGCAAGCACCGGTAGGGTTGTTAGGATAATTCAAAAACATCCCGCTTGCCCTTTTAACAATATCAGCGGGAATATCTTCAAGGACCGGCAGGTAGTTGTTTTCCTCCAGAATGGGCATAAGGTAGGGCTCCCCCCCGCCCATCAGGATGCTTGACCTGTAAGCAGGATAACCTGGATCCGTCATCAGGACAATGTCTCCGGGATTTACCCTTGCCAGAACAAAGTGGTGGCAGCCTTCCTTGGAACCGATGAGGCCTAAAATTTCATCATCGGGATTTAATGAAACGCCGTATCTTTTATGATACCAGCCGGCAATCTCCTTTCTGAAGGAGATCATTCCCTTTTCCTCGTCTGTAGGGTAACAGTGATTTTCCGGGTCTTTTGCCCTTCGGCAGAGTTCATCAATGACGCCGTCAGGCGTTGGCTCTACAGGATCACCGATAGCGAGGCTTATTACATCCACACCGTCGGCCTTTGCTTTTGCTATCTTTTTTCTCAATTCCATAAAAAGATATGGTGGAATTCCGGACAGTCTTTCAGCTATCTGCAATGTAATCTTTCCCCTCCTTAACTCAAGTTTCAGGTTCCAAACTTGATGCTTTCGTAAAAAGTCTGTCATTCCCGCGTAGGCGGGAATCCATAGAGGGCCAAGTGCTTGAAAAGACTGGATTCCCGTTTTCACGGGAATGACAAAATTGTGCATATTTCGACTTTTTACGAGACCATCAAACTTGATGCTTTCGTAAAAAGTCTTTTTTTGTCACCCTGAACAATACCACAGTCACCCTGAACTTGTTTCAGGGTCTCCTGAGATTCTGAACGAGATTCTGAAATAAATTCAGAATGACAAGAGTTAGATGCTGAAACAAGTTCAGCATGACAAATGGCACATTTTGAGACTTTTTACGAATACCTTAAGCTTTAAACTCACTATTTCCACGCCTCTTCCCAGAGGTGACCCTGATACACGACACTGGTTCCTCCCTCCAGATAAACTTTTTCAAATCCGTTGTCTGTCTTTTTAAAATATATTGTTAAAGTTTCTCCGCTTCTTACCTGAACATCGACAGGAGATTCAACCCGGCCCTTCCAGGAAGATATCAGTGCGGATGCCACGGCACCGGTACCGCAGGCCAGAGTTTCATCTTCAACGCCCCTTTCATAGGTTCTTATCCTGAGAGTATTGTTGTCTATAATACACACAAAATTGGCGTTTGTTCCCTCAGGCCGATATGCTTCGTGATAACGGATCATCGGGCCGTAGCCCCTGACATCGTAGGAATCAAGGTCTTCAACGAAATACACTACATGAGGAACACCTGTATTTATGCTGTTTACTATATATGGACTGTTCTCGATGTTAAGGTTATAGTCGGTCTTCAAATCATGCGGTTCGGTTAATCTCAACTTGACCACGTTTCCTTTCACTTCGGCGTCGATGATTCCCGCAACGGTTTCGAAAGAAAGGGTTTCTTTTGAAATACCCAGAATATTTGCAAAACGGGCAGCACATCTTCCGCCGTTCCCGCACATTTCGACCTCGCTTCCATCGGCATTAAAAAAGCGCCAGCGAAAATCGGTGCTGTCGGAGTCGGAGTTTTCTATAATGATCAATCCGTCCGCCCCCACCGAGGTCTTCCTTTCACATACCTTTTTCACAAACTCGTTTATGTTTCCTACGGAAAGGGAATTGTCTCTATTGTCGATCAGTATAAAATCATTTCCGCTTCCGCTCATTTTAAAAAATTCTATCATAATTAAAACCCTTTGGCGTTATGTCAACGATACTCTGTCATTTCGAAGGAGTCTTCACGACTGACTATAGTCCCCGTCAGGGGGGAAATCCTGGTTTTCTCCCTGCGGTCTAAATTACACTTTTTGATTGACACGACACTATAGTAGAAAGACCGGTTTTTCACAATATTTTATTGCAGGGGGTGTACACTGCGCATTTTCAATTTCGTAACGGTTTCCCGGTCTTCAGCACGTGCTTGATCCTGTCCTGAGTCTTGGATTCTCCACAGAGACTCATAAAGGCTTCCCTCTCCAGGTCGAGTATCTTCTGTTCCGTAACCGGCGTTCCCACTTTAGAATCACCGCCCGCAATAACCCCGGCAAGCTTCATCGCGACATGGAGATCGTGGTCGGAAATGAGATTTCCCTGCCTCATATTGTCCAGAGCGGCCTTGATGGCACTACTGAACTGTTCTCCCATAACGAAAATCATCGCGGGCTCCGGTTTCTTATAGGATTTTGACAATCCGAGGGCAACCTCTTTTGCATCCCGGATCTGGTAGCCCCGATTGATGCTGACGGCATCTGTTTCTCTGATGTAACCCAGTTCCATCCCCTCAGCGGCGCTGGTGGATATTTTGGCCATACTTATATTTTCAAAAACCTTATTGTAGGCAGCCGGAAGGCTTGATGCCGCTTCACTGACACCGGCCGGTATTCCTTCTGTACAGCGCACCATCAGTTCTTTCGTTCCACCTCCCGCAGGAATAACACCGGCCATCACTTCCACCAGTCCTATGCGAGTTTCCCCGTGGGGCTGACATCGTGCCCCGTGCATCGACATTTCACAACCGCCGCCCAACGCCATTCCCGCCGGAGCGGTCACGACCGGCTTTTCAAGAAATTTCATTCTCATGTTGGCATCTTGAAAAGCCTGGATCATACGGTCAATAGTATCCCATTCCCCCCTGCCGATTACATCAAGAACCATAAAGAGATTGACCCCTACCGAGAAATTAGCGCCATGATTCGCAACGACCATTCCGAGAAAGTCCTTCTCCACAATATCGCAGCTGTCAAAGATCATCTGTATGACACTATCGTCTATCGTGTTCATCTTGGTATGAAATTCGAGACAGGCGATACCATCTCCTATATCCACAAGGCTTGCGGAGGGATTCTCCCTGACGACCTTCTTCCTTTCTTTTAGAGAGGGGAGAAGGATTATCTTTGGATTAACTTTAAGTTTAACATAACCCTTCGTTTTGAAATCGTAGTAATACCTGCCATCCGCCTTTTTGAGATAAAAAGATTCACAGCCGGCTTCCAGCATCTCCATGATTTTCTCGGGAACATCCAGTTTCAGGTTGTCCATCACCTCTAAGGATTCCCTCAGACCGACGGCATCCCACAGCTCAAAGGGTCCCAGTTCGTGATTGTAGCCCCATCTCATGGCGTTATCTATCTCCACAATAGTATCGCAGATTTCGGGGATACGGTTGGCCGCATAGATGAAATTCCTGCAGAGGTACTCACGGACGACATTGGCGGCGATGTCTGCCCCGTTGAACAGTGCCTTCAGCTTTGCCTCAGGCCCCCCTTTCATCTTCTTAGCTTCTAAAATCGAGGCAAAGGCCGGTTTTTTAAGGGGAATGTATTCCATATTATTGTAATCAAGGACCAGTTTGACACTCTTTCCCTCTTCATCCTTTGTTTTTTTATAGAAACCCTGCCTCGTTTTGTTTCCCAGCCATTTCTTTCCCACCATACTGTTCATAAAGTCATGAGGTACAAAGATATCTCTCATTTCATCGTCCGATACCGACTCATAGAAATTGTTAACAATCTTTTGCTTTGTATCCAGACCGATCAGATCCACGGTTCCAAATATTGACGAGCCCGGCCTGCCCGCTTCCTTGCCGATTATGGTATCAAGCTCTTCTATTGACAGGCCTTTATCGACCATGATCTTTGCTGCATTCGACAGATCAAACATACCTATGCGGTTGGCAATGAAATTTGGGACATCTTTGCAGATGACCACACTCTTTCCGAGGGCTTCCTCACAGAATGTCGTTATATAATCCACTACCCCTCTTTTCGTTTCCTTACCGGGGATGATTTCTACGAGTTTCATATAACGGGGAGGATTAAAGAAATGAACCCCCAGAAAGTGCTTTTTCAGCCCAGTGCCGAAGTCAGCCGAGATATCTTTGATCGGCAATCCCGATGTATTCGTTGAAACGATGCACTCAGGCTTTACAACCTTTTCGATTTTTGCCAGGAGGGCCTTTTTTGTTTTCAGATTTTCAACAACCGCTTCAATGACCCAGTCTACATCGGACAGCCGGTTGAGATCGTCCTGCAGATTTCCGATCTCGACCAGTGAAGCAGTCTTGCCGGAATAGAAACTGGGAGGTTTCGATTTCAATGCCCTTGCCAACCTGTCTGCCGCCGAGCGGTTTCGCCACTGCGGACTCTCCTCGCTCAAGCCATTTTTCCTGTCGTCATCGGTCAGCTCGGAAGGTATATTATTGAGCAATATACACTCAATCCCCGCATTTGCCAGGTGAGCTGCAATCCCGGTACCCATGACTCCCGCCCCCAAAACGGCAGCTTTCTTGATTTTATATGACATAACATTCCCCCCTGTTTATCGTTAATGTAGTATCACGGTATCCAATAATCTAAAAACCCAGAGGGCTTTTTACCTTCTGGATACCTTGTTCTCTTCTCGCAACATCCAATAACTTCTTTTGTTTATGCCCCGAATTATCCTTGACATATTCCCCTTTATTTCCCATAATTTTTCCAACCTGTTAAAATATTTAATCTGTGAATATTAAGTATACTGATATTGCAGAAAACGTCAATAAAGGACTTCCTCCGCAATATCGGGTTATATTGGAATATACGGATATTTTTCCGCTTAATAAATTGTTCGTGCTGCCTGCGGCGGGACGAATGCTGGCCATAAGAATCAGCTCATATGGAAAAGGAATTTATCATGAGCCCTGACAAAGATAAATCTTTGATAAAAGATGCTTTGACAAGCTTAAAAAGGGGGGATGTTACTGCCGCTAAATATATAATGGGTATACAATCAAATCAGCTCAGTGATGACAATTTTATAGATGGGATGATGTTATTCGAAAAGGGTATATCTTTGCTAATAAAGGGTCACCACCCCCAAGCAGTCGAACCCTTGCGCAAAGCATTGCCAATAGTAAATCTTTCTTCTGATGAAAAAGCAAAATTTCTTGTTTCTGTATTGGCAGATTTCGCGGAGGGAATTTCTAAGCTATTTAGTGGAGATGCACATTCCGCAGTAAGGCTATTGAATATAAGTACCGATGCAATTGATCGCCTTAAATTTTTTATTCCAGGGTTTGAAAAAGTAGCGCTAAGTTTTAAGGCGACCGCACAAATTGCTTTAACTCGAACTATTTTAAACTCAGGGAATATATCAGAGGCCGAAGCTTGCTTTGGAGTTGTTAATAATATTCATTCCGAACTCTTTGAACTTCTAGATGAATCTAATGTGGAGGATATTCCTTTTTTAGCAGAAATTTACGGCTCACGACTTGAATCATCTATTTTATTCACGAGCTTTGATTTGGGAACTCTTGATTTTGATTCTCAAAAATTACGTTTGGAATCGGCAAAAAATGATTATCATGAATTGATAAAAATACTTCCTAAAGTTCCTCAAACACCTATTAAATCAGCATTAGAAATTATTTGTATTCTTTATACTGTTTATAATGTTATTTCTCCTATTGGTAGAAGTATAATAATGGAAAGGAAGCCGTTAACAAAAACTGAAATCCAAGAATTGACTAATATTGACCAGAAGTTGTTTGAGGCCGGTCAAATTGCAAAGTCTGCTGGAGAAAGGGGAAGATTATTCTTTTTTTCAATTAATCAGCTTAACAAACTACAAGAAAGCTTTTTGGGTATTGGCAAAGTACAAAAAAATGATTTTGGGCGATTAAGTGGCTTTTTAGCATTAGGGGCTCTTATAACTCAAGTCGTTGTTGTCCATTTCACCATACATCCAACCGGCAGCAATGCCCTTTTGTTTTTTTTAGGTGAAATCATCATTTCCCTTATAGTTGGATTTGGGTACGAAGCGATTAGATTTAAACCGTTGATAGGACTATATTCAGAAGCTTTGAAGGCAAAAACTGATAAAGGATAGCGATCAATTTGATAGCAGGATCGCATTTAACATCAGGTTTGAGTAGGATGCTCATTTCGCTACGCTTCATTCGCACTTCTCAACCTGGGCGTTATGGCAAGAGAAATTGATTCCTACATAAACTGGGCGTTGTACTTAAGTTATGCCTTAATAATTGTTTAATCAATTGAATTATCTGAACTATGAAAAATTACATCGACATTGGTAAACAAGAGTACAGTAAAAATATCTATAGAGTTTTTGCAATTGATAGGTTGATTGAAATGTTTGAAGAAGAGGAAAATGCTCTTGTGAAGCCAGAGTTGTGGGATGATCCATTTGAAAATTTTATTTTAAATATACCTATTAGACATAAAAACGGAAAAGTATCTAAATCCACGTTAAGGAAAAGAGGGTATGGTCAATGTTGGACGCTGAATATTGAAAGCGATGCCATGTGGAGGATATATTCACCTGATAAGAATGGGGTTAAGATAAGAACTACGATTAGAAAGCTATTTCAGAGTCTATACTCCGCTCAAACATCATATGCCAGGATTTCATGCTTTATTGGAAAAGTTAAATATTATTCTAAAAAAGAAATAGAACAACTCGTTTCTGACAGAATAGCAGTGCGGAACCAATTTAATGGGAGTATCGGGCAAGCCCGGTCCTTACTCTTCAAACGAAAAGCCTTTAAGCATGAAAAAGAAATACGACTGATATATCTTGATCCTCATAACCAGTCAAATTCGAATGTATATCTTTATCCCTGTGATCCACTATCCCTTATTGATCGCATTACTTTTGACCCTAGGATGAGTCCAAGGGTATATAATATTTATAAAAAGCATTTAAAAGGCATCGGATATCAAGGAACATTGGTGCAGTCCAGCTTGTATCGTCCTCCGCGGTTTACCTGAGTATATAAATGACAGAAATGCTAATGAATGAAGCTGCTCTGCTTCGCGGCTTCGCCTCGTGCTCGTATAAAAAAACAAGTTTTTGTTCACTGCGCGAGGTGCAGCTTATCTCGCGCCCGTTATGCCTTCAATAAAAATGGGAGGGAAAAAATGAGAGGGATGAAAACATTATTAGTAATACTTTTGGCAGTTTTTCTATCTGGTTGCTCTTTCATGGTAAAAACCCCAACAGTTGCGAACTATGGTAATTTACCACAAATAGATAATAATACTACAAAAAACGATATTGCTATTCTTTTGGGTACTCCACAGGGGGAAGGAATACACATATATGACGGTGCTCCACATGAAATGCAATTTTACTATGGATTTGCCGGAAAACTTACTTTTAACACCGCTCAATATGATTCAGGAACTGCATTCATCACGTATGGCTCCAACCGCCCTCTTGATATAATTTATTTCACATCTAAAGCGACAGGAGCAGAAATAAGCTTTACTAAAAATCTTTCTATAAAGACGTTGGCAAACAATATTAAGTTAGGAGAATCGAATATCGAGGCAGCTATCTCTGTATTTGGCCAGCCGGACTATGTGGGTAAGCGGATTAATTTCAAAAAAAATATAAATCATAAAATTGCTTACTGGGACGCATCTCGACTAGAGACGAAAGGCGCAATAAATGAAAAATGGATAATGATCGGTTATGATAACTCTGGCATTACACAAGATCTTATATGGGTCTCATCAAGCTCAGAAGATATTAATGAGTTTGGCGAAATATCAACACAACAGATAAAACAACTTTCAAGACTTACGATTGCTGGATTTTTCCCGGTACTAGAACCTACCGCAATGAGTACTGGAACGAAGATTGATCCTGTTCAGGTTGACGCGCTGATAAAAACTTCTCCTGCTAATATTAATGACATAATAAAGGTACTCGGATTGCCTACTGCCTTGGGAATAAAGAGTTTTGATGGCGATGTACCGATGAGCCTCTCTAATTGGTCTTTCTCAATAGTAGAGATGAAAGGTCGAGAGCATAATTACATTCCCCCAATGGCATCTGAAGAAGAGAGGGAGAAACTAGAGAAAGGTCAAACGTTCATGGTAATGAGTGTTGAGCAAAGCCGCCTTATAGTAGGTCATGATAGAGATGGCGAAATTAAAGAAATTCTTTGGATTCGCCCGGTAAAGTAAAAGGCTAACACATATGAGCCGTACCTTTGTCAATGGGCAAAAAAATTCCTCTTAGGGAAAAAGTATTTTTTCCTCTTGTTCTTTAAATATAGGTACACTTTACTAATTTTTTACAAGAAATAGGTACGATGTACCCTATTCAAAAACGGCAACAAAAACTTACTCCGCAATATCGGGTTATATTTGAATATACGGATTTTTCCGCTTAATAAATTATTAGACCCAACAAATACAGGAGTGGTGGCATGATCAAAGCGATTAACGAACAAACTTCTTACAAGACTCAGTTCACAAACGGCAAAGATGTGTCTTTCTCAGACACCACACCCGACAAAGGGGGCGGTGGAGCAGGCTTTCGTCCGCACGAAAGGCAAGGTCTAACGACAGGATGCACCCAATCGCCCATACGACGGGCTCTGGCTGAGCTCATCATTATACGATACAGCCTAAAATAAACAGATGAAAATTGACAAGCTCGTAAAAAGTCCCAAAATGTGTCATTTGTCATGCTGAACTTGTTTCAGCATCTAAATATTTCAACAAGTTAGAGACCCTGAAATAAATTCAGGGTGACAAAAACTGACTTTTTACGAGTGCATCAAAATTAAAATAGGAGATTTTGCAATGAAAAATTTTAAAATTTCAATCATTGTTTACTTTCTGGTTTTTGCTGTGCCCTTCTTAACACAATCCTGCTCAACAAACCAAATCAAAGAGATCAACTATAGTAATTTGAGTGTTGAATCCTCTCAAAAACTTCTTAAAGAAATCAAGGAATTGGGACCTGGCTTATTAATGAATGTTGATAGTTACAACATTCTTCTTAATGAACTTGAAAAATACAAAGACGAAGGTATAGTTATAAATTCTTTAGATGGCATTACTATTGAAGCCAACAGGAATTATCTTAAAATGCTGGGATATACATCTGAAGAAATTAAGTCCGTTACTTATCAGGAACTCACACCTTCAAAATGGCACGTAATGGAAAATGACCTTTTCAGGAAAGTTATGAAGACAGGATACTCAGGCGTGTATGAAAAGGAATACATTAGAAAAGACGGAACCGTATTTCCAATACGTATGCAAGCGTGGTTGATAATGGACGAAAATCATAAAGCATCTCGTTTGTTCGGCATTATTCAAGACATGTCCAGCCACAAAAAAACAAGAGGCTAAAATGAAACAGAAGTTAGTCCTGGTTCCCGGTATAGCCGGAAATGAATATCTGTGGAAGTTTCAAATAAAACACCTTTCGGATATTACAGATATTGTCGTACCGGATGTTAGTAAGTGTAATAGTCGAGAGGAATGGGTGGAGGCTATTTTAAGTTGTACTGAAGGTAAATTTGCACTTGCCGGCGCATCTATGGGAGGATGGGCATCTTTTAAAGTAGCTGCAGAGCATCCTGAAAGGGTTACAAAACTGGCTTTAATTGGAACATGGGCAAGACATTTGCCTGAAGTTGAAAAGGAACAGTATAAGATTTTGGAACGTATAAAGAACGGTCATTTTGATGAGTTTAAACAAGAATATCTTGATTATGTTTCAACAAATCTGGATTCTGGTAAAGATGAATTTATCAGACTTGTAAAAGAAGGTATGGAATTTGTTGATGAACAAGTATTTATAAATCATTTGGAATCGTACTTGGATGATTTTAACAGTGAGAAATTTCTAAATAAAATCAAGTGTCCCACTTTAGTAATAGCTGCTAAAAATGATCCTATATTTTCAGTTGAAGAACATGAGCATATTACTAAATCAATTAAGGATGCTAAAATTGCTATAATTGATGATGCCGGACATCATATAATGTTTGAGCAACCTCAAGCCTTATCCACATTACTCAGATACTGGTTGATGTATTTTTAGAACGGGTTTTGCTTCTTAAAGATACTGATTTACATAATGATAGCTTCTGTATCAGGGCTGTATAACATATATGAGCCGCACTTTTCAATAGCAGTGGCTTCCCAAAATCCGACATAGGTTTAAGTGGATCAGTTTTTTGGAGGTTTTTGCTCATAAAAACCAGCTTAGCGGTTCGGTATCCGCGTTGCTTTAGACCTGCTTGTGTTTATATCACTGCTTACCTGT
>Ga0268279_1000374_pt1 | contig 28954 bp, 36 predicted proteins | sample saktaG_6_FD_190142 | JGI IMG/M metagenome (GOLD analysis project Ga0268279, IMG submission 190142) | Saline water microbial communities from Sakinaw Lake, British Columbia, Canada - sak_2010_1_5_80m | ecosystem: Environmental > Aquatic > Non-marine Saline and Alkaline > Saline ...
CAATGGGAGATGTAAAAAAATATGGGAATTTACCAATTCCTTTATTATTACGCAATGCCCCAACAAAACTTATGAAAAAATTAAATTATGGAAAAGGATATGAAAAATATACTAAAGAAAATCTATTGCCAGATGAATTAAAAGGGAAAAAGTATTTAAAATGATAAAATAATTTTGTTGATTGTCAATTAAAAATATTGTATTCTTAAATAATGTCTAATTCAAAACATTCTATTAATAATCTTATACTCTTTGCTATTTACTCTCTTTCTAAGAGTAGTAAAAAATGTACTTTCCAAGAGCTGATTAAAGAATGTTTTTCTTTATTCCCTAAGGAATTTTGTTTTTCAAAATATTCTGAATGGCCAGATGCCAGAAAACTAGATCGCTCCTTAAGAACATTAAGAACAAGGAAAATGATTTCTGGAAATCTCCAGACTTTTTTTGGATTAACATCTTTTGGTAAGAAAATAGCTGAAGAAGTTACCAAGACATTTTGTCAAAAAAAACTTTTATAATTAAAATAAAAACATGAATAAAACTCTAATTACTTATTTAATCATTGCTTGTATAATTGTTCCTATTTTTTTTGTCCTTATTTCTAAGGAGAATCAACAGGAAAAAGAGGAACCATTTGAACTCACTTATATTGACCAAAATAATAATATACAAAATATGGAAGACCAAGGATTAAAAATAGAAGTTTTACAAGACGGAACAGGAGAAGAAGCTAAAAATGGAGATAATGTATCTGTCCATTATGTGGGTACGCTGGAAGATGGAACAAAGTTTGACTCAAGCATAGATAGAGGAGAGCCTTTTAGTTTTGATCTTGGGGCTAGCCGAGTCATAAAGGGATGGGATTTAGGGATATTAGGAATGAAAATAGGAGAGAAAAGAAAGTTAACAATTCCTTCAGATCTTGCTTATGGAAATGATGGAATACCAAATGTAATTCCTCCCCAAGCAACTCTTATATTTGAAGTAGAACTTCTTAATATTAACAAATAAAAAATTTATTAATGATTAATAAAAATATAGAAAATAAAAGAATTCCTAAGATTGGTTTAGCATTAGGAAGTGGCAGTTCCAGAGGATACGCCCATATTGGAGTGATAAAGGTTTTAGAAAAAAATAAAATACCAATTGATTTTATTGCCGGTTCCAGTATTGGAGCTATGATTGGTTGTGTTTATGCATTTTGTAAAGATAGCTGTAAATTAGAAAAAATTATATTATCTCCTTCTTGGCGTCAAGTTATTTCCTTTATTGATCCATCTCTTAGGGGAGGATTCATTAATGGCAGTAAAATAAGAAAATTTATTAATGACAGTATAAAAAAATCTACTTTCAATAAATTAAAAATACCGTTTAAGGTGGTGGCCACTGACTTTCAAACAGCTGAACCAGTTGAAATATCAAAAGGAAATGTTGCTTCCGCTGTTCAAGCCAGCATATCAGTACCTTTAATTTTTAAACCCGTATTATTGCAAGACAGAATGCTTTGGGATGGGGGACTATCTGAATCAGTGCCTGTGGAAACAGTGAGAAAGATGGGAGCAGATATTGTTATTGCTGTAAATTTAGACAATAAAAGTCGTTTTAACAATGAAAAAAATATAGAAAATAATCCTTACTTAGTGGTTTTAAAAACTATTAAATATTTTCAATATCATTTAGCAAAAAATTGCGTAAAATCAGCTGATATTGTAATAAATCCTTTAATTAAGGATTCTTCTTTGTTTGGTTGGAGAAAAATCTTAAAAGGAGAGGGAGAATCTGGTATTTTAGAAGGTCAGAGAGCAACTAAACTTGTTCTGCCAACAATAAAAAAGTTAATTGAAAATGAGATTTATTAAAAATAGAAAAATCCTTCCTACAATTACAACAATTAACAATAACCTTTGGCGAAAGAAGATGGAAGAAGCAAAAAAACTCAAATTAAAAGAGGTTTTTGTTTTTTTAACTGCGTTAGGCAGAAAAGAGAGAAAAGAATTTTATAAATTGTTAAAGGAAACAGAAATTGAAAAAATTCCCTTTGTTCATATCAGATCAGATATGGAATTATCAGAATTAGATTATTTAATAGAAAATTATAAAACGGAACTTTTTAATGTTCACACAGAAAAACAATATCCTTTTGTATATGATTGCAGTAAGTATAAAGATATAATTTGTATTGAAAATATCTACGCCTTTCGATTAAATGAAAAAGAAATTAAAGATTATGCTGGAATTTGCTTAGACTTTGCTCATTTGGAAAATATTAGATTGACAAACAAAAAAGCATATCAACATGATGTCGAGGTTTTAGAAAAATATCCTATTAAATGCAATCATATTTCAGCAATCAAAAAAATTTCTTTTCTAAGAAAAAATATAATGAAATATGATTCTCATTATTTAGAAGATTTATCTGAATTAGATTATTTAAAAAAATATCCTTCAAATTATTTTTCACCTTTTATTGCTATTGAGCTTGAAAATAGTATTAAAGAGCAATTAGAAGCAAAGGACTATATTATTGATTTATTAAAAAATAAATAATTAGGACTGGTTTTATCGCTTATTTTATATAGAAATAAATCGCTTTTTAAGCGATTTTTTGGTAGAATAAAAATAGATTACATATAAATACATGGCCTACATATTCCCTAAAAAAATATTCCCCAGCGCGTTGAATAAATACCTTCAATGTCCTTTTCAATTCAAGTGTCATAATGACAAAGAAGTAAAAGCAAAGTTTGTGGAAACTCCAGAAAACTTTATTGGAAACGTAGCTCATATTATGCTTAAAGATTTCTTTGATATTTCAAATGTTCCGATAGATCAAAGAAAAAAACAAGACATAGGTCAAATGGTAAGACATTCTTGGGCCAGAGTTCCCAAAAATAGTTTTACTAAAAGTTATTGGACTGCTGAGCAAAGAAATAAGTTATTTAAATCAATAGAACAAGAAAAAGCATTTGGATTAAAAACTATTGCCATGCTTAGTAATTATATCTCCACTGCTGATCTTTCAGTTCTCCCTTTATCATTGGAGGATTGGATGGAATCTCATATAGGAAAATTTTTAATAGCTGGAAAAATAGATAGGATAGATCAAGATTCTAAATCCTCTATTTCTGTATGGGATTATAAAACTGGAAAATTACCTTTTTTCAGCACCATAGAGGAAATAATTGAAAATGATGTTCAGCTTCCTATTTATGCAATTATTGCTTCAAATCTTAATCCTTTTGCTAAAAAATTGAGAGCTGGATTACTTTATATTAAATATTCAAAAGTTTATGAGATAGAATGGACAAAAATACAGTTAAAAGAAATTGAAGAAAAAATTATTGGTATCATGGAAAAAGCTGAAAATGATAAAGAACTTTTACCTAGAATTAACAAGCTTTGTAATTGGTGCGAATACAAAGATATTTGTCCTGCTTGGAAAGAGAAAATAACCAAAAATCCAGCAGAAAAAAACAAAAAAAATGTTGATGAAGTTGAATGGTAAAATTCATGGATAAAGAATTAAAAAATAAATTTAAAACAAAATATAAGCAACTTAATCCTGAACAAAAACGGGCTGTAGATGAAATCGAAGGTCCGGTTATGGTCATTGCTGGTCCGGGGACAGGTAAAACTCATCTGCTTACAATGAGAATCGCAAATATTTTGGACAAAACAGATACTTCTCCCGAAGCAATTCTGGCTCTTACTTTTACAGAATCAGGCGTTGCCTCTATGCGAAGAGACTTAATTGAGCTTATTGGCGCATTGGCATATCGTGTAAGAGTCGCCACATTTCATGGTTTTTCTAATGATGTTATCAAGAATTATCCTGATGATTTCCCAGACATCATAGGATGTACAAATATTTCTGACGTAGATCAAGTACAAATTATACGGGAAATTATTGATAGAATAGAATTTAAAAATTTAAGACCATTTGGAAGCCCTTACTTCTATATTCGTTCGATTATTAATGCTATCAATGAATTAAAAAAACAAGGAATATCCCCCGAAGAATTTGTAAAAATAACTAAACAAGAAGAATTTGATTTTAAAAAAATAGAAGATCTTTATTATAAGGAAGGTAAATATAAGGGAAGAATGAAGGGCAAGTATATCAAGATAGAAAAACATATTATCCGCAATAAAGATATTAGTATAATGTATCAAGAATATCAGTCTATGCTGCATAAATCTAAGTTTTATGATTACAGTGATATGATTATGCAAGTAATGTCAATTTTAAAAAATAACAAAGAATTACTTTTAACCTTACAAGAACAATATTTATATATTCTTGTTGACGAACACCAAGATACAAATAGTGCCCAAAATAAAATTCTAGAATTACTTGCTAATTATCATGAAAATCCTAATTTATTTATAGTGGGGGATGAAAAACAAGCAATTTTTAGATTTCAAGGGGCATCAATTGAAAACTTTTTATATTTTAAAAATCTATATGAAAATGTAAAACTTATCACCCTGAAACGCAATTATCGTTCCACTCAAACAATTTTGAATGCTGCTCATGATCTTAATTCAAAGATTAGTCAACTTAAAGCCGAAAAAAAATATCCCGAAACACCTATAAAATTATATGCTTTTTCTAGGCCGGGGATAGAACAATATTTTTTAGCTCAAGACATTAAAAAGTTGATTAAACAAGGTGAAAATCCAAGACAAATTGCAGTATTATATAGAGTTAATAAAGATGTTATTCCTTTGGCCAGAATTTTTGAAAAATCTGGAGTTCCTTTTGTGATTGAATCAGACCAAGATGTACTAAATGATGAAGACATTAAAAAACTTCTTATTATCTTAAAAACTATTCAGAAATTTGGATCAGCTCCCGAACTTATAGAATTATTGCATATTGATATATTTGATATATTGCCACTTGATGTATATAAAATAACAAAATTATCTTCCCAGCATATTAACCCTTATGATACAATACAGTCCACAAAAGCTATGAAAGATAAAGAGATTGAAGAAGTAGAAAAACTACAAAATCTATATAAAAAATTATCAATATGGAATAAAACAATTTACAATAAGAATGCTATTGAAGCTTTTGAAGATGTTGTGAGAGATTCTGGTTTTCTTTCCTACATATTGTCTCGTCCATCAGCTAATGAAAAAATTGCTAAACTTCATGCTCTTTTTGAACAAGTTAAATCATTTATCGGGAATCATAAAAGCTATACACTGGAAAGCTTTCTTAAATATTTAGATATAATACAAGAACATAATGTATTAATAAAGGCTCATACATCTGGGCAAGTTTTAAATAGTATCCATTTAATGACTGCCCATAAATCAAAAGGATTAGAATTTGACTATGTGTATATTGTTAATACGATTAACGGCCATTGGGGACATCGTAGTAATTTTGAGCTCATTAAACTACCAAAACAAGTTTATTCATTGTCAAAAAAAATACAAGAAAGTTTTTCTGAAAAAACTGACGAAGATGAACGTAATCTATTTTACGTAGCCATCACTAGAGCAAAAAAACAAGTTCTTATTACCTATGCTGAACAGAACCAAGATGGCAAACAACAATTGCCATGTCAATTTATAGAGGAAATTAAAAAAGAATTTATTGAAAAGATTAACGTCAGTCAAAATGAAGAAGAATTTAATCAGCATAAAGATATAGAATTTGCTCCTATTATTTCTATCAAACCAGTGATTAAAGAAAAAAGCTTTTTAAATCAAATATTTTATGAACAAGGATTATCTATAACAGCTCTTAATAATTATATTGAATGTCCTTGGAAATATTTTTATAAAAATTTAATTCGTATTCCCGAATCGCAAAATAAATACCTTATGCTTGGAACAGCAGTACATGCTGCCTTGAAAAATTATTTTGATAGATTTATAAGAGAAGATGATCCGGGAAAAGAATATCTTGTTCGCCGATTCTTAGAAGGGTTAAGACAAGAAGCGATAGCCGAACCTGATTATACGGAAATGCTTAATAAGGGAAAAACTGCTCTTTACGGATACTATGATCATTATCATGATTCTTGGGAGAATAAACTTAACATAATTAATGAATTTGATATCAATGGCATTGAAATATATAAAAATATATTAATCAGAGGGAAAATTGATAAAATAGAAATACTTGATACGTCCAACAATGTGAATGTAATAGATTATAAAACCGGAAAACCAAAATCCCGCAATGAGATAGAGGGAAATACTAAAAATAGCCAGGGAGGATATAAGCGTCAACTTATATTTTATAATTTACTTTTAAATAACTTCAAAAATGGTAAATATAAAATGAAAACAGGAGAAATTGATTTTATAGAACCAAATAAAAGCGGGACATATAAAAAGGAAAAATTTGAAATTTCCTCAGATGAAATAAAAGAAATAAAAGAACAAATTAAAGAAGTAGCCCAAGAAATTATTAATCTAACATTTTGGGATAAAACTTGCGATGATCCTGATTGTTATTATTGTAACCTGCGAAAAATAATGAAGAAATAAAATGTCTTTAAGTATAGGAATTGTTGGTTTGCCAAATGTAGGAAAATCAACTCTATTCCAAGCAATAACAAAAAAAGAAGTTGATAAATCCAATTATCCTTTTTGTACCATAGACCCTAATATCGGTGTGGTGGCTGTTCCCGATAAAAGAATAGATGAATTAACAGAATTAACTAAATCCGCAAAAAAGATTTATACAACCGTAGAATTCGTTGATATAGCAGGATTAGTAAAAGGTGCCAGCAAGGGAGAAGGGTTAGGTAATAAATTTTTAGCTAATATCAGAGAGGTTGATGCGATAGTATATGTTTTACGCTGTTTTACTAATGAAAAAATTATTAATACTCAATCCATAACAGATGTTTTAAAAGAAAAAGATACTTTAGATGTGGAAATGGTTTTAAAGGACTTAGAAACAATTGATAAAAGAATCTTATCCCTAGAAAAAGAATTAAGAGTTAAAGCAAAAGAAAAAGATATTCAAAAAGAATTAATGATTTTAAGAAAAGCACAAGTTTTTTTACAAAATGGAAAAGTTCTGTTTGAAGCAGACTTAGAAGTCGAAGAAAGAAAAATATTAAGTAGTTACCAGCTATTAACCATAAAGCCAAGATTATTTTTATTAAATGGCTCGGAAAGCGAAGTTTCTCCAAATATAATAGAGAATTTTAAAAAGAATAACTGGCCATTTTTAGTTATTGACATACTTACTGAGTTTGAAGCAAATGATTTTAGCTTAGAAAAACGTGTCTCTTTTGGCTTGCCAAAAGAATTAAAAATGGATACCCTAATAAAAGAGTGCTATAAATTGTTAAATCTAATTACTTTTTTCACTACTGGAGCAGATGAAACTCGGGGATGGACTTTAAAAGAGGGAAGTAGTGCCCCCCAAGCAGGAGGAGTAATTCATAGCGATTTTGAAGAACATTTTATAAAAGCCGAAGTAATCAATTGGCAAAAGCTTATTGACTCTGGAGGATTTGCCCAAGCCAGAGAAAAAGGATTTATCCGCATAGAGGGGAAAGAATATCTGATACAAGATGGAGATGTTATTGAAATAAAATCTAATGCTTAAATAATATAAATAAATATGAAAAATAATTTAGGTTTTGTAAAAATTTGGTTAATTATTTTTATAATAGTGATGATGGGAGTTGTAACGGGGGAGGTGATTTATCTTTTACAAAATCATAATAACGATTCAAAAATTACAGTGAATACTTTAGACCCGGAAGAATCTGAATCAGAAAATTTAGAACCTGAAATAGTTTTAAATTGTGGGATTATATCCCCAAATATGGATAAAATTAAATCAACAAAGATAATGGATTGTATGAATGAAAATTATGAAATTTGCAAACCAGCAAAAGTTACATTTGATGTGAATACTGATAATGGTAAAATCATTACTTATTTTGAAATTATCGACTTAAAAGAAAATTTATGCCAAGTTAAAATAAAATATCCTGAACATACATTAAGTCCCGAATGGGAAGGATTAGAAATGATTTGTTCTTTTAACAAAGACAAAGAATTTAAACAAATAGCTTATAATCAATTAGATTTAAATAGATGTGAAGGGGAACTTGCAGAAATAATGAAATAATAAATATGGAAAATTGTGTATTCTGTAAAATAGTAAAAGAAGAGTTGCCATGTTATAAAATTTGGGAGAATGAAAGATTCCTTGCCTTTTTAGACATCAACCCTGTAAGTCCTGGTCATACTGTTCTGGTCCCCAAAAAACATATTGATTATATTTTTGACTTAGAAGAACCCTTATATTCGGAAATGTTTAAGATAGCAAAAGAATTATCAAAAGTATTAAAACAAGCAATGGGATCAAAAAAAGTTGGATTAGCAATTGAAGGAATTTTTATTCGTCATGCCCATATTCATCTTATACCAGTTAATAAAGGAAATGATCTTAACCCCACAATGGCAAAAAGGGGAGACCCAAAAGAACTTTTCAAAATAGCTGAAAATATAAGAATTCACTGTTGAAATATTGACTATTCATAAAATATATTTTATAATATAGATATAATAACATTTATTAAAATATCTTTATCGGATCTTTAAAAATCAATCAAAAGAAAAATATTAATTTATTCAATTATAAATAGGAGGATGAAAGAATGTGGGCTATTAGAGGAACAGTCTGGGGAGGTTTTGTCTGGTTACTTATAGTTATAATTATTTGTTTACTTGTTTCATTCTTTACAAAGAATAAGAAGAACATAATCCAAAATAAAAAAAGGAGAAATTGAAATGATGGAAATGAAGGAAGATTTCTTAAGATTTTTTTGGAGAGATATTGACCTTATCTATAGCAATAACCATAAAGAAGGGATAAAATCAAGGGAATTATTAGAAATAATTATTAAACATCAGAAGAGACTTAAGGGTGGAAAAGTAGAATTTGAAAATATGTCTCCTTATACTTTCCAACTTATAAGTACTTTTAAAAAATTAGTACTAGATAAAAACAGACTTCTGGTAATAGTTAATTGGCATAATAGAATAAAAAGAGTTGAGACCGAACTTGATATTAAAAGTTTAGATATTTTAGTAGACATGCAACATGTTGTCTTCCAAAATAGAAAAAAATACAATACGCAAAAAATTATTATTTTTTTTAAATAACAGAATAAAAACTAATTTCAACTTAAAAGGTTCAACAATGTTGAGCCTTTTTTAGTTAAGTTGACGAATAAGAATAAATATGGTATCATAAATTATAATTTTAGTTTGCTCTTTAAATTGATAAAAAGGGGTGATAAACAATGAAAGATTTGCTTGATTTATTGTTTTCAGAAGAAATTTTACCTTGTCTTATCTTGGTGATAGTCGTATCATTTATTATTCTTAGTTGGTATAATATTTGAAATTATAGAAAGAAAAAATAAATAAATTTAATAAAAAGGGGGATTAAAGAAATGGAAAAGGAAATAAACATCTATGGTTATGAAGATGGGACAATCGCTGTAGCAGTACATGAAGATGATGGTTATCATCTAATGCTTAAGCATTGGCCCAACTTTCTGGGAGTAATAGATCAAAAGCATAAAGATGAACTTTTGAAATGGTTACTGAATAAAGAAATAAAAAAAGAAAAGGAGGTAAAAGTAATATTATGAAAGAATTGTTTAAAAATGAAGTAGAAATAAAAGAACTCAAAAATCCTGTATTTTTAAAAAAAATTTCTTGGGAAGGGAAAATAAGTGTTATGACAAAATTTGTTAAAAAATTAGAAGAAGAAGACATCAAGTATGCCATTCAAACAAATAACAAATTTAAATGTCAGAATATTTTTATAGGTAAAGCAGACGAAGGGCAAGTTAGAGCAACAATAGAATATTAGGAATAAAAAGAAAAGACCGCGATTAATGCGAATTAGTTTCGGTCTTTTAAATTATAACTATCTAGGGGTTGACAGACATATAGTTATGGGTATATACTTAAAACATAAAATTCGATAGTTTATAAAAAATAATATATAATAAATATATGCCTAGAGGTGATGGAACTGGCCCTATGGGTCTTGGACCAATGACGGGAAGAGGAGCAGGTTATTGTAGCAACTATCCTTCTCCTGGATTTGTGAATTCTAGTTTTAGAAGAGGATATCTTGGATGGGGGAGAGGTCAAGGTTGGAGAAGATGGTCTCAACCTATTCAGCCCCAAAAAGAATATTATCCTACAAAGAATGAAGAAAAAGAAATGCTGAATCAAGAGTTAAAGTCTTTAAAACAAGAAATAACTTTTATTGAAAAACAACTCCAAGGTCTCAAAGGTCAAAAAAAATAAAATAACTACATAAATATGTCTCCATTTAGAAACGGTACCGGCCCTGCTGGTCAAGGACCAGGGACAGGTAGAGGATTAGGTCAAGGAGGTGGTCGAGGACGCCAGCCAGGCGGTTTTGGCTCGGGCCCATCAGGTTTTTGTGTATGTACAAATCCTGATTGTAATAATAAGGTTTCTCATCAAAGGGGGATACCTTGTTATAATTTAAAATGTGAAAAGTGTGGTTCTCCGATGATAAGAGAATAATAAAATTATTAAATATATGAAAATTTGTGTCAGTTCTTTAGGTTCGGACTTAAATTCCTTAATAGACCCCCGATTTGGCAGGTCTCAATATTTTCTTTTTTTAGACGAAAAGGGGAATTTGGATGAGGTTGTATCAAATCCAGGAGTAATAGCAAGAGGAGGAGCTGGTATTACAGCAGCTCAAAGAATTGCTGATAAAGATGTTGATGTTTTAATTACTGGCAATGTCGGTCCAAATGCTGTTCGGGTTTTAGGAACAACAAAAACAAAAATATTTTTATGTCCTTTCAACACAAAAGTGAAAGAAGCATTTTCAATGTGGAAAAATAATAAATTAACTGAAATCAAGGAGTCTTCTGTCCCCGGTCATTTCGGAATGGGGCAAGGTATGGGTCCCGGCCATGGATCAAGAGGACCTAGAAATTAATTATGAACCCTCAATCTATTTCAATAATTAGCACTTTCGTAAATATGGGATTGGGAATCTCTAAGTTGTTTTTTGGTACTTTGATTGGAAGTGTTGCTTTGGTTGCTGATGGAATACATTCTAGTTTGGATGTTATTTCTTCTTTTGTTACTTTTCTAGGATTAAAAACAGCTAAAAAACCTTTTGATAAAACCCATCCTTATGGATATTTAAAAGCCGAAAGTTTGGCTGGTTTTTTTGTAATGATACTTTTAGCAATTACTGGTATTTTTATTTTGTATGAAGCCGTTCAAAGATTTTTTGGCGAAGAATTAGTAACTTTCTCTTTATATGCAATATTGGTAGTAATTGGCTCAATCTTAATTACTGAAACGCTTGCCAGATTAAAATTTAAATATGGACGAAAATTTCAAAGCTTAGCTTTAGTTGCCGACGCCGAACATTCCAGAGCGGATGCTTTGTCTTCTATAGGAGTTTTAGGCGGACTTTTTTTAATCAAATATTTTAGCTTAGCAGATGCTATTATTGCCATAGGAATTGGAGGATATATCATCTTCGAAGCATTTCAAATAGGAAAAGAAATTACTGATTCTTTGTTAGATGTCGCAAATAAAAATGTAGAAGAAAAAATTAAAAAGATTTGCGAATCTCATAAAATAGAATTATCTGATATCAAAACCAGAAAAATTGGAAATTTTAACTTTGCCGAAATCAAAATTAAATTAGCCCGAAAGCTAAAAGTGGAAGAGGTGGAAAAAATCACCAAAACCTTAGAAGAAAGATTACTAAATAATATTAAAGAATTAAAATATGTAGTTATCTCTATTGAGGCTTACCAAATAAAGGAAAGTATTATTTTACCCAAAATTGGGAAAGAGATGTGTGATTCTCAAACTTTTGAAAAAATTGGACCAGAAAAAATAGGATACAGATTAGTTATTCCAATTGAAAATGAAAAAATAAATAATAAATTTGGATCTACCAAATATTTAATAATAGATAAAAAAGATGATAATGTTTTACTTAAAGAAATAATAAAAAATCCTTATTGCCAAGACGGATCACCTCATGGAGCAAGGTTTGTAAAAGCAGTAAGGGCAGATAAAGTTTTAACTCGTATAATTGGAGAAAATGCTAAACAAAATTTAGAAAATTTTAATATTGAGATTGAAATTATTTCTCCTGAAAAAAATCTGGAACAAATAATATAATTATGAAAAAAATTGCTATTACAGGAGGAAAAGGAGGAACCGGAAAATCAACAGTCGCTATTTTATTGGCTGTTGATTTAATTAAAAAAGGGAAGAAAGTAATTCTTTGCGATTGTGATGTTGAATGTCCAAATGATTATTTATTGTTAGGTCAAAAATTTAAAAAGTCTGTCAAAAATATTTATGCTGATTTTCCAAAACTGATTAAAGAAAAATGTACTAAGTGTGGGATGTGTTCTAGGTCCTGTCGAGAAAATGCTATTTTTCAAGCTCCAAATCAATATCCAATCTTTATTAAAGACTTATGTTCTGGTTGTGGAGTTTGTTGGAATGTATGTCCTTTTGGAGCAATTAAAACGAAAAAAGAGAAAGTAGGTGAAATATATATTAATAAAATTAAAAATTTAAATTTAATTACAGGAGTAGCAAAACCAGGATTAGAAGAAACCGGACCAGTTGTAGCTAGCTTGAAAGAATATGCTTTAAAACTAGCTGAAAAAATCAAAGCAGATATAATTTTATTTGATACGGCAGCTGGTACTCATTGTCCTGTTATTTCAGCCCTTTTAAATTGTGATCTGGCTTATTGTGTAACTGAACCAACTCCTATGGGAGCCTATGATTTAAAGTTGATTTTAAACTTATGTCAAAAATTAAAAGTAAAAACAGAAATAATTATAAATCAAGCAGACTTAGGAGACAAAAAAATAATCTATAAAATAGTTAAAAAGTCTAAAATTAAAAAAGAAATTCCTTATTCTAAAAAAATTGTAGAAGCCTATTCTAAAGGAAAATTATTAGATTTAAAATAAAATATGATCAAGGATAAAGATAATAAATTAAAAGAGATTAAAGATGAAGTTTTAAAATGTAAAAAATGTTCTTTATACGAAAATAGAAATTATCCCGTGATCGGGCAGGGGAATCATGATGCTAAAATAATGTTTATAGGCGAAGCTCCTGGGGCACAAGAAGATAAGACTGGTTATCCTTTTTGTGGCAGAGCAGGAAATATTTTAGATGAATTATTAAATTCAGTTTCCATAAAAAGACAAGATATTTATATTTGCAATATTTTAAAATGTAGGCCTCCTAGCAACCGAGATCCCGAGATAAAAGAAATTGAATCTTGTACTCCTTATCTAGAAAGACAAATCAAAATTATTAAACCAAAAATCATTTGTAGCTTAGGAAGATATTCAATGGAATTTTTAATGAAAAAATTTGGTTTAGCAAGTAAAATTGAGCAAATTAGTAAAATTCATGGTAACTTATTTGAAATTGAAATAGGGTCTCAAAAATTAAAATTTGTTGCTTTTTACCATCCTGCTGTAGCAACTTATAATCCAAATATGAAAGAAATTTTAAAAAAAGATTTTGAAATTCTAAAAACATTAAATAACAAATAATATGGAAAGAAAAAAAACATTAGATTTATTAAAACAAAATCTAAAAAACAATAACTTAATTAAGCATTCTTTAGCAGTTGAAGTAAGTATGAAAAAACTAGCTGAATATTTTAAAGAAGATGCCGAAAAATGGCAGACTTGTGGGCTTTTACATGATATCGATTATGAAAAGATAAAAGAAAATATGGAATTACATTCCAAGATGGGAAGTGAGATGTTAAAGGACCTAGGTTTTGAAGAAGAAATATGCCAAGCTGTTTTGACTCATAATGAGGCTCATGGGATCAAACCCGAAACATTAATGGCCAAAGCATTATATTGTGTAGATCCTTTAACCGGGTTAATTGTAGCATCTACTTTAGTATCGCCATCAAAAAAGATAAAAGAGTTAAAAGTGGAAAATATTTTAAAACGTTTTAAAGAAAAAGCATTTGCTAGGGGAGCCAATAGAGAAATAATTGCCAAGTCCGAAGAACTTTTAAATTTAAGTTTAGAAAAGTTCGTAGAAATTGTTTTATCCGCAATGCAAAATATTAATGAAGAATTAGGATTATAAAATGACTAAAAAAAGAAAAATTAAATTGGCCATATCTTCTGGAAAAGGAGGAGTCGGCAAGAGCATGCTTAGTTCGTCATTGGCTATGCTTTTTGCAAAAAAACTCCAAGTTACAGCAGTTGATTGCGATGTTGATGCTCCTAATTTAGCAATCTGGTTAAATGAGATAGGTAAAGATTTTAAATCTTTTAAAATTTCTACTTCTTCAAAACCACATATAGATTATAAAAAATGTAATGGTTGCGGTATATGTGCTGAAAAATGTCGTTACAAAGCAATAAAAATGGTTAAAAATAAACCCGTATTAAATCCCTTTCTTTGTGAAGGTTGTGGTCTTTGTAAAATAGTTTGCCCCCAAAAAGCAATTAAATTAAAACCTGTTAAAAATGGAAAAATCAAAATTAAAAAAACAAAATATAATTTTCCATTAGTTTCGGGAGCTCTTTCTCCAGGGGAAACAGGCTCCGGTAAAATAGTGTCCGCCGTTAAAGAACAAGCCGATAAATTTGATTGTGATATTCAAATTATTGATTCTTCTCCTGGTACAGGATGTCCAGTTATGGCAGCCTTACAAGATGTAAATTTCGTTGTTCTAGTAACTGAACCAACTCCTTCTGGATTTTCAGATTTAAAAAGAGTTTTACAAATAGTAAATCATTTTAAAATTCCCTGGGGATTAGTTATAAACAAATGGGACATTAATATTAATTTATTTAACAAAATTAAGAAATATGCTGGAAAAAGATTTTTAGGTAAGATTTCTTATAATAAGGAAATTTTTAAAGCAATTTCTGATTTAAGGCCAATTTTAGAAACTGAATTAGAAGTTAAATTTGAGATTGAAAATATTTTTGAAAAACTAAACAAAATTTTATGTCTCGACCAATAAAGCCCAGAAGACTTTCTTTCGAACCAAATGTTACTTATTTTAAACCCCGAGCTGTCCCTCTTTCAACATTAGAAGAGGTGGATTTAGGGTCTGATGAATTAGAAGCGATTAAACTTTGTGATTTAGAAGATTTAGATCAAGTAAAAGCAGCTCAGAAAATGAAAATCTCCCAAAGTACGCTTGGAAGAATATTATGTTCCGCTAGAAAAAAAATTGCTCAAGCCCTCATACAAGGCAAAGCAATTAAAATTACAATATTAACAAAATAAAATTACTTAACAATCTTCCATTTAATTTCTGTTTCTTCAGCACAAAATTCCAACCATTCTCCATCTCTTGAGATTACATACCATTTTCTACGAGTTTGAGACCAAATCATTGGTTGATCCTCATAAAATGGTTTTTTAATTATTTCCTTTGGTTTTAATTTATCAAGTTCCAACCATTTTTTGAAAACTGTTTCAATAGCATAATCTAAGTTTCTTGATTTTGCCCATTCAGCTACCTTATCAATGGCTTTTTTCGATGATTTAACAGAGCCAGCTAATTCTAAAAGTTGTTTAGCCGGTCTGGTGAATCTGGAATAAATTATCTTTCTCTTTTTAGCATCATTTTTAATCTTTTTTAAACTCAACCCTTTGCTAAAAAAATAATGATTAACTATCTGCTGTATTTCCGTTTCTTTTTTTTCTTTATCTTTCTTTTTTGTTCTCTCTTTTTTTTCTTTAACTTTATTCATATTTTTTTACCTTAAACTTATAAATGATTATCTTCTCTTTTGATTGATCAATTCCTCCTTTTCGGCAAGTTATTGAAATTTGTTGTTCTATGGTATCTATCCCTTCTAAATCAGGAAGTAGGAGAGCGGATTTCGGAGGATAGTTAAGGGTTTTAATAATAATACCATATTCTTTAGGATTTAACTCTTTTCTGTTTTTAATCAGTTCTGGTTTTTCTAGAATAGAAACCGTATAAGAAAGAAATGGTAACTCCTGTTTTTGGATCGGGCTAAAACGATAATCTTCAGTAGAAGCAGAAATAGCATTTTGAATTACTTCTTCAATAATATTATTTTGAGTTGGGAGATATGTTCCAATACATCCTCTTAGGTCTTTGTTTTTCTCAATTGTTATAAAAACCCCTGCTTTCTTTTTTAAAAACTCTTTTATCAAATTATCTTCTGCTCCAATAACTTTCCCTGATTTAATATATGTTTCTACTGTTTTTTTTGCTAAAGCAATTAATGCATGCATAGATTAGTCAATTCGTATATCGGCAACTAAATACCCAACTCCAAATGGTTTCTGGTAAGATAAAATTTTTGGTTTCCAGTCTTGTCCTGAGATTTCGGAATGAGTTTCTAAAATCCCTAAGATAAAACAAAATGAACGAAGACCACATTCATTAGCATTAGGAAACATTTTATCTAATTTTAATAGATTTTCTATATCTTTTTTTTCTAAATATTCTATCAATTTTTTATCAAATTTTGGTCCGTCAGAATGAAATCCATAAGGCCCATCTTTTTTTAAGCAATGAGATAAGTCTCCCGAAGCAATTAAAGCATAGTCTTTGTCTTTTTTTAAATAAGAGTAAAATTCTTTGCCTTTTTCAAAATAATATTCAAGATTTTCAAAACCAGTTAAATAATTTTTAATTTCTCCTTTAAAATTCTGAGCTATAAAATATAAGGGAATATTAAAGCCCCAATCCGTATGAGGAGAAGAAATAACAATTGAATTAGGGTTAATCTTTTTAAATTTTTTAGCTAAGTAATTTAAGCTTCGAATTGTACTTTTTAATTTTAGACGAGACTCATCTGAGCCAACAGACGGCAAAAGTATAGGTGGATGAGGACAAATTGAAACAAATTTAATCATATATTGCCTATATAAATATTTTTTAAACCGACCTTTTCGCCGATTTGCTTGGCTTTTTCTAATGTTTTAATCGGAGTATCTGGAATATTTTGAAGTTTCCAGGAAATAGAACCAAAAAATCTATCTATATGCCAAGGCGTCTCTTCGCCTAGTTCATTTTTTATAAAATTAGCAATTTCTTTAAATACTTTTTCTTTATCGTTTAATGTAGGGATAACCAAAGTAGTAATTTCTGTCCAAATTCTTTTCTCTTTTAATCTTTTTAAGGTTTCTAAAACAGGTTTTAATTTTGCTTCACAATATTTAACATAAAAACTATCTTCCGAACTTTTAATATCTATATTAACAGCATCTAAATAAGGATAAATTAAATTAAATAATTCTTTTGACCAAAATCCATTACTAACCCATACATTTTTCAATCCTTTTTTTCTGGCTAATTTCATTACCTCTAAGGCATATTCTGAAAAAACAGCTGGCTCGGTATAGGTATAAGAAATACTGGGTAAATTATTTTCCAGAGCGATTGAAACTATTTCTTCTGGGTCTATATCTTTACTAAAAATATTATTGTTCTCTCGGGAGACTTGGGAGATATTATAATTTTGGCAATTAAAACATTTAAAGTTACATCCTACTGTACAAAAAGATAAAGAATAAGTTCCGGGTAAAAAATGAAATAAAGGTTTTTTCTCAATAGGATCAATATTTAAAGCGGCTACCTTGCCAAAAACTAAAGAAAAAAGTTTACCATTTTTATTTTCTTTTACATTACATTTGCCTCTTTCGTTGTTCTTAATAATACAATAATGAGCACAATTTTGACACTGGACTTTTTTACCTGACAATTTTTTATATAATAATGCTTCTTTCATTCTCTTATTTTATCACTATCAAGAGAAAAAAGAAGGCACTATCATTTTTATTAAATAATAGCGCCTATTTTAGTAACTCTCTTAATCGAGAGTTTTTTCTTAACTTTTTCAGAACTGCTTTTTGAATTTGTCTAACTCTTTCTCTTGTAACACCTATTACTTTTCCTATTTCATTTAATGTGTATCCTTTTCCATCTTTTGCCCAAAACCGCATAATTAAAATTTTTCTTTCTCTGGGCTTTAGAAAAGATAATGCTTTTACTACCTCCTTTTTTAAATCTTCTCTTTCTAATTCTATGATAGGATCAACTATCTTTTTATCTGCGATAGTATCAATCAAACTATTATCTCCATCTTCCACAGAAAATGGTGCTTCCAAAGAAAGCGGATCTTTAATCTCCTCTAAGCGATTAATTTTTGCTGTACTAACATCCATTCTTGTCGCAATTTCTAGGATCGAAGGGGAGCGTTGAAATTCCTGATAAAGTTCTCTCTTTGTCCTTCTGTATCGAATAATCATCTCTGTTTTGTAAATAGGAATAAAAATAATGTTTGACTGGTTATAAATGGTCCTTTTCATGGCCTGATTTATCCAGGGGATAGCATAAGTGGAAAATCTGTACCCTTTTCTCCATTTAAATTTATCTATTGCTCTCATTAGCCCTATGACTCCTGCATTATAAATATCTTCAGACTCTAAGCCAGAAATTATAGACAATCCTTCTATTTTTATTAACCAAAAATCAATTAACCCTCTATTTTTTTCTACTATCTCATTTTTTATTTTCTGTCTATTATCGGGATACTTTTCCATTTTCTGAAATAACTTTTTCTGTTCTTGCGGTGAGATAGAAGAAAGAACATTATAGTATTCTTGTGATCCTAAATTTGATTTTTGTGAAAGAACTTTTAACATTTGATTCACCTCCTTTTTAAAAAAATAAAAACCAAATGTCTCAGATTTGCTCAAAATATAGCATTATTATAAAAAATTGTAAAGCTGTAAATCTTTTGCTATTATTAATTTATATGCAACATAGAATTTTTATTGCTATTAATTTACCAGAAAATATTAAGAAAACTTTTCTTAATTATGAAGCAGATTTACCTGATTTTCCCATAAAATGGACTAAGAAAGAAAATATGCATATTACTTTAACTTTTATTGGTTATGTTAAAGATGAAAATATTCCTAAAATTTGTGAAGCAGTAAAACAAGCATGTGCTCAGCATAAATCCTTTAAAGTAAACTTAAATGAAATTTGTTATGGCCCTCCTAAAAAATTTCCACCGCGTATGATTTGGGCTAAAGGAGAAGAATCGAAAGAGTTAATTAATTTAAAGACTGATTTAGAAAAATCATTAATCAAATCTGAAATCGGTTTTTTAGAAGATTTAAAAAAAATTCACATACATATCACCCTAGGAAGAATTAAAGCTTGGGAGTGGAAGAGAATTGAACCAGAAGAAAGACCTGATATAACACAAGAAACAGATTTAAACTTTGAAGTAAATTCCATAGAGGTTATGGAAAGCACTATTAAAAGAACTGGAGCAGAATATAATATTTTATTGTCAGTTAAACTTAATTAATATGAAAATTCATTTTATTGGCATAGGCGGGATTGGTGTTTCAGCATTAGCTCAATATTATTTATCAAACGACCACAAAGTCAGTGGCTCTGATTTGGTTTCTTCAGAAACAACTGCATTGCTAGAAAAGAAAGGTATAAAAATTATTATCGGCAAACATAAAACAAAAAATCTATCTAAAAATACTGATCTGGTAATTTATAGTCCAGCTGTTCAAGAAAATAATCCAGAATTAAAAATTGCCAAGAAATATAAAATTAAATGCCAAAGCTATCCTGAAGCGCTAGGGGATTTAACTAAAAAATATTTTACGATTGCTATTTCTGGAACGCATGGGAAAAGTACCACTACGGCGATGACTTCTTTGATCCTAATAAAAGCTGGTCTAGATCCTACTGTAATCTTAGGAACAAAATTAAAAGAATTTAACAATTCTAATTTTAGAGAAGGCAAAAGCAAATATCTAATAATAGAAGCAGATGAATGGAAAGCATCTTTTTTGAACTATTTTCCAAAAATTATTGCCTTAACAAATATTGAAAAAGAACATCTCGATTATTATAAGGATATAAATCATATTCTTACAACTTATAAAAAATATATTTCTAATTTACCTGAAAAAGCTGTATTAATAATCAATAAAAAAGATAAAAATATTTTAAAACTTAAAGCACAATTTAAAAAACTGAAAATTAAAGATTATTCTTCAAGCCCAAAACAAATTGGAAAGTTAAAAAGAATATTAAAAGTTCCAGGAGAACATAATGTTTTAAACGCTTTAACAGCTTTAACAATAGCCCAAACTTTAAAAATTTCTGATAAAATTTCATTGAAGGCATTGTCAGAGTATAAGGGGGCTTGGCGTAGGTTTGAAGAGCAGAAAATAGAAATTGAAGATTGGAAATTGAAAATTATATCAGATTATGCTCACCATCCAACAGAAGTTAATGCAACATTAAAAGCTATGAGAGAAAAATTCCCAAATAAAAAAATCTGGTGTATTTTCCAACCACATCAATATCAAAGAACATTCTATTTGTTTAAAGATTTCGTAAAAACATTTAAACATGCAATAGATAAATCAAATATCAATAAAATAATTATTACTGATATATATGATGTTGCTGGGAGAGAGAAAGAAAATATAAAAAAGAAAATTAATTCCGAAAAATTAGTAAAAGAGATTAACAAACCTTCAGTAATCTATCTGCCAAAACAAAAAATAATAAACTATTTAAAAAAGAATATAAAAGGTAAGGAAATAATAATAATAATGGGAGCTGGAGATATTTATAAAATTATTGACAATTGACTTTTGAGATATAAACAATTAAAATAGATAAAAGGTTAAATTAAATAATACTGTAATATATTCTTTAAATAAAAATATATTTCAAAAAAATTATGGAAATTTTAATGTTAATATTCTGGATCGTCGTAGTAGCGGGGATAATTGGTCTAATTTTCTGGTTTAATAAATCAAAAAGTAAAAAACCAGTAGAAAAAGAAATTTTTTCTGCCCCCTTGGATATAGAAGAACCAAAAGTTGAGCCAGCAATGCCAGAAATGCCAAAAGATAATGAAGAAGTAGAAAAAGAGGAGGAGGAAAAGGAAGAATAAAAAATATTTGTTAATAATCAAAAGGCCGCGGATTAATTTGCGCGGTTTTTGAATTTAAGTCAATTAAAAGTTGCTTTTGAGCTAAAAATCAATTAGAATAAAATAATTAAGTTCAAAAACATGGCTATAAATACTGATTCTAAAAAAATAAAAGAAATATTAGAAAGAGGGATTGAACAAGTTATTAATAAGAATAATTTATTAAAAAGACTTAAATCAGGTAAAAAATTAAGAATTAAACATGGGGTTGATCCTACCGGTCCTAAAATACATATTGGTAGGGCTATTCAGCTTTGGAAGCTTAAAGCATTTCAAGACCTAGGACATCAAATTGTGTTTATTGTTGGAGATTTTACAGGAAGAATCGGAGATGCATCTGATAAGCAAGCCATAAGAAAATCATTGACCGAAAAAGACATTGAAAAAAACTTAAAGGATTATAAAAAACAAATCGGAAAAATTTTGGATATGAAAAAAGTTGAATTTCATTACAATTCAGAATGGTTAAAAAAAATAAAACTTCAAGACTTCCTTTCTGTGGTTATGAATTTTACAGCCCAACAAATGATCCAACGGAGAAATTTTAAAGAAAGATGGGACAATAGCAGGCCCATTGGATTACATGAGTTGTCTTACCCCATACTTCAAGGATATGATTCCGTAATGATAAAAGCAGATGTTGAAATTGGTGGATATGATCAATTGTTTAATTTAAAAACCGGACGAGATATGCAGAGGATCTTTAAACAAAAACCCCAGGATATTATGGTTTCTAAAATGCTCTATGGGCTAGACAACAGAAAAATGTCAACCAGTTGGGGTAATGTTATAAATATACTGGATAGTGCCGAAAATATGTACGGAAAAATTATGTCTATGAAAGATGAGTTGATATTAGATTATTTTGAATTAGTTACTCAATTTCCGTTAAACAAAATAGCCGATATTAAAAAGGATATAAAAGCTAAAAAACTTAATCCTAAAGATGCTAAAATAATTTTAGCCAAAGAAATCATTAGTATCTATCATAATAAAAAAGCAGGGGATATTGCGGAAAAGAAGTTTAATCGTATTTTCAAAGAGAAAAAAATTCCTTTAAAAATTCCTTATTTTAAAACTTCCCAAAAATCTTTTCCAATTCTGGATTTACTTTTAATCACAAAATTATCTTCGTCAAAAAAAGAAGGTAAAAGATTAATAGAGCAAGGTGGAGTAAGTATAAAAATTAAGGACCAAGAATTAAAAATTAAAAATTGGCAAGAAAACATCAAGATAGAAAATGGAATGGTTTTACAAGTCGGGAAAAGAAAATTTGTTAAAATAATAATCAAATAAATAATTTATGAAAAGAATTTTTATAAATGAAACCATAAAACATGTTAATGAAAAGGTTAGAATTTGCGGTTGGGTAGATTCTCGCCGGGACCATGGAAAGATTATTTTTATTGATTTGAGAGATAGAACTGGATTAGCCCAAATAGTATTTGCTGATGATTCAGACAAAGAAATGTCCAAACTTTCCGAAACCTTAAGACCCGAATGGGTTATAGAGGTAATCGGGACAGTTAAACAAAGACCAGAAACAATGAAAAATGAAAAGATTGAAACAGGTGAAATTGAAATAAAAGCTGAAAAACTTAATATTTATAATAAGGCCGAAACATTACCTTTCCCGATTGAAACTGATGGATACGAAATTGATGAAGAAAAACGATTGAAATATCGCTATTTAGATTTAAGGAGAAAAAGGTTACAAAAAAACTTAAGAATGCGACAGGAGGTTATCTATTTTATGAGAACAAAACTTAAGGAGAAAGGATTCATTGAAGTAGAAACCCCTATGCTGACTAAGTCCACCCCTGAAGGAGCTCGTGATTTCTTGGTCCCTGCAAGATTACAACCTGGAAAATTTTATGCTTTACCTCAATCTCCTCAGCAATACAAACAACTTTTAATGGTCGCGGGGTTAGAAAGATATTTTCAGATTGCCAGATGTCTTAGAGATGAAGATCCCAGATCTGACCGACAAGCAGAACATACTCAATTAGATATTGAAATGTCTTTTGTAGAAAGAGAAGATATATTAAACCTCATTGAGACACTTTATATTGATATATGTAAAACAATATTTCCTGAGAAAAAAATCAAAGAAATTCCATTCCCAAGAATGACCTATAAAGAAGCAATGGAAAAGTATAATAACGACAAACCAGACTTAAGGACAAATAAAAAAGATAATAATGAACTGGCTTTTTGTTTTGTTACTGATTTTCCAATGTTTGAATGGCACGAAGGGGATAAAAGATGGGGAGCAATGCATCATCCTTTCACAATGCCTCAGTCTGAAAATATAGAAGAAATCAAAAAACATCCCGAAAAGATTTTAGCTTATCAATACGATCTGGCTTTAAATGGATATGAAATCGCTGGAGGGAGTATCCGGAGTACAAATCTTGAAGTTTTAACTACTGTATTTGAAGTATTGGGACATTCATCAAAAGAAACCAAAGATCAATTTAAAAATTATTTTGAAGCATTTAAATATGGAGTTCCTCCTCATGGCGGAATAGCTTCTGGCCTGGATAGATTTTTATCAATACTTTTAGAAGAACCAAATATTAGAGAGGTTATTGCCTTCCCTAAAACTGGAGACAACAGAGGATTAATGATGGATGTTCCATCAAGTGTTTCTGAAAAACAATTAAAAGAATTACATATTAAGATAATAAATGATGTTTCCAAAAAATAAAATGTCTAAAAATATAAAACTTTTTTTAGTTTGCTTCATACTGAGTATGTGTTTTTGGTGGGGGATTGATATTTTAGAAAGAAATATTGAAGATTTTTTCTATGCAGTACAATTGGAAAAATACCCACCTTTATATGCAAACATATCTTCTTTTTCTCTTTTAGAAGAACGCTTAAACAAGTATAAAGAAACTAATAAATTAGATATTTCCGCAAAATCTGCAATCTCAATCTTTGTTGATTTCCAAGGAAAAAATAATATTCTTTTTGAGAAACACGAGAATGAAAAACTTCCTATTGCAAGTTTAACAAAATTAATGACTGCTTTAGTTGTTTCAAATATATACCAAGAATCCGATACAATAAAAATATCAAAACAAGCAATAGAACAAGAGGGGAATGAAGTGGAATTAAAGGTTGGAGAAATTTTTCCAATAAATGAGTTATTGCATATAATGCTGATTGAATCAAGCAATGACGCTGCTTATGCTTTAGCAACTCCAGATTTTAAAACAGAAAAAATGTTAGAAAAGGATTTTGTTGATTTAATGCACCTTTACGCTTATTATGATGTAGGATTAAATCCAGAAACCACTCATTTTGTAAATTCTACTGGATTAGACCTTGAAGAGCCGTCTCAAGATATAAATTATTCCACTGTTAAAGATTTGTCAAAATTAGTTAAATATATACTTGAAAATAAGCCAGAAATTTTTGAAATCCTTTCTCAAAAAGAAAATCAATCTTTTCGTTATGCACTTGAAAATACAAATAAACTTTTGGGTGAGGTTAATGGAATAGCTGGAGGTAAAACAGGATATACTGATAAAGCTGGGGGTTGTTTGATCTTAATTCTTGAAGGACCAAGTAAAAATAGCTATTTTATAAATATAATTTTGGGGTCAAATGATAGATTCGGAGAAATGGAACAATTAATAAATTGGAGTAAACAAGCACTTAAGCCTTAAATATACTTCTTATGTTCTCTCTTGATATAGTCAAAATTTTATTTCTTTTTACTTTTTCCTCTTTTTTGGCAATACTTTGGACGCCGATTCTAACTCATTTTCTTTATAAGTATAAACTTTGGAAAAAAGAAGCTAGAAAGAAATCAATAGATGGTAAATCAGCATCTGTTTTTCATAGTCTTCATAAAGAAAAAGAAGTAGGAACTCCACGACTGGGAGGACTTTTAATTTGGATTACTGCTATTTTTGTTATTTTATTTTTTGCATTCCTTTCTAAAATTACTAACAATGAATGGTTAGAAAAATTAAACTTTTTATCAAGAAGCCAAACATATCTTCCTTTAGGTATTTTAATATCTGCTTCTTTATTGGGACTCTGTGATGATTTGCTTCAAATTTTTGATAAGGGGAAATACATAGGAGGAGGCATGAAATTTTCAAGACGACTTTTAATTATGATCGTAATAGCAGGAATCGGTGCCTGGTGGTTTTACTCTAAATTAGGATGGGCAACCATTTTTATTCCTATGATCGGAGATGTTAATATAGGATTTTTATATGTTCCTCTTTTTATTCTTACAACCCTTGGATGCTGGGCTGGAGGGGTCATAGATGGAATTGATGGCTTGGCAGGTGGAACTTTAGCAACTATTTTTTCTGCTTTTTCTATTATTGCTTTTTTTCAAGGACAAATAGACTTAGCTGCTTTTTGTGCTGTTTTAGCGGGAACAATTTTAGCTTTTCTCTGGTTTAATATACCACCAGCCAGATTTTATATGGGAGAAAGCGGTATGATGGGATTAACAGCAACACTAGCTGCAGTTGCTTTTTTGACTAATTCTGTGTTTGTTCTACCAATTATAGGTGGGCTTTTAGTTATTGAAGCTGGTTCAGTAATTTTACAATTATTATCAAAGAAATTCCGACATAAAAAAATATTTATTTCTTCTCCCATACACCATCATTTTGAAGCCATAGGATGGAGCCAACCTAAAATTACTATGAGATTTTGGATATTAGGCATGATAATGGCCATTATTGGAGTAATTATTAAATTATTGAGCTAGGCTATTTACAAAAAAATATTTTGTGTTATAACAAAACTGTGGGGTCAACGCAAGCTTGCCATGTTCAAGCGAAGCAATAATAGGTCCTATCCTTCGCGGCGGTGGTCAGTATCTGACCGCTGGTAGTAAAAAGAGAGAATTACTTCACTTCCTGCTATAGAAGCTTGTCAGCCAAATTATTTTGGTCTGGCCCCCATTTGTATTTTGTTCTTTTCAAATTTAATAAAGGAGGTAAAAGAATATGGGATCAACAGAAGAAATGCCATTCTCATTAAATTGTTGGCTAAAGGTCAGTAAAAAAGAAATCAAAGATGCTTTAGATTCAAGAAAAAATTACAAGAAAATAAAGAGACCAAAAAGAAAAGGAGGATATCGAACTATTTATATTCCACCTAAGCCTTTGATGGAAATTCAAAAGAAAATTCTTAATAGGGTGCTCAGAGAAATATGGGATAAACATGATAATAGATTTTATGGAATACAAAAAGGAACTTCTTATATAGAACACGCAGCAAGACACAAAGAAGCAAGAGCAGTATTTCAACTTGATCTTAGCGATGCTTTTTCTTCAATAGATATTTCGGTTTTACAAAAAATTCTTTTTAAAGGATTTTTAAGGGTAGCAATGATTTTCTCATCATACCAAGAGAATGCTTCTCATCAGCTTTATATTCCTTTTGAAAGCCAATCAGTCGAAGAAGTTGCTCAAAAATCAACCGATTTAATACTAGATTTAACTACCTTTCGAAATATTCTTCCCCAAGGAGCCCCCACCTCACCTTTTCTTTTTTACATCACCCTTAGAGAAAGTGGTTTAATTGATAAATTATTCTCGTGTATTTCGTCAATTGTTTCCGCAGATAAGTATCGGTTCGAACTGAGTGTATATGTGGATAATTTTGTTTTATCCGCTAAAAAGTCTATCCCCATCAAGCTACAAGAAAACATGATTGAGATTATTGAGAGACATGGGTTCCGATTAAATCAAAGAAAAACTCACTACCAAGAGGTTAGACATGGCGCTCCTCTAATTTGCGGACTCCGAATTTTAAACAAAGATAATAAAAGAAAGATCGGATTATCTAAAAGAAAAATACGCGAATGGAGAGGAAAGATTCACCGAGCGATTTATGAACCAGAATTAAGAAAGAAAGTTGAGGGATTTATCGCTTCTCTAAAACCTATCTATAGCGAGCAATTGCCTCCTCAAATTGAGAAACCATACGCACTTTTAAAACAAATAGTAAAAAGGCCATAAAAGGAGAGTTGAAATTAATCTTAAAGATTTTTCTCTCTCCTTTTTCTTTATTTTACTTGAATTTTATGGTATTTTAAAGTATATGTGTTTAGAAAAGTTAAAAAATAAAAAAATATTAATTCTTGGTTTTGGGGAAGAAGGAATAGATAATTATTTAGCATTGAGAAGATTATTTCCTAAAAAATTATTAGGCATCGCTGATAAATTAGAACTTAAAAATTTTGATAAAAAAATACAAGAAATTTTAAAAAAAGATAAAAATTTAAAACTTTATTTTAATAAAAATTATCTTAATTCCCTTAAAAACTACGAATTAATAATTAAGACACCTGGGGTTAATGTAAAAAATATAAAACCATTTTTAAAAAAGAGAGTAGAAATAATATCCCAAACTGATATTTTTTTTAAATATTGTCCAGGTAAAATTATTGGAGTAACCGGAACAAAAGGAAAGGGGACAACATGTTCTTTAATCTATGAGATATTAAAAAAGTCTGGGTTTAACGCCTATTTGATAGGAAACATTGGCAATCCTGTTTTTCAAACATTATTAAAAGCAAAAATAAATGATATTTTCATTTATGAACTTTCTTGTCATCAATTGCAAAACCTTAAAAAATCACCTCATATTGCTGTATTTTTAAATCTTTATCCCGACCATTTAGATTATTACCAGAATCTTAAAGAATATTACAAAACAAAAGAGAGCATTTTTAAATATCAAACAAAAAAAGATTATCTTATTTTCAATCCGGAACAAAAAATATTAAGAGATATTATTAAAAAGTCAAAAGCAAAAACAATCCCTATTAAAAATATTAATGTAAAAAAGATAAAAAAAGATATTCCTGAAAACTTAAATTTATTAGATTTGGAAGCATCTATTTTAGTTGCTAAAATTCTTAAGATTTCTGAAATAAATATTAGACAAGCTATAAAATCTTTTAAATCTTTAGAACACAGATTAGAATTTGTTGGAAAATATAAAGGAATAGAATTTTATAATGATTCTTTTGCTACCATCCCAGAAGCAACAATTTTTGCCATAAATACTCTTGGTAAAGATGTTAAAACTTTAATCTTAGGAGGTTCAGAAAAAGGAAAGATTGATTTTTCTAATTTAGCAAAGGAAATTTTAAATAATAAAATAGAAAATCTTATTTTTTTTCCTACAACAGGAAAAAAGATTTGGCAGGAAATTCTTAATTTAGATAAAAAGTTACCTAAAAAGTTTTTTGTGAAATCAATGTCTGATGCTGTAAAAATAGCATATAAGAATACAAGCAAAAAAAGTATTTGTTTACTTTCGCCTGCCTGCGCAAGTTTCAGCATTTTTAAGAATTACAAAGAAAGAGGGGATTTATTTAAAAAATACGTAAAAATTTATGCCCAAAAATCTTAATATTGATTATACCTTGCTCGGTATTGTCGCCGGATTAACACTTTTTGGAATAGTAATGATTTCTACTGTTTCTGGCCCTTTAAGTTTGGAAAATTTTGACAATACATGGCATTATTCAGTTCATCAACTTTTATTTGGAATAATTCCCGGGCTTTTACTGGGATTTTTATTTTTTAAAATCCCTTTGTCTGTTATAAAAAAATATACAATTCCTCTTTTATTATTGAATTTAATTGCCTTAATATTAGTATTTATTCCTAAAATAGGTGTTTCATTAAATAACTCAAATCGTTGGATATTATTAGGGCCTATTCTTTTTCAACCTTCAGAATTTTTAAAAATTAGTTTTCTAATCTATATTTCTGCTTGGCTTAGCAGGAAAAAATCTGAAAGAAAAACTGCAATTGCCTTTTTTGTAATTTTAGCTATTATAGGAGTTTTTCTAATTATGCAACCAGATATGGGAACATTAATGATAATAG
>Ga0268279_1000375_pt1 | contig 28918 bp, 23 predicted proteins | sample saktaG_6_FD_190142 | JGI IMG/M metagenome (GOLD analysis project Ga0268279, IMG submission 190142) | Saline water microbial communities from Sakinaw Lake, British Columbia, Canada - sak_2010_1_5_80m | ecosystem: Environmental > Aquatic > Non-marine Saline and Alkaline > Saline ...
CGCCAAATCAGCATGGCCCTTTGATGCCCTGGGCTGCACACATGATACAATGGAGCTGACAACGAGCTGCAAGCAGGTAACTGCAAGCAAATCTCTTAAACTGCTCCCTAGTTCGGATTGAGGTCTGCAATTCGACCTCATGAAGCCGGAATCGCTAGTAATCGCCAATCAGCTATGTGGCGATGAATACGTCCCTGAAGCTTGTACTCACCGCCCGTCACATTAAGGGAGCCGGCGGTAGCCGAAACCCCTATTTAATAGGGTCTAAGCTAAAGTCGGTAACAAGAATGAAGTCGTAAAAAAGTTGCGACCCTAAAAAGGTAACTTATTAGGAAAAACTTGGCTATATGCTGGAAACTCTGTGTATCTAGAGCTACTTATGTTAAGATAAATTAATATGAGTAAAAATGCTTCTAGTGCAGACAATCAGCAGGGAAGTCCTGCTATAAAGCAGGCCCCCTCAGAGACTACACGCCGAGCCCCTTTTTCTAAGAAAGCAATTAAAGCTTATCTTCTCGGAACATTACATGATGGTACATTCAGTAGCAACAAGAGATTTCGAATCTCACAGAAAGGCACTGGATGGCTTAAGATTTTACAAAAACTTTTTTGTAAATTAGGCTATAACTCATGGATTTATAAAGAGGGTTCTGATAGAAAAATATATGTTTTGGAGACTTTAGCAGATTTTTTGGATTTTAGATTTAATCCATTGCAATTAAAGAAAAATGCAGAAAAGATAGCTTATATTAAAGGATTTTTCGATGCAGAAGGTGGTATTCCTAGAAATAGTAAGGCAAGATTCTATATTCAGTTGACACAAAACGATAAAGAAAAATTAGAAAAATTGAAAAAACTTCTGAAAGATTTAAGCATAGAAACGGGAAAAATCCATAATCCAAGTCAGAAAGTAGAACCTAATTATTGGAGAATGTATATTCTAGCAAATTCACAAAAAAGATTTATAAGTAAAATAGGTTCATGGCATCCGAGAAAAATAAGAATCATTAGAAAAAGGGTGGAGATATAGTCCATGCTCTATAGCGATATAGGGAATAACATGAACAAGGCATCGGTAGCGGAAGCTGTCGATGGATCAATATAATTTAGATTTAGTGTCGGCTAAGGTTGAAATTTGGAATTCGAATTTTAACTTTAAAGGTGTTGGTCAGAGAACCTAAAAGATTGACCTTTTGAAACAACTCTAAGAAACTAATTTGATATTTTCAGCCTGGTTTTAAATCCAGGCTTTTTATTGCTAAAAAAATTTGTCTATGGTAAAAATCTGATCTTCCTGACAATATTAGAGAAAATTTTCAAATAAAGTTTTTAGCAAAGAAAGAATTGAAATTGCTATTGGACATGCAGATATTGAGAAAGATGAATTTTCACGTTTGATAAATGGAATTAAGAAAATAAACAGAGAACAGCTTTTCATTTTTCAGCTAACTCCTTTAATCGGAGTGCGCATAGGTTCTGGAAGCGTTTTAGTAAGCTATTATATTCTTAATAAAGGCTACAATTAAATTTGGGGCTTTTCTTTTCTATTCAATCATGATACTGTTAATCTATTCTTTAATAATTGAATAGGGAGGTGAAAAATGACAGCAGGTGCAATTTTTCTGATAATTTTTTCTTACATCTTGGGTTCTACTCCATACGGCTATCTGATTGCAAAATTCTGGCATGGGATTGATATTCAAGAAATTGGTTCAAAGTCAATTGGAGCGACTAATGTTGCCAGAGCTACTGGGATCATAAACGGCTTCATAACCTTGCTTCTTGATATGCTCAAGGGCGCTATTCCGGTAATAATGGCTCTCTATGTTTTTGAAAGTGATTTAGTTGTTGTTTTAGCTTTAAACGCCGCAATTATTGGGCATATTTTTCCTGTTTTTACAAAATTCAAGGTTGGAGGAAAAGGCGTTTCCACTTTACTGGGCGGGTTATTAGCCGGCTTAATGCCGATTAAGATCTTTCTAATAATTGGAATTATCTGGGTAATAGTGCTTATTGCAAGCAAAAGAAAAATGTCTTTATCTAATTTGGTATTCATAACGATTTTGCTTATTACTCTATTTTTCTTGCATAAGTCTTGGCAAGTTCTTGGATTTTCAATTGTTACAACAGGATTAATTTGGTGGTCTCATAGAGAAAACATTAAAAGATTGCGTGAAGGAGAAGAAAGTTCTCTTGAGGTTGACACAGAAAAGATTAAAGAGTTTTTTAGGAAAATTAAGATTTTTCTAAAGAAAAAATAATTATATAAGGCTGTCCTCGGACAGCCTTATTCTTGCAAAAAGTTTAAAACTTGATAATATAGAAATATGGGCGTATAGCTCAGTTGGCAAGAGCGCAGCTCTGATAAAGCTGAGGTCTGTGGTTCGAGTCCACATACGCCCACACAGTATCGGGCCCGTAGCTCAGTTGGAAGAGCATCGCATTTGCAATGCGGGGGTCAGGAGTTCGAGTCTCCTCGGGTCCACCATAGCGAATTAGATGAATGTTCTGCCTTTTCATACTTTTTATTTTTTTTTGGGGAAGGAGATTTTTTAAAAATCAAATGGCGAAACTATTTTATTATTACTTATATAGACGGGTTTGGGAACATTAAGACCACTACTCCTGTTGATGATAATATAAAAGATAAGAATCTTTTTAACATCATAATTAATAATACTGTCCATAAAATAAAATTTGCTAATATGTTTAGTAATGTAAAAAATGGAGAATTACTTTGATATAAAGGGAGCAACGATACCCTTGAAATTGCCGCCAACCTTGCATCGGCTGAAGATATTCTTAATGTAAATATTGGAGATTGTATTACTATCAAGTAATAGTATGGGAAAACACTTAATCATTGCATCATATGACGGTATCAGTACTTACTATTGTGGTATTGGTACGACTATGCAAGATACCATTTCTTCTTTAAGGGATTTGGTAAATTCTGAAAAAATCAAAATTAGTTTGGCTTATATTTCTGCAGATCCAGATGGAAAAGTGTTTGATCAGAAACGTTTTCAAGATAGTCTCGAGCTTGTAAAAAAGACTGGCGGTTACCTTATCCCTCTTTGCAATGGTACTGCCGGTTTTAATGAATTTGACATGTGGCAGAGCTTCCCTCAGTGGGAATATGCATGTGCGTCTTTAGCTACAGTTCTGAGCATGATTCTGAAAGATGAAGATGACAATATCTTGATGTTGCATGATACTCCTTTTTTGCTTTTTCATAAATTTAAACAACAAATCTTTGGTAAAAAGTTGAGATGTTTTTACATACCTCGTAGTACCGGTTTAAACCATAAATTTGGAGATGAAGTGTGGCGACAAAAAAGAATAGAACTTGAAAAAGAAGCCTTTCAAATAATTCAAAAGGATTCCACCTCCTTCGTGCTTACAATAGGCAGAAACTTTGCGCAACATTTAATGAATGATTACGGTCTCTCTTTTACCGAAAATGATTATCTGGTCAACGGTCTTTATTTCGGACGCTATAAAAGATTCCTTAACCAGAAATTTGACATATCTGAGCTTAATAAGTTTGGCATAAACATCAATTCAAAATCAAAAATTATTTTTAGCTGGGGCAGAGCTTCTGTTGCTAAAGGGTTAAAAGAGTTACTGAAAGCATGGCAAGAGATTGCTGAGTCATTGCCTGACCATTACATGATTATGCAAGCCCCAAATAACTCTGGAGAGAATGATTATTTCCAACTTTTAAAACAGTACGAGGAGAAGATTCCAAGGACGATTATTATAGACGACTTCAATCCAGAGATATGGCAAACCATACTTCGTACTCAAAATACTGATATTGTTTGCATCCCGTCTACCATGGATCCTATTCCACATACTGCGATTGAAGCTAAGTTATTTTCTGCCGGTATGGAATATGTGATTATTGGCAGCAATGTTGATGGTGTGAAGGACATCTATACTGACGATGAATGTGTATGGGTTAACCCATACGATAAAAATGATTTTTCAAACAGAATTCTTAAGGCAGTGAAGTTAAATAAAAAAGAAAGGCGAAGTATGAATGAATCTAACAATAGAAGCCTTTCTGCATATGATTATGCAAAAACCATTAGAAATTTCCTTAAAAAAATTAAATTCATATGATTTTTCGGTGGTCAATTTGGGGAGGACATTTATCAAAAAATATTGAGTTGCTTCGCTACAGTATCCTTTCTTTCAAAAAACAGTTTGGAAGCGATCATCAGTACATTATTTATACAGACAATTCTAACTTTGTTTTAAAGCAATTAGACGTGGGTGCGGACGTTAGAGCGTTTCCTTCAGGTAAAACTTCACCGTTTTGTATTATTTCCAAGGCAACGTGGTTAAAGTGGTGCCCCTTATCGAGACTGGACGTTAATCAGGTTGAATTTTGCGTAGATTCTGACGTATTTTTATTGAAATATCCTGAAGAGATTGATTCAATTTTATCTAACTCAAAAATAAAATTTGCCATTATGGATGAATTTTTTGGTCAACCTTATCAGCACGGTGCGATGCATAAAAAGGCTACTTCGGACACGCCTTTTATAAATGCCGGGCTCTTTATGCAAAAAGCGGGACATGATATTTCTAACGATTTGATTAAAGAATTCGAGTGGTGGCAGAAGAACATAAAATATAATGAACAAACTCATCATGACGAACAAGGAGCACTGGCAATCGCGCTTACAAAGTACCTGGTAAATGATGAATTGTTTATTTTACCAAAGAAGAAATACATGCTAATTAGTGAAACTGCGAATGCTGATATAGAAAACTTAGATAATGTAACGTTATTTCATGCTACTTATCCAACTCACCCCGCATTTTATAAGTTTAAGCACGTATTAGATCGGATTTTATATGAATAGCTAAAATAAGAATTTGGAAAATGCTAAATAAACATGTAGAAACAAATAACGTTGTGGCGATTCTTATGTCTATTAGAGATGAAGAATCGTACGTTGATTTGAATATTTCATACCATCTTGATCTCGGTTTTAATTATATATTCATTGCTAACCACTGTTCAACTGACAGTACAAACAAGATATTGGATTCATATAAGGACGATTCAAGAGTTATTGTGATTGAAGAAAAAGATCCAATTTTTGATCATGCAAAGATTGTAAACAAATTGCTTGGCTACGCTAATACAAACTATAAAATCGATTGGTTTATTTTTTTGGATGCTGACGAATTTCTTTCAATAAGTGATGAATCAATTCACGATTTTATATCTCGTCTGAAAAATAATGATATCCCTTACGCAACCATTGGTTGGGCAAACGCGTTATTTGATTACACGTTATCTGATTACACATGTTCTCCAGTAAATGCAATAGATACGACGAAATATTATTATCCATGGACAGAAAAAGAATGGCAAGAATATGGTCATTTTAGAAAAGCCATCGTGAAAAATCATAAAAACATGGAAATCGTTGTGGGGGGACATTATGTAAGAACAGAGAATAATCCTGAATTCTTTGGCGAGTATCATCGGAACCCTTTTATTATCCCGAAAAGTGAAGCTAAATTACTGCATTTTGAATTTAGAAATAAAGCAGATTTAATATATAAAAAATGGGAGAAATTAGCATTGTTTGAAGACGATTCAACTTCTGATGCCAGTTCTCCCTGGCTTGAACGAATTCGGACAATTAGGAAATACGTTAAAGATTACAAAGATAATATTGATGAAATTAACAAGAGGTGGTTTTCTGAACACAGAACATTTTGGGGGACAATTATACCTGAAGATAGAATAGTTTACGATACCGCACTGTCTATTTGGTATAGAAAATATTTTAGGAGAAAAATAGAAAGTGGGAAAATCAAATCAGTTTGCTTGGTTCGAAGCGGAAACTTAGGTGATGTAATAATGACTGAACCGGTTGCACAATTTTTATTAAAATATGTGGCTAAAGTTTGTTTAGCCACAGAGATAGAAAGTATTGGGTCAATATTCAGCACTTATGATAAAGTGTATAAATATAGCCAAATTAATTCTGGCGAAATTGATTGCGATATAATAATAAAGCTGGTTCATGAACTTAGCGATAATCAAAAAACATACATTCAAGGATACATGGAATCAATCGGCTTTGGCGAGATAAAGATTAAAGATATTCCAGTGCTAAAGAATGACTGGGATAACGTTGTTGATGATGAATATATTCTTATCGCCCCTTTTACGAGTCGGTGGGAGGAGAAAAAGAGAAATTGGGGATATAAAAAATTCACCAAACTATCAAAATTATTAGAGGCAAAATACAACACTAAATGCATAGTACTCGAAAAATATTATACATTTAATGAAATGATGTCGCTCATTAAACACTGTAAATTCTTTATCGGAAACGACTCTGGTCCCGCAATAATTGCACAAAGTTTTAAAAAGAAAGCGTTTATCATTTTCGGAGCAACTCGCCCTGACTACATGCACATGTCTGAGCATGCTGTGCCTATTTATGATAGAAACAGGCATAGGCTTTGCAGGCATACATTGAGAAAAGAGGAGTTAGACTGTTGCGAGGAATTTTGTATGGAAAAGATAAGCGTTGACAAAGTTTTTGGTCAAATCAAATTACATATATGAATGCATTAAAATTAAAAATCAAATTAGATTTTATCACTGGCCTAAAAAAAGTCGTTTTAAAAGAAATAAGCCAATTTACCGATGTCCGCATTGTTCAGGAAGAAGAAGATTCTGTTTACTTGGATTTTACACAAAACATTGCTAAAATTGCAGGATTAAGAAGTGTTTTACGAGCCTATATTATAGCGCAGAATCCGAGATATACACCACGTTATATTTCAAAGCACAAATCGATATTAGACAGTCTTGTTGCCATGGTTGTTGAAGGCAAGAAGGGCGAATTTAAGACTTTTAAAATAATGTGTGCCGGATCAGATTCTCCAGAGGTGCGCAGTATTGCTAAATATATACAAAGAACGTACCGATTGACCGAAAAAAAAGAAGCTGATGCAAAAATATATATTATCAAATCTAACAAGATTTGGGAAGTTGGTGTTCAAATTACGCCAAGACCTTTATCTCTTAGAGATTATAAGGTGAGAAATATGAGTGGCGCGATGGATCCAACAATTGCGTACGCGGTGAATTCCTTATGCAAGTTAGAGAATGCAGATTCTTATTTAAATGTTTTTTGCGGAAGCGCAACGTTACTCATTGAAGCTGGTCAATGTTATCAAAATTTAAAGCAACTGATCGGTTTTGACAATAATAAAAAACATATTTCTTTAGCTATACAAAATATAAAAAAAGCTGGATTAATAAAAAGAATAGAATTGAAAGAAAAAGATATCTTTGACAATCCTGACCTAGGCAAATTTGATATTATTACATCTGATTTGCCGTTTGGTATGTCTATTTCAAAAAATGAAGATTTGGAAATCCTTTACCAATGTTTTGTTGGATACTGTCAAGAAACATTAAACTATGGAGGCAGATTAGTTGTTTACACGAGCGAGCATGAAATATTCAAAAGAATTATTTCTGAATCAAGATTTAAGATTATAAAAACATTAGACTTAAAATTTATAACATCTGTAGGTGCGTATCTTCGTCCGAAAATCTTCGTATGTAGATTAAAACAGGGTTCTGCGTAAAAGTCATCTAATTATGAAGGAGTTTGATTTAGAAAAATACTTGAGTAAATATAAAAATACCAGTGTTGATTTCTTTCGGTTCCCCGGTAATTATGGCGATTCCCTCATTTGGTATGGGACAAAAATATTGTTGTCATCACTTAATATTTCAGAGCACTGTATAGACATTTCTTCTTCAAAACACAATGATGTTTTATTCATAGACGGCGGTGGAAATTTTGTTGACTACTATTCTGATGTTAGAGATTTTTTAATAAAGAAACCCGCCTTGTATAATGAAATCGTTATTCTTCCACATACAATATTTGGAGAAGCTCAAATTAAAATTTTGAATAATATTTCAAGCAATTTAACAGTCTTTTGCCGTGAAAAAGTTTCTGCAAAATTTTTAGAAGATAAGCTCACTCATGGCAAGATATACTTATGGCACGATTGCGCATTTTACAATAAATTCTCTCCAGTATCTTCGGGAAAGGGTGCTCTCAATGTCTTCCGATCAGATAAGGAATCGATATTGCACACATTGCCAGAATCGAATAATGATATATCTTATAATGGATATGCCACAAAATCCCTTAGCGGATTGATTGATATATTGCAAAAGTACGAGCAAATAAATACTGATAGGTTACATGTAGCCATAGGTGCTACATTACTTGGGAAACAAGTCAGGTTGTTTCCGAATTCATATTATAAGAATAAAGCAGTTTTTGATTATTCTCTTAAAAGATTTCCCAATGTAAGTTTATTGAAAAATTTGATAACTAATAAATATGCTGAATTTTAAAACAATATCCAAAATCTTTTTTGCGTTCCTCGATGATATGTCAATTACTCCCAAATCTAAGAAAGGAATAAACTACCTTATAAGGTTAAATATCGAAACAAATCGAAAATTGTGGAACCTTGAAGATTTAGTGAGGATGGCTGAACTTAGCCCAGAGCATATAGCTGTGACCAAACAGGAAATAGATAGAAATAATCAAATCAGAAATGATTCAATAAGGAAAATCGATATTGAAATTTCAGATCAAATAGGTGCCTCATCTGGCCATCAAGGAAGATTCTATAGTGAAAGCCCGGGGATGACTATAGACAGACTTGCAATTCTATTCATTAAACTATCGGTTATTCATGACTTATTGTTAGTGATTAAAGAAAAGGATCTGCAAAGAGAGTATAAAGAAAAAGAAAACATAATTTCAAAGCAGATAGATCATATTGGTATTTTTTTAGATTCCTATTTTACCAGACTTGTACGCAAAGAAGTCTTTTTTGAAATACAGCAGCCTGTTAAGATCTATAACGATAAGAGAATTAAGAAATATATCAAATTGTTACAAAAATTCTAAAATTTATGAAAATACTTTTGACAGGCAGTAGTGGCACAGTTGGTACTCACTTATGTGAACGATTATTGCAGGAAGGACACGAAGTAATTGGTGTCGACTGGAAGTTAAACAAGTGGAATAAAGAAGTTGATGCGATTACCATCAATATTGACTTACGTGACAAGTCTCGTGTTTTATCCATGCTCCCTAAAGATGTTGACATTATTATTCATTTTGCCGCGAACGCTCGGGTTCATGATTTGGTAATTAATCCTTTTCTTGCGCGAGACAATTTTGAAATCCTTTTTAATGTGCTTGAATATGCAAGAGAGAACGGTATTAGAAGATTCATGTTTGCTTCCTCACGGGAAGTGTATGGCAATACTGACCATATTATTCATTCTGAGGATGAGGCTCTAACAAAGAACTGTGAAAGTCCCTATACTGCGTCAAAAATCGGTGGAGAAGCCATCGTGCACTCATATCAGCAATGTTACGGTATCGACTTCTGTATCTTTAGATACTCAAATGTATATGGAATGTATGATGAGAGTAACCGTATTATTCCTTTATTCATCAGATATTGCAGAGCAAATAAAGATTTAACAGTTTTTGGAGAAGATAAGCTTCTTGATTTTACCTATATTACCGATGCTGTTGATGGCACTATATTACTTCTCAATAAATTTGATGCCGTTAAAAATGAAGTTTACAATTTGGCTACGGGAGAGGGTACCTCTTTACTTGGATTAGCAGAGTTCATCAAGACAGAAATAAATTCAGACAATCAGATTCATGTTAAGTCACCAAGAACCGGAGAAGTGATAAAATATATTGCTGATATTTCAAAAATAAAATTGGTAATTGAATACGCACCGAAAGTTCTTATCCGAGAGGGAGTGAAGCGATCATTAGAGTGGTATCAGAATAATGTTTTATAAATTTACTTGGGCATTTTCGTTTTCTTTAGAATTCTTATAGAGTTTGCGGATAATAATTCTCCGTAATTTATTTATTAGTGTTGTCTTTATTCTGAGAGTAAGTTAAAATAGAGCAATATGGAGACAAAGTATTATTCTGTTTCTGCAAAAAAGGTATTTAAAATACTAAACTCAGATTCTGAAAAAAGACTTAGCAGAGAGGAAGTGAGAAAGAGAAGGAAAGAACATGGCTCTAAGTAATAAGTTCTAACTTTTTCTAATAAGCGCCACACTTTTGGATATCTCAAAGTTTCTGCCTTGCCGCGTTCTTCAAAAATTACCAAAGAACCGGAAAAATATCGGCTCGGAAAACCACATTTTATAAAAGGATTTTTTTTATAATAATTAAAAGTATATAACTATACCATTTACAAAATGCCCAAAATGCAGAGAGGAATACGATCCCTTTTATATTTCCCATGAGTCTAAAAAAGGATTAGATAAAAATAAAGAAAAGGAAAAAGAAAGATGAAATTTAAAGAAAGAGGAAGATTTAAGAAAAAGATTTTTCTAAATGAGATTCGCTTATGAAAATAGGAATCATAGGCAGCATGCAATATGTTGAAAAGATGATTGAAGTTCGTGAGAAGCTTATTAAGCTTGGACATGATGCTTTTGTAACTGATCTTCATAAATCGTTAGTTGGCAAGACTGATGAAGAAAAAGAAAGGATTAAACTTTATCAGAAAAACAACATGGATGCTATAAGAGTGTTTTGGAATTCCATGCAGGGTTCTGATGCAGTACTTGTTTTGAATTATGACAAGAATGGAATTAAAAATTATATTGGCGGAAACACTTTAATGGAAATTGGTTTTGCTCACGTCTTAAATCAAAAAATCTTTTTGATGAATCCAATTCCAGAAATTTCTTATTACAAATCAGAGATAGAAGCAATGAAGCCAATTGTTATTAATGAAGATGTGTCATTGATTGAATAAAAGTTATCCACAGGATGGCTTCTTTAATTTTTGTTATTGTTGTATAATTCTTTAAAGGTCGACTAATTAATAGATAATATATATATGATTAGTACTTGGTCTGAAATTACTTTACAAGAGTTTCAAAATCTTTGGCAGGGATTCTTGGGATTTATCCCAAGCCTATTAGCTGCCATCATCGTATTTGTTATCGGTTGGTTTATTGCTTGTGGAATTGGTCGATTAATAGCAGAGATTTTAATTAGATTGAAATTTAACAGTCTTTTTAAAAGTACAGGCTGGAAAGAGTCGTTAGAAAAAGCAGAATTCAAAGTTGATCCAGCAGGATTTATCGGAGCAATTTGCAAATGGGTTGTAGCAGTTGTATTTTTGCTTGCTTCGGTAGAAATATTGGGATTATCTCAATTTGCCGGCTTTTTAGAAAATATAATCGCCTGGCTTCCAAATCTAATTGTAGCAGCTATTATTTTTATAGTATCTGTAATTATTGCTGATTTCCTGGAGAAGATTGTAAAAGCTTGGGCAAAAAAAATAGGAATAGAGCAGGTTAAACTGATTGGCGCAATTGTTCGCTGGGCAGTATATGTTTTTGCTGCTCTGGCTATTCTTCTTCAATTGGGAATTACCTCAACTATTATCACAAGCGTTGTGTATGGGATAATTGGAACATTAACTTTGGCTGTTGGTTTGTCTTTCGGCTTAGGCGGAAGAGAAGCAGCAAGCAAAGCAATCAGTGCTATAGAAGATAAGATTTCCGAGAGGTCTAGATAATACTAGATTCATCAAAAAGCCCCTTGACAGGGCTTTTTGATTTGATATAATAATTATCGTATGAGTAAAGTAAAATCAGATTTAGACAAAAGAGGCGGATAATTTCTGAGGCTTTATATTGTCTTGGAAATCGCTTCTGAAAGCGGTTTTTTATTTCCGAAGGGAAAGATCATTGAAAACTCAATAATGATTATTAATTGCTAGCTAAAGTATTGCATTAAGGCGGATGGAGAATGCCTTGGGAGATCACGGCGATGAAGGACGTGGCGTGCCTGCGATAAGCCTCGGTAAGGTGGTTAGCAACCTTTGACCCGAGGATTTCCGAATGGGGAAACCCTGCAATGTATACCATTGTAAGCGTTGCTTGCAACGCAGCGAACCCGCTGAAGTAAAACATTTCAGTAAGCGGAGGAAAAGAGAACGAAGTTATAATTTTTTTTAAGAACCTTAGGGTTTTTATAAAAAAGTTTTTATTCCCTTAGTAGCGGCGAGCGAAGAGGGAGAAGCCTAAACCAATAACATGCTTTTGTATGTTATCGGGGTTGTAAGAAGATAATGTCGGGAGTATTTCTAATCGATGGAAATACTACTGAGGGAGAACATTTAGATAAAGTTTGGTTAGAAGAATCTTCCTGGAAAGGAGAGCCAAAGAGGGTAATAGCCCCGTACTTGAAAATCACTTTACGCTCCTTGTTATTTTTCTTGAGTACCTCGAGGGAAGATAACCTTGAGGGAAGCAAGCCGGACTAATCGGCTAAGGCTAAATACGTTGATCTCACCGATAGTGCACCAGTACCGTGAGGGAAAGGTGAAAAGTAGGGAGGTGATCCCGGTGAAATAGAACCTGAAACCATTCCGCCAACAAAGAGTCAGAGTCCTTTTATTAGGATGATGGCGTGCTTTTTGTAGAACGAGCCAACGACTCTCTTTTAATTTTTTGTCTAAGTCCTTATGGGACGAAGGCTAAGTGAAAGCAAGCGTTAAGAGCGCAATTAAAGAAATTTGAATGAGGACCCGAAGCCAAGCGAGCTTGCCATGATCAGGGTGAATCTCGCAGAAATGCGAGAGGAGGCCCGAACCCGTAGACCGTTCAACATCTTGGGATGAATTGTGGTAAGAAGTGAAAAGCTAAACGAGCTTGGTAATAGCTGGTTCTCCCCGAAATAGCTTTAGGGCTAGCCCCCTTGATTTGTATTGCGGAGGTAGAGCACTGAATGGGATACCGTGGGATTTTTCTCAGGTATCTCAATCAAACTCCGAATGCCGTAATATTTAGAGGGGAGTTAGAATGCGAGGGCTAAGCTTCGTATTCAAAAGGGAAACAGCCCAGATCTTCATCTAAGGTCCCTAAATTTTTCCGATTTATCGGAACCTTGATTTTCTTTTGAAAATTAGGGAAGCTAAGTGTTTTTAAGAAGGTGAAATTCCTTTGATAGCTAGGAGGTTAGCTCAGAAGCAGCTATCCTTTAAAAAGTGCGTAACAGCTTACTAGCTAAGGAATTTTGCATCAAAGATTTCCGGGGCTAAGCTTAATACCGAAGATAAGGAGCCATTACTTTGTAATGGTTGGTAGGGGAGCGTTTCCATTGCATTGAAGCTCTTGCGGAAGCCAGAGTGGAGCGATGGGAAGTGAAAATGTTGGCATGAGTAACCGCAATTCCGGTGAGAGTCCGGAACACCGAAAGCCTAAGATTTCCTTGGCAATGACAATCAGCCAAGGGTTAGGCGGGCCTAACCTTTTTTCCAAACGGAAATGAGGGATGGACAGCCGGTTAATATTCCGGCCCCTCGGTTTCTTTTCGAAAAGTGACGCAGTTTAAAAGATAAGGTGCATTATTGGATTTGCATTTGAGTTCTGCTTTCGGGCAGAGCAAACTTATTAGATAAGCTGCCTAGAAAAACTTTGAGAGTTAGGGAAATCGAGTCCGTATTTAAAACCAACACAGGTAGGCTGGTACTAGTATACTAAGGTGAACGGGTGAAACCTCGTTAAGGAACTCGGCAAAAAAGCGGGTGTACGTTCGCAATATACCCTGCCGCTCTTGTAGCGGCCGCAGCGAAAGATTCCAAGTGACTGTTTATCAAAAACACAGGTCCCTGCTAACTCGCAAGAGGATGTATAGGGGCTGAGACCTGACCAGTGCTGGAACGTTAACAGTGGCGGTATCTGCCTTTTTGGTGGATGCTAACTGCTCTAAGCTTCCAGTGAACGTCCGCGGTAACTATAACCGTGTTAAAGTAGCGTAATCCCTTGCCGTGTAAGTTACGGCCCGCATGAAAGGTTTAACAACTTGGGAACTGTCTCAACGAGGAGCTCGGTGAAAATGCAATACCGGTAAAGATGCCGGTTACCTACGGCTAGACGGAAAGACCCCGGGAGCTTTACTGTAGCTTCCTATTGTCTTATTGTTTTTAATGCGTAGAATAGTGGGGAGACTTTGAATCCTAACTTTCGGGTTAGGAGGAGTCGCCAGTGAAATACCCATCTTTTGAAATGATAAGACTAATCCCGCTTATGCGGGAGACAGTGGGAGGTGGGCAGTTTAAGTGGGGCGCTTGCCTCCTAAAAGGTAACGGAGGCGTTTAAAGGTCAGCTAACTCCGGATGGAAATCGGAGCGGTCGTGTAAAGGCACAAGCTGGCTTTACAGCGAGACTGATAGGTCGAGCTGTTGGGAAACCAGAACTTAGTGAACCGACCTCGGTTAATAGAATCGGGGAAGATTACCAAATAAAAGCTACCCCGGGGATAACAGGCTGGTAGGGCCCGCGAGTTCATATCTACGGCCCTGTTCGGCACCTCAAAATATCGACAAATCGGGGTGCTATGATAGTAATGTCATACCAAAAATTTGGCTAATAACGGTGAAACCCTCTGCTTTATATGGTAGATAAAGTGATGGGCAATACCGTGGGAAGTCTAACTCAAGAAATTAAACTTGAGTTATGACCCCGTAGAGACTTTGTCCTTAAGGACAGGATGGGAGGTACTCCATAATGGAGATTTAAACTCTCATAATACGCCAACTCCTATTAAGAGACGAAATTACTTAATAGGATGAAGATATAGTCCGTGCTATTAGAGATAATAGATAAATGCGATGTCGGCTCATCTTATCCTGGGGCTGGAGAAGGTCCCAAGGGTTGGGCTGTTCGCCCATTAAAAAGGTACGCGAGCTGGGTTCAAACCGTCGTGAGACAGGTTGGTCCCTATCTACCGTAGGCGTTGGAGTCTTGAGGGAACTTGGTCCTAGTACGAGAGGACCGGACTGAACTAACCTCTGGTGTATCAGTTGTCCTGCCAAGGGCATTGCTGAGTAGCTAAGTTAGGAAGGGATAAGAGCTGAAAGCATCTAAGCTCGAAGCCCCTCCCAAGATTAGGGCTCATTAAGACACCTTGAAGAACACAAGGTTGATAGGCTCTAGGTATAAGTGCAGTAATGCATTAAGCCGAGGAGTACTAATATGCTAAGCGTAACTCTTAGCTAGCAATTAATAATCATTAGTAAAAAGATGTTCCGGCGGCGGCTATGCTGGGAATGTTCCACCTGATCCCATTCCGAACTCAGAAGTGAAATTTCCTAAGGCCGATGATAGTGCTTTGCGCAAAAGTAGGAAGCCGCCACCAGAGCATCTTTTTTTATTGGCCTTTTTTCTTATTTTGAGTATAATAGTTTAATGAAGTTTCTTTTTAAAAAAAATAGAATTATTGTTTTTACTGCCGTTTTTTTGATTATTTTCTCTTTGAATCTTTTTAACGGAACAATTAAAAACTTTTTCTATAATTTTTCGTATCCGATCCAGAATGTTTTCTGGCAAGCAGGGGAGAAAACCTCTGATTTTTTTTCAACTATAGGAAATATAGATAACATTAAAAAAGAGAATGAAAGTCTTTTGTTAAAGATTCAAGAGCTCTCAAGAAATAATATTGAGTTAAAAATAATTGAAAAAGAGAATGAAGAGCTAAGAAAAGCTTTGGATATAGGATTGGAAAAAGAATTTGAGCTTATCACGGCTGATATTGGAGGAAAGCAAGGACTAGAAGATTCTCTTTTGATCAACAAAGGATTTAAAGACGGCATTTCTGAGGGAATGCCTGTTATTACTTCTCAAAAAGTTCTTGTTGGGAAAATAGAAAAAGCTTATGAAAATTTTTCTATAATTCAACTTTTGTCTGACAAAAAAACATCTTTGAGCGCTGGAATTTTTGAAAGAGATATTGATGGAATTATTAGAGGTCTTGGCGCTTCAAGGATTGTTTTTGATTTAATTCCAATGGATTCTAAGATTGAACAGGGAGATAATGTTTTAAGCACCGGACTTGAAGGAGTCTTCCCTAAAAATCTCTTAATTGGAGAAGTGAAAAGTATCGAAAAAGACAATACGGCTCCTTATCAAAAAGCAGAAATCAAGTCTGCCTTTAATGTTAAAGAAACAAAAACAGTATTTATTATCAAATGAAAAAAGCATTGATTATTATTGTTTCTTTCTATTTCCTTATTTTATTTCAGAATAGTTTTTTGATCCATTTCAGCATTAGCAGGTTTATTCCCAATCTTGTTTTTATTGCCGTAATTATTTTGAGTGTTTTGTTCCCAAGCAGTTTTGTAGCTATAGGAGCAATTGGAGGAGGTTTTTTCTTGGATGTATTTTCTTCAAAACCATTCGGCTTCTATACTGTAATTATGTTTTGTCTGTCAATTTTAACAATGTTTGTTCTAAAAAAATATGTTCGGAATCCATCATTCAAATAAGAAATGGTTTCAAGATATAGAACCGCAGGAAATACTTTTAGATAGACTAGCTCAAAAAAAAGAGAAAGATATTCAAGGAAAGTTTGAAGTTCCTCTTCCTAAGAAGAATTTTTTAGCTTTGGAAATAATCTTTCTTTTTCTGCTTTTGATTCTCTTTGCTAAAACTTTCCAGTTCCAGGTTTTGGAGCATAAAAATTTATCTTATCTTTCCAAGATTAACAGTGAAAGAATTTACCAGGTTAAAGCTCCAAGAGGAGTAATTTATGACAGAAACATGGTTCAGCTTGTCTGGAACAAGCCAAGTTATGATCTTATTTGCGATAAAAGAGATCTTCCTAGAGAGGATAATAAAAAGATAGAGATAATCAAAGAAATAGCCGGAATTATTAATGAAGACCAGAATAAGCTTTTTGAAAAAATTGAAGAGAATATTTCATTTAGTGTTCCAATCGCTGAAAACATTTCTCATGAAATCCTTGTTATTCTTGAAGGAAAAATTAATAATCTTCCTGGATTTAGTATTGAAAAAAATACAGTCAGGGATTATATCAGCGAAGACATTAGCCATGTGATTGGATTTACACAAAGAGTAAACAAAGAAGATATGGAAAAGAATCCAGATTACACGATAACTGATTATATAGGAAAATCTGGCATAGAAGAAAGCTATGAAAAAGCTTTAAGAGGGGAGCCTGGTAAGATAAAAATCATAAAAGATACTTTTGGAGAAAAAAAATCTGAAGACCTGCTTTCCGAGTCAAAACCAGGAGAGAGCATAGTTCTTAATCTGGACTTTGAACTTCAAAAAAAATTAACAGAATCGTTAAAAAAATCGCTGGAAAGAGTTGGGGCAAAATCTGCAGCTGCCATAGCTATGGATCCAAATACCGGAGCTGTGTTGAGTTTGGTAAGCTTGCCTTCTTTTGAAAGTAATTTGTTCTCCCAAGGCATTTCGCAAGAGCAATGGGAAAAGATTGAAAAAGATGAAAATGATCCTCTTTTTAATCGGGCAATCTCTGGATTCGGATATCCTACTGGTTCCATTATCAAGCCGCTCATTGGAGCAGCTGCTTTAGAAGAAGGTATCATTGATGGAAATACTAAGATTTACTGTCCTTCGGATCTTTGCGTTTGGAATCGCTTTTCTGAAAAAGAAGAGTGTTTTAAGGATTGGACCTTTCACGGATTGAGCGATATTAAAAGAGCTATTGCAGAATCTGTTAACACTTTCTTTTATCTTATAGGGGGAGGATACAAATCTTCATATCAGCTTTATGGTTCAGATATTAGTGATTTTGACGGGCTTGGTCCGGAAAAAATATTAGATTATCTTAAATTATTCGGATGGAATTCTAAAACAGGAATTGACCTTCCACAGGAAGGCAAAGGAATTATACCGGAAATAAATGAGAATTGGAGATTGGGAGACACTTATCATCTCTCAATAGGACAAGGCGCTTTTGCAGCTACTCCATTGGAAGTTTGTTCTGGGTTTTCTGCTATTGCCAATAAAGGGAAATTGCTTGAGCCACACTTAGCTCAGAAAATCATACAAGATGATTCTGGATTAGAAGAGCAAATTATTCCTAAAATCATTAGAGAAGGTTTTGTGAGTCCTGAAAATATTGAAATAATCCGTCAGGGAATGAGACAAGCAGTTTCTTCTCCAAATGGATCAGCGTTTATTCTGAATAGTCTTCCAGTAGAAGCTGTGGCAAAAACAGGAACCGCTGAAAGCTCCCAAAAAGAGCATTATCATCATTGGGTTAGTGTTTTTGCTCCTTATGAAAATCCAGAAATTGTTTTAACTATTGTCATTGAAGACATATCCGGGATAAAGTCAGCAACTCTTCCTGTGGCAAAGGAAGTGCTGGAATGGTATTTTAAAAGACTTGACAAAACTGTTTTCTAGAATAGAATGATTAAATATATGGTTGAATACATAAGCCCTGAGGGCTTGGAAAAATTGAAAAAGGAATTGGATTATTTAAAAAATACCAAAAGAAGGGAAATTGTTGAATCGCTCCAAAAAGCGATTGACTTTGGGGACATCAGCGAGAATGCCGAGTATTCGCAAGCAAAAGAAACTCAGGCTTTTGTTGAAGGTCGGATTTTAGAATTGGAAGCATTAATTAAAGAAGTTGTAATCGTTCCAAAAAAGAGTGAGGGAAATTCAGCTCATGTCGGCTCAACTGTTTTAGTTTCTTTGGATTCGCCTCAAAAAGGCAATAAAGAAAAGTTTCAGATAGTAGGAGCAGAAGAAGCTAATCCCCTGGAAGGTAAAATTTCCGCTGATTCTCCTTTTGGGAAAGCCATATTAAGCAAACAAAGAGGAAATATTGTCCAAGTGAAAACTCCAAGAGGGAAGGTTTATTACAAGATTCTGGAAATTGAATAAAAATTAAAATTTTTGAAGCTCTCTTTTGAGAGCTTTTTTCTTTTGACTTAATTTTTGGAATAAAGTAAACTATAATAATTATGGCAATCAAAGATATTTACAAGTCTCGCCTTAAAAAGCTTGAAATCTTGAGAAAAACAGGGATTAATCCCTATCCGGCAAAAACAAAAAGAACTCATGCAATTGAAGAAGTTTTAAATTCTTTCAGTTTGTTTTCAAGAGCAAAGACAAAATTAGTTTTGACTGGAAGGATAAGATCAATTCGGAAACATGGTGGATCTACATTTATTCATTTTGAAGATAGTACGGGAAAAATACAGGCATATTTTGGAAGAGATAAAGTCGGAAAGAAAAATTACAATTGTTTCCTTAATAATTTTGATATTGGCGATATTGTTGAAATTAGAGGATCTCTTTTTAAGACAAAAAAAGGAGAAAAAACTATCAAGGTTTTTAGGTTTAGGATGCTTTCTAAGTCTCTTCTTCCTCTCCCGGAGAAATGGCATGGCTTAACCGACACAGAGGAAAGATTTAGAAAAAGATATTTGGATTTGATAATGAATCCAAAGGTAAGAGAAAACTTTCTTTTACGTTCAAAAATTACAAGAGAAATCCGCAGTTTTTTGTCAGATAAAAACTTTCTAGAAGTAGAAACTCCTATTTTACAGCCTATTCCCGGAGGAGCTCTCGCTAAACCATTTAAGACTCATTTAAATGCTCTTAACTTTGACTTATATCTCAGGGTTTCTCCTGAATTATATTTAAAAAAGCTTTTAGTCGGCGGGTTTGAAAAGATATATGAGATAGGAAGATGTTTCAGGAACGAAGGAATGGACAAATATCATAATCCGGATTTTACAATGATGGAACTTTATTGGGCCTATCAGGACAGGGATGGATTAATGAGATTTGTTGAAAGATTTTTAAAGGAAATTATTAAAAAAACAAAGAAAAACCTTTTTATCTCTTATGGAAACAAAGAGATAGATTTTAAAAGTTCCTGGAAGAGAATAACGTTTAGGGATTTGATAAAAAAGAATTGCGGTTTGGATATTGAAAAAAGCTCAAATAAACAGTTGCTCAAAAAATTATCTGATCTTGGTCAAAAAGTTGATAAAAATGATCCCAGAGAAATACTCTTAGACGAAATTTATAAAAAAGCTTGCAGACCCAATATATTGCAACCAACCTTTGTTATTGACCATCCGCTTGAAATGGCAGTGCTTGCAAAATCCAAGGAGAGCGATCAAAATTATGCAGACAGATTTCAGCTGATTGCTGGGGGGATGGAACTGATAAACGGGTTTTCAGAGCTTAACGACCCTATTGTTCAGGAAAAGCGCTTTCAATATTCAAAGATATCTTTAGAAAGAAGAGATAAAGATTTTTTGGAAGCATTAAAGTATGCTATGCCTCCAGCTGCCGGCTTAGGCATGGGAATTGACAGGTTGGCAGCGCTTCTGACCGATTCTTACAGCTTAAGAGAAATAATCCTTTTCCCGACCATGAGGCCAAAATAAAATGGAGGAAAAAATTATTGTTCTTGATAACTTAAGAATTAATTATAAAATTGCAGGCTTTAATCCTGCTGTTTTGAATTATAAGAAAATACCCGTTTTAATACTTCATGGATGGGGAAGTTCTTCTGATTCGTGGGCAAGAGTGCAAGAAAAATTATCTGAAAGCGGTTATCCTGTTATTTGTCTTGATTTGCCTGGATTTGGCAAAAGCATTACTCCTTTTGAGATTTGGGGAGTTCAAGACTATTCTGAATTTGTTTTGAATTTTTCAAGAGGATTGGGATTGAAAAGATTTTTTCTTATCGGTCATTCTTTTGGAGGCAGAATTGCCGTAAAGTTCTCTATCTTTCATCCGGAAATGATAGAAAAAATGGTTTTATGCGATTCTGCGGGAATCAAGCTAAAGCCGGGAGTTGAAACAAAGATAATCTTTCAAATAGCCAGAATTGGAAATGCCGTACTTTCTCCAAGATATTTAATAAGGATAAAAAACTGTCTAAGAAATGTATTTTATGTCTTTCTAAGACACAGGGATTACACGAAAGCTAACAAGACAATGAAAGAGATAATTAAAAAGGTTTTGCTTGAAGATTTGCTTCCTGAACTTTTGAAAATTAAAATTAAAACACTTATTATTTGGGGAGAAAAAGATAAAATTGTTCCATTAAAGTACGGCCGTACTTTTCATAAAGAAATCAAGAATTCAGAAATATTGGTTTTTCCAAAGATAGGGCACAGTCCTCATTTGGAATGTCCCGAAGAACTGTCAAAAGCCATTATTAATTTTTTTGTATGATTATTTACCTATTAACTTTTTTTTGGTTTATCAGGACGGAAAAAGCAGTTTTATTCTGGATATATCTATGGCAGATTAAAGAATACCATATCGGAAGATTCTTAGCTCATTTTAGAACGGAGAAAGGGAAAAAGATATTTGTTAATAAGCTTTTCTTCTTGAAGGTTATTTTACTTATATGTTTTTTAGTACTAAACCCGCTCTATCTTACTTATTTCCTTTTAGCTGTCTACTTTGTTGAAGCGATAAAGGCTTTTAAGGATTTTTTCTTTAAAAAGTTAAAAAAGCCAATATATACAAAAAAGACAGTTTTATTGGTTCTGACTGGAACAGTAATCCAGATTATTGTCCTAAAGATAGGAGGAGTGATTTGGTTTTTAGCATTTGATATTTTAATGCCATTAATTGCCTCAGTGATTGTTCTTTTCTTTCAGCCGATAGCTGTTTTAAGAAGGAATATGATTATTAAAAAAGCAAGAAAGAAAAGAAGCCGATTTAAAGATATTATTGTTATTGGTATTACCGGATCTTACGGAAAAACTTCAACCAAAGACTTTCTTTATGCCTTTTTGTCGGAAAAATATCATGTCTTAAAAACAGAGGAAAACCAGAATTCAGAGTTTGGAATTTCCCAATGTGTTTTAAATCGTTTAAAACCCGAACATCGCTTCTTCGTATGCGAGATGGGAGCTTACAATAAAGGAGGAGTAAATCTTTTATGCAGCATTGTTAAACCGAAAATAGGCATTTTAACGGGAATTAACGAACAGCACATGGCAACTTTTGGCTCGCAAGAAAAGATTATTAACACAAAGTTTGAGTTGATAGAATCTCTGCCTGAAGACGGCATAGGAGTATTTAATAAAGATAATCTTATAATAGAGGAAAATGCCAAGAATATGAAAGTAAAATCAAAAATATTCTGCTCTACTAAAGAAAAAGCAGATATCTGGGCAGAGAATATAACAGTAAAAAAAGACTCTCTCTCTTTTAATGTATCTTCTAGCGACAATGATTCTGCTAAGTTTAACCTGCCTTTGCTTGGAAGACAGAATGTAGAAAATCTTTTAATGGCAGCTGCTGTTGCTAAAAAGCTTGGATTGAATCTAAAAGAAATGGCAGCAGGGAAAATTAATTTGTGCCATATGGGCATGAAATTAAAAAGAGGCAAGTTTAATGTTATTGATACTACATATTCTGCGAACCCAAACGGTGTAATCTCTCACTTGGAATATCTTAATGTTTGGCAAGGCAAAAAAGCAATTATTATGCCGTGCTTAATTGAGTTGGGCAAAGAAGCAAAAAAAGTTCACTTTCAAATTGGGCAAAAAATCGGCAAAACTTGCAATTTAGCAGTTATTACAAGTAAAGAATATTTCGAAGAAATAAAAGAGGGAGCAGAACAAGAAGGAATGAAAAATGTTGTTTTCCAGGAAAATCCAAAGAAAATTTTCAGTTTGCTTAAAGATTTTTCCTGCACGCAAGATATTATTCTTTTAGAGGGAAGAGTTCCAAAGCTTCTTATCAATTTTTTAATAAAATAACTATGGTTATTTCAACTTCTTTATCTCCTAATACGGAGAAAGATGACATTATTCTAGCTCTAAAAGTTGTTTTCCAGCCTTGGAAATGGAAGAAAGGGAAATCAGACGAAGATTTGGAAGAACAATTTAAGAAATATCTTGGAGTAAACTATGCTTTTTCTTTTAATAGCGGAAGAAGCGCTTTTATGGCTATTCTGGAGTCTTTTGACGTTAAAGATAAAGAAATACTGCTACAGGCCTTTACCTGCAATGCAGCTGTTAATCCTATTTTAAAAGCAAAAGCAAAGCCTATTTTCGTTGATATAGATAATTCTTTAAATATGGATCCAGAAGACCTGAAAAGAAAAATAACTTCTAATTCTTGTGTGGTAATGGTACAGCATACTTTTGGATATCCGGCAAAAATCAATGAAATTTCAAATATTGCAAAAGAGAATAACCTAATTTTAATTGAAGATACGGCTCATTCCCTGGGAGTGAAAATTAAAGGAAAATATTGCGGAACTTTTGGCGAAGCATCTTTTTTTAGCTTTGGAAGAGATAAAATAATTTCTTCTGTGTACGGAGGGATGGCTGTAACTAATGATTTGGAAATTGCTGAAAAGTTAAAGCAAATACAAGCTAAATTGGAATTTCCTTCTTCTTTTTGGATATTTCAACAGCTTATGCATCCAATTTTAATGAATTTTTTTGTCTTGCCCGCCTATAATTTAAGCAGTTTCTTTGGGAGAATTATTCTAGGCGTTTTTCATAAGTTTTCTATTCTTTCAAAATCTGTTTATAAAGAAGAAAAAAATGGAGAGATTCCTAAGGTTTTCCCAAAGAGATTTCCTAATGGCTTGGCGTTCTTGGCTTTAAACCAGTTCGGGAAATTGGAAAAGTATAATCTGCATAGGAAGAAAATTGCTGGAATCTATCAAAAAGCTTTTAATGTGCCTGAAAACAAGGAAGCTATTTTTATGAGATTTCCGCTTTTAATGAGAATAGATACAGACACTGTTCTTAAAAAAGCAAGAAAAAGAAAGATATATTTAGACGATGGCTGGAGAAAAAGCGTTATTGTTCCCTTGGATACAGACAAAAGGAAATATTATTTCGGAGGATGCCCGAAAGCAGAAAAAATGTCTTTATCTATTTTGAATCTGCCAACCCATATTAATATTTCAGAGAATAATGCCAAAGAGATTGTAGGGTTTTTAAAAAATAATGTATAATAATTGTCATGATTAGTGTTTTTTGGATAATTTTCAGTTATTTGATAGGTTCTGTTCCTTTTGGTTTTATTATCTCCAAATACTCTTGCGGAGTAGATATCAGAAAACAAGGAAGAAAACAGACTGGAGCTACAAGCACTTTTAAAAATGCCGGAAAGTGGCAGGGCATACTTACCGGGATTCTGGATATCTTAAAAGGATGGCTGGTAGTTGTAGGGGCAAGGAAATTGGGACTGCCTTTGGAAGTCCAGGCCCTTTCGGGATTATTCGCTGTTGTTGGGCATAATTGGCCGTGCTGGCTTAAATTCTTTGGCGGAAGGGGATCAGCTACTGCTTTAGGAGCTGTTTTCGCTTTGAATCAAACTATTTTTGCTTTTTCTTTTATCCCTTTTATTATTTTAACCTTATTGTGGGATGGAGCAGTGGGAACGATTCTTTTCTTATTTTCTGTTCTTTTCCTTTCAATAAAATTTCAGCAGTTTATTCCTTTGGGTATTTTTTCCATACTTCTTCTAATTGTTATTTTAATCAAAAGATTAACAGGAATTAGAAAGGAATTGCCAAAATCTAAATCGAAAGCTAAATTAATCTTCAATAGGCTTTTGCTGGATCGCTCGGAGAATACAAGGCCTTTTCCAAAATGGAGAAAAAAATATGGTGCAGATCAATAAAGTTATTTATAAATTGGGAAAAGCTTCTCTTAGTATTCCAATAGGAGCAGTAAAGAAATCTGCCAGAGTTTCTATTAAATCCATAAAGGCGGTTAAAAAAATAATATCTGTGAAGAGAGAAGAAGAGATCATTGTTGAAGAACTTAGAATATTCGATTTTAAGAATTTCCTTTCTGCTTCTGTAAAACAGGTGGTTTTGCACCAAGATGAAATTAACAAAATAAATGTTTTCCCTGTGGCAGACAAAGACACTGGATACAATCTTTCAGCTACTTTGCTCGGGATAGAAGGAGCTATAAAAAAAGATGATGGTTCTAACCAAAGGAGCTTTGTTAAAAATGCTTTGGAAGGAGCGGCTATAAACGCTAAGGGAAATGCTGGAATGATAATGGCCGGCTTTATTTTCGGATTTTTAACATATCTTAAGCCTAAGAAAAAAATAAACAGCGTTATTCTTGCTCAAGCAATGAAAAAAGGGTCGCATTCTGCGTTTAAGTCTATTTATAAGCCCCAAAACGGAACTATTCTGGATGTTATTGAAAGCTCGGCGGAAACAGCCAAGATCTTTGCTAAAAATGAAAAGAACATAGTCAAGGTTTTAGAAGAATCAATTAAGGCCGGTAAAATAGCTTTAGCTCAAACCAAAGAGAAGCTGGAAGTTTTAAAAAGGAATAATGTTGTTGACGCCGGCGGACTCGGTTTCTTGAAGTTTTTAGAGGGATGGCTCAATGCTTTAAAGGGGATTAATGTGACCTTGGAGATTGAAAATGTTTCTTTCTCTTCTTTTTCTGTTGAAGAAAATAGCCAACCAAATTACCGTTTCTGTCTTACTTCCATTTTGGAGAAAAGAGGAAATATTACCAAGGAAGAAATTGAAAAAAGAATTTCTTTGCTTGGAGGAAGTATTGAATTTTTGGAAACAACAGAGAGTCTTAAATTTCATATTCATACAAATAACCCCGATGGAGTAAAAGAACAACTCAAGGATTTAAAGATTATTAATTGGTTTCTGGAAGATATGGAAAAGCAGGTTGAAACAGGTTTTAAAAAAGAACCAATAGGACTCTTGATTTCAGACAGCGTAAGCTTGCCAAACGAGTTTTTGGAAAAGTATCAAATAGAAAAAATACCTTTTTCTATAAATTTTCCGAAAGTTAAAAATCTTACAAAAGATAATTTCTATCAAAAAATGCGCGAATCAAAGCATACTCCAACCACCTCTCATCCTTCTTTTAATGAATACTTGAATTATTACCAAAAATCTTTAAAAAGATTTGAAAATATTTTTGTTCTTCTGACTTCTCCGAAACTTTCAGGAGCTTATAGCCAATCAATGATTGCCAGGTCTATGGTTAAGGAAAAGAAAAGAATCAATGTTTTTAATGATTTTACTATTGATGTTGCAGAAGGATTGATTATTCATAAAATTCAACAAATGATTTTAGAAAAGAAAAACTCGCAGGAAATATTAGAAGAAATGAAAACTTTTTGTCCAAAAGTAAAGTTAAAAGGATCTATTGGAAATTTTAAATATATTTCTGCAAGGGGAAGATTAAAACTTCCTAAGATTTTTATTCTTTTTATTGCATTTCTTCAAAAAATAGGGATAAGACTACTGATTGAAGTTAAAGATGGAAAAGTTAAGCTTTCTGGGGTAAAATTAGGAGCTTGGAATGTACCAAAAGTTTTAGCCAAAGAAGTCGGAAAAGAAAAAGGAGAAGTAATAGTTGCTATTTCCCATTCAGACAATTTGGAAAAAGCTCAAGAGCTTAAGAAGGAGCTTGAAAAAATGCCCAAAACAAGAGTTTTATATATTTCTGAGATTACGCCAGTAGTAGGAGTCCATATTGGACCCGGCTCTTTGCTGGTTTCTTTTTATGCTTGCTAAAGAGATTAAAGATAAAAAAATATGGGAAGATTTTCTTTCTGGATGCGACTCCAAGACTTTTTTGCAGTCTTGGAATTGGGGAAATTTTAACAAGACAATGGGAAGCAAAATATGGCGGATCGGAATTTATTCTGAAGATAAACTAATCTTGACTGCCCAGACAGTTTTAGTAAAAGCCAGAAGGGGATCATTCCTTTTGCTTCCGCACGGACCCACAGGAACAGATAAAGAGGCATTAAAATTACTGTTTAAAGAAATGAAAAAAAGAGCTTTAGAAGAAAAAGCTGATTTTATAAGAATAAGCCCTATTTGCGAAAGAAACGAAGAAAATGAATCTTTCTTCAAAGACTTTGGATTTATAAAAGCTCCAATACATATGCATCCAGAAGCCAGCTGGAAATTAGATATTAGTCCTATTGAAGAAGAACTTTTGGCAAATATGAGAAAAACTACCAGATATTTGATTCGTCAGGCCGAGAAAAACAGAGATATTGAAGTATTCTCTGAAAGGAATCCTGAAATGATTGATAAATTTAATGAAATTCATCAGAAAGTTGTTAAAAAGCACCATTTTATTCCGTTTTCTTTGAAATATTTTAAAGAAGAATTTCTCTCTTTTCTGCCAGACAATCAGGTATTGCTTTTTTTCGGGAAATACAAAGGGAAAATTATTGCTTGTTCTTTTGTTCTTTTTTGGTCAGATATTGCTTTTTACCATCATGCAGCATCTTCTTCGGAATATAGCAAGATTCCTATTGCCTATCTCTTGCAATGGGAAGCAATTAAAGAAGCGAAGAAAAGGGGATGCAAACTTTACGATTTTTGGGGATATGTTTCTCCGAAAGAACATCCCTCTCATCCATGGGCCGGACCAACTCTTTTTAAAATGGGCTTTGGAGGAAAGGCGCATAATTATCTTAAAACTCAAGATCTTCCTCTTTCTAAGAAATATTATCTAACATATATTTTTGAATCTCTAAGAAGGATAAAAAGATATGGAAAAACTTAGAAAGCCGTACAGAATCAAAAGGGAAAAACCCTTTTTCCGCAATAAGTTTTTTTGGATTTTTATTCTTATATCGGCAATAATAATCTCTCTTGTCTATCTTTTGTTTTTTTCTTCTTTCTTTAAAATAAAAGAATTCGTATTTTTAAAAGAGTTTGACAAGAACAGCGAGATAGAGAATTTAATTGCCAAAGAAAGCAAAGAGAATATTTTTCTTTTTGATGAGAAGAAAATGGAAAAAGATATTTTGGGAAAATATCCTGAATTGGGAAGTATTTGTATTGATCGAGAGCTTCCAGACAAAATATCAATTGACTTAGAACCAAGGGAAGGAATTGCAGTTTTTGTCTGCGAAGATGGCGCTTTTTTAATAGATAAGAACGGGATTATTTTTAAAAAAGCTGAAGCAAGCAATCTTTTAAAAATTAAGACTATAAATAGCAGCAGTTTTAACCTTGGCGAAGAAGTTATTCATGAAGAGTTGAAAGCAATTCTGCACATAGAATCAGAACTTCAGGACATCTTAAAAATTCCCTTAGAGGAAATGACGATTGATGAAAGCAGAATAAATGTTAAGACAAAACAAGGCTGGGATATTTACTTCAGCTTGAAAAAAGATTTAGATTGGCAGATTACCGAATTGGGGCTTGTTCTAGAAAAGAAAATCTCCCCGGACGAAAGGGGAAATCTCCAATATATTGATTTAAGATTTGAAAAAATATACTACAAGTAATTATTCTATATGGTAAATGAAGATTGATGTTCCTACTCTTGCCTCTGGTTGGTATTCATTTAACCATTCATAGTATCTGGCAGGGTCGTTAAATCCTGGGACAGGGTTTCCTTTTCCACTTTGGAGCTGTCCTATGGAAATTGCCAGCCATCCTTTTTGAGGTCCTGATTGAGAATCAAGTCTTTCATATCTGTCTCCCAAATAGTATTTAACGTCTCCGCCTCCGAAATAATCCACTTTAATTTTCTCAATGTTGTTTTCTTCAACCCAGGTTTTAAGCCTTTTTAGGTCTTGGCCCCAATCATAGTTTGAATCAACTACATACTTATACCCTTCTTTGTATCCTCCTCCTATTTCATTAAAGTATGAAAGGTAGTAAGGGAAACAGCACAAAGAAGAAGCTATATACCATGCAAGTAAGGCAAAAACAAATATGTACAGCTTCTTTATCCTTTTAGACGCGCTTACGATTCCTATTGACACTAAAATGTAGATGAATGGAAAAGTAGGCAGAACATGTCTTATACCGATATTAAGATTTCCGCTGATGGAAGTTATCCAGTAGATTGCTATGAAGACCAGCATTGAAAATTCTGGGAAGTGGTTTCTAATCCATGATTTAATCCTTTGCGATGTATTCACCCAGAATGGTTTTGAAACAGCCAGTGCGGCAAGGAGCAGAGACAGCAGTGTCAAAATATGAAAAGCAAGCGGTATTTTTAAGAAATAAAC
>Ga0268279_1000377_pt1 | contig 28887 bp, 24 predicted proteins | sample saktaG_6_FD_190142 | JGI IMG/M metagenome (GOLD analysis project Ga0268279, IMG submission 190142) | Saline water microbial communities from Sakinaw Lake, British Columbia, Canada - sak_2010_1_5_80m | ecosystem: Environmental > Aquatic > Non-marine Saline and Alkaline > Saline ...
CGGCAGTTACGTATTCAAATTCAAAACGAGCTTCGAAGTTCCTCTGTCGATACAGATAGCTTGCAAAATTTCAAAGAACAGAATGCTTGGCACTCATATGCAAATTCTTAACCGGAAATTACTGAATAAAATCATTTATTACACTATATTTTAAAGATCCATTGTATCGCTATAAAGGGAGTTTCAAATACCGACTTACTGAAAGGAGCTTCTATGGGAAAGTACGAATCCAAATCACTGAGAAATATCGCACTAGTTGGACACGGGGGAACGGGAAAGACTTCACTCTGCGAATCATTCCTTTTTGTTACCGGTAAATCAGACAGACTGGGGCGTGTCGATGAAGGTACATCCTGCATGGATTTTGAACCGGAAGAACAAAAGAGACACATATCGATAAATGCTGCCGCAAATTTTATAACCTGGGAAAAGCACAAGATAAATATAATAGATACCCCAGGTGATTTAAATTTTGTATTCGACATTCAAAACTGCCTTCGTGTCGTTGATAGCGCCATTATTCTGATAGATGCTGTTGGGGGGGTAGAGTTCCAGACAGAAAAAGTGTGGGGATTTGCCGATGAGTTTAAACTTCCCAGAATCATCTATATAAATAAGATGGACAGAGAACGGGCCAATTTTATGAAGGCCGTTGACAGTGTCAAGGATATTTTTGGAAAGAAGGCAACCCCCATCTACCTTCCTATAGGAGCAGAGGATTCATTTAAGGGGATCATCGATCTGATAAACATGAAGGCCCTGATCTTCGATGCTCTTGATGGAAAATTTAAAACAGAAGATATTCCTGAAGATATACTGGAAGATGCCGACAGTTACAGAGAAATAATGGTTGAGGATATAGCTGAGTCTGATGATGAATTGATGAACAAATATTTAGAAGAGGGGGAACTCAGCATCGACGACCTGAAATCCGGCTTGAGAAAAGGCGTAATGTCCGGTGACCTGATCCCTGTAATATGCGGGTCCGCCACAAAGAACATCGGTGTCAGTCCTCTTATTGATATGATTGTCAATTGCCTCCCTTCTCCTGTTGATCGTGGACCTGCTATAGGGAAAAAGCCGGACACGGAAGACGTTGAAGAACGATTGCCGGAAGAAAATGCTCCGTTTTCAGGAATGGTATTTAAGACAATTGCCGACCCATATGCCGGCAGGCTTACTCTATTTCGGATATACTCGGGCACCCTAACTCCGGACTCGAGTTTTTATAATTCCTCAAAAAAAGTGAATGAGAGATTTGGAACCATTTTCTTTCTGGAAGGAAAAAATCAAAAACCGGCCGAATCATTAGTGCCTGGAGATATAGCAGCTGTAGCAAAATTGAAAGAAACGGTTACAGGAAATACTATATGCAATGAAAAATCCCCAATAATATTCGAAAAGGTATCGCCTGTACCGCCTATAATGTCTTTTGCAGTCCAACCAAAATCGAAGGGTGATGAGGAAAAGATAACAACCTCCCTAAGCAGGCTGCTTGAAGAAGACCCCGCTCTTTCCACTCGCAGAGATGATCAAACCAAAGAGATTATACTCTCAGGTATGGGACAGGTTCATATAGAGATTACGGTAGAAAAGCTGAAGAGGAAATTCGGTGTTGAGGTCAATCTGACTACACCAAAGATCCCTTACAAAGAAACTATCAAGGGGAAAACCCAGGTTCAGGGAAAATATAAAAAACAATCGGGTGGAAGAGGCCAGTTTGGAGATACCTGGATTGAGATTGAGCCTCTTCCCAAGGGTGAAGGCTTCGAATTCGTGGACAGGATAGTGGGTGGAGCTATACCGAAGCAGTATATACCCGCGGTCGAAAAAGGTATTGTGGAGGCCATGCTAGGAGGAGTTCTTGCGGGCTATCCCTTTGTGGATGTAAAGGTTACTCTCTACGATGGTTCCTTCCATAACGTGGATTCCTCTGAAATGGCTTTTAAGATAGCGGGCTCAATGGGATTTAAAAAAGGTGTGATGAACTGTCAACCGACGCTTCTTGAACCAATAGTAGATTTAGAGATAGAAATCCCTGATGAGTACATGGGGGATGTAATAGGAGATTTAAACGGCAGGCGCGGCAGGGTGCTGGGCATGGATACCCGCGGGTCTAATCAGATAATAAAAGGACAGTTACCTCTGGTAGAAATTTTAACCTATGCGCCCGATCTAAGATCAATGACAAGCGGGAGAGGAACCTTTACGTATAAGATCTCCCATTATGAGGAAGTCCCCCCTGCTATTGCCGAAAAGATAGTAGCTGAATCCAAAAAGGAAGAGTAGACTCTTTGTCCACAACATTTACGTTTTTTGTGCAGATGTTGGCATCAGTTCAAACAACAAAATTTAGTTAAAAGTGTAAAGTGCACTGATAGGAAATATATTGATTACTGCAGGAATTATAACGGTAAGTGATAAGGGTTCACGTGGTGAACGAGAAGATATCAGTGGCAAAGAAATAAGAAAACTACTGGAAGGCATCTCAATAAAAGTTGTTGATTATGAGGTAATACCTGACGAAAAAGATATCGTTATTAATAAGTTAGTTGAGTATTCCGACAGAAAAAAGCTCGATCTTATCGTAACAACAGGGGGTACCGGTGTAAGTCCCCGTGATGTGACCCCTGATGCAACCCTTGAAGTCATAGAAAAAGAAATCCCAGGAATGTCAGAGGCGATGCGGCGGGAAAGCGCAGCCCTGACACCTCATGCGATGATATCAAGGGCCGTTACGGGAGTAAGGAAAAATTCACTCATCATCAATCTTCCCGGAAGCCCGAAGGGGGTGAGGGAAAATCTGGCCGTTGTTCTGCCGGCCCTGAGGCATACCATAGAGAAAATCAAGGGTGATGATTCAGAGTGCGGGGCCTGATTTCCGAAACTACCTTTAACTTATCAAGTACATTATCCCGATGCGTCCCCGGCCAGAAGACGCGCTGACATTGTGGACACATCCTGAAATCCTTATAATTTTCACAAATATAGTTGGGGATAATTCCCTCAACCTCTTCCCTTGAAATTTTTTTAAGCTCTTTGTTGCATTTGAGACAAAGACTAAAAAGCTTTCCCTGATCTGGATTCAAGGAAAGCTTTTGTATAATTTCCTTTATCTGGTACTGGACATGATCTTCGCAAATGATGACCATTTGACCTGAAAAGCTTCTGTTAGCCATGTCCTTTTTTCTTGTCAGAACTACCCTTCCCTCTCTCTCGGCCTTTCTCAAAAAGTTCCGGTCAATATCACCCCTGTAATAAATGGTATCGAATCCGAGTATTCTCAGCCATTTTGTTAATTTGCCAAGTGTTGGGTCTGCCAAAAACTTCATCGCTTTTCAGTTCGATTTAGCGAATTATGGCACAGCTAAAACACGACGATGACCTCGTAAAGATCTTTTCTTGTCACCCTGAGTTTATTTCAGGGTCTTAGCTCGCTGAAACTATTATATGCTGAAACAAGTTCGGCATAATAAATGGCACACACTTTATGCCTTTTTGCGAAGCCATCAAGGGTAACTCGTAAAATCGGTTTTAGGTGCTCATTAACGATTCTTAGTCAGAAGCTTCGGTCTCCTCTGCAACCGTTAGACTCTTGCTTGTAGCAAGCTCTTTTTCCATCTTTTTAATCTTTTTATTTAATTTTTTTGATAGCCTTGACAGTCTGAACCTTTCTGCTATTCCAAAAAATCCGGTAAGAAGTACTCCCGCAAAGAATGATGTAAAAATTAACAAATAGACAGTCACCGCTACATCTATAAACCCGTAATATTTAAGCGGAATCATAGCAGTATTTTGAAGAGAAAACGTTACTACAAACAAGACAACCAACGTAATAATAATAGTATAAATAAGCTTCATCCTTGACCTCCTCTTTAAATGCCTGAACGAAAATTGCTATTTTTCAATCGGGCACTGTTTTAGTTTCTCAAAATATGGTAATAACACATCCCGCGTTTTTCTAATATCTTCAGGAATAACCCTTGTTTCCCCTAAGACCGTCATAAAGTTAGTATCGCCGCCCCATCGTGGAACAACATGGACATGAATATGATCATCGATCCCGGCTCCTGCAACCTTCCCCAGATTAATGCCTATATTAAAACCCTCAGATTTTATCGCTTCTTTTAAAACACCGATAGAAATACTCACAAAATCAAATATTTCCTGGTTTTCATCGGAAGTCAAATCCTCCAGATTGCTTACATGCCTGAAAGGAACGATCAATAAATGTCCATTAGTGTAAGGATATCTATTCATTATAACAAAGGAATATTTTTTCTCATGAAGGACAAATTCATTATCTCTGATTGAATCCTTGCAGAAAACACATCCCCTTAGTTTATCGTTTTTTATATATTCCATTCTCCAGGGAGCAAATAATTGTTTCATTTTGAAGCGTTTTTTCTGTTCTATTAGTATTTAAGTTCTATTATTTCCCCTGTGATCGTATCATTTATTTCAAGGATTCCGATTGTATTGTTTTCTGAAAATCTCTTGTCGATAGCTGATCCCGGATTAAAAAAAAGAACATTGTCCTTGACCATATTAACAGCCCTGTGAGTATGACCATAAATCAGGCAATCTATATCATCAAATTTTCCCCTCAACTTTTTTTCTATGCCGAAAGGTATGCCCCAACCATGAATCAGCCCAACCTTATAACCATTCAAGTCCAGAACCAGTTTGTCAGGCAGTAATTTTTTCACCTCAGGCGAATCCATGTTACCGCAGACCGCCTTTACTTCTTTCCCGTCAAACGCATCAAGAATGCTGATATCAACCAGATCTCCTGCATGCAAAATCAAGCTAACATCACCAAAATAATCCTCCATGATTATCCTGAGTCTCTCGTCGTAACTTTTAAGGTGCGTGTCCGAAATAACCCCTATCTTCACTTAAGAAACCTCCGGGAAACTGGAAGGAATTATATCGATATGACACAAAAAGACAAGTATTATTTACAAGCTTTTTGCTTTTAGTGAAGCTCCCCGCCCACAGGGCGGGGCTTCCCGGTGAGGAATAATTTAATTATATTGCGCCTCTTACCCCGCCTACAAGGCGGGCTTGCGGGTGCGCTCCCGGTCACAAGCATTAGCAATAACCAAGCGTTAAATAGAAAAATGAAAGCTGATCGCTTAAAGTTTATCTATGCTTTCGATTTGACTTTTCGTGTAGAGGGATATACTATTTTATAGTAAAAATGATGCACTCGTAAAAAGTCCCAAACGGTATCTCTTGTCATCCTGAACTTGTTTCAGGATCAACTTCAGCATCCACTCTTGTCATTCTGAATTTATTTCAGAATCTCGCTCAGAATCTCAGGAGACCCTGAAACAAGTTCAGGGTGACTGTGGTATTGTTCAGGGTGACAAAAAAGGACTTTTTACGAATACGTTAAAGAGCAGAACAGGAGTCAAGGAAGTGGAAGCAACTTTAAACAGGATTGCCGAAAAAATTCTTGGACTGGATGAAGCATCACTTAACAGCTTGTGGAACAAGTATAAATTGAGGATGGAACAATTTGATACCGGCAAGGAATGGGAAAAATCGGTGATCATCTTTTTCATTATCAATTCTGTCAGGGCAAAAAACCAGATATTTAATGAACATATTCTCAGTTCTCGTAAAGGTGGCCCAGGCAGCAAAAGACCTCCAAAGAAAAAACCTGATCTAAAAATCATTAAATAATGGAAAAAGAACGTGCCATAAAAAGAATAAAAGAACTGAGAGAACAGATCAATTATCATAACAAACGGTACTACCAATTCGATGAACCCGAGATATCCGATGCTGAATATGACGGTCTGATGCTCGAGCTGATCACTCTGGAAAGGGAATTTTCAGATTACATCGATGATACAGACTCTCCCACACGGCGTGTCGGAGCCACTCCCCTTGCAAAGTTCAATACGGTCGCTCACCACACCCCGATGCTGAGTCTCTCCAATGCCTTTTCCGAAACAGATATCAGAGAGTTTGATCAGCGCATAAAACGTTTCTTGGACAGCAGCGAAAATGTCTCCTTTGTGATCGAGCCAAAGCTCGACGGTGTGGCCGTCAACCTGATCTACGAAAGAGGCATACTGACGGCTGGATTGACAAGAGGAGACGGAGGTGTGGGAGAAGACGTCACTCAGAATATAAGAACCATACGATCCATCCCCCTTAAATTAAAAGAAAACAGAGATGCACCCATCCCCGAGGAGATCGAGATAAGGGGAGAAGTTTATATAGAGATTGATGCATTCAAAAAACTGAACAAGCGCAGACTGAATGAAGGTAACCCTCCTTTTGCCAATCCACGAAATGCGGCAGCAGGTTCTCTCCGCCAGCTTGACTCCAGGATAACGGCAAAAAGGCCACTAGATATCTTCTGTTACGGCATAGGGGCACTCACGGGAGATCCCTTTCAAACACACCAAGATGTTTTACACGCACTTTCAAAATGGGGTTTTAAGGTAAATCCTCATATCGGTCAGGCAGAAAATATCGGTGAATGTATTGAATATTACAAAGATATTGTTCGTATCAGGCACGAGCTTCCCTATGAGATTGACGGCGTTGTCATAAAGGTTGACTCAGTTGATATCCAGAACCGACTTGGTGCTGTTTCGAGAAGCCCCCGATGGGCCGTTGCGTGTAAATTTCCTGCCTCCCAGGAAACAACGGTAATCGAAGATATTAAGGTACAGATCGGACGAACAGGAGTGCTGACCCCCGTGGCACGGATGAAACCGGTCAGTGTTGGTGGGGCTATGGTCAGTCGGGCCACTCTCCACAACCAGGATGAGATAGACAAAAAGGATATCCGGATTGGTGACACGGTCATCATCCAGCGTGCCGGAGATGTGATACCGGAGGTTGTTAAGGTTGTTGAATCAAAAAGAAGTGGCAGCGAAACACTTTTTAAAATACCTGACACTTGTCCCGAATGCGGGTCCAGCATTGTCAGGCTTGAAGGTGAGGCCGCCCACAGGTGTATCGGCTTTGCCTGCCCTGCCCGGATCAGAGAGAACATAAAACACTTTGCCTCAAGGGGCGGCATGGATATAGAGGGACTCGGAGAAAAGCTGGTCGCACAATTATTAGATACAAAAACTATAGAGGATCCTGCAGATCTCTACTACCTGACTCAGGAAAAATTGACAAAGCTCGAAAGGATGGCAGATAAATCTGCAATTAATCTCCTCAATGCCCTGGAACAATCGAAAAACCCGCTTCTTGAAAAGCTTCTGTTCGCTCTGGGAATAAGGCATGTAGGGGAACATGTAGCCAGGATTCTGACCAGAGAGTTCAAAAACCTCGATAACCTGAGGGGTGCTACTGAAGAAGACTTGCTGACAATAAACGGAATCGGGCCGCAAATTGTCGAAAGCACAACGGCCTTTTTCAAGGAACCCTCTAACCGAAACGTAATAGAAAAACTGAAGAAAGCCGGTGTTAATCCCAGGGAAACCATATCGAAAGAATCGACTTCCCTTTCAGGAAAATCCTTCGTTTTTACCGGTACGTTGAAGAGCCTTACAAGAAGCGAAGCAAAGAAAATCGTTGAATCCTTGGGATCTGATGTTTCGTCATCCGTTACAAAAAAAACCGATTATGTTGTTGCGGGAGACTCACCAGGGTCCAAATATGATAAGGCGAAAGATTTGGGGATACCTATCCTTGACGAGGAAGAGTTCTTAAAGTTGATGCATTCGTAAAAAGTCTTTTTTGTCACCCTGAAATCAACGCCATTGTCACCCTGAAATCAACGCCATTGTCACCCTGAACTTGTTTCAGGGTCTCCTGAGATTCTGAAATAAATTCAGAATGACAGATGACACATTTTGAGACTTTTTACGAGACTGTCAGAGTTTGTTAGAAAAGCCTGAACCACAATCTAAAGTTTTGCTTTAACATATCTAATGAAAGGCTTGAATGATAAATGATTATGAAGAAAGTTCATGTTTTCGTTACTGGTAGGGTCCAGGGTGTTTTCTTTAGGGCAGAAACAAAGTCCAAGGCCGACTCTCTCAACCTGAAAGGTTGGGTAAGAAACCTCCCCGACGGAAGGGTTGATACGGTATTTGAGGGAAAGAAAGAAGATGTCGATACAATGATTGAATGGTGCAGTAAAGGGCCGCCCCATGCCTCAGTCATAGATATTGAAATTATCGAAGAAATTTATACAGAAGAATTTCAGGATTTCAGAATCAGATATTAGAGTCTTTATTCACAACAACTGCGTTTTTTGTGCAGATGTTGGCATCAGTTCCAACAACAAGAATTAGTTAAAAGTGTAAAGTGAACTAAAGTGAGCTAAAATGCCTAAAGTTAAAAAATGCGCTTTCAGCGCAGCCTGTTTCGAATTTGACCGCGCCGAAGGCGTGTACATTAACTTTAGCTCACTTTAGGCACTTCAAACTTTAGGCACTTTTAGGGTTGCGGCTTTGCCGCTTTAGAACACATATCTACAGAGTTTCGGGAATCATATTTTCAGGACTTTTCACAAGAGGAAGGTAAAACCATGATTAATTTTGTGTATCACAATCCGGTCAAAGTTGTTTTCGGCAGAGGGACTATAGCAAAGCTTACAAACCTTGTGAAAACTGATCAGAAAATCATGATAACCTATGGAGGTGGTGGCTCTATCAAGCAAAATAGCGTCTATGCGCAGACTATAGACGCACTTAAAGAACATTCGTTTGTCGAGTTCGGCGGCATTGAACCAAATCCAAGCTATGAAATATGCATGGAGGCAGTTGGAAAAGCGAAGACCGAAAAAGTAAAATTTCTCCTCTCGTTAGGTGGTGGTTCCGTTTTGGATGCCACAAAGTTTATCGCCGCAGCCATTAGATACAAGGGGAAAGACCCATGGGATATCCTCGCCAAGAGAGCACCGGTCAAGTCTGCGGTACCCCTGGGGTGCGTCATGACCCTGCCGGCCACAGGCTCTGAGATGAACTCGATTGCCGTTATTTCACGAGAATCGACCCGGGAGAAACTGCCATTTTCCAGCAAGCACATCTTCCCGCAATTTTCAATTATAGATCCGGAAACAACATACTCACTTCCCAAACGTCAGGTAGCCAACGGCATCGTAGATACTTTTGTCCATGTTATCGAACAGTATCTGACATACGATGTGAACACTCCCCTGCAGGATCGGCAGGCCGAGGCTATCTTGCTGACGCTTATCGAAGAAACACCAAAGGTTTTAAAGGATCCTACGAACTATGACGTGCGGGCAAACCTCTCATGGTGTGCCACACAAGGCCTGAACGGCTTAGTCGCTTGCGGTGTCCCTCAGGACTGGTCAACTCACATGATCGGCCACGAACTTACAGCCCTCCACGGACTCGATCACGGTCAATCGCTGGCCGTTCTACTGCCTGCGGTGTTGTATAACCAAAGGAAGGAAAAAGGTGCAAAGCTTCTTCAATATGGACGGCGCGTATGGAAAATTGAAGGCCTTGGCCACGATGAGACGATCAATGCCGCAATCACTCGAACGACTGATTTTTTCAAGAGTGTCGGAATGCTTACCAGGCTGAGCGATTATAACATCACTCCATCAGATTGCAGAGCCATTGCTAATCGGTTTGAGCAACGTGGCGTATATCTCGGTGAACACCAGGCAATCGGCAGCGGGGAAATCGAAGAAATCCTGGCTCTCTGTGCCTGACCGGAAAGGTTATAGTGAAGATATCACTTCGCCGAACCCCTTCATCGAGTTAATAATGGTAGCATCATCAACACAATAAGAAATCCTGAAATGCCCGGGTTTCCCAAATCCACTGCCGGGAACGGTCAGGATATTTTTCTTCTGGAGTAATCTGACAAATTCAACATCGTCTTCTATGGGTGTACGGGGAAAAAGATAGAATGCTCCTTCAGGCTTGACGAATCTGTAACCTAAAGAAGAAAGACCGTCGCAGAGAAGCTCCCTTTTTCTCCTGTATTCTTCTACATCAACCGTTATTCCCTGCATCTTTGTAATAACTCTCTGCATAAGGGCGGATGCATTTACAAACCCGAGAATTCTGTTGCATAAAATCGCCCCACTCATAATTTTTTCAAGATCGGAAAGTTCGGGACTTGCTGCTATAAAGCCTATCCTTTCTCCCGGAATAGATACGGTCTTTGAATAGGACGTTGCTATGATGCTGTTTCTGTAGGCTTTTAGTACACTTGGCACCTTTACCCCATCATAGACAATCGTGCTGTACGGCTCATCAGAGACAAGATAAATTTCCGTTCCATATCCCCTGCTCTTCTCATCAAGCAAATCCGCCAGTTTATTTATCGACTCTTCGTCATAAACTTTTCCTGTGGGGTTATTGGGTGAATTTATCAAAACGACCTTTGTTTTCTCCGTTATGGCATCCCCTATAGCCATAAGGTCAAGTGAAAAATCATCCTTCGTTTCCACGAGCTTCGTGACGCCGCCATGATTGTCGACATAAAACGTGTATTCAACAAAAAACGGGGTCGGGACAATGACTTCATCTCCCGGATCCAGAAGTGTCTTCAGAATTACGTTCAGCGCTCCACCTGCCCCACATGTTAGAATGATATGATCAGCAGAAAGGGAAACGGTGTGCTCTTTACTCAGATATCCGGCGATGGCTTCCCTTGTTTCCGGATAACCGGCATTGGGCATATAAGCATGCATCCCGGGAATATCTTCTCCGGCAATCTCCCCCAAGACTTCTTTAAACCGCACAGGCGGAGGGACATTGGGATTACCTAAGCTGAAGTCAAAGACATTCTCTGCACCGTACTGTTTTTTAAGTTTGGCACCATCTTCAAACATCTTCCTTATCCAGGAAGACTGGGACATAAAACCTTCAATTTTTCTGGAAACGCCCATATCAGACTCCTCTTTTAACACCAATAATTTGCCACAATTGATAGCTTATACCTCATCGAATGTAAACTCTTTTTAAATAAATTACCCCGCCTACACGGCGGGGTAATTTAATTGTGCAACCGAAACATCGTTTACACTTTAGACCGGGTACATGGTTTACACTTTTTTAGTTACGAATTATTTTGTTCTTTCTCAAATCTATAGAGCCGAGAGCATAAAAACTGAACTGAAGTTGCCAAAGGCTGTCCTCTATTTCTTTAAGCCCGACAGGCAGACCAGCGAGTAACTCTGTCAAATAGAACATCCGTCCCATGAATTTTATTTCTCCGTTATGGCGAACCTGGCGAACCAAGTACTCGTGCCCATAATCCGGCGGATGCGGATGTTCCACATAGGACTGGTTCGACTTTTCATAATAATCACTCGGCGTCTGGTCATTAAGTGATTCATGCGGCCGATCGTTGTTGTAATCATGCCGGTATAGATCGAATGCCTTCTGCTGCTCTTTGAGATTCCCGGCGACGGGGTCCAGGGCGTCTCTTTTCAACGTGCGGTGCATGCGTTCATGTCGTCCGTTTTCTTGGGGACATCCTTTGTGGATGCGTTCTGGAATGATTCCTAACAGTATCCACCAGATCATTAACCGGCTAAGAGCGCCGATGCATCTGCCGGCAAAGGGCGTCCCGTTATCGGTACGGATTGCCCTGGGCAATCCGTATTCACGAAAGATCGATTCGAGACAACACCGTGTCGGATCATAGCGGGGACCCTCCAGCGCTTGGCAGCCCAAAATAAAACGGCTGAAATTGTCGCTAAGCGTCAGGGGATAACAAACATGTCCGTTCTTCATGTTGAATTGCCCTTTGTAATCGATGCTCCAGACATCATTGGGCGTATGGCATTCGGAAAAGGGTTCCGTATACGGCGGAACACGCGACCGCTTCTTGCGTGGCTCAACCAGCCCCTCTTTCTTGAGCCAATAGGCCATGGTGCTGACCGCAGGAAACTCACGCTCCGGGTATTTACGCTTTAATTGAGCGCGTATTTTTCTGGGTCCGCGTTTACGATTTTTAAGCTTCTCTTGAATCACAAGATTCAGGATGTCTTCGGCGGTTCGATGTGGGCGTCTCTTGGGAGCTCGGCTTCGTTCTTTGAGCCCTTCGACACCGAATTGCTCGTATCGCTTGAGCCATTTGTAAACAGTTGGACGGCTAACACCATATTTTTGAGAAAGATCAGTTATACTGGAGTGACCTTCACTCCAGTCGTTAACAAGTTTAATCTTCAGGTCCATTTGGTTTATCACTTTCCACGGCATAGAGTCTGTCCTCCTTTGCCGTATAGTGTAAACCATGTACCCGGTTCGTTTTGTAAACTATGTTACCAGTTTGTACCTAATCTCTCGCCTCCCCCTTGATGGGGGAGGATTAAGGTGGGGGTGAAAGATGATTGATGGTTTCCTCTGTCACCCTGAACAATACCACAGTCACCCTGAACTTGTTTCAGGGTCTCCTGAGATTCTGAACGAGATTCTGAAATAAATTCAGAATGACAAGATTGATGCACTCGTAAAAAGTCGAAATATGCACAATTTTGTCATTCCCGTGAAAACGGGAATCCAGTCTTTTCAAGCACTTAGCCCTCTATGGATTCCCGCCTGCGCGGGAATGACAGACTTTTTACGAGTGCATCAAGATTTGATGGTTTCGCAAAAAAACTATCTTTAAAAAAACATGGTTTTGCCAACCTTATTCAGTTTATCCACTCCGTGGATCTCATGAGGAAACAAGGGTATTTTTATAATGGCACGGCCGGGATATATTGAATGGATTTTTTTTATATGCCTCTGCTCCTCCATTCTCTTGAAAGAGCAAAAATCACAATCCGTCTTCGGGATGACCATATTGATTGCGATGTTGTTACTGGGAATTCCGGAATTATCAAGAACACAAATAAGACGGTCCAGTTCAAGGAAGCCCATGGCCTCGGGGATGGTAACCCCGATGAAATCAGTTTTCTCTCGGTTCGTCAGGGTCTCCTGAATCCTTCTGACATTCCGGGCCATGGCCAGGGCTTTCTCGGCGACATTTGTTAGTCTTACAACCCCCTTATATTTTAAGATCAGCCTGAAAAACGCCATCAACCACTCCCTTACCATCTCGGGAAGTTCTAAAAAGCGAAGCAGGTGGCCGGTAGGCGATGTATCAAGGATGAAGAGATCAAACTTTTTTTCCTTTCTCAGGTCCATGATAGTGTTAAGGGCCATAATCTCGTCCAGTCCCGGAGGTGCAAGGGTAAATAGTTCCGTCATGACCTCACGATCAAATTTAATATCAATCCTGCCGCCTAAGAACCTGTCGAACACCTCCTCTATCTCTTCTCTGACATTCTTTTTAAAATCCTCGAATAACTTATCGGCGTTCATTTCAAGACCAAAAAGGTTTGTATGGATTGCAGATTGCGGATTGCGGATTGCGGATCGGCCACTGCCCCCTGCCCCCTGCTCACTGCCCACTGATCCCTGCCCACTGCCCACTGCCCTTAAAGGAATTGGCGTCACATTATCACCAATTTCTATTCCGAAGCTGTCTGACAGAGAATGAGCCGGGTCGGTTGAAAAGATTAGGACCCGTTTTTCCGGGTGTTTTCCGGCTATATGCAGAGCTGCAGCGGCAGCCAGGGTTGTTTTGCCGACTCCGCCCTTGCCGCCGAAGAGGATAAATTCAAGATCGGGATTGAGGTTCAAATATGTCCCCTGTCCCTCATCCGGCAGTTCCGCTTTTTTAAGTTCAATGGGGCCGGATTTGCCCGATAAATAATCCATCAGCTTCTTCAAGCCGTCGACCCCCCGGATTTCTACGGGAAACAGGGGAACTTTGATCAAGTTATATCTAAAAAACTTATCCTTGATTTCATTCAGAGGCTTCTTTTGATCCTCCTTTTTCAACCTGCAAAATTTACAGTGTTCACTCTCTATAACGCGGTTGACTATTATCTCCTTCACCGGAACATCGATTTTTTCGAGCGCCCCGAGCATTCTTTCAGTTTCATGTATGCTCATGGGTTCAGGAATAGTCACCGGCACAAAACGGGTTGTCTGACTGTTCGAGAGAAGTTTTCTAACCCTGTCAATGTCTGAGGAGAGTTCGTCCAGGAAAATGTCACACTCATCCTTGACGTAACTTTTCCCCGTAAAATGTGTGGACATGAAGCGATGTTTGTGCTGCATGAGGTCCATGACCTCAACCCACTTTTGCATCTGTTTGGGCAGGTTAAGCATCCGGACGGTGTGCCCGGTAGGAGCAGTGTCTATTATCAGGATATCATAGATTTCGTCCCGCATAAAATTGGCCATTTCAATGATCGCCATAACCTCGTCCATGCCGGGAAGCGAATGATTGAAAAATTCCGCAATGTCCTGCTGGTCGAAATAGGTTCCCCTGTCCGCCAACTTTTTGATGACGGCTTCATTCTTTTCTTTGAATTCACCCGCCAGTCTGGACGCATCCAGCTCGATGGCGAAGAGATTACTGATTGCGGATCGCCCCCTGCCCCCTGCCCCCTGCTCACTGCCCACTTTTCCGTAAGGAATTGGCGTTACGCGATCACCTATCTCTATCCCAAAGCTGTCTGACAGGGAGTGGGCAGGATCGGTAGATACTATCAGGACTTTTTTTTCACCACGGCTGGATTGTGCCAGATGAAGCGCAGCGCTTGCCGCCATGGTGGTCTTACCAACGCCGCCTTTCCCACCGAAAAGGATAAACTGAAGGTTTCTGTTCTGAAAGTATTCAGGCACATGGTGAGAGGACATCATTGAACACCGAGGTCAATTAATTATTGAATATTGACGTATTCGTAAAAAGTCTGTCATTCCCGCAAACGTATAACGTCATTCCCGCGAACGTATAACGTCATTCCCGCGAACGTATAACGTCATTCCCGCAAACGTATAACGTCATTCCCGCGAACGCGGGAATCCAGTCTATTGACATATATCTGCATACAAGTCCCGCCATTCGGAATTTTTCTCTTCTATCAGTTCTACTTTCCATGCTCTTCTCCATTTTTTGAGCTGTTTTTCCCTTTTGATAGCATTTTCGGCATCTTCATGGATTTCGTAATAAACGAGCTTTTTAATTCCATATTTATTTGTAAAACCTTCAGCAAAACCGTTCTTGTGCTGCCATACTCTTTTAACGATATCAGAAGTTACACCCAAATAAAGCGTTCCATTCCGCTTACTTGCCAGTATGTAGACATAAAATTGCTTTTCCATCATCATTCCGGTCCCCGATCAGGTCGAGGACAAGGTTATCAATTCTGGATTCCCGCGTTCGCGGGAATGACGGTTCTGGTAATGCTCCTCTGATCACTGATTCCTTTTAAACAATCTAATCTCAAGCAGATTATTTTTCAGGTGCATTTCTGGGCTGTCAGGGTCTATTTCAGCAGGCAAATCGATGATTTCCTTCCATGTAGAGCCGGTTTTTACGGACATTACAGCAATCTGATCTTTCTCAACATCCAGCTTTAAATCAGGCTCCTCTATTCCTTTTACTTCCATAACGACCTGTATGCAGGAATCTTCATCGAATATGTCCAGCAGGCGGTCATCGCTCGGCACCCATTTATCATATTTCCCAATCAACCACCAACTAAACGAAACTGCCTCTCCCGTTTCCGGATCAACCCTTGACCTTTCGAAAGAAAGAATCGGACATCCTATAATCTTTTCGGCAAAAGGATTTATCGTTTCCCTTATGTTCATAAGTACATGCATATGGTTCGGAGCATCTATCAGTTCGGCCAGTTGGTCGATTCTGGCATGGCGTTTGTCCCACAGGTACCACAGAATATCCTGACCATCATGATCCAGTTGAGCTGCAATCTTTTCAACCGTCGCCACATCGACATTTAAAAGGGATGCCTGACGGATCTTTTTCTTCCAGTCATCCAGGTCCGGTGTGACAAACCAGATCCTGTTCTTTGCGGAATCCTTCTTTGAATTATAAAAAAGGCGCAAAGATCTTTTTTTGCTGATAACATAGTGAACATTGTCTACCATTAAATCCGTAATATCGTCGAGGGAAATGTTAAATCTGATTGTTGATCCCTGGCAGATTATAAATCGCCGATTGGTAAGAAAGCACCGGGCTATTTTCCACCCCGAGCGGGGACTGCTCTTATACGCTCCCTGATTTTGCAGGATGGTTTGTTCTCCTGTTTGGAGTCCGGGTATGCCGGCTTTTTTAATAGTTTTTCCCATTGTTTCAAACAGCGCTTAGTAATTGCAGGATTATTCGTTTAAAAACTATATTGCGGGCAATTTATAACCTTTCTCGGTAAAAAGCTTCGAACAGGCATCCACAACCCCGGCATCATAAAGGACACCTCTGTTCTCTGAGATTTCCTCCAGTGCCTTATTAATGCCTAATGATGGACGATAGGGTCGATGTGATGACATGGCCTCAAGAACATCAGCTACAGCTAAAAGTTTTGCTTCCTTCGTAATGTCTTTACCGGAAAGTCCTGCGGGATATCCTGAACCGTCTATTCTTTCATGATGCTGAAGCACAAATTTGGCAACAGGGTATGGAAAATCTATTGCCTTCAATATATCATAGCCGACCTGGGGATGCGTTCTGATCACACGTATTTCTTCTTTCGATAGCTGACCGGGTTTATTGAGAATCTCCGCCGGTATGGATATCTTCCCGACATCATGAATAGACCCTGAAATACGGATTCCTTCAATTGCTTGATTAGAAAGGTTCATCTCTGTGGCTATGGAACGTGCAAGATCGGCCACGCGGTGCTGATGGCCGGCCGTGTAAGGGTCTCTTATTTCAACCATCATGGATACGGTCATAATGGTACCCCCCAAGATCTTTCGCGTTCTTTCAAGGCTATCTTTAAGTTTTTCCTCCATCTCTTTACGGTCCGAGATGTTTCGCAGCGACGCAAGATTAACCTTTTCTCCTTCCCACTTCGTTTCCACCACACGCATTTCCACTGTAATAAGCCCTTCTTTCCCACGCAAAATGTCGAGCTCGGTGGCCTCATCAGTTGTCACCGGATAGCCGAAAGGTTTGCCAATGAGATTTTCTGCTTTACGGCCAAAAAATAATTCCGCTGCCGGATTCGCAAAAAGCACAAATCCGTTTTTGTCCAGAACAACAATGCCATCAACATTGCCATCTATTATAGTTCGAAAACTTTCTTCATTTTTCTGTAATGCTTCCTCAGCCTTTATACGGGATTCTATTTCAACATTCAGTCGTCTGTTTGCCTCCGATAGCAAAGATGTTTGTTCGTCAAACAAAGTTTTCAAATCATTTTTAGTTTTAGCATTCATAGATACTTCCAATTGATTGTTTTCTGTAAAATATTGCAACAATGTTGAAAGATTTACAAAAAGGGCAATTGCCTGTGGATTACGGGGCAAAAGTAATCTTAAATGTGGCACCCCTGTCTCTTTCAACCTCCAGGGTTCCCTTGAGTTGAGTAACAAGAATACTGATCAGGTGTAATCCGAGTGTTTCAGTATCGCTGATGTCTATATCTTCCGGGAAGCCTACACCGTTATCACTGACAACCAGTGTCAACCTGTTATCACCATCAGGATGAAAACCGATAGTAATCTCTCCTTTTCTGCCTTCAGGAAAGGCATGCTTAAATGCGTTGGAGATCAGTTCATTTATAATCAGGCCGCAGGGAACGGCCTTGTTAATATCCAGAAATACATCGGAACAGTTGACGTTCAGCCTTACGGCATTGGGATCAAGAAAATAGGTACGGAAGAGATGTTTGGTTATGCTTCTTATATAATCGTCAAAGTCAATTCTTGTAAGGTCTTCAGACTGGTAGAGCTTCTCATGGACGAATGCCATGGAGAGAATACGGTCCCTGCTCTCCTTGAACATTTCAAGGGATTCCTTGTCCTTTACATATTCTGACTGGAGATTGATGAGACTGGAGATTACCTGCATGTTGTTCTTCACCCGGTGGTGTATCTCCTGGAGTAGCACCTCTTTTTCTTTTAAGGATTTCCTTATTTGTTCCTCCACCTGCTTGCGCTCGGTGATGTCCTGATTCACTCCATAAGTCTTGACCGTCCTGCCGTGAGAGTCCTTGACGATGAAAAACCGGACGGTGATATAGCCGACCGTGCCGTCTGCATAGAGTATTCGGTGTTCAAGCTGCCGGTTGAAATGGGGGTCCGTGGTTTCGATGGCTTTCCGAGTTTCCTCCCCGACCACATCCATGTCGTCGGGATGAACAAAGCGACGGGCGTATTCGGCGGAATGCATTGTATACCCGCCGACTTCCTCGGCCGTGGTGCGGAAAATTTTGTAGAACTGGTCATTGAACGTGAAGAGGTCGTTGGCAACGTCGTACTCCCAGTGGCCGAGATGGGCAATTTCCAGAGCGTTGGACAGTTGTAACTTGTTTGACTGGAGGGCCTCCTCCGCCCGCTTCAGGTCGGTGATGTCTATACCGATACCGCCCACAAAGGAGAGCCTGTCGTCCTTCAATACCGGGAACTTCGTGGTCAACTGGGTACGGATTTCGCCTTGGGCATCAGGGACGATTTCGATCGTTTCCACGCTACGACATTCTGAAATGACCAGCTCGTCCGTCTCCTTGAACTGCGTAACTGTTTCGGCAGGCCAGAGCTCCTCATCTGTCTTGCCGTACCAGGCCTCCTTTTTCATGTCACGGCGCTTCTCGTAGGCCTTGTTTGCATAAACATAATGCCCCTCAAGATCCTTAATAAAAACAATCCCGGGGAGATGATCCATAAAAAGCCTGAACCGTTCCTCACTATCCCGTAATGCACCCTCCGCCTGCTTGCGCTCGGTGATTTCGCTGGCTAATTCCTGGTTGGTTCTAAGCTGTTCTCTCACTCGCGATTCGATCTCAGTAGTATAGATTAATCTTTTTAAAAGATAGCTTCCAAATATAGCCGTCAATAATAACGATCCAGACAGGATGAGCCATGATTGCCAGGATTGTTTTGAATCGAGGAAGAAGGGGGAAGGACTGAACAGAATTTTCCATTGACGCCCTGCGATTTCAAAATTATTGGTCCAGTGAAGACCTTCCTGAATTACCTCCTCATCCATTGGATGCTCTGTCATTCCGTGTATGTGTGAGAGACGGGAGTAAAGGAGACGGGTTCCTTTTTCAGCGGATGCGTCGTAAAGATATAAATTAATCCCCTCGTCAGGGAAACCTTTCAAGGCTCCTTCTACGACATCACCAATGCGAAGGACTTGCACAACCAACCCCTTTCGGTATTTGAGACGTGCTTCAGAGGTCTTCAGGGAAACGCCTTGCTGATAAATGGGTAAAAAGACCAAGACTCCAAGCTGGGTGCCGGTTTCCTGGACTAACGTGATCCTGCCAGTGGCAGTCAATTCACCGGTCTTGAATACCTGGTCAACGGCCTGTAAACGTGTCGCATCGGAAGCTATATCATAACCGAGAGCGGCCTTATTGGTCTCCAGCGGAACTATATAATAAACCACCACATATTCTTGACGTTGTGCAGCATCAACAAGAGCCCCTTCTTTTGTTCTTTCCGTGAACTTGAAATTCTTCAGCCCCTCCTTTCTCGCCAGAGACTCATACACGGCGCGCTCATTGCCCGTGACAAGGGGATTCCATGAAAACGCCTGGATGGCCGGGTGGCGGGATAAGGCACTCTCCGCAAAAACAGTAAAATCCTGACGGGTCACTTGCTGTGAATTATTGAAAAAATCTCCTAAGAAGTTTAAAGCTTCCAAGCACTTGTTGAGATTTCCTTGAACAGCGTTTGCGTATCCTCTTGAACGTGATTGAAATTCAATACGGAGATTCGTTTGTTCCCAATTTTTAACGATCACAAAAAGAATTAAAGATACCGCAACCCCTATAATAAACGTACATATAATGGGAATGTAACTTCTTCGTAAGGGTCTCATATCATTTACCGTATAATTCCTTCTCCCCCGGTGGAAAAAGGTTAGGTAGAGGGGTATTTGACAAAATTTTCACCCCAGCCCCCCATAATTAAACCCGTCGCATCCGGGGCAAGTTCAGAAAACGGCCTAAAATAAGCCACCTTTGCTAAAGATATGCGTCAAATAAGCGTTCTTCTTCATCCAATGAGTTCCTGTTTATCGATGAGGATACATGTTTGGCAAATATATCAAGCTTGACCAGAGCATTTAGCGCCGCATCCCCCATTTGATTCTGGGCCAGCCGTCTGCAAAAATCATTATTAACGACCTGTATGTCATCATAAATTTTGACAAGGTTTTTTAATTCCCAGTCGGGTTCCCTGCCCTTTCTGTATATAAAAAATTGTGCCATTAAATACATTGAAAGCACCCGATATTGTGTTTCTCTGAGCGTTGCAAACGGTAAATGATAACGTACCATGGGCTTCAGTTTTTCCATAATGGGGCAGCCGCTTGTAACCATATATATACCAGCCAGGGAACTTACTCCCTGTTGCAAAGTCGTATGTTTACAATATGTTCTCTCCTCGCAATGTATCTCCAGGTCAACTTCTTCATAAGATATCATATCCCGGAAGAAATCCACCAGCTCGATGAAATCTGCGGCGATCGGACAATATGGATAATGGACTTCCTCTAAAGGGCAGTTTAGACATTTAGAAAAACTCAGATTAACCCATTCCGGATACGACTCCCTTTTAGATTGTATCAGATTGAGCGTTTCCCTGTTCAGTCCAACATCAAAAAGTTTTTCTCCACCCTCGCCGAATTTAAATCTATATTGAAACCAGATCTCTTTATTGTTCATATTTCTATTCATATCACCGTCTCAACATACAAAGCTTGACAGTCTCGCAAAAAGTCTCAAAATGTGTCATTTGTCATCCTGAACTCGTTTCAGGATCTCACTTGTTTCAGCATCTAATTGTTTCAGCAACACTCTTGTCATTCTGAATTTATTTCAGAATCTCGGGAGACCCTGAAACAAGTTCAGGGTGACATTTGTGGTATTGTTCAGGGTGACAAAAAAAGACTTTTTACGAATACATAAAGCTTTGTTTATTATTCTTCCTCTTTAGTCAGCCTTATTACTTCCTCTATTGTTGTGATTCCTTTTTTTGCCTTTTTAAGTCCATCTTGAAAGAGGTTTTGCATACCCTGAGCCCTTGCAGCTTCCCTGATCTGCTCTTCTGGAGCCTTATTTGCTATCAAATTACGAAGCTCTTTATTAATAACCACTATTTCAAAAAGCCCGATACTGCCGCTGTAACCGGTGTCGCCGCAAAATTCACACCCTTCACCCTTGTAAAGCCTGGTACCTGAAGAAAAACCTAAACTTTTCAGGAGGCTTTCATCGGGCTGATATTCCTTAATACATCTGGGACAGATCTTTCGAGCAAGACGCTGGGCGAATGAACAGTGAAGGGTAGATTCCAATAAGCTGGATTCAATGCCCATATCACGAAGCCTCAATATAGTTCCAACAGCATCGTTAGTATGAAGGGTGCTGAGAACCAGGTGTCCGGTTAAAGCTGCACGCACTGCAATTTCTGCGGTTTCATAATCCCTTATTTCACCCACATAAATGATATCAGGGTCCTGACGTAAGATTGACCTGAGGGCACTGGCAAATGTAAGCCCTGTCTTGAGGTCAACCTGCCCCTGAACAATCCCTTCAATTTTATATTCAATCGGATCCTCAATGGTCATTATATTCTTGTCTGTTGTATTCAGCTCACCAATAGCTGAATAAATGGTCGTTGTTTTCCCGTTCCCCGTTGGTCCGGCAGCAAGAATTATTCCCTTTGTAGCCCTGATCATCTTTCTGAAAATATTAAAATCTCCATCAGAAAAGCCGAGCTCTGACAGCGTGGGAATCCCCTTGGTTTTATCCAAGAGCCTCAAAACAATATTTTCTCCGTGCATAGATGGAAAGGTGGATGTACGAATATCAACACTCTTGTTCCTGATAACGAAACTTATCCTGCCGTCCTGCGGTTCTCCCCTCTTTGTTATATCCACTCCGGACATAATCTTTATCCTGGACGTAATTGGAGGAATCAGTTTGAACGGCAACCGCTGCCTGTCGTAAAGAACTCCGTCAATACGGAAGCGTACCGCCATAGAATCTATCTTGGGTTCCAGATGGATATCGCTGGCACCCTCCAGCACTGCCTGGGCAATACAACTGTTGACGAACTTGATGATCGACTTTTCTTCCGCTTGAAGTTTAAGTTGTATCTCAGTTGGCTGATCAGACTTATAGTTCTTCTCTACCTGCCTGATATCTTCGGCAAGCTCTTCAATAAGTGCTTTCCTCTCATCTCCCGTGCCATACCACTGATCAATCGCTATATCGATGCTCTCCCCTGAAGCTATGACAGACTCAACCTTGCACTTCACCAATTTTGATATTTCATCAATGGAAATGATGTTGAGAGGATCGGCCATGGCTATTGTCAGAACATTTTCTATCATAAACAGAGGTATGATCCTGTAGTGCCGGGCAAGCTTCTCTGAGATAATCGCCAATACATTACGGTCAATAGAATAATTCCTGATATTTACATAGGGTATGCTCGTCTTTTCCCCGATAAAGCTTGTCAGATCTTCTTCCAACAGAAACCCTAATTTTATCAATGTACTGCTCAGGGTATCCTGATCCTGCTGCGCCGTTAACTCAGCAACCTTGAGTTTTTCTTTCGTTATTAAACCCTCTTTGACCATGTCCTGCTTCAGGCGGTCAACCATTCTTATACTGGCGACACTGTCCATTTTTTTGATTTGATTATCCATAATTATACCTCCTGCAAGTACTTATTGACCAGAGCTACAAGCATGTCCATATCAAAAGGCTTTGTAATATATTCATCGGCACCTGTTTCCATCCCGAGCGCTAAATCTTTCTCCTGTGCTCTCGCGGTCAGCATTATAATGGGTATATGCTTATAAGATTCATCAAATTTGAGAAGCCTCGCAACTTTGTAGCCGTGCATCTTCGGAAGCATTATATCCAGAAGGATAAGATCCGGTTTTTCCTTCCTTGCCTTCAGAAGGGCTTCCTCGCCGTCATATGCCTCAATACATTCGATATTTCCAAACTCCAGGTTGAATTTTATAGTTTCAACAATATCTGCCTCATCATCTACAATAAGTACTTTCTTTTTCATGGTTCATCTCCTTTCATGCTTTATCCGAGATCTGTCTTTCAATTGCATCTATGAGCTCTTTCGTTGTTATGCCATCCTCCGGGAAGGTTACCGGTCCCAGGATTGTCGGAATGGACAATGGCGTATCTTCAAAAAAGAGGGGATGCCGGGAAAAAACCTCATTCAGCTTTTTTCTGACAATCATAGCCTTTGTTTTTGATGTTCCTCCCATAATTATTACCACTCTGCCGAAAGCCGGCTGAGCAATAACATGGTCGGTTTCCCGAAGAATAATCATACGGACAACACCGGTAAGCTGAACCAGCAGCTTGTTATAAATATCCGGCTCTCTTGCATTAAGACCCGATATTTCATGATGATTAAGTGTTATCTCAATTAGTGAAAAGAATGGAGAGGCCAGATAATCTTTCAGTTGCTTATCTATTTCGGCCATTTCAACCGCTTGTGGTGAAAAAACGGGAATTGCGAAGGAAAAACGACTTCCTTTGCCCAATTCGCTCTCCACCGAAATCTTTCCTCCATGGGTTTCTATTAACTCTTTTGCGATGGAGAGTCCCAGTCCCGATCCCTTTGTTTTCGAAGTCAGTGTGCCGCCTGCCTGGTAAAATGGTTCAAATATCCGCTTTTGTTCATCCGGGGAAAGGCCGACTCCTGTATCCGTTACGCTTATCTCAATTGCGGATTGCGGATTGTGGATTGTGGAATCTTTTTCGCCTTCTTTTAAGTCCGAAATCACTCGGGTGCTCAAACACACTCTGCCCCCCTGCGGGGTAAATTTCAGCGCATTGCTTATTAGATTATAAAGAACCTGTTCAAGCCGATCACTGTCTGCATAGATTGCGGGTATGTCTTCAGGACAATCCATCTCCAGTACCAGGGTTTTATCCTCTGCCTGGGGGTTAAATGTTTCTATCAACTGCCGGAAAATGTGGGAGACAGAAGCTTTCGAGAAAGAAAGCTCTGTTTTTTTGCTCTCCAATCTGGTTAAGTCGAGGAGGTCATTGATCATGTCGGCCAAGCGGTCAATATTGCGAGCTGACATGGTCAGAAAGCGCTCCTGGTCTTTCGTTAAATCTCCTGCTTTTTTCGATGCCAGAATATGAATGGCATTTTGAAGGGACGTAAGGGGAGTTCTGAGTTCATGCGAAGCAGTTGAAATAAATTGCGTCTTCATGCTGTTATTTTTTTTAAGCTCTTCATTTGCCCTCTTCATGGTTTCTTCAGCAGTTTTAATGGCCGTAACGTCGAAAAGCATCGCTAAATAGGCAGACTTGCCCAACCATTCGGTTTCAACTACCCGCATTTCCGCGACACCGGGTTTTCCAGCATCTAATACGATATCAATTTCTGTAGATTCACCGTCAACCAGGAGAAGGCCCAACACATTGCCCACCATATCTTTTGCATTTCTGCCGAACAATGATTCAGCCGCGGGATTGACAAACTGTACTATTCCCTCACTGTCAACAACAATTATGCCGGAGGGGTTTTGGGATACAACGGCATGGAAAATATCCTTTGACTTTTGCAGGACTTCTTCTGTTTTTTTTGTTTCGGTGATATCAATAAAACTCGCGAAAAGATATTTGCGGCCTCGGAGCACCACATTCGTCACAGTCTTGATGATCGAGCGGCTTTCACCACCCGCCGTAAGCAGGACATGTTCCGAGTTGTAGACCGTTTCTCCGAGATCGGTAATCGGACATCTTCCTGCTTCCGCGGGACAGATATAGTTGTGACATACCGAACCGACAACCTTTTCCTTCGGATCACCGATTAACCTGACGGCAACGGGATTTGCATCGACGATAAGGTGTGTTTCGGGATCAATTATTAGAATTCCCGCCTGCACCGTGTCAAAGACGGTTCTTAGCCATGCATCGGTCTCATTCATCATGAGCAATATCCTGCATCCCGCGAATAAGATGGCCGCGTCTAATATTCCGAACAGTACGCGGGGGGACCTGAGCGGCCATCACTGACGCTGTTGACATAGGAGAGACAACCAAATCTTTTGCTGTTTTAACTTTGACGGCTTCGTAAAAAGTCTCAAAATGTGTCATTTGTCATGCTGAACTTGTTTCAGCATCCACTCATGTCATTCTGAATTTATTTCAGAATCTCTGGAGACCCTGAAACGAGTTCAGGGTGACAGTGGTATTGTTCAGGGTGACAGAGAAAGACTTTTTACGAGTGCACCAAATTTAACATGTTAAGATTCCTCACATTCGTTCGGAATGACATTTCACCCTGTTACAACACAGACTCCCAGAGGAGGGGAAATCCAGCTTTTTACGAAACCATCATATTTCACTGAGCAATTTTCTCAACGCATCCGTCACACCTCTGATATTATCGCTTTCGCCTTCTGCCAGTGATTCTTTGAGAGCCAGTATGGCCGCTTGAATTCTGTTCAGGAAGGAAGCAGATACCTCCTTTTCTTTCTTCTTCATTACCAGCTCGGCCGCTCGGATCATGCCGTCGGCCCCGATGTTAATCTCCACTTCCTCGCGTCTTTTTATGTCTTCTTCGGCATGTGCTTGCGCTTCCCTTACTGCATATTCAACTTCCTCGTCCGACAGCAGATGGGATGCATTGATCGTAATCCCGGTCTGTTGTTCCGTATAAAGTTCCTGGGCAGAAACCTTTACTATTCCATTTACATCGATCTCGAAGGTAACCTCCACCTGTGCCTTTCCTCTGGGCAGCGGAGGAATATCGGTCAACTGGAATTGCCCCAGACTTATATTGTCCGTAGCCAGCTCCCGCTCACCCTGGAGAACGTGGACATCCATAACGGTCTGATCGTCTCCGGCGTTGGTGAATATCTGTCCTGCCGAGGTGGGAATCGTGGAGTTGCGGGAAATTATCTTCGTAAAAAGACCTCCCTGCGTTTCAACTCCCAGCGAAAGTGGGGTTACGTCCACCAGCACAACATTGTCAACCTGCCCCGTTAAAACTCCTGCCTGAACAGCGGCCCCGATAGCCACTACTTCATCGGGATTGATCTTTGTATATGGTTTCTGAGAAAAAAATTCTTCTGCCAGTCGCCTTATGGCAGGCATTCTTGTGGAACCCCCCACGAGGACAACCCTGTCAACGTCTTCTGGAGCGAGCCTGGCATCGGTTAGAGCCTGCCGTGTGGGACAGATAATCTTTTCCCTCAAGTCCGCAGTAATCGCTTCAAATGTGTCCCGCTCAATGAATGTTTCAAGGTTTCTCCATCCTCCATTGTTTGTCCTGGCAAATGGCAGGGAAATACCGACTTCTGATTTGTAAGAAAGTTCCTTTTTTGCCTTTTCACCGACTTCCCTCAGGCGCTGGAGAACCATTGCGTCGGATTTTACGTCGATCCCGTGTTCAAGCAAAAATTCTCCGGCAAGATAATCGGCCATTCTTTCATCCCAGTCATCACCGCCAAGAGCAGTATTGCCGTTAACGGCTTTAACATGAAACATGCCGTCTCCCATCTCAAGGATAGATACATCGAAAGTTCCTCCGCCCAGATCCCAGATAAGAATGGTTTGGATTTTCTCACGGTCTATTCCGTATGCCAGAGCCGCGGCAGTAGGTTCATTAATTATTCTCATGACGTCAAACCCGGCCATAATCCCGGCCTCCCGGGTTGCCTGTCGCTGGCCGTCATTGAAATAGGCTGGAACTGTGATTACTGCTTTTGTTACTTTTTCACCCAGCTGTTTTTCCGTATCCGATCTTATCTTTCGCAGGATAACGGCTGATATTTCCTGTGGGGAATATTTCCTGCCATTCATGGAAACCCTGTAATCCGTTCCCATATGTCTTTTTATGGATAGTACTGTCTTTTCGGGATTGGCCGAAGCCTGCCCTCTGGCTACCGAACCGACCAGTCTATGTCCCTGTGCCGTCTCGGCAAATACGGAAGGAGTCAGGTTTTCCCCTTCAGCATTCTTAATTATCCTGGCACGTCCATTATCAATAACGGCTGCTACCGAGTATGTTGTTCCCAGGTCTATACCGATTGCCTTTGTCAACGTTCTCCTCCGTGTATCAGTGAACAGTGGTTAGTGGTCAGTCTTTGAGCTTTGTAACTAAACTTGATGCATTCGTAAAAAGTCCAAATCTTGTCACTCCCGCGCAGGCGGGAGTCTATAACACCTTACAATAACTGGATTCCCGCCTACGCGGGAATGACAGAGAGGAACAAAAACCGACTTTCAAGTAACTCATTTGGCCGAATTTAATATAACTTGTTGATTATTCTGGACATTAGCCAGATACACAGCATCGGCCTGTTCGGGGAACAGGCCCTACTATTATGTAGGGGCCGATGCCCCCATCGGCCTTAAACATGCTTTGAAAAAGTTACTTTCCATTATAATGCCGACGTGTCGGCATAGTGGAGCTTTTTACGAACTTGTCAAACCTGAAATTGTTCTATGGTTTCCAAAATGTTTTCCTCAGTAAACGGTTTGTCAAGGAAACTGTAGACCCCCCTGTCCTTTGCTTCCCCCCTTTTTTCTTCACTGCCATAGGCGGAAATGATGACAACCAATGTCTGCGGGGTTATCTCTCTGATCCTGGAAAGCAGGTCCATTCCATCCCCGTCAGGTAGCTTCAAGTCTAAAAACAATAAATCAGGCGCCTCCTTGAGGCGAGCCATGCCATCACTTATGGTGTTGGCAGTCGATATATTATACCCTTTTTTCTGTAAAGTATTGGACAAGAGCCAGCATAAGTCCCCTTCGTCGTCTATTATCAAGATATTTTTTATTCGCTTTTTCGGAAACAGGTACGGCTTCGCCGCCTCTTTTTTCCTTCTTAGATACCCTTCTTCCCTCTGTTCAAAATAAGGCCTCAGTTCTTTGAGTTCTTCAGGTTTACGCCAGCCTGAAAGCCCGCTTCGCCAGACGAGGGCTTCATCACGTTTTATAATACCCTTTAGAATCCAGCTTTTCAGCCTGGCGTGATAGATCAACCTGTATGTATCCGCTCCTCTTCTGATATCGTATTTCAGTTCTTTCATGAGCTTTCCTCCTGCTCTATTTTACCGGCAAAGAGATCACAAAAAGAGTGCCCCTGTCCCGCTCGCTTTCAACACCTATTGTTCCACCGTGGTTGACAACGATCCCGTAAGTCATCGACAGCCCCAGGCCTACGCCCGAGGGTTTAGTGCTGAAAAAGGGGTCAAATATCCTGATAATATCTTCTTCAGGAATCCCTTCCCCGGTATCCCGGATCTTCGCGACAAGAAAAGCATCTTCGATCTCTGTAGTTATTGTCATCTTGCCTCCATGGGGCATAGCCTCGAGAGAATTTATCATCACGTTTAAAAATACCCGCGCGGCCTGTTCCTTATCGACATTTATTAGCGGCATTTGTGGTTTAAAACTTTTACTCACTTCTATTTGTTGCGATTCGACCTTAGTTTTTATGGAATCCAGGATGCTTTCCAAAATCTCATGAATATCATGAGGAAGGATATTGAGTTTCGGCGGCTTGGCACAGTTAAGTAGTTCGGTAATCAAAAAGTTAATCCTCTCCGTATTTCTGATAATCACATCAATGTGTTTGGCCCAGGGGCTATTTTCGGTAAAGGCCTCCCTGAGCTGTTGTACAGCCATGGACACGTTGCCCAGCGGATTTCTTATCTCATGAGCTATACTCGCGGCTATTCTGCCGGTAAAGGCAAGTCTTTCAGAATGAACCGACGTTTCCTGTCGATTCCCAAGTCCGCCGTATGAATTTTTGTTTCTTGATGTGACCATGATATTACTCCTTACTGTTTACTCACCACTGTTCACTAAACACTTGCCACTGCTTTCTGTCTGCTTACGATGGTGTCGAGTATTTCATTCCATTCCTCCAGCGC
>Ga0268279_1000379_pt1 | contig 28880 bp, 30 predicted proteins | sample saktaG_6_FD_190142 | JGI IMG/M metagenome (GOLD analysis project Ga0268279, IMG submission 190142) | Saline water microbial communities from Sakinaw Lake, British Columbia, Canada - sak_2010_1_5_80m | ecosystem: Environmental > Aquatic > Non-marine Saline and Alkaline > Saline ...
CCGGAAATCCTTCAGGATCGGGAGGACCAGCTCCTCGAGGACGTAAAGTATCCCTTCGTCGGGGGTCTCGGGCGGCAGGGGTATGTTGATCGTCCTTCCGATAGCCTTGGGGCCACCCTGCTCGTCTACGAACCCGGACCCAGGATAGAGGGTTCTTCCGTCCTGGTGGAAGGATATGAAGAGAACGTCGGGGTCGTGGTAGAAGATATCCTGGGTCCCGTCGCCGTGATGAACGTCGGTATCGATGATCGCAACCCGCCGGATGCCGTACTTTCGGCGGATGTACTCGACCATTATCGCCTCGTTGTTGACGTTGCAAAAGCCGCGGTTCCCGTGGGCGACCCTCATCGAGTGGTGGCCCGGCGGCCTGACGAGGGCGAAGGCGTTGGTGATTTTCTTGTTCATGTAGGCGTCGGCGAGAACGAGGGTGCTCCCAGCGGCGATCAGGTGGGCCTCGGTGACGAGAGACTCTACAGACGGTATGCAGAAATGGACCCGGGCGATGTCCTTAAGCTCCGCGAGGCGCGGCTTGTACTCCTCGACCTCGGGCAGGTCCATCAGACCCTCCTCGAAGATCTGGTCCCTGGTGTAAAGGAGCCTCTCCTCCCTCTCGGGATGGGTCGGTGTTATCGCCCAGTCGAAGGCCGGGAAGAATATGAGCCCCATCTTCCTTGCCCTCTCCCTATTTTCCTCTCTCAAATTTGTCATAGCCTTCCACCTCCCGTCCACTCGGTGATGAGGCCCGCTGGAATCTGCATGCTGACGTCCAGGATCCGGCCGCTGGTGGACCAGCCCCGTACCATGTTGAAGACCTCGCTGTGGGTCACCACAGCCTCCGATGCGTACTCTTTAATCCCCATCCTTTCAGCCAGCTCCAGTATCAGCTTCTTCGCCATCGCCTCCGCCTCCTTCTGGCCGAACTTTTTGTCCCTGATCTCTCCGCCCGTTCCGTCCTCGGCGACGGTGTAAAAGCCTCGCTCGGTATCGGCCCTGAAGGTGAGGGTCAGGGTGGGCCTCGCCATTGCAGCTCCTATGGCGTTGGCGACGGTGGCGTTCTCGGGGATGATGCCCCGGGCGGAGAGCCGCTCCGCCACCAGGGGCACAAGGCCCAGAGACCCTCCGCCGACGCCGACGACGTTCTGGGGTCTGATCTTCTCCTTCTGGAGGATCTCCCAGACCCTGTAGGCAGGCTCCTCTTCCCAGGCGAGGAACATCCCGTTGATCTCCGAGAGGAGCTTATCGACGGCCGCGTCCACCACCTTCTGGGCGGCCTCGCCGGCGGAGCAGCCGAGTTCTTTGCCCAGATTCGCCATCGCCTCCTCTGCTAGGACGCGCTCGCCGATGGAGATCATGTTCAATATCCTCATGGCGTCGGTGGGGGTGGGTTCAGGCCCTCCCAGGCAATATGCGGGGCCTGCTCTCTCCGGCCCGAGGGAGACCCCATCGCCAGAGGCTCTCACTCTGCTGTCGCCACCCAGGGCCACGGACTTGACGGCGAAGGCCCTGATGTGGGTGAGGTAGCTGTTCACCTTCGCGCCCTCCGAGGACATGAGAGGGACACCGTCCAGGATCAGGGCGAGGTCTGTCGTCGTCCCGCCGATGTCGACGACGACGGAGGTTTGGCCCGGAGGCGTGAGGGCGAGAACGCCAATGGTGCTGGCGGCAGGCCCTGAGAAAATAGTCTCGACTGGGTACTCGACGGATGTGGCCAGAGGCAGCGTCCCCCCGTCGGCCTTGAGGATGTAGATCGGGGCCTTGATATTCCTCTTGGATACGGCCTCGGCGATCTGCTCAGCAAACTGCCTGTACCTCTCCTGGGCTGCGACTTTCAGCATCGTCGTTGCCGCCCTTCTTGGAAAGTTCAGTCGTCCCGATGCCTGGTGGCCCATCTCCACCTGGCCGTCGGGGATCGTCCTCTGGACGATCTCTCGCATCTTTTCTTCGTGATTGTGGTTCCTCTGCCCGAACTTGCTGACCACCGCCACCTTCCTGTAACCTCGCTCAGAGATCTTGGCTGCCGCGTTTTTGACCTGGCTTTCATCCAGAGGCTGGATCTCTCTACCCCGATAGTCGATGGCCCCTCGGATTATGTGGACCTCGCCTCCCAGGTTGTAGCCTTCGGGGTTCATCCCGGGCCCAGGCTCTATGATCAGGGCCACGGGGTCGGTCTTCCCCTCGGCGATGAGGTTTGTAATGAGGGTGGTGCTGAGAACGACCCGCTCGATCTTCTTCGGCGAGATGTCCCGGACGATCTCGTCGAGGGCGCTCATCAGGCCCCCCAGGAGATGGTCGTGGTCGGTCGGGACTTTTGACGTGTTAATTACCTTTCCTTCGTCTATTAGAACCGCGTCTGTAGTGGTTCCGCCGACATCGATTCCGATCAACATAATTTTATCGCCTTTGGCGACCGCATGATTAAGGTCATATATCGGGTTTTTGGTGAGGAAATTAGCAGGCGGCGGAAAAAGGGAGATCCTGCAAAATGGCCGAATCTCACGAGTCGAAGGATCGAAAGAAGAAATGAGAATCAGAGGAATAAATGATGATCAGAGGCGAAGGGTCGAAAGCCCTCCGCCTCAAGAGGATTGCCGAAGTATCTGGTTTTAAGGCTCGACCTCGTCGGTCTCCATGGCATCATCGTCGGCCATGCCGGGCTCTGGATCTTCGACTTCGATGGTCGTCTCCCTGGTCATATCTTCGACCGTCTCCTAAGTCGCCCATCTCTCCGACCGATCCTGGCCGGATAAGTCCGTTCGATCTTTATGGCTCGTTCGATTTTTCGTCGACACGAACGTCTGAAATGTCAGTCGGCTTTCATTCATAACGCCGTTTCCCCCCAGCTTGAGGATACGTTCACGACAACTTCCTAAACTCTGTCATCTTCAGAGGCCCTATTCAGGTCTCTGGCATCTCATCCTCTCGTCCTGTCAAACCTTTTTATCAGATGAACGCATAAGTAGCTGAAGTCCCATGCCTGTGGCGCTGGAGAACCGCAATTTCTGGGTTTCCAGATCCGGTTTCCGTGGGGCGGAAAGATGAAGCCCGTCCGTCCGGCCCGGATCTCCGGATCTGTTCGCGGGCAACCAAAGCGAATGAAGTTTCGACGAGGTGGAAAATAGTTGACCCTGATAAGCTTGGTGATAGCAGTCCTGATCGGAATCGTGGTCCTCGCCATGATGATCGGCATCTTTGGCGTTTTCCTCTACGACCAGGCCGTCTCCGCGGTCAAGTTGGCCTTCTCGGCGGTGGGGAACCTGTTGGGCGGGCTGAAAAAACCCTGAACCCGATCTTCAGACCTCTATCCCCAAATATTTTGTTTTAAATTTATTATATCTTTGAATTTCGCCTTCGTACCATCTTTTGAGATCTCATAGATCGGTTTGACTCGTTCATCGATTCCAATTTCGGGAGTTTGGGCAATACCCCCCTTTGGATGACCGAGGTCGCTGGGAGGGTCGTCGAGACAAAAGAATAAAGGGGAGGTTCTCCAACAGTTGAGAAATTTGGGCGCTTGGTCTGACTTTGCCTGACGGTTTTTCGATCCTCGGATCGAAAGGTTGAAGCCAAATATCTCGATCGAAAGCGGCTCCTGGCGAGGAGGTCGATCCTCATGGAGAGAGAAGACGACTCTGAAGAAGAGCCCAAAGAAGAACCTGAAGATGGCTCCGCCGAGATCGCAGGACGCGAGATCGACAAGAATAGGATCAGGGGAGGCCTTCTCGCCACGGCGGGGTATCTCCTCTCGCCCGTCTCCTGGTGGAACGATCTCTTCGTGAACATACCACTCGCCTACGCCTTCGGGGCCCTCGTCGGCATCGTCTCCGAGGACCTCTTCCTTCCCGCCATGGTAGCAGGCTACTGGATCACCAACATCCTGGGATTTGTTCTGATACATAGGGGCGCAAAAGAGATCGTATCAAAAAAGAAGGTGGCCGGGTACTCGAAGCGAGAGCTTGTTGCTGATCTGGCCGTCTCAGCGGTTTATACGATTATCGTTGTGGTCCTGGTGGCGGCGGGCGTCCTCAGGCTGCCTGCCGAGTACTTTCCGTGACAGTTCGCCCCTCGGTCGAAGAAGTGCCCAACCTGCCGGACTTCGGCTCCCTTCTCCCTTCCTTCGTAAATTCTTTATACCATCTAAACCATCTCGATATCATGCCACCAACCTGTGAGAACTGCCCCATCAGGCGGCGTGCCGAGAAGAAGCCAAACTCATTGATCGCCAAAATCTGGAAGTGGCACACCGGCTGGTGTCCCGGCTGGAAGGCCTACCAGAAGTCCCTCGACAAGAAATAGATCAAAAATTGATCTATTATTTCCCCCAGACGTTGAGCCATTTTGATCCATTTTCGGCCCTGACAAGATGACAAGGACAAGGCGGGTGTGATCACGATAATCCTCCAGCCCATCGGAGCCGCCGACCGGGACGCGATCGCGTTTCTCGATGGCGAGCTCGGATCTATCTTCGGCGTCGTCGAGGTGATGTCAGCAACAGAAGTCCCAGCAAAAGCCCGCGTTCCCGAGAGAGGACAGCTCGAAGGGACGACCGTCCTCCAGTCCCTTTCGGCGCGGGAGCCCGAAGAGGGCGACGCCCTCCTGGGGGTGATCGACGAGGACCTCTTCGTCGCCGATCTCAACTTCATCTTCGGCCTCGCCTACGGGAGCCGGGCGATAATATCCCTCAAGAGGCTACGCCAGGAGTTTTACGGCCTGTCCTCAAACCCGGACCTCTTCAGAAAGAGGGCTCTCAAGGAGGCGGTCCACGAGCTGGGCCACGTCTTCGGCCTTCCGCACTGTCCCGACCGGAGGTGTGTGATGCACTTTTCAAACTCGATCGATGACACCGACCTCAAAGGCTGGCGGTACTGCGGGCGGTGCAGGGAAATTCTGGAGGAGTCCGGGGTGGGGGCGAGCATCTGAACTTGCTCAATTCACGAAGATGAGAAAAAAGTTTTATATGATCCCGATAGACCGAAACTGCAGGAGGATTTTGATGCAATACGAACCATCGCCAGGAGGCGGCCGAAGGCGCAGAGGCCAGGCGCCCGTCGCCTGCATATGCCCTAGATGCGGTTACGAGGCCGAGAAGGTCGCCGGCGTTCCCTGCCGGACGATAACCTGTCCCAAATGCGGATCGCCGCTTGTGGGAAAGTAGCTCGGCCGCCCAGAAAAAGGATGTCAATCGCTGCCGTCTCCGCGCCGTCCAGAAAAAATGGTTTAACCGCCGACCCCTCCGGGATCAGTGCTACTTCGGCTCCTCGCTGCTGGCTTTGAAGCTCTCATCCTCCTCGTCGAACCAGACCGGTTTTTCGCCCTGCAGCAGGTTCAATATGGTGATGAAATTTTCATGGGACAGATCGTACAAAACTCGCTGGTCATCCCCAAAGGCGAGCCCTATGTTGCCCCTCCGATCAGCCTCTATCTTCCACTCTGCCCAGTAGTCGGTGACTTTCTTCCAAGACATGATCTAATTGTGTGTATTTATCATATATATTTATTTTTTATATCTATACCACTCTCATTTTTCTCATCACCCTTCTTCGTTTCTTCTTCGGCTAAGCCCTGTCACCTAAACGGGCGTTGTAGAAGTTGGCGATGTCGGTGAAACGGGCCTCCCGCAGGTGGGACCTTCCGCTGAACTGGGCCCTGCCAAAGTAGGCGTAGCCGTCGAACTGGGTCCCCCCAAAGTCCGCATCGTCCCTGAACTCGGCCCCCCCAAAGCAGGCCTCGTCCCTGAACTTTGCGCCCTTGAAGTCGGCGTCGTCGCCGAACTTGGCGTAGCTGAAGCCCGCGAGGTTTCCGAACTGGGCCCCCTCGAAGTCCGCTCGTCCCCTGAACTGGTCGCCCGAGAAGTAGGCGCTGCCGTTGAACCTGGCCGCCTTGAAGCTGGCGTCGCCGCCGAACAGGGTATACAAAAAGGCGACATGATTTTCGAACTTGGCTTCCGCGAAGCTGGCGTTTCCAGCGATGTTGGTGCCCGCAAAGTTCACCGAGCCGCCGAAGGTGATGTTCTCGAAGTAGACGTTCCCCCGGATCTCGGAGTTGGTGATGCTTATCGGGGACTCGATCAGCTTCGCCCCTTCGGCCAGGGCTGCACTTTCGATCTCGGGTCCTGTCTCCGTCCCCAAACCTGCCCCCAACCCCGGCCTCAGCTCAGGAACAGCGTCCAGGCCGATCTCGCTCAAGTTCAGGTCGCCCTCGACGATGAGGTTGTCGTAGGAGACGGGCTCCCCCCTCTCGATCTTGGCCAAAATCTCGCTCGCCTGGACCACCTCACGGGCATGAGGCGAGCCAGCCGACGCGCTCATGACCAAAAGAAGCGCTACCAGAATCAAGGTCGGGATCGTCTTCATGGGTTTTGTCTCCTGGGGGGCTATCCGTTATAATCTGTAAAAAAGCTTTTGACGTCGCGTCACAGACCCGCCCCCAGGGCTCTCGCCCTTTGGAAAGCCTCCTCTGCCTCTTTCCGTCTTTCGAGCTTTTCGAGGACGAGCCCCTTGTTCTGCCAGGCCTCACCCAGATCCGCGTTCAATGTCAGGGCCTCCTCCAGAGATTCGAGAGCTTCCTCGTACCGGCCGAGCTCGTAGAGGGCCATGCCCCTGTTGTTCCAGGCGTGGACGTAGAACGGGTATATCTTGACGGCCCTCTCACAGCATCGGGCTGCCCTTTCGTACCTCCCCTGGTCGGCGAGGATGAGGCCCATCGACATCCAGAAGTCGGAATTTTCGAGGATGAACTTCCTGACTGCCGCAAAGGCGATGGCCGATACGAGGACGAAGCCGATGAGGAAGAGGAGGATCGGGTCCATGCCGGATTATAAGGCTTTGACCTTCAATATACTTTATGCCGGATCTTCTTCTTCTTCTTCTTCTTCTTCGGGACAGGCCGCAGATTTAAATTGGCGGAAGTCGAACCTGATTCCGATCGCTTCATGATCCGCAAGAACGACCCCCAAAGCTCAGAAGGCAGGCTCGAGCACGGCCTCAAGCACCTCCACCTCCACGCCCACGGTCCTGCCGACCCGACCCTTCTCACGGCCGAGAAGGGGATCCGTGCCGTCAAAATATCCTTTTTGGCGCTTCTCGCAACGGCCCTCATCCAGGTGGCGATAGTCCTGCGGTCGGGCAGCATGGCGCTCCTCGCCGACACGGTCCACAACCTCGGGGATGCGGCGACGGCCGTCCCCCTCTGGGTCGCCTTCAGGCTCGGCCAGCGTCCTGCCACCAACCGGTTCACCTATGGTTACGGTCGGGCCGAGGACCTGGCGGGCCTCGTCATAGTCCTCATGATCGTCGCCAGCGCCATCTTCACGGGTTACGAGTCGGTGGTGAGGCTATTTCAGCCACGATCCGTCGGCTTTCTTTGGGCGGTGGCTCTGGCGTCGCTGATCGGATTCGTCGGAAACGAGGCCGTGGCCGTCTTTCGGATGAGGGTGGGTCGCGAGATCGGAAGCGCGGCCCTGGTGGCCGACGGCTATCACGCCAGGGCCGACGGCCTGACGAGTCTTGCGGTCCTCTTCGGCGCGGTCGGCGTCTGGGCGGGCCACCCCAGGGCAGACCCCCTGGTGGGGCTGTTGATCACCATCGCCATACTTCAGATCGGCTGGAAGTCGGGCCGGGTGGTCTTGACGAGGCTGATCGACGGCGTAGACCCCGAAGTCGTGGACGAGGTGAGAGATGCGGCGGCCCGCGCTCCCGGCGTCGAGAAGGTGGCGGGGGTCAAGGTGAGGTGGCTGGGCCACAGGCTTCACGCCGAGATCAACGTGATCGTCGATCCGGAGCTATCCGTCGAAAAAGGTCACGATATAGCAAAGGAGGTCAGCCATCAGCTCCTCCACGGGCTGGCGTACCTGTCGGACGCTACGGTCCACGTCGATCCGCCTCGGGCTCCCGGAGAGGCTTATCATCGGGTGGAAAACCACAGCCACGACGATCTGCCAGACCATTCTCACCGTTGACCTGCCTCGCCCGAAAATTGCTGGAAAGTGATAATTACCAATACGTTCCAAATTTGTGCCCATGGCTGAAGAGATCTCCTTTTGTAACCAGGTGACATGGACTGAGGGGGCAAAAGGCGAGATCGCCTTTCCCTCCGATCACAGAATCGAGTTCGCCCTGCCTGCAGAGTTCGGCGGCATCGAGGGTTTTCCATCGCCCGAGGACATATTTGTCGCCGCCGCCAACGCCTGCGTCCTCACCACCACCATAGCAAGAGCGAAGAAGTACGACGTCGCCCTTCGGTCCTACAGGTCGGAGGCGGTGGGGGTTTTGGAGAGGATGGGGGACGGCCGGGAGGTGACCAGAATCGAGATAAAGGTCCGCCTGAATGCTGACGGTGACCCCGAGACTCTCATGGAGATGTTCGCGGACGTCGCCGGAAGGGTGCCGGTCATCAGGTCGATGAGCACCTCGGTGAGCATCGATTTTGAGGTGGAGCCGGAATGAAGACCTTTGTTGCCATCTTAATCGCGTCGGCGATGCTGGCGTCGGTCACCCTGACGGGATGCGCGGAAGATGGTGAAGATAGTGGGGTGGAAGATTTGGACAGTTCAGAAATTCTGGAAGTGAAATTGGGCTTCGAGTCCTTCCCCGAGATGTACACCTGCGAAGGCGAGAACCTCTCGCCACCGGTCGAAATCGAGGGGTTGGACGAATCCGTTGCGTCGATCGCCATGATCCTGGAAGACCCGGACGCATCCAGGGGCACCTTCGTCCACTGGCTGATCTGGAACCTGGATCCTTCGGAGGCCGTGCCAAAAGGCATACCTCCCGAGGGCGAGGTCTCGAATCCGCCAGGAGCGGTCCAGGGGACGAACGGCTTCGGGCTGATCGGGTACTATGGGCCCTGTCCGCCGCCGGGGCCTGCTCACAGGTACGTCCTGAAGGTCCGCGGTCTGGATGCCAGGCTTGACCTGCCGCCAGGATCCGGAAGATCCGACCTCGAGGCGGCGATGGAGGGGCACGTCCTCCAGTCGGGCGAAGCCGTCGCCACCTACAGCCGGTGACGGTGACCGTTCGCCTGCCTTCAGCCGTCGTCTTCGGGACCCCTTCGGCGGAGCTCGACTTTCGTCTCAGGGTAGCGGCAGCGAAGCCGTGGGACGATCCTGGGCACACGTCTCTGGTAGTCGAGGTAGGCGTCGCCGAACTTTTCGGCCAGTATCCTCTCTTCGTGGATCGATCCCAGATAGAAGTAGACTGTGGCGAGGAGGTAGAGGACCAGGAGATTATCGGTCATGATGGGGGAAAGCCACAGAAATATCAGGCCGAAGAGAAATAGCGGGTTTCTCACCCTGCAGTAGACGCCCTGGACGATCAGCTCGCCCTCGCCGTCTCCGGGCCTGATTCCCAAAAATCGGAGGGGACCGGCCTCCATGAAGGTCTTGCCGAAGGCGAGGGCCGCTGTGACCTGCCCCGCGATCATGATCCATTGCCAGGGTGGGGGGGCGAGGTAGAGGATCTCGCCCGGAAAGAGATAGAACAGGTACAAAAGCGGAATGATGGCGACGACCGCCACGATCGTGAAGAAGAGCCGGTACCAGCGCATGGCTCTCGTGCCAAAGGCCCGCTGTGCCCGGCGTTTGGCCCAAGTGCCCGCAAGGAGGCTGTGGAGGGCCGCAAAACAGGCGAGGTAGAGGGCAAGGATGAGGGTCGAGTTCGAGTACATGCCGGACACCTTTTCGAGACGGTCTTCTTCCTTATCTTCTTCCTCTCCGTTGCCTTCACCGGCCGGGGCAGATTCTCCCCCGCCAGGGCACCATCCTCGGAACCCTTCTCTGGTACTCACGGTACTCGTCCCCGAACTGGGCGAGGAGCCTTTTCTCCCAGTGGAGGGACCCCAGGTAGAGGTAGAGGGTGACCATGACGTACAGGATCAGAATGTTCGTCGTCATGAAGGGCGTCAGCCAGATGATGAGAAAGCCCGACAGCAGGAACGGATCTCTCATCCAGCAGTATATCCCATGTGGATTCAGAAGCTCCGCCTCGGAGGACCTCGGCCCCGCGAGCTGCAGCGGCACCTTGAATCTATGGGGCGCGTCGATGAAGGCCCTCATCGAGACGATCCCCGCCAGGACCTGGCATGCCACCATCGCCCACCGCCAGGGCGAGGGGACGACGTAGAGGACTTTTCCGGGGAAGAGGTAGACCAGGTAGACGAGGGGCAGCACCATCACCAGGGCGGATAGGGAGAAGATGGTCGGGTACCAGGGGTCCATCCGATCGCCTAGGATTTTTTGGACCCTTCTCTTGAAGGGAAGGCTTGCCATGAGGCTGTGGAGGGCCGCAAAACAGGCGAGGTAGATGACCAGGACGAGGGCTCTCTCTTGGGGCGACATCGGGAGTTTATTTTGTCGGGATGGTATTTGGGGCTGATGCTGGGGAACGGCTAAGAAGTGGGGAACGATATCTTCTCCATCGATCCCGGCCAGGAGCGGAAGGAGGGTGCCTAAATAGTCCGAGAACCAAAAACCTCAGCGCGAGCTGATGGACATGAAGGAGATGGAAGTGGAGGCAGCAGACACGATCGAGACGGACGCTCTGGACGCGCCCTACAAGAAAGCCCTCCGGCTGGAGTACTTCACGGTCATATACAACATCGCCGAGGCTGCGGCCTCGATCGTATTCGGAAGCCTTGCGGGCAGCATCGCCCTCATCGGCTTTGGGATGGACAGCATCGTCGAGTCCCTCTCGGGCCTCATTCTGATATGGCGGCTAAAAAAGCACCGATCGGGCTCGGAGGAGGAAGAGGCGGATATCGAGAGGAAAGCCGAGAGGTTCGTAGCCGTGACCTTCTTTCTTCTCGGCTCTTACGTCCTCATCGAGTCGGTGGGAAAGCTCGCGAGGAATGAGATTTCCGATCCCTCGGCCCCCGGGATAATAATCGCTCTCCTCTCGATGACGATAATGCCGATCCTCGCCCGCAAAAAGTACGACCTGGGACTTCTGATCAAAAGCCGGGCCCTCATCGCCGACTCAAAGGAGACCCTCGCCTGCTCCCTCCTCTCGGTGGCCTTGCTGGTGGGGCTCGGGGCAAACTACCTCTTCGGGTTCTGGCAGGCAGACCCGATCGTGGGCCTCTTAATCGTCGCCTTCCTCTTCAGAGAGGGTTGGGAAGGCTGGAAGGAGTCCTCTGAGTGAGGGCGCGAATCCCGTCGCCTGGTGGGTCTGACTCAGCTCTGACGGCCCTGGCTGGGAAATAATTTCAGACGCCCTGCCGGAAGCTCTCGATGGCCTTTTTCGTGTGCTCCGCGAAGATCTCCACCACCTGGGGGTTTTCGCCCATCCCCCGGAGGTGGAGCTCGACCTCAAAGCCTGCTCTTTCAAAGGCGCTCTTCCAGGATTTGGGGTCGTCGCCGGCCATGTCCATGAGGGCGTGGCCTCCTGCCACCACCAGAAAGGGCGTTAGCCTCACTTTGGCGACGCCCGCCTCTCTCACATCGGCCAGAGCATCCTCCAGCCCCGGAAAGCCGTCGATGGTCCCCAAAAATACGTTCTTGTGATCCATTTCCAGGACCTTCGCCATCCGGGAGTAGGCGGAGTCTGCGGGGTGCTCGGTCCCGTGGCCCATCAGGACGACGGCCGTCTCTTCCGGGCATCGAGGGCTGTTTTTGACAACGCCATCGATGGTGCCCCTCTCGAACTCCGGGGCCAGGGCTTTTGATACGGAATTGAAATCCCGGCCGGATGCGAGGAGCGGCAAGCCCATCTCCAAATTCCGAAAGCCGAACTTTCCACGAACACTCCTGAGGGACGAGACGAGGCTTGCAGCCTGGTGAAACTCGGACCCTGGGGCGACGTGGAGAGACTGGACTGCCACCTCAGAATGGCCCTCGTCGTGAAGCTCTGCAAGAGCCGTCAAGGGATTATGGACATAGACCCCCTCATCTTGCGCAAGCTTTCGCCTGATGAAGTCGGCGGTGAAGGCGATCACGACCTTCGACCCCGGAAACTCGTGTCTGTAGGCGGTTCTGATATTCCTGTAGGTGATCCTTGCCTCTGTGTCGAGGCTTCCATAGGCCACCAGAAGGATTGCCGTCTCTTTTCGGGACTTCAAGTCTTCAAACCTCCAATCTTCAAAAGAGATCTGCCCGCTTAACTATTGAACTTTTTCAATCGCCGAGAGGCAGATTACAATCCTCCAGGTCGTCTTTGGTACCCTACCTGAAAAGATCAAAAGACGAATCCCCGAGATCATCGGCCCCGGAGCATCCTCTCTTCCTCTCGGAGCCGCTCCTCTTCCCTTTGCTTCTTCCTCTGGGTCGAGATCACGATTGCGGCCGCAATGATGATCGATCCGAAGAGGACGACGAAGGAGACCATCATCATCGAGATCATCTTCCCCATGAAGCCGTGGCCGACCGCCAGGACCACCTCAGCCCCCTCTCTTCCCGGCGGGTAGCGGGTTACCATCCTGTAGACGCCGGGATGATCGATGCCGAAGGCCATGACGGACCTGCCCGAACGGCCGCCGATGGTGTAGGTGGAGCTGCCCGCGGGAGAACGAAGATCCACCTTTTCGCCTGATGAGATATCCACGACCTCGATCTCAAGCCCCGAGGGGAACATCTCCCCCGTCGAGCGAAATCGGTCGTCGATGATGCTCGGGTTCTCGTAGAAGATGGTGTAATCGCCGACCTCCTGAAGGTCAAGGTCCGCGGTTCCCGGTGCAGTCATCTGGTCGAGCTCGTCGCCGATCCCCGAGATGCTAGAAAAGATGGTCCAGCCGAAGATCGCGACCCCTGCTATCACGATCAGTACGGCAAGGCCAAACATGTGTCGATCTGAAGAGGCAGATGATCCGGCCACGTTGCTTCCTCAGGATCCTTATGGGTGCCAACCTATATTAAATATTTGAAATTGGCCGCTTCCTGTCCACACCCTCAGCCCACGAAATCGTAGCGCCTGTACCCATCCCGGTCGATATCGAGGAGGGCGAACTCTCCTGATGGAAGGATCACGCTTTCACGCTGCTTGCCCCCGTGGAGGAGCTGGTAGTCCTCGAGGCCGATCTCGACCCTCTCATTGAGCTTTTTGAGGAGACCTCCCGTTTTCATCGACCCGATCCCGGTCTGGACCGTCCCCGAGAAGAAGGCGGCAGAGCAGCCGCTCCCATAGGATCCGAGGCCCACCCTCTCGCCTGGAGCCAGGAGGTTCTGCTCCAAAAGGCTCGCAAGGCCCAGGTATATCGATCCCGTGTAGATGTTTCCGACCACGGACGATATGAGGGTTGAGGGTTTGACCTTCTTACTGTAGGCCTCCAGGAACTTGTCAGACTTTGAAAACCGTCTCTTGTAATCGCCCTCGGCCGAAAGATACTCTTTCTGGCCTTCAGAGTCCTCGCTCCTCGGCTCTGGACCGATCTCCTCCTCGACCTCTTGCCATCTGGGCAAGTCTCGCCACTCCCGCCTGAATATCGAGGCTGCCGCGTACTCCGCCATCCGAGGGTAGGGGATGTGGAATATGATGCTGGAGAGATGGTCTGTTGTGCAGTCGCCGCCCTCAAGGCGGATCATCCCGCGGCCAAGAGCCCTCTTCTTGTAGGAGTAGAATGCCCCGTCCATCGCCGCAAGGTAGCAGAGGTTGCTATACTTTCCGTTCACAACGGCGCACTTCATCCCGATCGGCCTGAAAAAGTCGTTTTCGTCCCTGGTGAAGATCCCCATGACGGGATCGAGGGCCAAAAGCCTCGGATTTCTCTTGACCAGGAGGGCGACCGAACCTGCGCCCTGGGTGTACTCGCCCGGTGAGTTCAGCTCGTACCTGGCGACGTCCGTCGCCACGACTATCCCCACACGGCCACGGCTTATGCCGGATCCGCGGTCGGCGCCGCTGAAATCGTTTTCGTCCTCCTCAGCCTTCAGCCAGTACACGACGTTCTCGAGGGCGTGGGTCGCTGCTATGCAGGCCGACTTGAACTCGACGGTGGAGCACTCCTGGAACGATCCCGGGTCGTAAACCCGTTCCAGCATCCCGATGACGTAGGTTCCGATCGCCTTCGCCTCGTCGACGCCGGACTCGGTTCCGATGTAGATCCTGCCGACCTCCTCGGGCGACAGATCGTTTTTCCGCATCAGCTCGAGGACCGAAGATGCGGCCATGGTCGCAGCGTCCTCGTGGGCGTCGGGGACCGCCATCTTCTCGACGCCGATCCCCCGGGCGAGCTTCGCTGGCTCAATCCCCCTCGCTCTGGCGAACTCGTCCAGGGTCGATATGAAGAGCTTCGGCACGTGAACTGCGATGTCGTCTATCCCGACGACTGTTTTTGGCGTTTTGGTCATTATGATGTCCTCTGGTGAGCATTATGCTCGTGATGATTCGCTTCGATTGTATTTATGATGTGGGGGTCATGAGAAGATCATATTTCGGGCGATCTCCTCGCCGTTCTTTCATGTTGATTTTAGCGTTCCTACAACCCGGCAAGAGCTGTATCTCATCCGGCCGTGGTCTTCTCCGAGGCGTTAACCGTGATGGAACAGATCGAGCAGCTGATGGAGAGGTTTGAGAGTCTCTCAGAGAGGGAACGGACCGAGGCATCAGCGATATTGAAAAAGTACGCTGAGGGTGAGATGAACATCGATGAGGTCCACTACACCCTTCTGGACGAAGGGCTGATACCGATGCCCTCCAGATGCACCATGTACAACAATCCAAAGCACAATCCCGAGGCGGAAGAGGCCCTCAAGTCCCTCATAAATGAGAAGATTTTGGGCCCGTGACCTTTGATCTTTCATCCACAAAATCTGAATTTGGTTTTTTATATTTCTTCGATCCGGCCTCTTTGCCACCGAACTTTTCCGTTTTCTGGTAGTTTTAAATAGGATTCGCTCATAAATTTATTATGAGGAGATGGCCTTGGAAGTTGTGAAGATCCCGAGCATGGAAAAAAGGGAGTACGACCGTCTGATCAATGATGAGCACGTCTGCAGGATAGCCTTCAAGGGAGACAGGTACCCTTACGTTGCGCCCTTCGTCTACGTCTTCGACGGCCGTTTTATGTACTTTCTCTCGACGAAGTACGGCAAAAAGATCGAGTTTTTTCGGGAGGACCCCCACGTTTCGGTGGAGGTGGAAAGGTATGCTCCGGACCTCTCCAGCTACAGCTTCGTCACCCTTCGGGGCCGCCTCGTCGAGGTCTTCGACCCTGAGGAGAAGAGGGCGGTTCGAGAGGGGTTCGTCGGCCTGATCAGAAATAAGAACCTCTCTCGAAACGTCCTTTTGGCCCTTGGCCACTCTCCTGAAGAACCTCTCGATTTGATCGTCGAGGAGGAGAGGTCCCTCATCTGGAAGCTCGTCGACGTCGAGAAGATCGTAGGGCTGAAGGACGGCGAGAAGATTTGAACCTGTTTCAACCTCTCGTCGAAAACATGCCTATTCCTGCTTTCTTCAATCCTGTCCTTCTTCTCCTGGCGGTTTTCTTGATCCCCGCGGCCTTCGGCCACGTTCCCGTGATCCCGGTGGGAAACGACGCCCTTTCCGAGGCGACGGTCGTCTCGGATCCTGCCAAGTCCTGGGCCTTCTACGGCCATCTCAAAGAGGCTGGACAGGTCCAGTACTATCGGTTCGACGCCTCCGAGGGCGAGAGGATCCTAGTTAGCCTCTACGCCTCGGCAGATCCCGAGGAGCAGGACTTTCTCCCGGACCTCGCCCTCATGGGGCCGGGGATCGAGAACCGGGGCGAGCTGGCGGTTCCGGTAGATGTGTCAGAAGGGGCGGGCGTGATGGTCCTGGAAGGAAGGCAGCCGGAGAGGGTCACCTACGAGCCCTTCGGGCCGAGCAGCTTTCGCTAGCCTCAGCTCCATCGACATGGAAGCTCCGTCATTCGGGACTTACCGCGTCGCAGTTTACGATCCGGAAGAAGGCGGCAACTACGGAGTCACAGTCGGCTACATCGAGACCTTCTCGGTTCAGGAGAGGATCACAACACCGATCAGGCTGATCTCGGTCTATCGGTGGAGCGGCGAGAGCCTCGCCCTGATCTTCACGCCGGTGGCGGTTGTCCTTCTTATGGGAATCTTGCTGATCAGGAAAAAAGCTCGGGATCTAGACGTCTCCGGGCGGCTTGGCTCTCTTGCCGGCCTTCTTTTTTTCGCCACGGGTGGTTCGATCCTCTTCCAGATGACCCTCTCTCTGGCTCGGGCGCCGGAGTTTTCCGAGGCCCCGATCACCCTTTTGCTGGCGTCCGTCCCGATCCTTCTTGGCTTCGTCGCCCTGGCCATCTCCCTCGGTGGCGGTCTGAAGGCCAAAGGCCGGATCTGCCTCTTTTTGGTGGGGATGATCGGGCTCTTCGTCGGTGCCGGATTTCTGGCTGGGCCACTCATGGCCATCGTCGCGTGCATAATTCCGTCAAAGAGGGGAACTTTAGAACGATCCCGGATGGTTGGAAGAGCCTAGAACCGCGATAAGAAGGGGAAGTTCGAGGATTTCGAAAAACTTTTCTTAACTCCAAATTCGGTTTCTGCCCATTTAAAAGGTATTTAACGAAACTTACCAGCTCCAAGATTAGTCGATATCTTATGGATCATTCTTTGTTCAATTTGACGGAGTTGGAGTGGAACAAACATTTAACTATTATTAGTTTATTTAAATCACATCCCACTACGCACTAAAGTGGTATCTTTATATAAGATGGAATCGGCAATACTTTGCTGAGAAAAGATTTATATAACAGTTTACCGGAAGTGCTTGTCTGGGGGTATCGCTCACCCGGATGCCTCTCGCCTGGATGCGGGATCATCTAAAATGATAAAGAGGCAGTTTATGAACCTTAGACGACCAAACTCCAACGAAGCGATCGGGACTTACAACCGGTCGAGAAACGTCGTCCCGATGTCCGGGATATGCACCCGATGTATCGACGGCTGCAGGGGCGGTTGTGATATATGGTTATCTTCTTTCAGGGGCCGAGAGGTCCTCTATCCCGGGCCCTTCGGTGAGATCACCGCGGGCGCGGAAAAGGACTATCCCATTGACTATTCTCACATAAACATCCAGGGGTACGCCGTCGGTGCAAAGGGCCTGCCCGAAGGGGTCGAGGGCAACCCTGACACCGCCGTATTCCACGAAGTTGACACCGAGACCGAGTACGGATGGGACAGAGAGGTAAAGATGAAGGTCCCGATCTTCACTGGCGCCCTCGGCTCGACCGATATCGCTGGGGCCAACTGGGAGCACTTCGCCATCGGTGCTGCCATATCGGGAATCACACTCGTCTGCGGTGAGAACGTCTGCGGCGTTGACCCGGATCTCGTGCTGGACAACAAGGGCAAAGTCGTCAAGTCTCCGGAGATGGACAGAAGGATCGAGACTTACAGGCAGTTCCATGAGGGGTACGGCGAGATCCTGGTCCAGATGAACGTCGAGGACACGAGGCTCGGAACCGCTGAGTACGTCTCTTCGAAGCACGAGCTCGACACCCTCGAGCTGAAGTGGGGCCAGGGCGCAAAGTGCATCGGGGGCGAGATCAAGGTCCGATCCCTCGAAAGAGCCCTTGAGCTCCAGAAGAGAGGCTACATAGTGAGGCCCGACCCCTCCCTGAAGGACGTCCAGCAGGCCTTCAAGGATGGCGCCATCAAGGAGTTTGAGAGACACTCCCGTCTCGGGTTCGTCACAAAAGAGAGCTTCCTCGAAGAGGTAGACAGGCTCAGAGACCTCGGATTCAAGAGGGTCACCCTCAAGACCGGAGCCTACTCCATGGCTGAGCTTGCCATGGCCCTTCGATATGGGTCGGAGGCGAAGATAGACCTTCTCACCATCGACGGCGCTCCCGGCGGCACGGGAATGAGCCCCTGGCCGATGATGAACGAGTGGGGAGTTCCGACCTTCTACCTCCAGGCCTTGGCTTGCGAGTTTGCAGAGAAGCTCAGCAAGAAGGGGATGAGGGTCCCTGACCTCGCCATGGCCGGTGGCTTCTCCTCAGAGGACGGCGTCTTCAAGGCGATGGCGATGGGTGCACCCTACTTCAAGGCGGTCTGCATGGGTAGAGCCCTCATGATCCCCGGGATGGTTGGAAAGAACATCCAGAAGTGGATCAGCGCAGGAGAGCTTCCAAAGTCCGTCTCCAAGTACGGAACCAGTGCTAAGCAGCTCTTCGTCACTTACGAGGAGCTGGCCGAGAAGTACGGCAAAGACGTCGAGAAGATCCCCCTGGGAGCGATGGGGATCTACACCTACGCCCAGAGGTTCCAGATCGGCCTGCAGCAGCTTATGGCCGGAAGCAGGAACTTCAGCCTGAAAACGATCTCCAGAAAGGACCTGATGGCCCTCACCGAAGAAGCGGCCAAGGTCTCGGGGATCGCCTACGTCATGGACGCCTACAGGGACGTCGCCGAAGGCATCTTGGAAAGCTGAGGGCCCGCTGAGCCGGGGAAGGGGCGAAGCGAAGGCTGTTGAAGTTTGACGTGCCTGCCACAAGGGGTGTATGTGCGATAATCCCGCACATACATCAATACATGATAATGAGATTTCCTCCCAGACTCGATAAAAATACGCAATTTTTTGAAGGACAGTCTTGTAATCAACTGGCGCCACCTAAATCTTGAAATCTGCCATATATAAGTTGAGTATACAGCCATTTCATCGGCAGGTCTCCAAAGGGTGGACGCTCTATGGAGACGAAACACGATTAGGTGAACTTTTTCGTTCAGGTTCTTGCCGAAGGTCAAAAATCAAACTGCTGAGACTTTTGGGAGGCTATTTTTCTCAGCCGCAAAAAAAGGGAGGCCACCTTCTGTGGGTGGCGATTGTCACAAAAAATCAACTTTTTGCTGCTGCGAATCTCGCATCTCCTGGCGCGAATCCGAAATCGATCAATCGTTTCCATCACGGATTATGTACCTGCCCGATCGGTTGTTCGAAGTAGATCCAAAAATTTTGAATGTAATCGAAAATTCAAAAAAAGAATTAAATGTTGCATCTACGTTGCAAGTTTATATAAAGTTTGACCCGTAGTCGGCAGAAATATAATCAACAATATTCAATAATTATGGCGATTTAGGTGCAGATCCTGTATGATTATCTCTCAGAAACACTTAAATATCAATATCCGGCTGGCGTGGCCCATTTTGCCGTAAATAAATGTAACCCATAAGATTTAACTAGTTGGAGCTGACATGGGTTGCCTCCCAACTCATTTTGATTAGGTGTTTGGGTGAAAACCAAAAAAGGTGATAAAGGGATGGAAGAACTCAACCCATTTGAGATAGCACGAGAGCAGCTGGACGACTGTGCAAAAATATTGAATTTGAGTGACGATGTACGTGAGATACTTCGAAACCCCATGCGTGAACTTCACGTTTCTATTCCGGTCCACATGGACGACGGCTCGACCAAGGTGTTCAAGGGGTTCCGAGTCCAGTACAACGACGCTAAGGGGCCGATGAAGGGCGGCATCAGATTCCACCCAGGAGAGACGATCGACACCGTGAGGGCCCTGGCTGCATGGATGACCTGGAAGTGCTCTCTTCTCGATCTCCCGCTCGGTGGAGGAAAGGGTGGAGTTATCTGCAACCCCAAAGAACTCTCCGAAAATGAGCTGGAACGTTTGAGCAGAGGATACATCGACCAGATATGGCAGTTCATAGGTCCAAACAAGGACGTTCCAGCCCCAGATGTCTACACGACTCCCCAGATGATGGCCTGGATGATGGACGAGTTCTCGAAGCTGACCGGAAGTAACGAGTTCGGCTGTATAACCGGCAAGCCGGTCTGCATAGGTGGATCTTGCGGGCGCGACGATGCAACGGCCCGTGGTGGCATGTACACAATCCGAGAGGCAGCAAAAGAACTCGGCATAGACCTCTCCAAAGCCACCGTCGCCATACAGGGTTACGGAAATGCCGGATGCAATGCAGCGTTCCTCTGCAGAGACCTCTTCGGCTCCAAGGTGGTGGCGATCAGCGACTCCAAGGGCGGCATATACAACAAGGATGGCCTCGATCTCGAGCTCGCCTGCAGCGTCAAGAAAGACAGCTGCACGGTGACAAACTCCCCGAGGGAGACCACTCAGAAGATATCCAATGAAGAGCTGGTCGAGCTCGATGTGGACATATTGATCACCGCGGCTCTCGAGAACGTCATCATCAAAGAGAACGCGCCCAACGTCAAGGCCAAGATCATCGCCGAGCTTGCCAACGGACCGACCACGCCCGAAGCAGACGAGATACTGTACGAAAATGGCGTTCACGTTATTCCTGACTTCCTCTGCAACGCCGGTGGCGTGACCGTCTCATACTTCGAGATGGTGCAGAACATCGGTCGATACTGCTGGGACGTTGAAGACGTCTACAAGCGCTTGGATGACAGGATGACCCAGTCTTATCACACGGTGCTCAACGCTTCCAAGGCTTACAACATAAACATGCGTCAGGCAGCTTATGTGGTCGCCGTCAACCGCGTCGTCGAAGCTATGAAGATTCGCGGCTGGATTAAGATGGACTAGATCTCAGCATATCATTTTTTCCATCTGGAGCACGCTGAAGAAAATCATGGAGGAGGATGCAGCCATCCTCCTCGTCGTATCACTTTTTTCTAAAGCTGTCTGCTGAGAAGCATAGCGATTTTTGTTAGAATCCTTGGAATCAAAAGCTGCACGCCGTTGATGAAGCGATCTTCTAGAGGTTCGTCTCACCTGCGGAATATAGCGAATGGCCCGGATCTTCAACAAACTAAGTACACAACCCGATTATATCGATTTCGCGTCGATCCGCTAGACGGAAAGAACGTGCCTAATAAGCTAAATATATCTCTTTCCCCCCATAATGCACCTGCAAAGTCAAAAATTGCCCTCAAATGAATAAGTGATATATAAAAGGACCAAACATAGTTAATAGTTGCAGAAGTTATCCCGAGGAGGAATGAAAATATGAAACTCAACCTGACTGCAACGGTATGGGAAGGGGATCGAACGTACATCTCTAAATGCCCTGAGCTGGGAATCGCAAGTTGCGGAGGCACACCCGAAGAAGCCCTCGACAACCTGGAAAAAGCTGCAGGGCTTTACCTCGACGATGCTGAAGCTCGGGGCATCATGGCCGACGTAGAAGCCACCATAGCTTCACCCCACAAGTTCACCTCGATGATCGAGCTGGTCAGATAAAATCCATCTGGTCACAAGTTAGCGGTTTTCAGTGATCTGCGGCCATGGTCCGGTGAATGCGAAGACGAGGAAAAGAGGGAAGATACCTCCCCCAAACTCGACCATTTTCCTCAATTACGTCTGCCGACATGAAGCCACCTAGCTAGAGGTGACTGCTTTCTTCTTCTCCCCTTCCTTCCTGCCCAAGGTCGGGTTGAATGCCTTTGGCGATACCTCCACCAGCTTGTGCCAGTTGTCCCGCTCCCAGAGCATGTGAGATCGATCCTCCTCGGGGATGAATTGACGCAACCTGAGGGCGAGCGTCTCCCAGTTGACCTGATGGCCATCAAAGTCCGGGCCGTCGACACAGGCGAACTTGGTCTCGCCCCCCACCTCGACCCGACAAGCGCCGCACATCCCGGTCCCGTCGACCATCAGCGGCGTAAGGCTGACGATCGTCTTGACGCCGTAAGGCTTGCTGGCCTTTGAGGTCTCCATCATCATGAAGGGACAGCCGTGGACGAAGATCCGGTCGACCTTCTTCCCCTCCTCCAAGTATTTAGATATGAAGTCGTTTGTCCACCCCTGCTCGCCGCAGCCGCCATTTCCTGCGAGGATGTGCAGCTCATCGCTTTCGGCCTTCATCTTATCTTCCCAGAATATGAACTCCCGGCTCCGACCCTCCACGACGGTTATGACGCGGTTTCCAGCCTCTTTTAGAGCCTTTATCAGCGGCATGCTGGGTCCTATGCCGAAACAGCCGCAAGCGCATATGACCGTGCCGAAGTTCTCGATCTCGGTGGGGGCGCCCAAGGGACCTGCAAGGTTCATTATGGAGTCGCCCTCCTTCAAAGTGCCTAGCTTCATGGTGCTGGTCCCGAGGACGTAGAAGACGATATCGATGGTGCCTTCGTCCTCGTCCCAGCCCGCAAGCCCCATGGGTATCCGCTCACCGGTCTCGTCCACCCTGATGATAACAAACTGGCCGGGACGAGCAACTCGGGCGACCTTAGGCGCTTTTATCTTGAGGTAAATGATGTTGGGGACGAGAACTTCCTTCTCCACTATCTGGTACATCTTTAATCACCAACCACTTTGCTGAGCTTTACAGCACACACTTTGAACTCGGGTATCTTGGCCACGGGATCGAGGGCGGGGTTGGTGAGGACGTTGGTGGGCGTCTCGGCGAAGTGGAAGGTCATGAAGACCACGCCCCGGGACGACTTCTCCGTTATTTTGGCTTTCGCCCTGACGGTACCCCTCCTCGATGACACCTCGACCAGATCGCCGTCTTCGATCCCCAGGACCTTCCCGTCCTCGGGGTTGATCTCCACCAGCTCTTCGCTGCGGAGATAGTTCAGCCCGGGCACCTTCCTGGTCATGGTGCCTGTGTGGAAATGACAGAGAATCCGGCCGGTGGTGAGGATGAAGGGATACTCCTCGTCAGGAAGCTCCATGGAAGGCCGGTAAATAAGCACCGAAAACAGGCCCTTCCCTCGGGTGAACCCGTTTTTGTGAAGGTAAGTTGTGCCTGGATGGTCGGGGCTCGGACAGGGCCACTGAAGTCCGACCTCCTCGATCCTATCGTAATTTATCCCCCCGTAACTTGGGGTGAGGGATGCGATCTCGTCCATTATCTCTGAGGGGTTAGAATAAGAGAACTCTTCCTCGTAGCCCATCCTCCTGCCGATCTCCGATATGATCATCCAGTCGGGCCGAGCCTCGCCCACGGGCTCCAGCACCTTTCTCACCCGCTGAACCCTCCGTTCCGTATTGGTGAAGGTCCCGTCCTTCTCTGCAAAAGAGGTCGCCGGCAAAACCACGTCTGCAAGGCTTGCGGTCTCTGAGAGGAATATCTCCTGAACCACCAGAAAGTCCAGCTTCTCCAGGGCCTCGGTCACGTGAGTTGAGTCGGGATCGCTGATGCGGGGGTTCTCGCCGGTGATGTACATGGCGTCGATATCGCCGTCGTGGACGGCGTTGAAGATCTCCATCAAAGTCAGACCCGGCTCTTTTGGGAGCTCTTTGCCCCATTTTTCCTCGAACTTCTTCCTGAGATCCTCGCTTGCCACCGCCTGGTAGCCGGGGAAGACGTTCGGAAGGGCGCCCATGTCGCACGCCCCCTGGACGTTGTTCTGGCCCCTGAGGGGATTTATACCGCTGGAAGGCTTGCCGAGGTTTCCGGTCATCATGGCCAGGTTGGCAAGCGCCAGGATGTTGTCGGTGCCGTGAGAATGCTGGGTTATGCCCATGGAGTAGACTATGGAAGAAGGCCCACACTCGGCGTAAACTCGGGCCGCCTCTATTATCAGCGACTCGTCGACGCCGGTGATCTTGGCGACCTCCTCCAAAGATATGTTGGCGAGGGAGTTTTTGAACTGGTCGAACCCTTCACACCGTTCATCGATGAAACCCTCGTCGATGAGGTTCTCTTCGAATATCACCTTGCACATGCCCAGAGACAGCGGCACGTCGGTGCCCGGCTGCTGCCTCAGCCAGATGTCGGCGAACTTGCAAAGCTCGATCCATCGAGGGTTGGCCACTATGATCTTCGCGCCCTTCTTCTTTGCCTCCTTGATCTTTAGGGCGATTACTGGATGTTGTTCTGTGGTGTTCGATCCCGTGATGAATATGCAGCCTGAGTCCTTCAGCTCCTCGATGGAGTTGGTCATGGCCCCGCTTCCAAATGCTGCAGCAAGAGCCGCGACGGTGGATGCGTGACAGAGCCGAGCACAATGGTCAACATTGTTCGTCTCCATCACCAGACGAGATAGCTTTTGGGCCAGGTAGTTCTCCTCGTTGGTGCATTTGGCTGAGGAGAGAAGGGCAAAACGGTCGCCTTTGCAGCGGGAGAACTTGTCTACGATGAGGTTCATCGCCTCATCCCAGCTGGCTGGAACGAGCTTGCCGTCTTTTCGGATCAGAGGAGTCTTCAGCCTTTCGGGACTTTCTACGAAGTCGAGGCCGAACCGGCCTTTCACGCAGAGCTGACCGTTGTTTGGAGTCTCGCCCCTTTTGCCCCTGATCCGAACGATGTGACCGTCCTGAACGCCGATCTCCATCATGCAGCCAACTCCGCAGAAGGGACACGTGGTGACGACAAAATCGCTCGGCTTTCCCCACCTCTCGGATCTGGTGCGGAGGGCTCCGGTGGGACAGACGTCGACACAGGCTCCGCAGAACTTGCAGTCGGACTCCATCAACGAGATCGGTCCGATGGCATGTTGCTGATGGTAGTTCACATCGAAGGCGAGAACGCCTTCACCCCTCACCTCCCGGCAGGTCCTGACGCATCGGCTGCATAGGATGCAAAGGTTGTAATCGCGGTCGAAGAAAGGCCCCCTCAGAACGGGAAGGTTGCGGTAAGTCGTGGAGTACCTGATGTTCTTCAGGCCGGTGTATTCCACGGCGTCCTGGAGCTCGCATTCGCCGTCGTTGGGACAGTACTTACACCCCACCGCGAGGGGAAACTTCCTCATGCACTCCCTCAAGTCGGTGCACTCGTCTTTGCGATCGCAAAAGAGGCAGCTTGTTGGGTGGTTTGTCAAGGCCAGAAGCATCTCCAGGGAATGACGTCGCATCTCCTGGAGTTCGTCCGTCTTGGTCCTTACCGCCATGCCCTCTTCTGCCAGGGTCGTGCAGGAGGTGGGGTAAACATTTTGACCCTCTATCTCGACGATGCAAAGCTTGCATGAGCCGATGGGCAACAGGTCTGGGTGGTCGCATAAGGCGGGCACGTAGATGCCAGCCTGCCGGGCTGCTTCGAGAACTGTGGATCCCTTCCGAATCCTGACCTCTTGTCCATCAATGGTTAGGGCGATCTCGTCCAATTTCACCACCGCGTTGTTTTAGAAGCTTCAAAGTCATATTTCTAGGTTGCTCTTAATTTTGGTCGTGATACTGAAATAGGTTGGAGTTTCTAGAACCCGCTTACAGCACGTGATCTTATGAAAAATCACCGCGAGGGATTCTCTGGAATAATCGGTATTCGATAATGCCATATTCTCAGACGGACCCAAATTCCAACCTATAAAGGATTCACGACCCAGAAAACCGAAAAGATTTAAATATCGAGGCATAGGTTGAATGCCACAACCCTTTACAGGAAAATATCGATGGCGGGCAGTCACCGTCGAAGACTCAGATGGACCCGGTGTAATTCTACGCCAGTTGCAAGAACAAAATCTCCATCGCGAACTTTGGCGGAGCAGCACAGGGTCATCCGAAAAGCCGGCAGAGCCACAATATATCGAAGCGGGATACGATGTCTGGTAAGAAAAAAAAGCTGAACCTGAATCGGGTTTCCATGCCCAAGCAGTCTCCCGAGGAGAGACGCCGCAACTTCCTCGAGGTGGCTCAGGGTTATTCCGAAGAGCAGGCCATTGAAGAAGCCAGCAGGTGCCTAGAGTGCAAGAAGCCAAAATGTATGGAAGGCTGTCCTGTGGGCGTAGACATTCCCCATTTCATAAAGGCTATAAGTGACGGTGAGATGTGGGACGCGGTCAGGATAATCAAGGGCAAGAACAGTCTGCCAGGCATATGCGGAAGGGTCTGCCCCCAGGAGGTTCAGTGCGAGAGACTATGTGTTCTGGGCAAAAAAGGGGCACCCATTGCCATCGGTCGTCTGGAGAGGTTCGTGGCTGACTGGGAGTCCCGACAATGCCTTATGGAGAAGGGCGTCTCCGACCTGGAGGCAGAAGGGGGGGACGAACCTTCGGCGGAGGTTCAACCTCCCACGGAAAAAAAGGTTGCTGTCGTGGGGGCAGGACCTGCTGGCCTCACCTGTGCCGCAGATCTGGCCAAGAGGGGCCACAAGGTCACCGTCTTTGAGGCGCTCCACGACGCTGGGGGGGTTTTGATCTACGGAATCCCTGAGTTCAGGCTGCCCAAAGACATAGTCCGGTCTGAGGTGGATTACGTGAAGACGCTGGGCGTCGAGTTCGAGCTGGACGCGGTCGTGGGACGGCTGGTCCAGGTCGATGAGCTTTTGAAGAACGGTTTCGATGCCGTTTTTCTGGGGATCGGCGCAGGAGCGCCACGATTTCTCAACATCCCCGGCGAGAACCTCAACGGGGTCTATTCCGCCAACGAGTATCTCACCCGAGTCAACCTGATGAAGGCCTACAAGTTTCCAAAGTATGACACGCCCATCAGGCAGGGGAGCAGGGTGGCTGTGGTGGGCGGCGGAAACGTCGCCATGGACGCTGCCAGATGTGCCGTCAGGCTTGGCGCAGACGAGGTTCACGTAATCTACCGCCGATCCGAGGCTGAGATGCCAGCGAGGCTCGAGGAGGTCGAGAACGCCAAAGAGGAGGGCGTGATCTTCGACTTTTTGACGAACCCCACCAAGTTCGTGGGAGACGACCGCGGCAGGGTGAAGGGGATGGAAGTGGTGAATATGGTCCTGGGCGAGCCGGACGATAGCGGCAGACGTAGGCCCGTCGTCGAAGCGGGGTCCGAGCACATAATTGACGTGGACACCGTCATCATAGCCGTCGGCACCATACCCAACCCCCTGGTCCCGGCCAACACCCCGGGGCTTGAGACCACCAGGTGGGGCACCCTCGTGGTGGACGACGACGGCAGAACCTCCCGAGAGGGCGTCTGGGCCGGTGGGGACATAACCACCGGTGGTGCCACCGTCATCAGCGCCATGGGCGCTGGCAAGAAGGCCGCAGAAGATATCGATCGTTGCCTCCGAGAGAACGGCTCTTGGAACCGCTGACGGTCTGTTCGGAAAAGAGAGATGTTCGGCGTTCCTCGTGAGATCCCGGCCAAAAGTCCTTCCACGAACTCCTTTTGTATGGGCCGGAGATGGCGAGATACCGGAACGCCGAAAAAAAACTCATTTTTTGGCCTTTGGCCAGGACAGATCCAAATCCAAGAATATCCAACTCCTTTGGGGTTGGGCAGAGTTCACAGATATACTAGGGAGAAAGACAAATGGGATTCAAATCACCCAAAGAGACGACCTGCTCGGTCGACAACATCGGCTGTAACAAGGTCGGGATGGCCTTTGGACCGCTGTTGACTCTGGGCTTTTTGGCAGGTGCTTTTATCGCCTTTGGCGGGCTTTTGGCGGTCATCGTTGGCGGTGGCGTTCCCGGCCTTCGGGCGGACAATCCTGGGTTGCAGAAGTTCATATTCGGAGCGGTCTTCCCGGTGGGGTTGATCCTCGTTGTGGTCGCCGGCGCAGAGCTGTTTACGGGGAATACCGCCTGTTGCATTCCGTCAGTTCTCTCCAAGAAGGCCTCATGGTCGGGCCTGGCCAGAAACTGGACGGTTTCTTATGTAGGAAATTTCTTAGGTTCGATATTTGTGGTGTTCTTCCTGACGTATTTAACCGGCCTATTGGCCAGCGATCCGTGGCTTGGCACCATCACCGGCATAGCCGAGGCGAAGGTCGCTCAAGGCTTTTGGCCGCTCTTCTTCAAGGGCGTCGGTTGTAACTGGTTGGTCTGCCTATCGGTGTGGCTCGCCATCGCCTCGGACGATGTGGTCAGCAAGATTTTAGGCATATGGTTTCCGATAATGGCTTTCGTGGCCATCGGGTTTGAGCACAGCATCGCCAACATGTTCTTCATTCCTTCGGGCATAATGTACGGCGCAGATGTTACCTGGGCCCAGTTCTTCACCGTAAACCTGATTCCCGTGACATTGGGGAACATCGCCGGTGGCGCTCTTTTCGTGGGCGCGATTTACTGGTACGTATACGGTCGCCAGGGATAGCCGAAAAATTTTCAAGGGTGTGAGCGGGTCGAAAACTCAAATGAGTTTCTGACTCGTCTTTTTGATCGGGGCGGTTGGGCTCTGGTGCGAAGATGGAACATGCTCAATAAAGTGTTGCGATCCGCCAGAAAGGTCCATGTGTAGATAATTATAAATACAAAAAACTTAATCGATGTTATTTGTGAAGGATCGTATAGAAAGGGAGATCTTAACTCTCGATGTTGAGAAGATCGACTTCGATGACAAGGAGCTACTTAAGAAGTTAATCTTACTGTTCCTCAACAGAATAGAGTTGCTGGCCCAGGAAAACCAGCTTCTGCGTGAGGAAAATCAGCTATTGAAAGATGAGATCGCCCATCTTAAGGGAGAAAAGGGAAAACCCAAGATACCGCCTAATGTACCTCCCAGGGAAAAATCGCCGAAAGCAGTCAAGCCGAAGAAATGGTCCAAAAGCTCAAAGAACTCCGAAATTAAGATCGACCGCGAAGTGCATATAGGCGGTCAATAAGAGCAGTTTACCACCCGATGCCGTTTATGTTGGTGAACGCAAAGTAGTAACCCAAAATATCGTAATCAAGACCGATAATGTGGCCTCATTGGTCATCGGTCAAGGATTTAAAGCTACATAATCTATCAAGTTTTAACACCATTTATGCGTTACATAGGCGAGACCAAATTTCAACAAGTGCATGCTGTACCCTTTTTGATCATTCCAGTCTCATTAGACTTGCTACCGGGATCGTTGCCACATCGCGATTCTTGCCTTAACCGATGACCCATGAATGTAGCCTACTATCTTCAGCGATACTATTCGAGGTACCTCAACAAGGTATTCGAAGTCGAACTACCCGAAGATGTCAAAGGTTCTCAGTTCGGGGCCGGTTTGAAGTCAACAGTAGCCTATCTCCATTACAAAACGCCCATGATCCGGAGCCTCATGCCCGAAGGATGTAAAACTGGCTATCTCCTATTGCTCCATGATTTTAAAATGAATACCCCGCAGCTTGCTGCGGTTGGGATGGTCAAATAACCAACTCAACAGTTTGAATCGGGCCACGGATAATCTAAGTAGCGGGTATCGGGAA
>Ga0268279_1000384_pt1 | contig 28500 bp, 36 predicted proteins | sample saktaG_6_FD_190142 | JGI IMG/M metagenome (GOLD analysis project Ga0268279, IMG submission 190142) | Saline water microbial communities from Sakinaw Lake, British Columbia, Canada - sak_2010_1_5_80m | ecosystem: Environmental > Aquatic > Non-marine Saline and Alkaline > Saline ...
CCATTACTTCGAGCGTGTCATACTGCCCGTCATCCGAACTGAGGTCTTGCAGGAAAGGATTAATGCGGAGTTCCTTTTTCAGCACCATTTCCAGCTCCTGAATGGGCTTCTGGATAAGCTCAGCAGTAATAAGCATCCGTGGTGAGAGCTTTTGCTTCTGCTGCATCTGCTGTGTGGCTTTTGATCTGGCTCTCATTCTGTTCATAATTCACATTTCTAATTGTATTTCGGAACTGTCAATAATTATTTTTGTGTCCTTTTTCATATTAATAAATAATATTTTTTTCGTGTGCCTTTGTGTGTTTTCGTGGCTCATCTTTAATACCTTTATTCATAAATGCCTGGATTGTATCCAAGTTTCTTATGGAATGTTCTATGGAAAAAAATAAAAAAAATTGACATCATAAAAAATTCAAATAAAAAAAGTAAAAATTTAGGAATCATAAAAGTATATGAAAAGCCGTTACAGTTTTGAAAAGGATTCAATGTTTTCATTTGACATTTGTCATTTGACATTTGTCATTTTGATTCTACCCCCCTCCAATAAATTACACTATAGCCGTAACTTACAGAAAACACTAAAGCAAATCATATTTAATCCCGTATAGACTTCCACCAGTTGGCGGATCATGTCTATGCGGGATTTTTTTATTTGAAAAAGGGAAAGTTAATAGTTAACTGGTTATCAGCTATGAAGGAAAAAGGTGAAAATAAAAAATCTAATATTAAATATCTTTCGTGTTCTTTTGTGCCTGCCTCGGCGTAACGTAGTGAAGACTGGTGGTTTTGTGGCTAAAAAATGAAACAGAAAATACTAATCTTAGAAGATGATATTGATTTTAGAGATATTGTTGCAGAATTCCTGTCCGAGAGTGGTATAGATGCTCTTGGTGCTGAGACAATAAAAGAGGCGATAGGTATTTATAATAAGTATGGTTCTGATATAAACCTTTTTATACTTGATTTATGGCTTCCTTATGGCAATGGAATGGATTTCTTAAAAGCACTCAGGAAAAATGGAAATACCGCTCCAGTTATTATAATGAGCGGGATAATAACTGAGGATGTTAAAAGAGTTGGCTGCCAACTCGGTGTGATTGCATACCTTAAAAAGCCGTTTGAGCTTGAGGAACTGGAACGAGTGGTGTGTAAGGCTTTAACCTCTTCTCCTTCTATGAGAAGGGGTTAGGTTTACCACGTGTCCCGATTCATCGGGATTATTTCACTGTGGGGTTGAGGTAAAGAATCGCTCTTCATATGAAAAAAAAGTTGACACCATAAAAAATTCAAATAAAAAAAAGATAAAAATTTGGTTATCATAAAAGTATATGAAAGATTTTTATTGTTTTAAGATGATTTAAATTAGTGAAAAGGTTAAAAACGATGAGAAATAACTTAATAAAACAAAAAAAACCCAGTGAAATAAAAGAAAAATTTCACGGGGTAAACAAGTCCCGTTTTAATCGGGAAAAGGAGAAAAATATAATGAAGAAGTTTAATGTGATTTTGGTTTCAGCAATTCTAATTACCTTAGCACTAACATGGTTTGCATTCCCAATGACGGCAAACGCCACAACCTTCCAACTGGATAACTCCGACGCCACCGGCGCCGATACCTGGCTGGACCAGGCAAACCCTGCCACGAATTACGGTGGCAGTAGTGCACTCACAGTCACAAGCTTATACTTAGACCCCTCCGAAAGAAACAGTCGGGCAATCCTGAAATTCAATATCAGCAGTATTCCCGCAGGCAGCATCATAAGCAGCGCGACATTGAAACTGAAGGCCTTCTCCATGTGGGACGCTACAGGGCGGACCTACTGGGCTTACCGCCTGACCACGACGGACTGGGTTGAGATCGAGTGTACCTGGAATAATAAGGCGACTGGTACAGGCTGGTCAACGGCGGGTGGCGACTATACGACAGACGATGGGGCATGGGATATAGTGCCAGCCGAAGGCGAGTGGATGGATTGGACGGTCACCGAGCAGGTTCAAACCGCCATCGACGGTGGTATCGATGCCCATTTTTTGATAAAAGACGGTACCGAGAGTGCTGCAACCACTCATTATGTTTCATTCTGTGCTGAAACTTATGGAGCTACTGCTCCCATACTTGAGGTCACCTACACAGTACCAGCTCTCACTGTCAGTGGTTCTGATGTGTCCTCAAATATGTCCCCTAATACCACTAACAACGAGATGTTATCTATACAGTTAGTGGCCAGTGAAGGGACAATTACTGTTACGGATATGACTTTTGACTTTTCAGGCTCAGCTGTTAGCGATGATTTTCCACTCGGCGGTATCAAGCTCTGGAATGATCTTGGTACTGTTGGTATTTATGATGCTGGTACAGACACACAGGTAGGTAGCTCTCAAAATTTCGCCTCATCAGTTACCTTCTCAAGCATGAGCTACGGCGTTTCCACGACCACTAAAAACTTACTCCTCACGGTGGACATAGATAGTGATGCCATCACATCTCACACGCTGGCAGCCACACTTCAGGACAATACGCATCTAACTGTGACTGGCGGCACTGTAAATAGCTTCGACGCGATTAGCACCGAAGCCCGCACATTGCCCGTCGAGCTTTCATCCTTCACAGCACAATTCTTAAATGCTGTTCCAACCTTATACTGGCGAACCCAATCAGAAACTGACAACATGGGTTGGTTTGTGTATCGTAATGAAGAAAATGATTTTACCACTTCAGAAAGAATATCCGAATTTATTGATGGACATGGCACAACCACATAGCAGCAGTCTTATATTTATGAAGACACATTAGAAAATCCTGAAGTAGGAGACACATATTATTATTGGCTGGAATCGATTGACTACAGTGGAATGGTAAATCATTATGATAAAGTAGCAATGCTCACAATTCCTGACATCCATAATCCCGATCCTCATGTTGCAGTTCCGAGAAAATACGGCTTGCAAACCGGTCCAAATCCATTTAATTCCAGTCTTACTGTTAGTTATATGCTTCCACAAACTGATATGGTTCGAGTTGAGATCTACAATATGTATGGACAGCTTGTGACTGAGTTTAATGAAGGTCTTAAAACAGCAGACAAAAAGCATGAAATCGATTGGAATGGCAAAGACCTTTATGGACAGAACGTTTCTTCAGGTGTACTGCTTATTAAACTAATTACTTCGGAAGGTTCTGAAACAAAGAAAGCGATCCTACTCCGCTAAAGCTACGAAGGATAAATCCTGTTGAGATAAAGCAGAAATTGGAAATTGGAAAGAGTAGTGAGTAAAAACCTCACACCAGCCCTCTCCTAAAGAGACTGTAGAAAAATGAACCATTTTGTCATTGTATATTGACTACAAATTATTTAATTATAAAAGGATAGTTATGCAAAAAGTAATTGAAAGGAATAATGGAAGGTGAGCAAGCTTATTTTGTCATTGGTCATGAAGACCGTTCAGAATGTTAAGCCCACCTTCCACGAATCTGAACAGTACATTAGGTTTATAGCCTGGATAATGCACAATGATAGATTATTTATTCCTGACAATTTTTGTAAAGGAGTTTAGATGAAAAAGATAACAGCCGGAATCGACGTATCAAAAGAGACGCTTGACATTTCTCTTTATAATGGAGAGAAGCATGACAATATTACCATCGCTAACAACCTGAGAGCCTTTTCGAAATTTCTTAAGAAATATTCAGCAGATGGCCTTCAGATAGTGATGGAAGCTACGGGTATCTATCATTTAAGGATTGCCTTGGAAGCTCATGATCTGGGATACTTCGTATCGGTAGTAAATCCTTTGATCATCAAGCGTTATGGCGAGATGAAGATGTTAAGGGCGAAGACGGACAGGGTGGATGCAAGACTAATAGCCGAATATGGTTATGAACAAAATCCCAAAGAATTTTCACCACACTCAGATGAGCGTATGATATTGTTTCAGTTATTAAAAGCTATCGAAGATTTATATAAAACCCACACCGAGTTCAGTAATCGGCTTGAATCGTATACTCATGGGTATCCGGTATCAAAGGAAGTGGGAAAGACTTATCGGTCGATGGTTAAGAAGATAGAGAGGGAGATAGACAAGCTTAAGAAGATGCTTTATGATTATCTCGATACTCATTTTCCAGATCAGTCATCGAAGCTGACCTCTATCAAGGGGGTCGGCAAGATGACGGCATCAATGATCATGGCTTTTTATGGTAATTTTGAGCAATTTGAGACAGCAAAGCAGGCGGTGTCCTTTGCGGGACTAAATCCCAACCCGAGACAATCTGGTACGAGTGTACGGAGGGGTTCCGCCATAAGTAAGAAGGGACATGCTTTGATACGTAAGACTCTTTATATGAGTGCGTTGAGTGCAAAGAAACATAATCCAATTTATCGAGAATATTATGAACGATTATTGGCATCAGGTAAATCAAAGAAAGTCGCACTTGTTGCAGTCGCACATAAATTACTACGCCATATCTTTGCTATCGTAAAATATGATAGAGAATGGGACCCTCAATATGCTAAATAAGTTGACTTTGAAACACAGTACATTCTGAACGAAACGGAGTGTAGTGAAGAATCTCTTATTATCAGTATTAGAGCACGTTATGAGATTCTTCGCGGAGTTTATACTGAGCAAAGCGAATGTGCTCAGAATGACACTTTTATCCTCGTTCCTATCCGCCAGCTGGGGGATTGGGAATGTGTGATGATTTTAATATGAATTATGGGTTACCAAGCCAGTCTTCATTGCATTACGCCTTGGTAAACTGGGAACAGTTAAATAAGTAGATTTCACGTCCTAAAGGCTTGGTAACCAGAATTTAAATTTTTTAGAAATTTTGAAGAATATATCAACACGTCAAATGAAATGCTGCGATGATGTGTTTCCCGGAATTCTGCATATCATTAAAAATATCTACAGCATTTGATGAGTCCTTGCAAATAAGCTCGGTGCCATTCTGCTCGCAAAAGTTTCTCACATCTTTATGAATTTTCATTAGTCCGAATTTGCCTGTGCCGATAATGAGCACATCGGGCTTTTCATCTTGCAGGCATGGAAAATCAGCAAGGGTCAGGTGGTGGGAGCGCTCTCTCCACCAATCCGCCTGCACTTCATTTTTGTGAATTATCACGTCATGGGTGTACTGGATTCCGTCTATGACCATCTTTCCGAACTGGTAGCTTTCGATTCTCATAAATCTTTCCAAATAAAATGGGTATGAATGTCAAGAAAATACATACAAAATTTGACAAATATATGTGAATAAAAATCTTTATTCTAACTATGCCATTAAACAGAATGAAAAGGGAGCCACAATGGAATTAAAAACGGTGAAATTGATGTTCCCAGAGGGGTGCAATATAATACTGGGGCAATCCCATTTTATTAAGACCCTTGAGGACATTTATGAGATAATGGTGAATTCCGTGCCGGGCATCAAGTTCGGGCTGGCTTTCTCAGAAGCATCCGGTCCATGCCTCATCAGAAAAGACGGTACAGACGAAGAGCTTATCGATATTGCTGTGGAAAACCTGGAGAATCTTGCTTCCGGGCATTGCTTTTTCATTGTGATGCGGGATTCCTTTCCCATCAACGTGTTGAACGGGCTGAAGCAGTGCTTTGAAGTGGTGAATATCTTCTGCGCTACTGCAAATCTGGTTGAGGTCATCGTTGCAGAGTCTGAGTTGGGCAGAGGTATTCTTGGCGTTATTGATGGCTTTTCCCCAAAAGGAGTTGAGTCCGAAGAGGATGTTGAAAAACGAAAAGAATTTCTTAGAATGATAGGATATAAACGCTGATGAGACTTTTTCTTGCAATTGATTTTCCTGACGAACTGAAAGTGCGCATTGCACGCAATATTGAAATTTTGAAAGGTTACATTCCCAAAGGGATCAAGTGGGTGGATAAAAAGAATCTGCATGTGACCTTTAAATTTCTTGGTGATGTGAACGAGCGTATTCTGGAAGATCTATATGCAACCATTGAAGGCATTACCGGCAAGCACTCTCCTTTCACGATTTCCTTTAAGGATGCAGAAATTATCCCCAATCCTGAACGTCCGCGCCTAATCTGGTATGACATGAGGGATGACACGGAGTCTGCATCGAAGCTTTTCAAAGATGTTGACCTGGCATTGTATGATATGGGTTTCAGTAAAGAGAAACGCCCCTTGGCACTGCATACCACGCTTGGCAGAGTGAAATTTGCACGAAAGATCGAATGGGGAAAAATTTCCTCAAACCTGATGTCGCTGGATGATATTGTTCAGTGCAGGGAGCTTACTCTTTTCAAGAGTCGGCTCACACCCTCAGGTCCGATATATTCAATTTTAAAAACCTTTCTATTAAAAAAAACAGATAAAGACGGAGGTAATATATAATGAAAAAGGAAGATTACAAAGAATCCTTAGTTACTGCAATGGGACAGATCCGTAAAAAGTACGGCGAGGGCTCGATCATGCGGCTTGGCGAAGGGCCTCGAATCGATATCGAAACCATCCCTACCGGTGCGATCAACCTGGATGCTGCACTTGGTGTGGGTGGAATTCCCCGCGGAAGGGTCAGCGAAATCTACGGTGAAGAAGCATCAGGTAAAACTACGCTGGCTTTGCACATTGCAGCCGAAGCCCAGAAATTGGACGGCGTGATCGCCTTTATTGATGCTGAACATGCACTGGATCCTTCTTATGCACGAAAGCTTGGCATCAATACTGACGAAATGCTCATCTCACAGCCGGATACGGGCGAGCAGGCGCTGGAGATCGTAGAAACACTGGTACGAAGCAATGCAGTTGATCTTATCATTGTGGACTCTGTAGCAGCACTGGTTCCTCAAGCAGAGATTGAAGGTGATATGGGCGATACCCATGTCGGCTTGCAGGCACGTCTTATGTCACAGGCGTTGCGAAAGCTCACGGGTGTGATCGGTAAATCAAACTGCTCACTCATCTTCATCAACCAGACCCGCATGAAGATCGGTGTCACTCCTTATATGAATCCCAGAACAACAACCGGCGGTGTGGCATTGAAATTCTATGCTTCAATACGCATCGAGGTCAAAGCTGGACCCAAGATCAAAACCGCGTCAAACGAAATTATCGGTAATGTGATCTGGGTAAAGATCGTGAAGAACAAGCTTGCTCCTCCCTTCCGCTCAGTTCAGTTTGATATCATATATGGCAAAGGCATCTCCTCACTCGGCATTCTTGTAGATGAAGCAGTGAATGCAAAGATCATCGAGAAGAAGGGTTCGTGGTATTCTTATGAAGGAACTCAGATCGGTCAGGGTAAGGATCAGGCAAAAGATTATCTGCGTGAGAATCCAAAGGTCAAAGACCAGCTCGAGAAAAAAGTGAAAAAAGCACTCGGCATAGAAGTACCTACTAAAAATGAAGATAACAAGGACAAGCAAGAGAAAGAATAGATGCTTATACGATATTTTCATTGATGATAAGCTCAGTTTCTCGGTCTCATCAAAGAAAGTATTAGAAAAATTCGGGCTGAAACAAGGGCAAACCCTTCAGCCCGATGACTTTTATGAGTTGCGTGAAAAGATAGAATTTTTTGAAGCTGAAAATATTCTCCTGCAATTTCTAAAATACCGATTCCGCTCCAAAAAAGAGATTTTAAGAAAACTCACATTCAAGAAAATTTCCCAATCAACTATTGATGCGCTCATTGCAAAATATGAGGCGAAGAACTTCATCAATGATGAAAATTTTGCAGAATCCTACATCTTGGATTTGATCACCCATCATCCACAAGGGAACTTTGCCATCAAACAGAAATTGAAACAAAAGGGTATTTCAAACGAGATCATAAAAAGATTGAGTGAAGAGTATCTTTCAGGCGAGAACGAGCATGAAATGGCTATCAAAGAGCTATCAAAACGTGAAACAAGATATATGAAATTGGAACCCCGCGAGCGTCGGAATAAAGCGCTTGCGTTTTTGCAGAGAAAGGGATTTTCTTATACCTGTGCAAGGGAATGCGTCGAGGAAGTATTGTTTGGTGCTGAGGAGAGTTAAATGCTAATTTGCTGAAGTTTCGCAGGAGTGGAAAACTAAAATAATTTCTAAATCATAATTTCTAATTACAAATAAAACCTCAAAGTCAAATTAATTCTTACTTCCTTGGTTTGATAGCAATTCTGGATTCCCTCTTTCGAGGGAATGACATGCTCTTTTTGTGTGGAACGGCCTTCTCATAATTGGAAATTCCTATACTCACTGAAGAGCACAATTTTCCATTTTCTTCTTGTTTTCACCTGCCAAGTGGTCATATCAGGGCGTAGCGAAGTGAAGACGGGTTTTATAATATTCTCACCAAATTTTACAGTTCGCTCCTCCCAACTGAATCTCTTTTTATTTACCATCTGTTATTTGAAATTTCATTAGAAATTAGATAATTTGTAATTAGAAATTCATATATTACAGGATGTAAATTGTTTAGAATATTCATATTGAACCCTTATAATATCAACGTATCTATTGCGAAACTTGAGTTAATTTATTCTTCCGCTTCCCGAATGACCTTTATGGCATCGACATTCATGGTGCGCCGTGCGGGAATGAGCGTAGTGAACAATGTGATGACAAGTGATATAAACGCAACAAGCAACAGGTCGAAAAGCTCAATTTTAACAGGAAGGGTTTGGAAAGGCATTCCGGATATGGGAATGTGTATGAACTGCCATTTTATCTGAGCGAAGAGAAGTCCAAGAGACATAATAAAACCAGAGACAGTTCCGATCAAATAGATAAAAATTCCATTATATAAAAAGATCTTCATAACGTCTTTTTTCTTTGCTCCAAAGGATTTAAGTATGCCGATGTCCTGCCTTTTCTGTGCGACCAGCTTGAGATAATTTCCGATCATATTGAATGCTGTAATAAGAAATATCAGCACAAGCACAAGGAACATGATCTTTTTCTCAAATCGGATGGCAGTAAAAAGATGCTTCTCAAACTCTCTCCAATCCAGCACTTCATAGGAATTGCCAAGCTCAGCCCTGATGTTTTTGGCAACGCCAAGGGATCTTTTGTGTGAAACTGTTTTGATGCCCAGATATGTAATTGCATTCTCCATATTCTGAAATTTCTGCAAGGTATGTAAATCCGTATAGGAATATTTCATGTCGTATTCAGGAATACCGGTATAGAAGAGTCCGACAACTTTCAGGGTTTTACTCTTCGGCATCATACCGAATGGAGTCGGCTGGTCTGCAATAGGGGAAGTGAGTGTCAGTTCGTCTCCCCAATTCACGCCGAGGATAAGAGCGAGGTCCGAACCTACTATTATACCATCTTTCATCTCTTCTTGCGTGGGTGCGCCGATGTATATTCTTCTCAGTAAATTTGTGATTTCATCATGCTTAGGGAGGTCAATGCCCTGGCAAATGGTGCCACTCACTTTTTTTTCGTGAAGGAGCATGAGTTCTGCCTGCACGATCGGGCTTATTCCGGTTATTGCTTTATTATGAATCTCTTCTTCAATTTGTTGCCAGTTTGCAAGCGGTGCAAAATCTTTTGCATAGATTTTAATTTCTGAATGCAGTCCAATAATTCGCTCTGTTATATCCTCTTCCAGCCCGTTCATCACGGACATGACCACGATCAGGGCAAAAACGCCGAGAAAAATTCCTACAACAGAGATCATGTTGCCAAAAGAGAGGGATTTGTGATTTCCAGAGGTTAGATAGGTTCGTGCAAGTCGGATGTAATACATGCTCATTGAGGTCTTTCCCATGTAACTTTCTGCGTGCGGAAAAAATATTTTAACAGTCCGACGAAAGCAGCATAATTGATTATGATAAGATAGAAAGGAACTGTCTTAAAATTTTTTGTATGATATGCGGATGTGCAGAAAGTTTTGTAACCGGCTTTTTGTGCTACATACAAGAATGCTATATATTCGTTGGAGGATTTTTTGATCCCTGTATTGCGAGCTACAGCGGGTCCTTGTTGATGTTGATAATAATAGTTAATTTTACATGGATGAGTCCACTCTAAAAAGTTCAATTTAAGAAATCGAGAAACCGTTGAAACGGTTAATGCATTTTTTTGTTTCATTAACCACCAACTTAAGTTGGTGGTTAATAGGAAGATAGCTAATTGTAACCGATTTATCGGTTTCCAAATATTTGATGCATTTTCTAACATATTTCTAATTACACACTTTTTAGAGTAAACTCATGGATAAAAATTACAAAATCTATGGACAATATTTTTTGCACCATCGGCTGAGCCATCATCAATAATAATATTTATGTTTTGATGGGTTTGGTGTATGATACTTTCTATCGCTTCTATTATAAAAATGCGCTTTTGCACAGGTATTATCACATCAACATTTAGCATATAAGTAAACCTCAAATAGCACTTTAATATGTCAATATTAAAAAAAAATACTTTACAAACGAACAAGCATTTTGGAGATTATAGATTGCCAATAAAATTAAGAAGGTAAAATATTATGCCGGCAACATTAGGTGATCCAAGATATAGATATGAGGATTAAGACCTGTCCGATTTGTGGAAAAGAGTTTCCCTGCTACGCTGATGAAGACGGAAGAATATGCTGGTGCGAAGCATTTCCCAGAATAGAAATCAATGATGCATTAGACTGCCTTTGTCCTGATTGTCTCACAAATAAGGCACTCGAGCAGGGATATTCACAAAATGAAATTTCGCATTTCATTACAGCAGTAAAAGGAAAATTTACTTTTTTCGATGAATGATATCATCTTTGATAAAAATTTCGGCAAGTGGTTCATCAATGATGTGCTACGGGCAATCAGAAAATATGAACTTATTAGCGAGAATGAAGAAATTGCAGTTGCATTATCAGGCGGGAAGGACAGCACAACACTTCTCTATATCCTTGCATATTTAAAGAAATTTTCGAATTTGTCATTCTTTTTGTCAGCCGCCCATATCAAAATTGCCGACTACGACACTTCCAAACTTCGGGATTTTTGCATGGATTTGAATGTAACCTATTATGAGGTAAAACTCAGCCCTGAAAATGAAAAATCAATTGAAAACTGCTATATCTGCTCCCGCCTGAAAAGGGGCGCTCTATCTTCATTACTATCAAAACACGAAATCTTCAAAGCTGCGTACGGACACCACGCAACGGATATTGCAGAGACCTTTCTTATGAATATAATTGAAAACAAAAAACTTGCTGCATTAACCCCAAAAGTAGAAATCGCAGAAAGCCCGATGTCTATCATCCGACCAATGATATATCTCGAAGAAGAGGGAATCTTCAAAATACACGAACACCTTGCACTTCCACATTTTGATATGCCATGTCCATTTAAAACAAAGACCAGACGAGATAGATATAAAGAAATTATTGCTTCCATCAATAAACAGCATCCAGGCGTACATTTTGTGAACAGGTTAGTTAATACATTAGAAAAAAGTGATCTTAGAGACTGGAAGCAATTGTAATATGGAATAGTACTTGTTGAACATGAATTTTGAAATTCAAGTTCAATTTATTCATTGACATTTTATACTAAGCTTTATTTTTTTCCAGTATAATTAAAGTTATATCAATAATAAATTAATTTTATCGAGGTTAAAAATGAAATATATTAAATTTTCAGCAGTAATTCTGATGATCTTCGTTCTTTTCTCATGCAATAAAATTACTGTTCACAACATTCCTGCACTTACTGAAAATATTCCGGTTGTGACGAATGTTGAAGATGCTTATACCTATACAATTAATGCAGACGCATTTTCTGACAGCTTATCTAAGGTGCTTAACTTCAGCACAACTGAATCGGTCATAACCTATACAGTACTCAATTATTCTCAGGGTTCTGTCAACCTGAAGATTGATGATTCTGCCTCTACTATTATCTACAATGATATGATCGAGAGCAATATTGTCATTGTTGAGAATCTTCGTGACAGACCGCAACACATTGAAATGGTTTTAAACAACTTCAGCGGCATGTTTGAGCTTGCGATGGCGAGTGATAATTAAAAGAGAAAGATAAATCGATAGAAAGTAACCCCAAGAAATTACAACTTATTGACAATAATCTAAAAGATTAAAGTTATTTACAATTATAAAGAAATAAATGCAACGGAATTGAAAATGGATAAAATAGAAAAGATTTTCTCCAATAAAATTGAACTTGTATGGATAATACACTTTACAATAAAAAATAAGGTATAATAATGAACGGATACTATATTTCATCTAAACAGGTAAGAGAATTGGGATTATTAAACAATCCAGAAATTGCTGAACATCTAAAGAAGACAATAATTGCCATCACTATGGATGATTTATTAGTGGAAAATGGGAGTGTTAAATTTGACGGAATAAAAGTTGAAGAGATGATCATATGGTTCCATAAATATTATTATGAGAGTTTAATAGCTGCATTTGTTTCATTCCTTGAAGAATAATAACACTTATGAAAAAAGTAACTAGTTCGATCCCTTATAATTATATAACGATCAAAACAACTAAAAGCAGGATTGAAAATGGTCTTTTAGCAATACCCGTTTCTCTTATATCACAGTTTCCAAAATCGGATTCGAAGATTTATGTATTGAATGATAAAGGAAAAGAAGAAGCAAAAACTTATACACCGTATCAAAGTAGCAGTCGTGAATGCAGGATTGGTGGTATAAGAGCATTTTATTCAAAATACAAAATTAAAGATGGTGATGAAATAGTGATACAAATTTTAGATGAGTTTAAATATAAAATAATTCCAGAAAAATCTTTCAATGAACGAATTAAAAAATTAGAGAATAATTTTGAAAAAAGCATTAATGATATAGAGGCTGAGCAAAATATTAAAAATTTATCATATGCGACTAATAAATCTAGTATCGAAGTAATTCAAAGCGAGTTTGTAAGGTTGTCTCAAAAAGAGATTTATAAACGTAAAACCAAATTAATTCCATCAACTAAAACAAAAGAAAGTGTTCCTGCATCATTAAGAAAGATATTAATCTTTTTATATGATGGTAAATGTCAAATATCTGGTTTCACTTTTATTATGAAAAATGGGAATCCATATTTTGAGATTCATCATATTGATTCTTCAAAAGGAAATCACATTAAAAATTTACTTGTTGTCAGTCCTAATATTCATGCTCAATTTACTTATACTGATCCTGAACATTATTTTGATTCAGATAGTTGGTTACGGAAGGTAAGGTTAAATGATAATACATACACGGTTTTTCAAATAATTGATAAACTGCCAAAATATTTTGAAAAAGAAATTCATTCTTGAGTTTTATAGCATACTTTCAACAGATTTGAGATCAGTGATGAATATATAAAGATTGCTGAAAATAGAATCATGCCATATAGGAATATGCTAAAATTATAAATATAAAATTAGACTAATACTTCATAAAGGATAATCAGAAGATTGTAAATTATTAAATATTAAAAATATTTTAAGAAAATAGTGTTATAATTTTATAGGAATACCATGAAACCATACGTCACTACAGAAACACTTGAAATAAAAACCCAACAATGGCTCGAAAAGATCTCTCCTTTTAATCAGCATAAAATGGAGCTTGATACCGAGCATGCCTGCCTTCTGGTCATTGATATGCAGGAATTTTTCCTCGATCCCCATTCGCCGACTTATACCTGCGGCGGCGCTGCAATTCTACCTAATGTGAAGAAGTTGATTGAAGAATTCAGAAAGCGCAAACGACCGGTCATTTACACCAAACATGTGCATCATCCGGATAAGCTGGATGCGGGCATAATGGGATGGTGGTGGGAAGGAATGTGCAAAGAGGGCAGTCCGGAAAGCGATATTGTAGAAGAACTATATCCTCTGCCCAATGAAAAAGTTGTTTTGAAACATCGGTACTCGTCCTTTTATAATACCGATCTGGAAATTGTGCTCAGATGCCTTGGCATCAAAGATGTGGTGATTACCGGCATCATGACGAGCATGTGCTGCGAATCAACTGCGCGGGATGCGTATTATCGGGATTACCGCGTATTTTTTCCTGCTGACGGCACAGGCGCGATCAATGAGGAGATGCACCTGGCAAGTCTGCTGAACCTTGGGTTCGGATTCGCGTATATTAATATAGTGAAAGATATACTGGATCAATTGAAGGGGTTATAGGTGGTGTTTAAAAGTTAGGAGGAGTAATCAAAGCATATTATATTCATAATTTTCGGAATTCATTTTGGAACTTCACTTTGAACAATTATCATTTTAAGAAATGCAAAAAACCAATTGAAACCAGTTTTGGTGACGTGGTTACCCATGATTGTTATTATAGCAAAGAAAAAGAAAATCCATCAGTACTGTACAAAAATAAAACGGAATTAGATGATATTTGTTTGTTGCTTTCTCTGTATTTTGGATACGATATATATTATACTATTTTGATTTCTGAAAGGATAATTTTTTCAGATTGTAGGAATTTCTGGTTTAGTACAATACCTGATTGTATTAGATTAACATATCCAAATATACCATTCAACCGAGCTATCAAGAAAATTTTGCTTGTAATCAATAATACAACATGGCTTTCAAAATATAATAGAGGATCTCACCTTAAACTGCTTAAAGAAGCCTTAAAGGAACAAAGTAGAGAATCACGATACATTAATTGTTTTATTATCTGGGAGCATCTCTATTACCTTCATAATAAAGATAAAATCGATGCAAATCCGAAGAAGAGATATTCTGGAAAAGAGAAATTGTCATATTTATTAATATACTATAATTTTAATTATAACCAGAAACAAATCAAAAAATTACAAGATTTAGTAAATATAAGAAACAAAATTGTGCACGACGGAGTTATTCCAGAGTTCAGTCACTATCCAAGAGAAATTTGGATTTTTTATGAATTAACTCAATTCTTAGTTGCTAAAACTTTAAATCTCAAAATTGGAAGTATTACTGAATCGGAAAGTGAATTTAATAAATTTCTTAATGAACCAGAGAAAAAATCCACTCCGATATAATTTCTCTTTAAAATTCCTTATTCAATATTTATTTTTCCCCTATAAAAAACAACGAACTCGCCGGCGCATAACCGTGTGTTTCTATCCAATCGATAAGTTCATCAACCTTCCCTGTATAGTTTTCAAATTCAGGAATTTCTTTATAACGATCGAGTGCTTTGATTATACTCGTTTTCATTTTCGTAATGAATTCCGGATTTTTCGGATCTGCGACGGGATAGGTCAGGTCAAATTCTTCGAGCTTTGAGAAAGAAAGTTTCTCCACGATTTTGCGTATTGCATCTCTCGTGCAGGTGTGGTCGTGGAAATCTCCCTTTGCCGTATTGAGGTCGGCAGCAAGGTGGTGTATTTTAATATGTGAGTGCTGCGCTTCGGTTTGATCTCCGCCACCATACATTTCACCAATGAGAAAGTGACCTCCCGGTTTCAGAACACGGAACATTTCCGAAAGCACCTTATCCAGTTCCTTCATGTGATGAAGCGAATATTGAATGCCGACTGTATCAAAGGTGTTATCTTTAAAAGAAAGATTTTCTGCATCCATTTTTTGGAAATGGACAGGCTTGCCTTCAAACTGTTTCTGTGCATATTCGAGAGCTTTTTCATGAACGTCAATGCCCACAAAGTCATGATAATCATTAAGGGCTTCCATCAGAAGTTGTATAAATTGCCCCGATCCTGTTGCGACATCGAGTACTTTCCCGCCGGGAATCTCTTTTAATCGTACTTCAAGTTTTTTTATATCCATGTGTATGTTTCTGCGGGTGCATGATGATAAGTCAATAATTTTTCTTGGACAATAAGCTGATGGTTTTTCAAACATTGCATTTCAGAAAGAGTATATCTTATGTCATTATTTCAAATTTTATTAGTTGCGGTCGGTCTTGCGATGGATGCCTTTGCAGTATCCCTTGCGAGCGGATTTTCCCTCAAGAGATCATATCTTTTCTGGAGCTGTATCATCGCACTTTTCTTTGGTGGATTTCAGGCATTGATGCCCGTTATCGGCTGGTTTGGCGGCAACCTTTTCCGTGAATATATTGAGAAATTTGATCATTGGATCGCTTTTGGACTACTTATTATCATCGGCTGCCGCATGATCTATGAAGCGTTTTGTTCACACCAGGAAAAAAAACTCATACGCCCAACAAATCTGTTCGTATTGTTTGGGCTCGCCATTGCCACCAGCATCGACGCACTTGCTGTGGGATTAAGTTTTTCATTGCTGGACACACGGATCTTTTTACCAGCACTTTTGATCGGTGTGGTGACATTTGCTCTTTCGTTCTGCGGAGTTATGATGGGCAAATCACTGGGAGCAAAATGGGGAGAAAGAGCACACGTTTTTGGAGGAATTGTATTGATCCTAATCGGTATTAAGATATTATTTGAGCATCTTACATAAAATAGTTGACAAGCCATTTTACTTATTGGCAAATTAGCCAACAAAGAAAGAAGGTGCTATGATAACCTATAAAGAAGCAGAGATTCGAAGCGAGGTCATTAAGGCGATGGCGCATCCCGTTCGCCTTATGGTCATCGAAGTATTGAAAGATGGAAACAAATCTTTTTCAGAATTAATGGAGTATTTTGATGTCGATAAATCTACCCTTTCCAAGCACATCAGCGTGCTCAAGGTAGCGGGAATCGTGTCGTCTCATAAGGATGGATTGGAATCGATCTTTGGAGTTCAGGTGCCCTGTGTGACAGAATTTTTCAGTTGTGTGACCGCAGTGATAAAAGATAAGATCAAGCAGCAGCAATGTTGTATCCGTCCAGCAGAATAGAGGAATTAATGAACAAAGAGTGGAAAAATTTCTTCTGGCTGATTGCTGCGTTTCTCGTCCTGTATTTTCTTCCCTTTAATAAGCAAGCTGTAGCCGGAGCCCTTATAAACGGATTTACCTTGCTCCACGAATATGCACGTGATCACGTGCTTTTGTGCATTGTTCCGTCATTTTTCATTGCTGGAGCGATCACGGTATTTGTGAAGAAAGATGCAGTTCTCAAGCTACTCGGACCAAAAACAAAGAAGTGGATTTCTTATCCAATTGCATCAATTTCAGGCGGGATTCTGGCAGTCTGTTCTTGCACTATACTCCCACTTTTTGCTGGTATCTGGAAACGCGGAGCAGGCATAGGACCTGCAACAGCATTTCTATATGCAGGACCAGCGATCAATGTTGCGGCGATCTTTCTTACCGGTGCAGTTCTTGGCTGGGAAATGTCACTCGTGCGTCTTTTCTTTGCAATTTTCGGCGCAATTCTCATCGGGCTGATTATGGGAGCGATGTTCAAAAATAATTGTGATTCAGCTCAAAGCGGATTTTCAATTTCATCCGAAAAAAGTAGTATTTCAACTGCACCAATCGTGATCTTATTCCTTATGCAGCTTGCATTTCTCATCACAGGCGGATTAGCGATCAATGGCATTTTGAAAGCAGCTCTTTTGGTTTTGTATGTTATTATCATTTTGTATATCGTGTTTTTTAAAATTGAAAAAGAGTATCGAATCACTTGGGTCGATGAAACCTGGTCTTTCACGAAAAAGATACTACCATTCCTGTTTGTTGGGATTTTTATAGCTGGAATTGTGTCGAAGGCACTGCCCGAAAAGCTGGTCTATTCATTGGTTGGCGGAAACAAGTTCACCTCAACATTCTTTGCGTCGATATTTGGCGCCTTCATGTATTTTGCAACACTTACCGAAGTGCCGATCATTCAGTCACTGATGTCACTTGGTATGGGCAAAGGACCTGCCCTAGCACTCTTCCTTGCAGGATATTCCCTCAGCTTGCCGAATATTATTGTGCTCAATAAATTGCTCGGATTCAAGAGAGCGATGACTTACATCTTCTTAATTGTAGTTTATTCAGCGGGTGCGGGATATTTGTACGGGAATTATTTATTTTTATAGGAGAAAAAATGTCACATAAAATTATGTTAAGCTTATTTGTGTGTATGATATTCATACTTTTGAGTTGCACTCAAGGTGAATCTGATTCAAAATATTCAAAGGCTGATCCGAAACAAACAAATGACCAGATTAAAAAAGAAAAGAACTTAGATGAAGATCAGATCACTACTCCGCCAGAAAAAAAGGAAGAACCGGCACCGGAACCGGAACCTGAAATCGATACCTTGTCCGAAGAAGAAAATCTTAAAGTCACTTTTGTTGAACTCGGTTCTAAGGGTTGTGTGCCTTGCGATATGATGCAGCCGATCATGGAGGTGATTAAGAGTGAATATCCTTCGCAGGTAATGGTTGTATTTCATGACGTGAGAACTAAGGACGGCTATGCTTATGCACAGAAATACAAGATCCGAGTAATTCCTACACAGGTTTTTCTTGATAGCGAAGGGAATGAATACTTCCGCCATGAAGGATTTTATCCTAAAGAAGAGCTGCTGAAAGTGTTTCACGAACAAGGTGTTCGGTTAATAGGTAATTGATCATGATCGAAAGCATTTTTACTTGGTTGAGTAATGCGTTATATACTTCTACTTTCCTTGCTTTGACTGCTTCGTTTTTGTGGGGCATCTTGAGCATATTGCTCAGTCCGTGTCACCTCACTAGTATTCCGCTCATTATTGGTTTCATCGATGAGCAGGGGCGCATATCGACAAAACGCGCATTCCTCATTTCATTGCTCTTTTCAGTTGGAATCCTCATTACTATTGGTATAATAGGACTGATCACAGGTCTTATGGGCAGGATGCTGGGGGATATTGGAAACATCGGGAATTATATTATTGCAATTATTTTCTTTGTTATTGGATTGCATCTGCTTGAACTTATTCCGCTTCCGTTTGTTGGTAATGCTCATCAACCGAAATTCAAAAAGAAAGGTCCCTTTGCAGCTTTTGTTATCGGATTATTGTTTGGGATTGCACTCGGACCATGCACTTTTGCTTATATGGCACCGATGCTTGGAGTCGTATTCAATGTGTCGTCCACAAATGTCATCTACGGTGCGTCCCTGATCTTTGCATATGCGCTCGGACATTGCATTATAATCGTTCTAGCCGGTACTTTCACACAAGTAGTCCAGAAATATCTTCATTGGAATGAAAGAACAAAAGGAGCAATTATTGTAAAAAAAGTGTGTGGAGTTTTAGTTATACTTGGCGGTATTTATCTTTTGATCACTACAATATAATAGATGGCGCAAATTCTGAAATTGGGAAATTCAATAATTCTCTTGATAAAATCAAAAAGGAAAATAGATTGTTGTTATATCCATGAAAGGAACAAGAATGAACATTAAGATTTTAGGGGCAGGTTGCCCGAAATGCAGACAGCTTGAAAAAAATATGCGAATTGCGCTTACAAATCTCAATAGTGATGCAGAAATTGAAAAAGTAACTGATATCAATGATATCATGAAGTACGAGGTTATGATAACACCTGCTCTGGTCATAGATGAAGAAGTTAAATCGGTGGGGAAAGTGTTATCACCAGATGCGATCAAAAAGTTAATTGAAAATATAATCAGGATGAAAAAATGACTGCGAAATGTAGTTTTGGAGATGCCCCTGTTTTGATATATGCCTGCGCAGGTGGATCCAATGTTGGCCAACTTTCTAATGAAATTGCCAAATATCTGACAGAACAAAAAGCAGGGGAAATGACCTGCACCGCAGCTCTGGGCGCAGATTTGCAAGGTTTCATCCTTTCAGCAAGATCTGCAAAAGAGAATATTATAATGAATGGCTGCCCGGTTAGCTGCGTTAGGAAAACATTTGAAAGATTAGAAATTCCTGATTATAAACAGTATATTTTGACTGAAATGGGAATTACTAAAGAAGATAACTTTGTCTGTAAACAACAGGACATTGAAAAAATTGCTAATGTTATAAAAAAGGAACTATGAACAAATCAATATTTTTATTAATTTCTATTTTCATACTTTTATTATTCTCTTTTTTCAAACTTAATTCTGAAGAAATCCCAATAGTCAAATTCTATATTTTTTATTCAGAAGATTGTGAAGACTGCCACGAATTTCTGGAATTTATCTTACCGGATTTAGAAGAAAAATACTTTTTAGAGTATAAGTTATTTGAAATGAATGATGATGAGAATTTTAAACTTCTAATGGATCTGGAAGATCAATATGGAGAATCTAAAAATGTTCCTGAAATATTTATCGGTGATAAAGTCGTTGGTGGAGTCGAAGCAAATACTGAATTAGAAAACATAATTGAAGAATATGCTCAAACCGGTTGTGATTTTCCTGAATTAAAAGTAAAAGATGATGAAGTGATAAGTAAAAATGAAATCCCAAAAGAAACTCAAAAAGAAAATATAGTTTCAGAAAATGAGATAGAGAAAGTTCAAAGCATTAAAAAAGAGAAAAAAAACGAACAAGGCAAGAAGAAAAATTTTGAACCCGTTATTGAAAAAATTAAATCGATTGAAGAAAATAAGCAGGTAGAAGAAAAAGATAAAAACGAGACTCAAATCAAGGAACCTCCCATTTATATCGCTTATTTTTCTAAAATAGGATGTCAACATTGTGATCGAACCTATTATGATCTCAAACAATTACAAAAAAAATATCCGCAAACCGTTATTCGGGAGTATGATATTGCAACGCAAGAAGGAATGAAATTAAATGAAGCCTTGAGTAAAATCTATCACATTCCCGAAAAGAAACATCTTGTTACACCAATGGTTTTTTTAGGAGACAAATACTTACTGGAAAAAAAAGCAAGACTGAAAAATATTGAGGAAATAATTTATTCAGATATTTCGAGTTTGAAAATTCCTCCCTGGGAAAAAGCTAAACCTTTGATAGACAAGTCGGATAAATCTATTAAAGACAGATTCAAATCATTTGGGGTTATCACGATTATTTTTGCCGGACTGATAGATGGAATAAATCCCTGCGCCTTCGCAACAATCATTTTCCTCGTTTCATATCTGACTTTATTAGGTAGGAGAGGGAAAGATGTTTTACTGATAGGAGGTTCATATACATTAGCTATTTTTATCACCTATTTTCTTATCGGAATTTTTGGACTGAATATTCTGGAAGTAATTCAACAATTAAAATTCTTCTCTATAATTATAAAAGTAATTTTTGTTGTTACAGGAATGGTTGTTTTAATTTTTGCTTTTTATTGTTTATATGATTATTATCTTTTTAAAAAAGGACGAACTTCTGATATGGTTTTACAACTTCCAAAAAAGATAAAACAGAAAATCCATCAAGAGATTCGTGAAAAAAGTAAAGTTCATCAATATATTTTAGCTGCGTTCTTTATTGGCTTCATTGTTTCTTTACAGGAATTATTTTGTACCGGACAGGTTTATCTACCAACCCTGGTTTATATGAGTCATTTAATGCAATATCGTAATTTGGCATATTTCTATTTAGTTATTTACAACTTACTTTTCATATTACCTTTGGTTGTAGTATTCATCCTCATTTTTTGGGGAATGTCTTCTCAAGCTCTAGCAAAATGGGTTCAAAATAGGTTGGGTTTAATGAAGATTTTAATGGCAATCATCTTTTTGGCATTAGGAATTATTTTGATCGGTTCTGTATTGATAGGTTAAAATAAAAAAAGTATTCTTTGTTATTATTTTATTTTCTCGTGGTTTTGTATTTTCGTCTGATTTATATCAAGAAATCCCAAAAGTTCAATTATTGATTTTTTATCAGAAGAATGTGCGAATTGCGCTTGAGAATCTCAACAGCGATGCACTGGTTGAGAAAGTTACTAATATTAATGATATTATGAAGTACGAAGTCATGATGACACCTGCTCTTGTCATAAACGGAGCCTTGAAATCGACCGGCAGGGTATTCACTCCAAAAGAACTGGAGAAAATTCTTCAAACACAATAGCTGAATATAGGCAGCGAGGAAAATAGCCAAAGAGTTGTAGATGAAATTCTTGCCTTAATTTAATAAAGAACAACAGATGTCCTTATGGAACATTCCCTGAAAAATTGTGATCTTGAAGCAGATAGCCACGATATAAAGAAAGTCACGTGGGTTGGACTTTTTGTGAATTTTATCCTTGCAGCGATAAAGTTCATTGTGGGTATTCTCGGGCATAGCCAGGCGGTTGTGGCTGATGCAGTTCATAGTATTTCCGATATGGTCACCGATATTGCTGTGCTTGTGGGAGTGAAATACTGGTCGGCACCGCCGGATAAAGACCATCCTTATGGACACTGGCGGATCGAGACAATTATCACCGGGTTTATAGGGCTCGGACTTGCAGCAGTTGCGGTCGGAATAGGATACAATGCAATTGAAACATTGAAAGATCACTGTATTGAGACACCTAAGTGGATTGCAATAATTGGCGCGCTGGTTTCCATAATTGTGAAGGAGTTATTGTATCATTGGACTGTAAAGGTCGGCAGGAAAGTGAAATCTTCTGCACTCATTGCAAATGCCTGGCACCACCGCTCTGATGCACTGAGTTCTATTCCTGTACTGCTTGCAGTCGGAATTTCTGTTATCAAACCACAATGGGCGTTTGTTGATCACATCGGGGCGATCATCGTTTCATTGATCATACTCAAAGTATCATGGGATATATTTTTTCCCGCGCTCAAGAAATTATCCGATTCCGGAGCTTCTGTAAAAGAAAAAGAGCAGATACGCTCACTTGCAATGCAGGTAGATGGAGTTAAGGACGCCCATGCCATTCGAACACGCAATGTGGGGCGGGGTTTATTTGTCGATATGCATGTGCTTGTTGATGGAAATATTTCTGTTTCGGAAGGGCATAGTATCTCTGAAAAAGTACGGGATGAGATAATCAATAAAGGACCTGACGTGCTCGATGTTGTGGTGCATATAGAGCCCTACATTGAGCATAAAGATAACTCTGTTGCCTAACAAATGTCTATAATAAAGAAACTGTTAGGCAAATTATACTTGACATGCATGCCTAACAAATAGCTAAATTGAAACAAATGTTAGGCAAGGTATTAAATAATGAGTATTGGACAAGACATTCTTAAAGATGAACAAAAGCGGTTAAAGAAATTACTTCATAACTATAAGAAAGAACTATCTGGTTTTCCAAATGGTTCACTCTCTCGTAAAAAGAGAGGTAATAGCTCTTATGTTTATCTGGCATATCGCGAGGGGAATAAAGTCATATTTAAGTATATTGGGAAAGAGGATTCTGATAAAGTAAAAGAGTTGGAGGAACGAATACAAGAACGAAAAAAGCTGGAAAACAAAATCAAGAAAGTAAAGTCAGATCTGGCAGAAGTCAAGATGGGATTGCGTGCAAAGAAATAAACACTTGTTCTTTAATATTGACGTTATTTTAACGAATATTTATTGAAGAGAAAATTATGGTTACTAAATCAAACGGAAATATGTATCCAGATAAGGATACATGGAATCCCCTAGCCGGAGATTGTTTCCATAATTGCAGTTATTGTTATAGAAATAGTTGGAAAAAGAGATCAAAAAACTGCGCCAGGAAATATTCGGGAGAAATTCGATTGTGGAAGAAAGAGTTTAATTCCCTCGGTTATGGCAACGAAATTTTTGTTTGCTCAATGACTGATTTATTTGCAAAAGATGTACCGAGTACATTAATTGAAATTATTTTAGGTTATTGTAAAAATTATAATAACACTTACTTATTTCAAACAAAAAATCCCCAGAGATTGTTTGATTTTATTAATCTGTTACCAGACAAGACTATTTTGGGAACGACAATTGAAAGTAATAGATTTCCAAAAAATTTGTCAAAAGCACCATCACCTGAAGAAAGGGCTTATTGGATGAGTGTTTTAAAATCAGAAGTTAAGGATAAATATAAATTTATGGTTAGCATAGAACCTGTTATTAAATTTGATCTTGATGTTTTAACTTCTATGCTTAAAAATATTTTGCCAGACTATATAAGTATTGGAGCTGATTCTAAAAATAATGACCTAGAAGAACCTGCGAAAGTAGAACTTAAAAAATTAATTAAATTATTAGGAGATTTTACTGAAGTTAAATTGAAAAATAATATCAACAGATTAATCGCAAAATAATTATAGTGAGGAAAAGGGTTATGGAAAAAAAAGATATTTTATGGGAGATCGAGCCCCACACAAAAGCTAAGCATAAAATCCTTGAAACATATCTAAAAGCTTGGTTTCCAATAATTTCTAACAGGAGTGATAGAATTTTATTTGTAGATGGTTTTTCTGGACCTGGAGAGTATTTGAACGGTGAAAATGGATCACCAATATTAGCAATTAATGTCGCACAAAACCATGTTCTAAATCTTGATGCTGAGATCATATTCTTATTTATAGATGAGTCCACTCTAAAAAGTTCAATTTAAGAAATCGAGAAACCGTTGAAACGGTTAATGCATTTTTTTGTTTCATTAACCACCAACTTAAGTTGCTGGTTAATAGGAAGATAGCTAATTGTAACCGATTTATCGGTTTCCAAATATTTGATGCATTTTCTAACATATTTCTAATTACACACTTTTTATAGTGAACTCATAGATAATAAAAAGAAATATTGTGATTACTTAAAATCTTTATTAGAGACATATAGCTTCAATTCAAATATAAAATATCATGTAATCTGTGATCAATTTGAGAATAGTATTACAATGATATTTGATTATCTAGAAGAACAAAATAAACAAATCGCACCTTCTTTTTTCATGTTAGATCCTTTTGGATTTTCTCAGATCCCTTTTGATATAATTCAAAGGATAATGAATAATGACAAATGTGAAGTCTTAATTACTTTTGTGTATGATTCCATAAATAGATTCATTGTTTCAGAGCAAAATAAAGAAACTATGAATAGCCTATTTGGAACTACTGAATGGGAAGATGTAAATCAAATCACTATTCCAAGGGCTCGAAAAAAATTTCTATTAAGTTTGTATACCACGCAACTAATTAATAAAGCTGATATTTCTTATGTAAGAACATTTGAAATGAAAAATAAATATAATCATACGGTATATTATTTAATATACGCTACAAATCATATCCTGGGTTTAGAAAAAATGAAGGAAGCAATGTGGAAGGTTGATAAATCAGGTGATTTTCATTTCTCTGATAGAACGAATCTAGATCAAGCAATCTTATTCTCTGACACCCCAGATTGTATTAATCTAAAGAGAGAAATTATTAGACAATTTAAAGGAACCTCTGTTTCTATTAATACTGTTGAAGATTATGTAATTCAAAAGACAGCATATTTAAAAAAACATATAAGGAGTTATGTTTTAAAACCACTCGAAAAATCTAATCCACCACAGATACGTGTTACTAATAGACTAAATAAATTTACTTATCCTAAAGGATGCACTATTGAGTTTTTAAACTAAAAATAAATTATAATATTCAAAATTTATCTTCCATTGACATAAGCCCCCCAAACATCTATATTATCTGTTAAAAATAATTAAGGAACCAATCTATGGCACAAGAAAAAAAACAAGGAAAACTAACTGTTCATACTGAAAATATTTTTCCAATAATAAAGAAATGGCTCTACTCCGAGCATGATATTTTCTTAAGGGAGCTCATCGCCAATGCTGTCGATGCAATGAACAAGAGCGAAGCAATGGACCCCAATGTGAAAAAAGACGATCTTCAGGTTGAAGTGAAGATCAACAAACGCAAGAAAGTGCTCGAGATCAGCGATAACGGCATCGGTATGACCCGGCAGGAGATCAAGAAATATATTAATCAGATCGCCTTTTCCAGCGCAGAAGATTTTGTCGGGAAGTATAAGGACAGACAGGGAAAGCTCATCGGGCAGTTTGGACTGGGATTTTACTCCTCCTTTATGGTTGCAAAAAAAGTTACAATTGATTCTCTCTCTTATAAAAAGGGCGCAGAGCCGGCATATTGGGAGTGTGAAGGAAGCACGGAATTCCACCTCGATGTAGGAAAAAGAAAAGAGCCGGGTACAACCGTCACTATTTATCTCAATAAAGAAAATGAGGACTACCTCGAGGACTCCAAAGTCCGTGAGCTTATTGAAAAATATTGTAATTTCATGCCCTTCCCGATTGTGTTTGATAAGAAGGTCGTGAACATTCAAAAAGCACTCTGGCATAAGAAACCTAAAGATATTGAAGATAGTGAGTATAAAGAATTTTATAAGGAGCTTTTCCATCAATACGAAGACCCGCTTTTCTGGATACATCTCAATGTTGATTATCCTTTTAAACTCGAAGGTATTCTCTATTTTCCCAAAATAAGCCAGCTTGATCTGGACCCCAACCGTGGTAAAATAAAACTTTACTGTCACGATGTTTTTGTTGCAGACGACCTAAAGGGCGTTGTTCCCGAATTTCTACTATTACTTCGCGGAGGAATGGATATTCCGGATATTCCACTTAATGTATCACGCAGTTTTTTGCAGGAAGACAAGCAGGTGAAGAAAATATCCCAGTATATCATAAAGAAAGTGGCGGACAGTCTAAAAGATATTTTCAAAGAAGATAGAAAGCGTTATGAGAGCTTGTGGAATGACATCAACCACTTTATTAAATACGGAATGCTGACCGAGGAAAAATTCTACGAAAACCTTACAGGTCAGCTCATTTTCAAGACCACAAAAGGCGACTATGTAACAGTCGATGAATATATTCTCAGAAATCCACAGGAAGGCAAGCAGAAGAAAATTTACTATGCACCCAGCGAAGATCTGCAAGTTACCTATCTGAATATGATGAAGGAGCAGGGCATTGAAGTGATCTTTGCTCCCACCGTGCTGGACGGGCACATTTTTCAGAAGATAGAAATGGATAAAGGCAATGTTTCCTTTGTGCGTATTGACTCAGAGATCAATGATAATATCGTGAACAAAGACAAGAAGGAGATCGTTGATCAGGATAACAAAACTCCTTCAGATAAAATAAAGGCAGTTTTTGAAAAAGCGCTGAATAATGACAAGATCACGGTGGAAGTGAAAAGCTTGAAGGTGAAAGATATTCCGGCAATGGTCGTATTTAATGAGCACATGCGCCGCTTTCAGGAGATGAGCCAGTTTGCAAATCCAGAAGCAAAAGATATGCTTGCACAGCATACCCTGGTCGTGAATAGTGAAAACGATACTGTAAAAAAGATACTCACGCTCAACGACAAAGGGAAAACCGAAGAAGTTAAATTGCTTTGCGGTTATATTCATGAGCTCGGGCTTATCGAGCAAAAACCTCTTACAGGAAAAGAGCTGCAGTCTTTCATCGAAAAATCAAACAAAATAATGCAGATGATCGAGTAATAAAATATAGCGGAATATCATGAAATTAAGCGGTTGCTTTGTGCAGCCGCTTTTGCTATATGCAATTCTTGTAAAGCTCTCGTTCGCCCAACTGTACTTAAGGTATTTTATTCCCTGTCATGCTGAGGTTCTCAAAGCATGGAATACTTGCTTTAGTTTTAGGTTGTTAAGTCTTCGACTGGTCTCCACTTCGTTACACCCGAGCAGGCAAGCTCAGACTGACGATTTTTTTTGTTATTATTGAAGTATTCTTTAAGGCTATATTAGAAAGTATCTTATGCTTTTTACATTTATTGACAAAAAATTGCACATTCCAAACTAAATTCAAATTGCCGATTTCATTATTTGGATGCAAGAAAAGGAGCGTGCTTGAGCTTTTTTGGATCAATAGGTGTCAGATTGCGCACACGTCTTCAGAACACCAAAGAGTTCTATCTCTTTGTGATGCAGGTTTTCAGAAAAACAAAGACCATTCACAAGCAAAAACAGATAGGATTCATGGTTCTGTTGCGCCAGATAATGTTCACCGGCTATGAAGCGCTTCCCCTCATTATTTTTATCGCGCTGAGCATCGGTGGACTCATCATTCTGGAGGGAAACTATATACTCGGCGGATTCGGGCAGAGCCAGCTTGTGTATGTGATACTCGTCACTGTCGTTATTCGCGAACTGAGCAGCATCATCACTGCACTCATTGTCATTGCCAGATCAGGTACGGCAATTTCCACAGAACTTGGCAACATGATAGTAAATAACGAGATAAACCTTCTTCGTTCCTTTGGTATTTCACCGGTTTCTTACCTTGTGGTATCCCGTTTTATAGGTGTGGTGGTTGCTATGTTTCTGTTGACTATTTATTTCAATCTTGCGGCAGTAATCGGAGGATGGCTCTTCTCAACAATCTTCTATCCTATCAATTTTGGTTATTTTGTAAACCAATTCTTATATCATTTGTCCTTTGCAGATATCATCATTTTTGTGATCAAATCCATAGTATTCGGCACAGCTATTGCGCTTATCTCCTGTTATCAGGGCTTGAAGGTGTCAGTTGCCTCAACAGAAGTCCCTCAGCACACCATAAAAGCAGCGGTTTCCTCTGTTATAGCTGTGGTTGTGTTTGATATAATAATTACAGCACTATTTTATATATGGTAGGTTCAAGTTTTTATTGCAACAATTAAATTATTAAATACCTCTTTAGGAGTTAGCCAATTCAAGGTTTTTCTTGGTCTTTCATTCAACATGTTTTGAACCTTCTTAATTTCTTT
>Ga0268279_1000389_pt1 | contig 28076 bp, 28 predicted proteins | sample saktaG_6_FD_190142 | JGI IMG/M metagenome (GOLD analysis project Ga0268279, IMG submission 190142) | Saline water microbial communities from Sakinaw Lake, British Columbia, Canada - sak_2010_1_5_80m | ecosystem: Environmental > Aquatic > Non-marine Saline and Alkaline > Saline ...
AGTAAGTCTTTATCTACAAGTTCCTCAAAGTGTTTTTTATTTATATACCTGTATTTTTTACCTCTTGATTCATTGTTTCTTTTTGGGCGTGTGGTCACAGAAACAGATTTCACAAAACTTTTTAGTACGTCCAATGCATCATTGATTAAATTACTCTTGCCCACGCCTGATGGTCCTGATATTATAAATAATCTTCCCTTACTATTCATTATTTAAATACTCTTTTTACAATTACTCTAAATAAATTAAAAAATTATATTATAGTTAATATATATCAAAATATCTGTAAAAACTTACCTTTTGCTTTTTCCCCAAACCTCCGGCTTTCTTTCTGGTACTTATTTTTAATCTGCGTAGTATTTTCTCTGCATTAACTCTTCCTATCTTTGGAAGAGAACTTACCAAATCTATAATTTTCATATTATCAATATATTTATCATATATTTCTTTATCATTAAATAATTCTTTAAAATTAGTTTTTCCTTTTTTAAGATCAACCTTTATTAAGCCTCTTTTTTCCCTTACTATTCTGGCATACTCAATACTAATTTTTTCTCTCCTATTGTAGAAATGTTTTTAAATAAATAAATGTAGATAACTAATTATAAAAAAAAATCAAAATATTTGATTATTTCCTGCTTCCCGGGTAATTAAGCTCAATATTCTTTTTGCACAGCGGGCACTCAGAAGGAAGATAATTTTCAATTTTTAACTTTATTAAATAAAAATAGGGATAATTAAATTTTATTTTTTCTGACCTATCTACAATACTAATAATACCCTTGATATTCGCTCCAAGTTTTCTACATATGTCTATAACTTCAAAAACAGAACCTCCCGTAGTAATAACATCTTCAGCAATCAATATATTTTCACTGGCAGTTATATTAAAATTCCTCCTGAGCTCCATTTTTCCTTTTTTTCTTTCAGTAAATATCATCCTTGTTCTCAATTTATATGCAAGTAAATACCCAAATAGAATTCCACCAATTGCTGGTGATACTACAGTTTGAATATTATTTTTTTTAATCTCATTATCAATTACCTCTAAAGCACTATCAATAATATTTGATGTTTTGTCAGGATGCTGCAGGAGACTTGCACATTGTAAATAGTATTTACTGTGATATCCTGAGCTTAATTTAAAATGACCTTCTAAAATAGAACCAGTGTCTTCTAGTATCTTTAATACATCTAAATTTTTAATTTGACTTATAACTTTCATTACTTTTTAATGCTTTGCTAATTTCACTTAAATAAATTTCTATAATTTTTTCAATATTATCTTTGCCTGTAATAGATCTTCCTACGATAATAAAATCTGAACCATTTAAAATGGCATTGCCAGGAGTATTAATTCTTTTCTGGTCACCAGCACTATCTCTTTTCAATCTAATTCCAGGAGTAGCAATATAGAAATTATTTCCATATTTTTCTCTTATATCTTTAACTTCATTTGGTGAACAAATAATACCGCCTATACCAGAATCTATTGCAACTCCAGCTAAATTCAATACTGTTGATAGATGACCATCCTTGAAACCCATCTCTTTTAAATCAACTGAACCTAAACTTGTTAAGATAGTCACTCCAAATATTAAAGGTGATAATTTTTTATTTCTTTCTGACAGCTCATGTAGTTTATCTCTGGCACTCCTTAGCATTTCTTTTCCTCCAAGCACGTGAATGGTAACCATATCTATATTCAACTTATAAATAGAATTAATTGCTCTTGTAACTGTATTTGGAATATCAAGCAGTTTTAAATCCAGTAAAACTTTATAACCAAAACTTTTTACTGTTTCAATGATACTAAAATCTGTACTGTAAATTACTTCCAATCCTAATTTAAGAGTTGTGACTTTATTATTAATTCTTTTGCATAAACTAATAACATCATTTTTTTTACTTACATCAACACTTATAATCAACTTATCTTTAATTCCTAATCTCTTTTTCATTTCCCGATTACTGGACTCCTTGTAATTAAAATCTTATTATAACTTACTCTACAATCTTCTTATTAGATAATTTACCTATTATTTTATTTACATCATCAATATCCTTACTCTCTAAATAATCTGATACTCCTTTAATTACTTTCAAACCAACACAACAGTCAAAAAAGTTTGCAGTACCTATTCCAATAGCATTAGCTCCCATTAGAAGAAATTCTACTGCATCATTCCATGTACATATTCCTCCCATACCAATTATAGGTAAAATATTTTCATTACCTAAGGTATAAACTTTAGCCAGCGCAATAGGTTTAATTGCTGGCCCTGATAGCCCGCCCAATACATTACCGAGCCTTGGTTTAATATTTTCAATATCAACTGCTGTTCCAACTAAAGTATTTATCAATGAAATTGCCTCAGCACCACCATTTTTGGCTCTTTTAGCAGATCTTATCATAATTACATCATCTGTATTTGGGCTTAATTTAACAATTACGGAAATATTTAAAATTTCTTTTACAGCATTAGTTATTTTTTCAACTTCTTCCGGCATGGAGCAAAAAATCATTCCACCTTTTTCTACATTAGGACATGATAAGTTAAGCTCAACTGCTAAAATATTAGTTTTTACTATTTTTACTGCTAAAGCTAACTCTTTAAATTCCTCACAACTTTCACCAAAAAAACTTAATATAATATTATCATTCATATCTTTAATCTTTGGTAAATGATCATTTAAAAATGATTCTATACCATCATTTTGAAGCCCGATTGAATTTAATACTCCACATGCAGTCTCCCATATTCTTGGCGGTTTATTACCACCTTTACCTTTTAAAGAATAACTCTTAGTAGTTATTGCTCCTAATTCTGAAATATCATAAAAATTACTATACTCTATTCCATTGGCAAAAGTACCTGAACACATAACTACAGGATTTTTTAAATTTATCTCTCCTAACTTTACAGACAAATTAGGCTTATTACTTTCAGTCAAATATTACCTCCATTATATTAAACGAAGGGCCATCCTTACAGACTCTTTTATATACAATTTCACCATTTTCATTTTTAATTCCTATTGCACAACCCATACATGCTCCAACGCCACAAGCCATTCTTTGTTCAACTATTGCAGTTGCGGAAATTTTTTTACCTAAAAAAATTTCTTGTAAAACCTTAAGCATATCTACTGGACCACAGCAGTAGAATTGATATTTCTTATACTTATTAATATTTTCTTTTATAAAATCTGTTGCTAAACCAGAATTACCATAAGATCCATCTTCTGTAAATATATTATAATAAACCTTAGTTTTTAATAAATCCTTTTCTATGCCTACAAAATCACTGTTCTTAAACCCTGCAATAAATAAAATATTCTTTTTTTCTTCAGTAAGAACCTTTGTTATTAAATATAAGGGAGCAATTCCAATTCCCCCGCCAATTAATAAATAATCATTAGAATTCTTATTAAATGTTATAGGATTTCCCAATGGGCCAATAAAATCTACCATATCTCCTTTCTTAAGTAAGGATAATAAATAAGTTCCCCTGCCTTTCACCAAATATAATATAGAAAATACTTTAAACTCTTTCTCAATATCATAAATGCTAAAAGGTCTTCTAAGTATTGGATCAAATATTTTTTCTTTTGAACATTTTATACTAATAAATTGACCCGCTCCTGCATTCCTGCATATGTATGGTGAAAAAATTTCCATTTTATACAAATTTTCACCATATTTTTCATTTTTTAAAATTTCTCCTTTTAAAAGCTTCATTAATACTCCTGAATAGGTTTAACTTTAGCTTTTGAGTTTTTTCTTAACTCATGTATTCCCTGAAGAAATGCTGATGCTGCTGAAAGTGTAGTAATGGATGGTACATTATGCATAACTGCAGCAGTTCTGAGGTAATATCCATCACTTCTAGCACCGCTTCCCTCGGGAGTATTTATAATTAAATCAATCTCTCCATTTTTTATTAAATCAAGAACATTTGGCCTTCCCTCACTAATCTTTAAAACTAAATCACATTTTATATTACTGCCTCCCAGTATCTCACCTGTTCCTTTTGTAGCAATTAATTTAAACTCCAAATCTATTAATTCTCTTGCAATAGGTACGATCTTATTCTTATCTTTATCATTAACACTTATAAAAACATTACCAGATGTCGGAAATAATTGGTTTGCTGCTATCTGTGATTTTGCAAAAGCAATTCCAAAATTACTATCAATACCCATAACTTCTCCGGTTGATTTCATTTCAGGTCCAAGAATTGTATCAAACCCGGGAAATCTGTTAAAAGGCAAGACTGCTTCCTTTATACTATAATATTTAATACTTAAGGGATCAATTTTTTTGAATTTAATTTCCTTTAATTTTTTACCAGTTATTACCCTTGCGGCAATTTTTGCCAGTGGCAATTTTATAGATTTGCTAACAAAAGGCACTGTTCTTGATGCTCTTGGATTTGCCTCAAGCACATATACAGTAGAATTTTTTATGGCATATTGGATGTTGAGCAATCCAACTACTTTTAACTTATTTGCTATCTTGTATGTGTAATCTTTAATGTCGTCTATAACTTTAGCGCTCAATGAAAATGGCGGCAATACGCAGGCACTATCACCTGAATGTATCCCCGCTTCTTCTATATGCTCCATAATTCCACCAATAAATAATTCCTCTCCATCAAAAATCGCATCAACATCAACTTCTATTGCACTTTCAAGGAATTTATCAATTAAAATCGGCTTTTCGGATGAAACTAAAACTGCCTCCCTAACATAATTTATAAGGCTCTTTTCATCATATACAATTTTCATAGCTCTTCCACCTAATACATAAGAGGGTCTTACAAGAACAGGGTAACCTATTTTTACTGCAATTTTTATTGCTTCATCAATATTCATGGCAGTACCATGTTCGGGTTGTGTAATATTAAGCTTACTTAATGTTGAGCCAAATCTCTTCCTGTCTTCAGCCAAATCAATACTATCCGGCGTTGTGCCTAATATATTCACACCTGCCTGTTGAAGACTTAGTGCAAGCTTTAGCGGGGTCTGGCCGCCGAACTGGACTATAACACCATATGGCTTCTCTACATCAATTATATTCATAACATCTTCAAAAGTTAAAGGTTCAAAATACAATCTATCTGAAGTATCATAGTCAGTACTTACAGTTTCAGGATTACAATTTATCATAATAGTTTCACAACCATCCTCATGTAATGCAAAAGATGCATGAACACAGCAGTAATCAAACTCTATACCTTGACCTATTCTGTTTGGCCCACTACCTAAAATGATTATTTTCTTTTTACTTGAAGGTTTTATTTCACATTCCGACTCGTATGTTGAATAATAATAAGGCGTGTAAGCTTCAAATTCAGCAGCACAAGTATCCACTGTCTTAAAAGTAGCATTGATTCCTAACTCTTTTCTTAAAGACCTTACTTCATTCTCACTGCATTTACATAAAAAAGAAATTTGAATATCCGAATATCCCAATCTTTTAGCTTCATGTAATTTCTCTTTTTTAACATTCTTAATACTGTCTGATTTAAACTCTTTCTCAAAATCAACCAGTTGTTTAATATTATTTAAGAACCAGGGATCTATTTTCGTACAATTAAATATTTCTTCTACACTTTTGCCAATTTCAAAAGCATACTTTATGTAAAAAACTCTATCCTGGTTTGGAATTGATAATTTATCGTAAAGCAATTCCTCTTTTATATTATCTCTTCCATCAAATCCAAGGCCATACCTATCTATTTCTAAGGACCTGATAGATTTTTGAATAGCTTCTTTAAATGTCCTGCCAATTGCTAAGACCTCACCGACTGACTTCATCCTTGTAGTAAGACTTGCATCAGTTCCAGGGAACTTCTCAAAAGTCCACCTTGGAAATTTTACAACCACATAATCTATCGATGGTTCAAAACAAGCAGGTGTTTTCCTTGTAATATCATTTGGAATTTCATCCAGTGTATAACCAACAGCTAATTTTGTTGCAATTTTTGCAATTGGATATCCAGTTGCTTTAGAAGCTAAAGCACTGCTTCTTGAAACCCTTGGGTTTAATTCAATAACTGCTACTTTCCCATTTTTTGGATTAACCGCAAATTGGATATTTGATCCCCCTGCATTAACTCCTATTTCTCTCATTATTTTAATACCAGCATCTCTTATATTCTGATATTCTTTATAAGTTAAAGTTTGGGCAGGAGCTACACATATACTATCGCCTGTATGAACTCCCATTGGATCAAAATTCTCAATAGAACATATAATAATTACATTATCATTTTTATCCCGCATCATCTCCAATTCAATCTCTTTCCATCCTGCAACTGATTTCTCAACTAATACCTCAGATTTTGGTGAAAAGTCTAAACCCCTTGTAACTATTTCTATAAATTCATCCTTATTAAAAGCTACACCACCTCCTAATCCACCTAAAGTATAGCTTGGTCTGACTACTAATGGGAATTTTAGTTTTTTGCTAAATTCTATAGCTTCCTTTAGACTATGTGCATAGCCACTTGGTGGAACATAAAGGTCTATATTAGTCATTGCCCTTTTAAATTCTTCCCTATCTTCAGCTTTATTTATAATATCTATATCTACACCAATAAGTTCTACTCCATACTTAACTAAAATTTTTTCTTTTGATAAAGCTGCAGCCATATTTAATCCTGTTTGTCCTCCTAAAGCTGGCAGCATTGCGTCTGGTCTTTCCCTTTTAATTATTTTTTCTACAAAATCAGGGGTCAGCGGCTCTATATAAGTTTTATCTGCAAATTCAGGATCTGTCATAATAGTTGCAGGATTACTGTTCACAAGCACAACATTGTAACCTTCTTCTTTTAAAACTTTACATGCCTGGGTTCCCGAGTAATCAAACTCACAAGCCTGTCCAATAACTATCGGTCCCGAACCTATTATTAAAACTTTCTTTATATCTTTTCTTCTTGGCATAAACCAGCCTTTCTTCTAATTATTGAAATCTTTAATTAAATCTTCAAATTTTCCAAATATATGTCTTGAGTCATGCGGTCCTGGTTTTCCTTCAGGATGATGCTGTACTGTAAACACGCTAATATCAGGATATTCTAATGCTTCAATTGTATTATCATTTAAATTTATATGCGTTACTTTATAATTCGTTTTTTTAATATTCTTAAGTGAATCTTTCAATACTGAAAACCCATGATTTTGTGCAGTTATCTCAACCTTGCCTGTTCTCAAATCCTTAACTGGATGATTCCCTCCATGATGACCAAATTTAAGTTTATAAGTACTTGCACCAAGGGCTAAAGCCATTAATTGATGACCCAGGCAAATACCAAATATTGGTTTTTTACCTACCAGTTTTGATATATTTTTAATTGCATACTTAACTGCTGCAGGATCTCCTGGTCCATTTGAGAGAAGAATTCCATCTGGCTTATATTTTAAAATTTCACTAACACATGTTGAAGCAGGCACTACAATCACCTTGTAACCACTCCAATCCAAACATTTTAATATTCCTCTTTTTATCCCAAAATCTATAGCAACAATAGTATATTTATAATCTTTTTTTCGAGTATTATATATATATGGCTTATCGCAAGTAACATATTTTGCAAGGTCTCTTCCTTTAATATCAGGGTAACTATCTAATTTTTCCCTTAGCTCTCTCTCATCCTCAGTTACTGTAGAAATTATTCCCTTCATTGCACCCTTGCGTCTTATATGTTTTGTCAATTGCCTGGTATCTATTTCAGATAATCCTACGATATTATATTTCTTTAAATAATCTCCAAGACTTCCTTCTGCTCTCCAATTACTATAATAATCAAAATATTCTTTAACTATAATTCCTTTAATTTGTATTTTTCCAGATTCCACATCTTCGCTATTTACTCCATAGTTCCCAATCTGAGGATAAGTCATTGTAACAATTTGTTCACAGTATGAAGGATCTGTTAATATTTCCTGGTAACCCATCATTGAAGTATTAAAAACTACTTCTCCAATTGCTTCACCCCCGTGACCAATATTTTTCCCTTTAAATATTTTCCCATCTTCTAACATTAATGTTGTCTTCAATATTTATTTTCACCCCCAATAATTTTTTCTTTACACTTAAAAAATTAACCACTTTTAAAAACCAATTTTCCATTATTTATTGTATAAACTACTTCACCAAAAAGACTCTCTCCAATAAACGGGCTGTTTACACTTTTAGATATAAAATCCTGCTTTCTAATTTTATTGATTTTATCTGGATTAAAAATTGTGATATCTGCTTTATTTCCAATCTTAAGACTCCCGGACTCTATATCTAATATATTTGAAGGTGATGATGTAAAAAGTGATATTACATCTGGCAGCTTAATTCCTTCCTGTTTATACAACTTTGTATAACAGGCACTAAATAATGTTTCCAGGCCTATTGCACCAAATGAAGCTTCTTTAAATGTAGTATTTTTTTCAGTTTCAAGATGCGGTGCATGATCACTTGCAACTGCATCAATTACACCTTCCTTAATACCAGCAATTATAGCCTCCCTGTCCTCTTCACTTCTTATTGGAGGCTTTACTTTAAAATTAGTATTAAAATCAGACAAACAACTATCATTGAAAAATAAATGATGCGGCGTTACATCACAGGTTACATTTACATCATTTTCCTTAGCCTTCTTAATCATCTTTACTGAATTTTTAGAACTAACATGTGTTATATGAATCCTTGCATCTGTATATTTTGCAAGCATTATATCTCTTGCTACAATTAAGTCCTCACTCAAATACGAAATCCCATCAAGTCCAAGCTTAGATGAAAAATAGCCTTCATGCGCCAAACCATATTCAGAAAAGCTATAATCTTCTTCATGTAAAATTAGCAGTAATTTAAACTGCCTGGCATATTCCATAATCTCATACATAATCCTTGAGTTTGCAACGCACCTTCCATCGTCTGATAAAGCTATAGCTCCTGCTCTTTTTAATATGCCAAATTCTGTAATTTCCTTTCCCTTAATTTTTTTGGTCATTGCTGCAATTGGAAATATTTTATAGTCAAGCTTTGCGGCACTCTCAATAATATATTTAACCAGATGTTCGCTATCTATGGACGGTTCGGTATTAGGCATGCATGCAATAGCAGTAACACCTCCTTTAAGTGCTGCACTTACACCGCTTTTTATATCCTCTTCATCTTCGTTCCCGGGGTCTCTTAAGTGAACATGCATATCAACAAATCCAGGAGAAATTATAAATCCTGATGCATCAATTACAAAAATATCATTTTTATCAGCTATATCTAAATTTTTAAAATCTATTTTTTTATCAATTTTTGAAATTCTTCCTTCTTTTATAAATACATCTGAATCAAATTCTTTTTTTCTAACAGGGTCGATTATTTTTCCAGATTTTATTAATATATTTTTATATTCACTTAAATTATTTTTTATCTTTTTCATTATTTATTAAATTAATATATATAAACTTGTATAATAAATAAAACATCAAACTATTAACTTTATTAACCAAGTAGTAAATAAAGCAATGCCATCCTTACTGCCACTCCATAAGTTACCTGGGTATCAATTAATAATCTATCTGAACTTTTGTCATTTAAATTCATTACTTCTTCACTAATTTCAATCCCCCTGTTTACAGGACCTGGATGCATAACTATAGATTCCTTTTTCATTTTACTGACTCTATCCATATTTAAACCCAGATATTCATTATATTCCCTTATTGAAGGATAAAGTTTCCTGCTATGTCTTTCAAACTGCATCCTGAGCATATATAAGACATCGACATCTTCAATTACATCATCAATATTATGCTTGATGCCAACATTAAAATAATCCATATTTTCAGGCAGCAGCATGGGTGGCGATACTACTGATACATCAAGTCCCATTTTTTTAAATAATTTAATATTTGATCTTGCTACCCTGCTGTTCAAAATATCTCCGACTATAGCAACCTTTACTTTTTTATAATCTTTAAATTTCTTTCTAATAGTATATAAATCAAGTAACGCCTGAGTAGGATGCTCATTTTTACCATCACCTGCATTAATAACTGGAATATTTGTTTTTTTAAAAATAAATTTAGCAGCTCCGCTATCTGGATGTCTCACAATTATTAGATCGACCTTCATCGCTATTATTGTTTTTACCGTATCTATTATTGATTCACCTTTTTTTAGGCTGCTCGTTGGTGCTGAAAAATTTACTAAGTCTGCATTCATTCTTTTTGCAGCTAATTCAAAAGATGTTTTTGTTCTGGTACTTGGCTCAAAAAATAAATTAATTATGGTTTTACCTCTAAGAGTTGGGACCTTTTTCAAATCTCTTTTCAATACTTCCAGAAAAGAATCTGCGTTACTTAAAACCAAATTAATATCTTCCAAACTCAAATCTTCTACATTTAATATACTTTTAACACTTAACATTTTTTTAAATTAAATACACATTATTTTATTAATCGCATTATAAATCATATTTTTTCACAAATTGTTACTCTATCAATACCATCTACTTCCTTTAATTTAACATCAACAAATTCATCTTCTGATGTAGGTATATTTTTCCCAACATAATCTGCCCTAATAGGCAGCTCTCTATGGCCCCTATCAATTAACACTACAAGTTGTATTGACTTTGGTCTTCCAAAATCAATAAGAGCATCCAGTGAAGCTCTGATAGTCCTTCCTGTATACAAGACATCATCAACAAGGATAATATCTTTATCTACTATCTCGAAAGGTATGTCAGTAATTTCAACCTCAGGCTTAATCTTTTTTCCAATATCATCCCTGTAAAATGTAATATCAAGTTTGCCTACTTTAATCTTGCTCTTTTCTAAATCATCAATACTTTTAGATATTCTTTTTGCAAGAGGAACACCTCTTTTCTGAATACCTATAAAAACTAAATTCTTACTTCCTTTGTTTCTTTCAAGTATCTCATGCGAAATTCTTTTTAGTACTCTGTCAATATCAATTTCATTTAGAATTAATGCTTTTTCTTTTAATGTTTTTTCTTTCATTTTATTATAAAAAAATTACAATAAAAAAACCTTCCTACCATAATAGCAAGAAGGTTTTAAAAATAATTAAATTTAAATATTTATTATATACTTTTCCCAATTTATCCTTTTAGCCTCTCTGGACTATTTTAAAGGTAAAATTTCTTAAAGGTAAAATTTTCCTATTAAATTTTTTATACCTTTGATACTATATGAAATTTTTAAAAAAAAAACAAGATAAATTATAAAAAAAATTACATTAAAAATTTATTAAAAATTTATATTGACATAAATATTTAATATATTAAACTTTTCACTTGAAATAAAATTAAGATACTTTAAAATTAGAATACTTTTAAACAGTTTTTTTTATTTAATTTTAAAAATTAAAAACAATTTATAATTAGGAAAGGGAGATTTAGAAAGTGGAAAATAAAAAAATGAAATTAAAATTATCAGTGCTAATAACAATTATAATCTTTACTCTTTCATTTATTCTGCTAATTCCATGTGCCCTTTTTGCACAGGAAGAAGTGGATGACGAAACAGAAGAAGAAACAGTAGAAGAAATTGAAATTCCAGAATCAATAGAATTTGATATAACTTTTCCTGAAATTCAAGCCAAATCGGGTGAGACTTTTGAATTTCAAACAGATGTTTTGTACATCGGCACCGAAGAATATACCTTTGACTTACTAGCAGAAGCTCCAGAGGGATGGTATGCAGCAGTTACACAAGCATATGCAGCTACCGAGATATCTGCAATTAAGTTAAAACCTGGTAAAAATGAATCTATTAAAATTTATGCAATCCCCCTTGTACAGATGGATCCCGGCGAATACGATATAGTTGTGACAATTTCCAATGAAGAATTAGAGTTAGAAAATTCTATAGAGTTAAAAGCGATAATAACTGCATCTTACGAACTCAGTCTAACTACAAAAAGCGGCAGATACGATACAGATGTATCTTCAGGAAAAGATAATCATTTTGCATTAAAACTTAAAAACACAGGTTCTACATCAATAGAAAATATAAAATTCAATACAGACGAACCAGAAGGATGGATAGTGGAACTTGACCCTGAAGATGTTGAATCTCTTGAGGCTGGAATTACCGAAGAAATTGATTTAATTATTAACCCGCCAGAAAAAACAATTGCTGGTGATTACATGCTAACAGTTGGAGTAAGCAGTGAAAACAGTAATGACAGTATAGATATTAGAGTTACTGTTTTAACCCCTACAATCTGGGGTTGGGTTGGAATAGGAATTATTGTCATTGTTGTTATAGGAATAGCTGTAATTTTTGCTAGATTAGGAAGAAGATAATTATATGGATATGGAAACAAATAATAATATAATAATTGCAGAAAACCTATCAAAAAAATACAAGGATAGCCTTGTAGTTGATAACATAAACCTGAATATAGGTAAAGGAGAAATATATGGTCTGCTTGGACCTAATGGAGCTGGAAAGTCTACAATAATATTGATGCTCCTGGGATTAACTGAGCCTTCATCAGGTAAAATAAGTGTTTCTGGTTTTAATTCAACTAGAGAACCGCTCAAGGTAAAAAGAATTACTGGGTATCTCCCAGAAAAGCTAGGTTTTTACGAAGATATGACTGCAAGACAGAACTTAGCTTACACGGCAGAATTAAATAATATCAATCAAAATGAAATTCCTAAAAAAATAGATGAAGTATTAGAAATAGTAAGCCTTAATAAAAATAAAAACCAGTTAGTCAAGCAATTTTCAAGGGGTATGAAGCAAAGATTGGGAATTGCAGATGTTCTTATAAAAGATCCTGAACTTGTTATATTTGATGAACCTACCGAAGGTCTAGATTTAAAAGTAGCCAATCAAATCCTTAAAACTACTAAAAGATTAAATGAGGAAAAAGGTATTACTTTCTTAATATCATCCCACCAGTTAAATTTGATTCAAGATATATGTCACCGCGTGGGCGTTTTATCTAAAGGAAAATTAATTGGCGAAGGAGAAATAGACACTCTTGGAGGCAGTTTATTTGGCGGAGGAAAATATAGAATAGAAGTTGAATTATCAGAAGTGTCAAAAGATATAATTGATAAATTGAAAAACATAGATAAAGTAAAGAATATTAACCAGGATGGAAATATGATTGAGATAGTTTGCGATGAAGATAGAAGATCTGAAATTTCTAAAATTATTGCTAATTCTGGACTTTTAATGACAAAAATGAATATAAAGAATTATGCATTAGAAGAAATATATCTAAAATACTTTAAAGAGGGGTAAGATGAAAAGTATACTCACTGTTTACAGAAAAGAACTTGCAGATTATTTTAGCAGTAAAAAATTTATAATACTACTAGGCCTTGTATATGTTGCAGGTCTGTCTTCAGTCTATGTTTCACTTCAAAATATTAGAGCAGTTGCAACTGTTTATAATGAGAATATATTTTTGAGATTATTCACTACCCCTGGAGATGTTTTACCATCTTTCATAACATTTATAAGTTTTTTCATACCATTAATAGGTATAATTTTCGGATTTGACGCAATAAACAGTGAAAGAAGATCAGGCAATATAAGCAGACTCCTTTCTCAGCCAATTTACAGAGATAGTTTAATAAACGGTAAATTTCTTGCAGGTATAACTACTATGAGTATAATTATTGCCAGTATTGTATTTATTATATCAGGAATTGGCCTTAGAGTCATTGGAGTACCGCCGTCTTCGGAAGAAATTCTCAGAATTTTAATCTTTATATTTATATGTATATTTTATGGCACATTCTGGATGGGACTGTCCATGTTATTTTCAGTAATTATGGAAAAGACAGCTACTTCCATTTTATTTTCCATGGCAATATGGCTGTTTTTAATGTTCTTCTTACCAATAATTGCAAATGCTATTGCAAATTCATTAGCACCTTTAGAAAATGCCACTGCTGCTATTCAAATAAAAAATTTCACTATCGGACAAAATATATTAAGAATATCTCCATCTACATTATTTTCTGAATCTATAATGACTTTACTCATTCCAATAGGGGGTCATTTTATGCTGCAGCCTGTAATGACTTCTGATTTAAGCAAAATGATACTTAATCCACTCTCTATCAGTCAGAGTCTACTGCAAATATGGCCTCAGCTAATTGCAATTGCTGCATTAGCAATAATTTGTTTTGCTATCTCATATATAATATTTATGAAGCAAGAAGTTAGAGCAACTTAATTTAATCCTGTTGAGTCGTTACTTCTTCAATTAAGTTTGCACCCGCAGATACTTTATCCAGACTATGAATTGATGCACCATTCTGTATTATAATTTTTTCCACTTCTTCATAATTAATAGAATCACCTTCACATGTTATTTTAACATTTTCTACCTTTTGATCCATTTCGGTCAATGATACATCTACTCCATCTATTCCCTCAATATCTGCCAGCTGTACAGCTAATTCAACCATACTGGGTGTGTGCGGCTTTAATACATCTAATACCACTCTTCTTATATTTGCCAATTTATACTCTCCTTTTAAAAATTAATTAATACTTCGTTTATTTCTCCTTAATTTTTCCAAGCATTCCCTTAAGTCATCTGCTATTTCATCTTCAATAGTTATTTCTTTCCCTGTAACAGGATTATTAAAAACTAATTTCTTTGCATGTAAAAATTGTCTATTTAAATCAATTTCCACAGCTAATTTATCTGAATATTTATTACCATACTTCTTGTCTCCAATAACTGGATGGTCTATATAACTAAAATGCACTCTTATTTGATGCGTCCTTCCTGTTTTAGGATATATATTTAAAAGTGAACAATTGTTAAATTCTTCTACAACTTTAAAACTTGTTAATGCTTTTTTCCCGCCATCAATAGCTACGCTCATTTTCTTCCTATCCAGTCTTGATCTCCCAATAGGTAGTTCTATTTCCCCTTCCTTCTCGTTAAACAGTCCCCAAACTAATGCAATATAAGTTTTCCTTACTTCTCTTGACTTAAATTGCTCTGATATTTTTCTATGAATCTCATCATTTTTAGCTACAATAATAAGACCTGAAGTATCTTTATCTAATCTATGAATTATTCCTACTCTTGATTTTCCTGATAATGTAGAAAGTTGATTACAATAAAATAATAGTGCATTTACAAGAGTGTTTTCTTTATGGCCTGGAGATGGGTGAGTAACTAATCCAGCATCTTTTGAAATTATAAAAAAATAATCATTTTCATAAACAATATTTAATTTTAAATCCTGCGGTTTTAATTCTTTTTCACTTTCATTAATACTAGTGCTCTCAATAATTATTTCATCATTACATAATAGATTATAATTCTTACTAACAATCTTTCCATTGACTTTAATTTTTTTATTTTCAATTAATTTCTGTATATAACTTCTTGATTTTTCTTTAATCTTGGCAGTTAAAAACTTATCTATTCTCTTCCCTGCATCTTCACTGCTTATAATGAAATCGGTATTTCCAATATAATTTTTTATCAATTCTTCTTGTTTGCACCTCTTTTAAAATAATTCTTCAGTATCAATATTATAATAATACCAAAACCAATACAAATAAAGCTATCTGCAACATTAAAAACAGCAAAATATCTAAGATGTAAGAAATCAATAACTTCTCCAAATATAATTCTATCAATTAAATTTCCAATTGCCCCGCCTAAAATAAAGCCCAGTGAAATATTATAAAAAATGGAATTAAGATTTAATTTTATTTTTAATATTATAATTAAAATAATAGCTATAACTGAAATTATAATAAGAATATTTGTTCTGTTCTGGAATACCCCAAAAGCTGCTCCGCTGTTTTTTACATGTGATATGAAAATAATGCCTGGAATAATCTCAATAGAAGAATTTAATGAAATCTTTGTATTTACCAGATATTTTGTAACTTGATCCATTGTGATTATTATTATAGAACTTAACACAAAAAGAAAGTTCACTAAAAATTTTGATTTTTTTATATCCATTTCCCTTATACTATACTCCCAATTACTTTAATGCCAATTTTTATTTTTGATTTGTTAACACTTATATCTTTAGTAAAATAACTATCCTTCAACTCAAAGTTTAAGCTTGTACTTAATGTTTCTTTCTTTATATAATCTAAATATTTTTTAATAATCTTTCTTTCATTTTCACTGCATATAATAAAAGTACTGATAGTATTTTCAATTTCAAATTCAGCTTCTTTACGCAAGTTTTGTATTTTATGTATTAACTCTCTACAAAATCCTTCTTCCAAGAGATTTTCTGAAATAATTGTAGAGATTCCCACAGTATATTCCCCATCACTTTCAACTCCGAGATTTTCTCTACTTTTAGTTTCAATTAGAATCTCATCCGGTTTTAGATCAATAATCTTACCAGCTATATTCAATCTTGTATTTTTACTAGCCCTTACTTTACTCATAATCTTGCTTGGGTCTTTTAAATTCAGTGCTTCCTTTATTTTTGGAATAAACTTTCCATACTTTGACCCAATAATCTTTAAATCCGGCTTAATGTCATATGACACCAAATCTTCCAGACTATCTACTAACTCTATTTTTTTAACATTTAATTCATCTAATATTATTCCTTCAAAGTGCTTACATGCGTCATCCTTCTTTTTATCCTTATTAAAAAAGATTTTAACACTTGCAAGCGGCTGTCTTATTTTTATACTAATCTTACTTCTAACACTTCTTCCAAGACTTACAACTCTCCTTGCAACTTCCATTTTAAAACTTAGGTCTTCATCAATTAAGCTTTCATCTGCAGTTGGATAGTCCTCTAAGTGAACACTCTCAAAACCTTTGCTTAAACTACCAGCTAAATTTTTATAAATCTCTTCACTCATAAAAGGTATATATGGTGCAGTTAATTTGGATATACTAACCAAACATTCATATAAAGTCTTACAAGCACTGATTTTATCCTTATCTTCCTCACTTTTCCAAAATCTCCTTCTGCTTCTTCTAACATACCAGTTAGATAAATTATCTACAAATTGTTGTATCAGTCTCCCGCTATCAGTTACATTATAATTATCCATCAGTGTATTCACATTTTTAATAGTCTTATTAAGTTCTGAAATTATCCACCTGTCAATCTCATATCTATCCCCCACATCCAATTTATAATTATAAGGATTAAAATTGTCAATGTTTGCATATATAACAAAAAATGAATAAGTATTCCATAGTGTTAAAATAAATTTCCTTATTGCATCATCAATCAATTTGGTTGAAAAATTTTTCGGAAGCCATGGAGATACACTTGTAAAAAAGTACCATCTAAGAGCATCGGCACCCTGTTTGTTTAGAATATCCCACGGTTCTACTACATTGCCTTTAGATTTACTCATTTTCCGACCATTTTCATCATTTATAAGTCCAAGACATAAAACATTTTTAAAAGAAGATTTTTTATATATCAAAGTAGAAATTGCAAGCATAGTGTAAAACCATCCTCTTGTTTGATCAATAGCTTCACAAATAAAATCAGCGGGATAACTTTCACTAAATATTTCTTTGTTCTCAAAAGGATAGTGATGCTGTGCAAAAGGCATCGAACCCGAATCAAACCAGACATCTATTACCTCGGGAACTCTATGCATATCCTTACCACACTTATCACATTTTAGTATTATGTTATCTACGAATGGTCTATGAAGATCTAGATTGTCAAATTCACATATAGCTTTTTTCTTCAGTTCTTCTACACTTCCAATACAAGTTTTATGGCCATTTTCATCTACCCATACAGGAAAAGGAGTTCCCCAATATCTTTCCCTTGTAAGAGCCCAATCAATATTATTTTCTAACCATTTACCAAATCTTCCATCTTTTATATGTCCAGGGTACCAGTTAATTTTTCTATTTAAGTCTAATAGATCCTGCTTGATTGCAGATGTCTTTATATACCAGCTTTTTTTAGCATAATATATCAGCCTCTTTTCGCACCTCCAGCAAAACGGATAAGAATGCTCAAATTCTTTAACACTAAAAAGTAAATTTCTATCTTTTAAATCTTTTACTATTTTATCATTTGATTCTTCAATATATAAATTAGCAAATTTTTTTACATTCTTTTTAAATTTTCCTTCCTCGTCAACCATCTGTACAACTGGTAAATTATTTAACTTACCAACTTTCATATCATCCTCGCCAAAAGCAGGTGCAATATGAACAATCCCTGTACCCTCATCAGTGGAAACGAAATCGCCACCAATTACTCTATAAGCATTGTCTTCTGTATATTTATATAGTGGTATATAATAATCTGATATTAGAGCATCTCCCTTAAACTCATTTATTACTTTTAAATTACTTTTTTCTCCAAAAACATCACTGTAAAGATCCTTAGCTAATATCAAATTCTCATTTTCATATTTTACTTCAATATACCAGGCATCTTCCTTTACAGCACAAGCAGCGTTGGAAATTAAAGTCCATGGTGTTGTCGTCCAGACAAGTAAATAAGTGTTTTCTTTCTCCTTTAAAGGAATTTTTACAATTACAGAATAATCTTTTATTTCTTTATATCCCAGTGCTACCTCATGGGAAGACAGTGCAGTTCCACATCTTGGACAATAGGGAACTATCTTGTAATCTTCATATATTAATCCTTTATCCCAGATAGTTTTTAAAATCCACCATATAGATTCTATATAATTGTTTTTAAACGTAAAGTATGCATTTTCCATATCAATCCAGAAGCCAATTCTTTCAGTTAATTTCTTCCAGTCTTCCTCATACTTCATTACACTTTCCCTACAAAGCCCATTAAATTTTTCAATGCCTATTTTTTCAATTTCCTTTTTTGAATTAATATTTAATTTTTTTTCAATCTCTAATTCAACAGGAAGACCATGTGTGTCCCAACCAGCTTTTCTGGAGACATAATGCCCCTTCATTGTTTTGTATCTGGGAAAAATATCCTTAAAAACACGGGATAGTGCATGATGAACACCAGGCTTACCGTTAGCAGTAGGCGGGCCCTCGTAAAATATAAACTTTTTATTTCCTTTTGTCTTACTTAAACTCTTTTCAAATATTTTATTCTTTTTCCAGAATTCTAATATTTTTTCTTCAAGTTTAACCAGATTAACCCTGGCTTCTACTTTTTTAAACATACTTCTCATCCTTTTTAAAAAATCTTTGGAGAATTAACCTTTTAAAATTATTTTATAGATTTTATATAATTAGGCTAATTTTGTGAAGTAATAATATTACAATCTTTTAATAATTCAATCAACATTCCGGCTGATTTTACTGCTTTCCCTTTATAATGATTATTAAAATAAATATATGTTTTTTTTGTATTATTTGATACATTTTTTATTTTTGGCACCCATTCCATAAGTTCATCACGGTTATACTGATAATCATATCTCTGGTATGCATATTTATGATTCCACCAACTAGATTCATTTCTTCCGTGAAACCTGATATACCCAATACTTGTAGTATTAATGTCCGTTGGAGCTAGCAACCCTTTGATCTGAGGTTCATCTACATTACAAAATCCTATACCTAACTCTTCCAGCTTTTTAAATGTTTTATCATTAATCCAGCTATTATTTCTAAATTCAGCGCAAAGTTCTTTATCGTAAAAATCATTCCCAACCTTCTGTAAATAGTCCAGATTATTATCACTAAATTTAAAAGACCATGGAAATTGCAATAGAACACTTCCCATTCTATTTCTATCTGCAAGCGGTTTTAAAGAATTAATAAACCCGTCAATATCATCCTTTTTATAATCTCTTTTGTGTGTTACCGAACTGTTTGATTTCACACAAAAAGTAAAATCTCCTGAAACCTTTTTTGCCATATTGTTAAAAATAAAAGGATTCGGAAGACTATAATAAGTAAAGTTTATTTCTACAGTATTAAATGTTTTACTATAATAATTTAGATAATCTTTCTTATCCAGGTTATCAGGATAAAAATTTCCAACCCAGTCACTGTAATTATACCCTGATGTTCCTATTAATATATTGCCCACTAATTTTATAAAAATTGTGATATTTCATTTAATATTTTATCCTTGGACATAGCACCAATTAACTTTTTAACTACCTGACCATTTTTAAATAACATTAAAGTAGGAATGCTGTTTATACCATATTTTATAGCAGTATCTCTACTATCATCCACATTTAACCTACCAACTCTAATTAAATCTTTCTTTTCGTTATACAGCTTTTCCAGCTCAGGTTCAATCATTTTGCATGGACCGCACCATACAGCCCAGAAATCAACAAGAATTGGCAATTCTGTTTTACTGATCTCCTCTTCGAAATTTGAATCATCCATTTTCAGCATACCCTCTGACATTTAAACTCCCTCCATACTTGTACTTTTTATTAAAAATATTTATTACTTTAGAAATAATTCTAATTTCTATAGAAAAAATTTTAATTTCTACAAATACTCAACCCCACCAACCATTGTATGCACCTGCCCAATTACTGCAGGGGATACAGTTTTTATTTTAACTTTTGCTTTTGAATTTTCATTTTTATGATATTACCAAAGCTAAATTTTTTAGTCAAATGGCTTTTTATTTAAAATGGTTTTATATTTAAAAATTTAAAAAAATTTTTATTATTTTATTGTATACAACCAATAATATGCTATAATAACTTATAATTACTAATAATATTGAGTTGGGAGTTAATATGTATAAATGTATGGATTGTGGTAATACTGAAAAATTCATTGGCTTTGCTGAAGAAAAAGGAAATGCCTATATTTATCAGGACTGTATTAATAAATCAAACACAGACTGCTCATGGATTTATATTATCTCGGATCGTAACAATAATTGGAAAAGCAATATAAATATTTATAGATGCTTCTATTGCAATTCAACAAGGATTGCAGAATTTAATAAAAAATAATATAAAAGAATTTTCTCATTTCCCTCTACTCTATTTCATTTTCTCTCTCTGCTACCAACTTGCTAGCCCTGTATAATGATTCAAATGTCCCTGCATCCGTCCACCATCCTTTAATAATAGAAAAATTCATAGTTCCTCTTTTAATATATTCATTATTAACATCAGTAATTTCCAATTCTCCCCTGGCAGATGGTTTTAAATTTCTTATGATCTCAAATACTTCAGAATCATACATGTAAAGGCCGCATACGGCATAATTACTCTTAGGTTTTTTTGGTTTTTCCTTAATATTTATTACCTTGTTATTTTTGATTTCAGCAACACCAAATCTTTCAGGGTCTGAGACCTCTTTTAAAAAAATCCTTGCTCCTTTTTTTTGTTCTTCAAATGCTAACACATGCTCTGATACATCATCCTCTACTAAATTATCGCCTAATATTACAAATATTTTTTCTTTTTCTGCAAAATTTTCTGATAATTTTAATGCATCTGCTATACCCCCCTCACCTTCCTGATAAGTATAGCTTATATCTTTTAATCCAAATTCCTTTCCGTTACCTAAAATCCTTAAAAAATCTCCTGCATAATTTCCTCCCGTAACAATCATTATATCTTTCAACCCAGCATTCACCATTGTCATAAGAGGATAATAAATCATTGGTTTATTATATACTGGAAGCAAATGCTTGTTTGTTACCTTAGTGCAGGGCATCATTCTTGTGCCAAGACCACCTGCTAAAATAACCCCTTTCATAATAAAATTATCGCTCCTATCTTAAACATATTTTCTAAAAATTCTCTATTTTTTATATCTATACTATTTCTATTCCTATATTATCTCCACATTAGCAAACATTCCTATTTAAAAACTATTACTATCCTATAATATTATTGCCTATATACTATACAACTACTTAAATTTTAATACAAAAATCATCTTTCTAAAAACTTCTACAATAAACAACTACAAAAGTTATGATTGCTAATACAACACAATATATTGCAAAAACATTCAAATTTTTACTTCTGGTCAAATATACTATAAATTTAATTGCGAAAAAACCCGAAATACATGAAAAAATAAATCCAATTATTAAATATTTGATTTCTGAAAAACTACCGTTAAAAATGATACTGTGTGATTTGTAAATCTCAAATATAAATGAGCCAAAAATCACCGGTATCGATAATAAAAAAGAAAACTTTACACATTCAGTTCTTTTAATACCAAAAAATCTTGCAAAAGATATGGTAGCCCCAGACCTTGAAATTCCTGGCAATATAGCAATAGCCTGACCTAAACCAATAATAAATGCAATAAATGCATTATTTTTTACATTTTTTATTTTGATATTTTTTCCTCTCTTTTCACCTGCTAAAAGTATAATAGCTGTAATAATTAAAAAAGCAGCTGCAATCAATGGGTTATAAAAAAATTTATCAATATACTTTTCTAAAAAAAATCCTAGTAAAATTGAAGGAATACTTGCAATAATTATTAATATGGCAAATTTGAAATAATTATTTGATCTTTTAGACTTAATAAAAATACCTAAAAAGAAAGCTTTAATAATTCTGTATACTTCTCTGTAAAATATACTTAGTATGGCAACAAGTGTCCCAAAATGGACAGTAACTATATAATATAAAGGAGGACTTTCCCAATTAAAGAAAAATGGTATTAAAACTAAATGTCCTGAGCTGCTAATAGGAAAAAATTCTGTCAACCCTTGAATTATTCCTAATATAATTGACTGTAATGTATTCAAATTATATAATGTTTAAAATTTTATACAGATTAACTAATATTTTCTAAAATATTAACATAAAATATATATATAAAAAATAACAATAATGGAACTTTCTAATTTTTTTAATAACATATCTTCATATCTTGCAGTCTTTTTTACTGCTATGACTCCTATTGGTGAATTAAGGGCATCTATTCCATTGGCTCTTGGGGTTTACAATATGAATATATTCTTAGCATATGCAATTTCAATTGCAGGAAACATTATTCCTGCAATTGCAATAATATGGATTCTTGAGCCACTTTCAAAATTCTTAATGAAAAGATTTAAGCTAGCTAATAGATTTTTTAACTGGCTTTTTGATAGGACACGCAGAAAATATACAAAAAAATTTGAAAAATACACAGGTTATGCTCTTATAGCCTTTGTAGGCATACCACTCCCTGTTACTGGAGCCTGGACTGGTGCACTCATAGCGTTTGTTTTCGGAATACCTCCTAAAAAAGCACTACTTCATATATTCTACGGAATATTACTATCAGGAATAATTGTAACTATAATATGCAAGACAGTAGGTTATGTAAAATTTATTACAGCTGTTTAATTTATCACTACCGACCTTGCTTTATTATCAAAATATTAACAATATTTACTTTAGCTTTCCCCTTCTTAATTATCACTACCTAACTGCCCCCCACTGCAATATCTCTAATGACTATAGAAGGGCTTCCAATATATCCTCCTGAAGGTAAGAATTTTATATCATTTCCAATTTTATCCATACTACTGCAAAAACTAAAAATATCAGAGGCAATAGTGACTTCCTTCACGGGAAAACCAAAGCTTCCCTTTTCAATCCATAATCCTTTTGCACCAACACTAATTTCTCCTGAAATTGGATTTGTCCCTGAATGAAGTCCTATAATATCTAATACGTAAAATCCCTTATCAATAGATTTTACAAGCTCTTCAAAATTATTTTCTTTAGATGGCAAAATATAAAAATTTGATAAACCCACACCTGGCGTTGATCTATATGATGCTCTAGCAGCATTACCTGTAGAACATTTATTATCTTTCCTTGCTGTATAAGTATTGTAAAGAAATGTTTTCAATATTCCATCCTTAAATACAGTAGTTTTTCCACCTGGAACTCCCTCACCATCAAATGGCGCAGTTGCAAACCCCCCGGGCATAGTTCCATAGTCAAATATATCTAAATCTATTGTAAAAATTCTATCACCTATCCTATCCTTAAAAAGTGATTTACCCTTCTGGACTGAATCAGCAGTTAGCGTTCCAGCAATAATACCTAAAAATTGTGAAGCCACAAGCGGATCTAATACTAAATCACATCTTTGAGTTTTAATTTTTTTACCACCCAGCAATGAAATTGATTTCTTAACTGCTTCTGCCGCAATATCTTCAAGGTTAAAATCTTTGGGTGATCTGCAATATGAAAAATAATCTCCGGTTGATATGTCACCTTTCTGTCTTGAAATTGCATTAACATAAATAAAACTTGTTGTGGCTTTAAATGTATCACAAAACCCATGAGAATTTAGTATTGCAACTTCTGAAAGGCTGTCTTCATATATAAGACTGTCTATACTTATAATTCTTTTATCTTTTTCTTTAGTAAGTATCTCAAGTTTTTTTGCTACTTCTATTTTATCTGCAGTACTAAACTTTAAGATATCATCTCTGTAAAGCAGTTCATTTTTAATAACTTTTTGTTTATATATGAATTCACTTTCTTTTGGCAAAGAATTATATTCTTCACTATTTGTTATTCTTGAATTAATTATTGCCTTTTCAATGCAATCTTCAATACTATCGCTTTCCAGTAATGCTGTATAAGAATATCCTATACTTCCATTCCTAAATACTCTTATACCTATTCCAGTTGAATCAGAAAATGATAATTTATCAACATTACTATTAAAAATTTCTATTTCGTTCTGTATTGAATTAACTGCATATATTTCATATTCATCTATAGACTTTTTATTTATTAAATCTGCAGCATCCTTACAGATATCTACCATTTTATTTTTAATTTTTATTGATTTATGATTTTGCATATTAAATTTTTGTTCCCCCTACTGTAAGCCTGCTAACTAATATTGTTGGCTGACCAACTTCATTAGAGATAGATTGTCCACCTTTTCCACAAAATCCAGGAGCAAAATCTAAATCATTCCCTATTGCTTCTATTCTCATTAATACCTCTGGGCCATTTCCAATTAAGGTTGCTCCCTTTATGGGAAAAGTTATACTTCCCTTTTCAATCAAATACCCTTCGCTTATACCAAATACAAAATCCCCGGTTGCAGGGTCAACCTGGCCTCCGGCAAATTCTTTTGCATAAATCCCCTTATTTACTGATTTTATGATAGACTTTGGTTCTTCTTTGCAGTTGTCAATATAAGTATTACTCATTCTTGGCATGGGTATGTGTCTAAATGATTGTCTTCTGCCATTACCTGTTTGTAATTTCTTTAACTTTTTTGAAGTCTTTAAATCAAAAATATAATTTTTCAGCATACCATCTTTAATCAATACAGTCTTTTTGGATTGATGCCCTTCACCATCATACTTGTAAGAACCCCAGTGATACGGCAGTGTAGAGTCATCAATAGCAGTCACTACACTATTTGCTATCTTTTTTTCTAACTTTCCTTTAAAAACAGAAGCATCCTTTATGATAGCATCTGCTTCCAGACCATGCCCGCAAGCTTCATGGAAAATGACACCTCCAAATGCTGGACCAATAACTACCGGTATAGACCCTACAGGAGCACTTTCAGCATCCAGCATCCTTATAGCAATTTTACATGCCTCCCTGGTAATTTTAGAAGGTTTTTTTATTTCAAATGCTTCATACCCAGAGGTTTTTGCAATTGATTTATATCCTGTTCTAACTTCCCTACCTTTTTTAACTACTATATTTATCGTTAAGAAAACTTTTACGATCTTCTCGGATGAACTTATTCCTTCAGAATTTGCAATGAATATTTCATCTTCCAAATCTGAAAGATTTGAAGTTACCTGTATTATATCTTTACTGTAATCTCTTGCAGTTTTATCAACTACAAGCAATATATCTCTTTTATTTTCTTGAAAAATATTATGGGGATATTTTTTTATATTAACTTTATATGAACTGCTAGTTGGAATTAAATTTAATATTTTTTTATTACTTTCACTGCTTACAGTAGAGCTTAATACTTTAGCAGCATTAATTAATTTATCTTTTTGTAGAGAATCAATGTAAGCATAGAAAGTGCTGTCACCAAAAATTAACCTCAATCCACAGCCTAAATCAAAACCACTGCTAGAATCATCTATTTTACCATCTTCAAGCCTGATATTATTATTTATCTTTTTCTGTATATATATTTCAGAAAAATCGCCCCCACTTTTAAGTAAAGTGTTTAGAATCTTTCTTGCCAGTTTATCACTAATCATATATTTTTTTTAAGACAAAGTACTTTTTGTATTTTTAGCTGCCTTTTTACCTTTATCCACTATTTTTTTTACCTTCTTTTTGGTCTTTTTAACATTAGAATCAGCAACTTTAACAGCTTTATCTATTTTTTCCATGCTTTTTTCTATTAACTCTTCGCCTTTTAATTTCAAATCCTCAACTCTTTTCTTACTTTTATCTACAAATTCTTTTGTCTTATCAATAGCATCATCTATGTTTTCTCTACTTTTTTTTATTAACAATTCACTTTTTTCCTTAATATCTTCCCTGGTCTCTTTACCTGTTTTAGGAGCAAATAAAATTCCTAAAATCCCTCCTATAACTAATCCTGTAAACAATGACATTACCACACCTGGGAAGTAACTTTTATTATTACCTGCACCTCTTTCTAAATTCATTTAAACCTCCTTATTTTCATTATCTTTACTTGCATTTTTTAGTCCACTCATAATACCAGCTGTCGTACTAATAATCTTTACTATTGGATTTGTAATCAGCATACGAGCTAATCTAATTAATTTTTCGAGCTGCTCTACTATAGAACTTACACTCTGGGTTAAATCACTGATCGAACTAATTTCAGTATTTAAACTGTCAACAGTTCTGTCCAATTTTTCTACAATTGGAACCATACTTTCATTTAGATCATCTGCCATATTTCTTATCCTATTTATTAATCTAATTAATGGTATTGCAACAACTATCCCAACTATTGAAAAACATGAAATTAAAATAATTGCTACCAGGCCTACTATTTCTATTGATGTCATATTCACCTCTCAAATAAAATTAAAATAAAAATTAATCAATAATAAAAAATTTATTAATTACTATTATATAAATTTAACTGACATTATTCAAAAAAAAATGAATCTAATCTATAATAAGCTTCTGATATAAAAATAAATCAGTTTTTTGTATCAATTTATTAAATAAAAGAAATAAAGGATAACAGTAAAATGCTAAATAAAAAAGCTAATAATAGTTACAGGAAAAATGATAGGAATAAAATCATCACAAGGCTTTATCTTGTAAGAAATTTAATTCTTTTCTTATTTACAATAATTCTTACATTATTATTTTTTATATTCTCTGTGGTATCCTGCACATTCCAATCATCAGCTGAAGATACCGGCACACAAGCAGACAAACAATCTGCTGAAGAATCTGATGAAAGCCCTGATGTAATTACATCTGAAGAATTGGAAGAAGCAGTAGCTGCTCTGGAAGAACAGATAGATTATGATAATGCTGTTATTGGGGCCGAGTTAAAAGGATTTATCCCTTCTTATCTATGTACCAACAAAGATAACTATATAAAGATTGAAGTTACAAACACTTCTGATTTTACATGGAAATGCGATGGGAGAGATACAGTAAGAGTTGGTTATCATTATTATGGACAGGACGTTGAATATACGGATTACGATCGAACAGCCCGTACCGCGCTTCCATGTGATATCGCACCAGGAGAATCTGCAGAAGTTAAAATACTTATAAATGATATCACCAATGAAGGAATCTACGTCATACAAATTGATCTTGTTCTTGAAGGCAAATTCTGGTTTTCATCAAAAGGTGTTTCTATGATTGATGGTGTTGCTTTATTTAATCCATGTACTGACTAAACTAATAATGGAAATAAAGCTTTTGATTCATTAGAATCGGAAAAAATCGTATACATTTTTCTTAATAAAAAAAGTAAATACTATTTAAAATCAAATTTTCTTCCAACCAGGTTTTCATATGCACTAGTATACCTTTGTGTAGTTTTTTCAATTATGTCAGTTGTAAGCTTGGGTGGAGTTGATTTCCTGTCCCAATCAGTGCTTAAAAGGTAATTTCTTACATATTGTTTATCAAAACTATTTTGGTCTCTTCCAGGTTCGTATTCCTTAAGAGGCCAAAACCTTGAT
>Ga0268279_1000390_pt1 | contig 28070 bp, 14 predicted proteins | sample saktaG_6_FD_190142 | JGI IMG/M metagenome (GOLD analysis project Ga0268279, IMG submission 190142) | Saline water microbial communities from Sakinaw Lake, British Columbia, Canada - sak_2010_1_5_80m | ecosystem: Environmental > Aquatic > Non-marine Saline and Alkaline > Saline ...
TTAAAATGATATAAGGCATTAAATGGTCGCCTCCTTTTGAAGCTGTTTCATTATAGAGAGTAATATCTCGAGTTTTTGCCTCGGCCAAAACTTCAAACCTTCTTTCCATCTCTAAGGTCAACCATTTTAATACATTTACTGTTTTTTGGGCATCATAAATTACAGGGGTTAAAAGGTGGGGAAGATCTTGATAGGCTGAGAATTCTACTCTTTTAGGGTCAATTAAAATAAATTTTAAAATCTCCGGTCCGTTTCGATAAAGAAGACTTAAAATTAAAGAGTTTAAATAAATTGTCTTTCCAGTGCCCGTAGCTCCGGCAACTAAAAGATGAGGCATCTTTCCCAAATCTGTAAAAACAGCTTTTCCGGTTACATCTTTTCCTAAAGTAATGGCTAAATTCGAAGGATAATTTTGAAATTCGGGAAGAGAAAAAAGATTTCTCAGCCTTACTCTTGTTCGGACTTTGTTTGGAATCTCAATCCCTACTAAAGCCTTGCCGGGAATGGGAGCTTCAATTCTAATAGGATGAGCAGCCAGGGCTAGGGAAATATCATTGCTCAAAACGGTAATTTTTGATAATTTTACTCCCTCAGCCGGCTTTAAGGTATATTGAGTAACAGTGGGACCAATATTTACTTCGGACATCTCTACCGGAACATCAAAATTTTGTAAAGTTTTTTTAATGATTGCCGAATTTACTTTGATATCACCGCTGGAAGGTTCCCCTCTATCAACCTCAAGTAAACCCAGAGGCGGAAACTGATAGCCTGCCGGACTAGAAATTACAGAAGGCTCCGAAGCTTTAGTTTTTAACTCCGGAAAGCCCGACTGGGGCTCAATCTGGACCGTCGATTTGGAAGCAAAGGGCGGGATTTCTTTTACCTTAAACTTCGGCCTAAAAATTCTTTTAATAAAAGAAGGCTTGGGAGGTTCTTTTTCCAGTTTTTCCTCCTCGGTTTTTGAAGGGAGAAGTGATGGTTTAAAGAATTGCCAGAAAATTAGACCCCCGATAACAATTAGAGCTCCAGATATTATTTGAGTTACCCAAAAACCAAATAATTTAAGCAAAGATAAGCTAAAAATATGACCTATCCATCCCCCCTCGAGCTTTTGAGCCGAATTTAGGCTTCCCAAGATTCCAGAAATTCCCAAAATCAAAAGCAAAATTGCTAAAATTACCGGTAATAAAAATTTTTTGTATTTTGTGGTTAAAAATATTCCACCGGCTATCGCAAAAATTAAAGGAATTACAAAAACTGTCTTTCCTATTAAAAAAAAGAGTCCCCTCATTAGGGCTTTCCCGGCTATCCCGGCTTTATCCGCAAAAGAAAATGTCAAAATTATTGCTATTAACAAAAGTAAAATTCCCCAAATCAATCTTTTGATTTCCCCGGACAAAACCAATCTGCCTGGATTCTTTGTTTTTCCAAAGGTTTTTCTCCTCAATTTTTGATTTTTCTTTCTAGCCATCTTTCTATTATAACATCTAATTATTTTCTCTGAAAACCCGTTCCAGCGGGTATCAGCTTGCCAATAATCACATTTTCTTTCAGGCCTCTCAATTTGTCTTCTTTCCCTTCGATTGCAGCTCTAATCAAAACCCTTGAAGTTTCCTGAAAGGAGGCAGCCGATAAAAAGGAATCGGTAGTTAAAGATATTCTCGAAATTCCAAGCAAAATAGGGACCGAGGTCGCCAGTTTTTTTCCTTCTTTTTTCAAAGTAGAATTTATTTCTAAAAATTTTGCCTTCTCAATAACCTCGCCAGGAGTAAAAAAACTTTGACCAGCATCTTTAATTTTTACCCTTGAGAACATCTGCCGGACTATTATCTCAATATGTTTATCATGAATAACTGCTCCTTGAGAAACATAAATTTTTTGAATCTCATTAATAATATAATGCTGGGCTTCTTTGCTCCCTCCTACCTTAAATAACTCTTTTAAATCTAAACTTCCTTCACAAAGTTGTTGACCCGCTTTGACATCCTGGCCAGGTTTCACCCAGATAGCCATTTTGGGCGGTATTTGATACTCTACTACCCGAGCCGCAGCGAGGGGGGAAGAAGAGGATTTATCCTCTTTGCCCATTTCAGCTTTTTTAGTTGCTTTTCCCGGATTATTATTCGCTTTTATCTTTATTATTCCCTCTGGGGTTATCTTTAATATTTTCCCTCCAATCTGGGAAATTTGAGCTCTTCCTCCAGGTTCCCTGGCTTCAAAAATCTCCTGAACTCTGGGCAAACCAAAAGTTATATCTCCTCCGCCTGCCACTCCTCCAGTATGAAAAGTTCTCATAGTCAACTGGGTGCCTGGCTCTCCAATGGCCTGGGCAGCCACAATTCCCACAGCTTCCCCTATTTTAACCAATTGATTTCTCCCAAGATCCCAACCATAACATTTTTGGCAAATTCCCCTGCAGGAAATGCAGCTTATTGGAGAACGTACCCGAACTTTCTCAACCCCGGCTTCTACTATTTTTGCAGCCTTCTTCCAATCAATAATCTCTCCTTTTTTAACAATGGTCTTTGGTCTCGCACCTTCCGCCTTAAACCTCACATCTTCCAGGACTATTCTTCCCAAAATCTTAAAAAGAAAATTTTGACCGATATCTTCAGCCTCTTGTCTAAATATTTCAATTCCTGCCAGGTCCCGGCAATCCTCCTCTCCAATCACCACCTCATGAGAAACATCAACAAGGCGCCTGGTTAGGTAACCTGCGGTGGAAGTTCGCAAAGCAGTATCTGCTGTTCCTTTTCTTGCCCCATGAGTAGAAATAAAGTATTCCAAAACATCAAATCCCTCTTTAAAAGAATTTTTCACCGGAAGCTCAATGGTTTGTCCGGCCGGGTTGATGACCAAACCTTTCATTCCTGCCATCTGAATTGCTTGGACCCAAGAGCCTCGGGCTCCGGAATCTACGATTTGGAAGACCGGGCCTGTTTCTGGCAAAGTTTGAGGTACCAATTTTTCAATTTCTGATTTTGCCTTCCGCCAAACCTCAATAACCTTGCTGTTTTTTTCTTCTTTAGAAAAAAGACCATCTTTGTAATATCTATTAATCTGTTCTACCTCTTTTTCAGCTGTTTCAATAATTTCTTTCTTTAAAGGAGGAACAATTAAATCGTCCATCCCCCAGGATATTCCAGATATGGTAGCTGATTCAAATCCTAAATCCTTAATCTTATCCAGAGTTTCGCAAGATATCTCCTGCCCGTATTTTTCAATGGTTTCCCTTAAGAGAGTTTCTAACTTTTTAGAATTCATAACTTCATTTTGAAAAGGAAAATTTGCCGGTAAAGTTTCGTTGAATAAAATTCTTCCTGCAGACGTCTCTATAAGCTTTAAGGGTTGACGATGAACTATGTTCGGCATTCTTACTTTTATTTTGGCTTTTATATCAACTTTTTCAAACTCATAGGCAAGTATTGCCTCTTCAGGAGAACCAAAAACCTTCCCCTCGCCTTTTAATCCATCAATAATTTTTGTTAGCCAATAGCAGCCTAAAATAATATCCTGGGTAGGAGTGATAATCGGAACACCGGTAGCTGGTTTCAATAGATTGAGAGTAGATAACATTATTTGTTTTGCTTCCCGCTGAGCTTCTTCTGACAAAGGAAGATGAACTGCCATTTGGTCTCCGTCAAAATCGGCATTAAAAGCCTCACAAACCATTGGATGAACTCTAATTGATTCTCCCTCAATCAAAACTGGCTGAAAGGCTTGAATTCCCAAACGATGCAAAGTCGGAGCCCGATTTAATAATACAAATTTATCTTTGACTACCTCTTCTAAAGCCGCCCAGACTTCATCTGTTTCTGTCTCAATTAATCTTGTCGCTCCCCTAACATTATAGGCAAGTTCTTTATCCAGAATTTTCTTAATAATAAAGGGCTTGAAGAGCTCCAAGGCCATCTTTTTTGGGAGCCCGCATTGATTGAGTTTCAACCCAGCGCCAACGACAATTACTGACCTTCCAGAATAATCAACTCTCTTCCCTAAAAGATTCTGTCTAAACCTGCCCTGCTTTCCCTTAAGCATATCGGTCAAAGATTTCAAAAGTCTTCTGCCGCCGGTAGTGGCCTGGGTTATTGTTCCTTTTCTCATTCCATTATCAATCAAAGCATCCACTGCTTCCTGGAGCATTCTTTTTTCATTTCTAACAATAACTTCCGGGGCATCAATTTCCAGAAGATAGCGAAGCCGATTATTTCGATTAATTACCCTCCGGTAAAGGTCATTTAAGTCAGAGGAGGCGTATCTTCCGCCATCAAGCTGAACCATTGGTCTTAGGTCCGGGGGCAATACCGGTAAAACAGTCAAAAACATCCATTCTGGCCGGAGGCCGGTCCTTTCCATCCCTTGAAAAATCTTTAATCTTCTTAAAACTTTTCTTTTAGCTAGGGAAGCAGTTTTCTTTAATTCGGCTTTCAATAAATTTATCTCTTTTTTAAAGTCAACTTTCTCAAAAATTTTCCTCAGGGTCTCCGCCCCGGTACCGGCTTCAAAACATTCGCCATATTTAAAAGAAAAATTATGAAATTCAATTTCAGATAAGATTTTCAGAGGCTTGAATGAAAGCACTTCTTCTCGCGCTCTATCTCTTGCTTGTTTCAATTCTTGAAGCATTACCTCTCGAGACTTCGCACCTTCATCCTTCCCAAAGCCCTTCTTTAGCTTTGTTTTATATTCTGCTTCAATTTTTCCCAGCACTTTTTTCTTAGCTTCCTCTGAAACACTGGTTATAATGTAGGCGGCGAAATAAATTACCTTTTCTAACTGCTGAGCCGGAATATCCAAAATCATTCCAATTCGGGAGGGCACCCCTCTTAAAAACCAGATGTGGGAACAAGGAGTTGCCAACTTAATATGACCCATCCTTTCTCGCCTGACTGAAGATTTCGTTACTTCCACTCCGCATCTATCGCAAATTACTCCTTTATAACGAATCTTTCGGTATTTTCCGCAATAGCATTCATAATCTTTTTCTGGCCCAAAAATTTTTTGACAAAAAAGGCCGTCCTTCTCCGACTTTTGAGTCCGGTAGTTAATGGTTTCGGGCTTTAACACTTCTCCGTGGGACCATAATAAAATCTCCTCGGGCGAGGCTAATTTTATTCTAATTGATTCTAATTCAGCTACACGCATAAAATTAATAGATATTATTTTGTCTGTTCTTTTTTCTTTTCCTTTATTTCAACACTCAATCCCAATGATTTTAACTCTGCCACCAGCAAGTTAAACGAGGCTGGAACATTAGGACTTCTGATTGGTTCTCCTTTTAATATTGCTTCATAGGTAGCTGCTCTCCCCAGAACATCATCAGATTTTATAGTCAGCATTTCCTGAAGAGTATGAGCTGCGCCATAACCTTCCAAAGCCCAGACTTCCATTTCGCCAAATCGCTGACCGCCAAATTGGGCTTTTCCCCCTAAGGGCTGTTGGGTAATCAAAGAATAAGGACCAATTGACCTCATATGGATTTTATCTTTAACCATATGGATTAATTTCATCATATAGATATAGCCTATGGTAATTTTTCCAGGAAAAGGAAGACCTGTTCTTCCGTCAAATAATCTAATCTTTCCATCTTCGGGAAGGCCGGCTTTTTTCAGTTCTTCTTTTATATCTTTTTCTTTAGCCCCGGCCAAGGCCGGAGAAATCGCAATATACCCCAATTTCTTGGCTGCAAAAGATAAATGAGTCTCCAAAATTTGGCCAATGTTCATTCTCGAAACAACGCCTAAGGGATTTAAAATTATATCAATCGGAGTGCCGTCTTCCATAAATGGCATCTCTTCAGCTGGTAGGACTTTAGAAACTACTCCTTTGTTTCCGTGGCGGCCGGACAATTTATCGCCTGATTGAATTTTCCGAATCTCGGCCACATCCACCTCAATTCTTTTTATGACCCCCGGCTCCAACTTATAACCAAGATCTCTGGAAAAAACCTTTATCTCTACTACTCGTCCCCTCTTTCCATGTTCCATAGTTAAGGAGGTGTCCTTTACCTCCCTGGCTTTTTCTCCAAAAATTGCCCTTAATAACCTTTCTTCGGCAGTTAAATCTGTCTCTCCTTTTGGCGAAATTTTCCCAACTAAAATAGCATTGGGACCAACTTCTGCTCCAATCCTAACAATTCCCTCTTCATCTAAATCTTTTAATTTCTCTTCTGAAACATTAGGAATATCAAAGGTAGTAATTTCTGGCCCCAATTTTGTCTCCCTGATATCACAGCTAAAACTCTCAATATGAATTGAGGTATATAAATCATCTTTTACCAATCTTTCTGAAATTATAATCGCATCTTCGAAATTCCATCCCCGCCAGGGAAGGAAGGCCACTAAAATATTTTGACCTAAAGCCAAATATCCCTGAGATATTCCTCCCCCGTCAGCCAAAAGGTCTCCCTTTTTAATCTTCTTTCCCTTTTTCACTATTGGCTTCTGGTGAAAACAAGTATATTGGTTAGTCTTGATGAATGTCTTTAGGTTATAGGTTTTAGGTTTTAGGTTTTTAGGTTTTATAGTAATATGGCTGGCATCAACTTCCGCCACTTCTCCGTCAACATCTGAAATCACTCCCTGGCCGGAGTCCCTGGCTATTCTTTCTTCCACTCCAGTACAAACTAAAGGAGGTTCTGGCTTTATTAAAGGGACCGCCTGTCTTTGCATATTTGACCCCATTAAGGCTCGGTTGGCATCATCATTTTGCAGAAAGGGGATGCAAGATGCCCCCATTGAAATAGATTGCTCAGAAGAAACGTCAATAAAGTCAATTTTCTCTCTATCTGCCAGCCCTGGTTCGCTTTTTATTCTTGCCTCAACTTTTTGAGGCAAGATATTACCCTTTTTATCTATTGGCACAGCTCCCGAGGCAATATTATATTTCTCCTCCTCATAGGCATTAAGGTAATGAATTTCTGAGGTCACCCTTCCTGCTTTTACTTTAAAATAAGGAGTCTCAATAAAACCGTAGGGATTAATCCTGGCGAAAGAGGCCAAATGGCCAACCAATCCGATATTTGGTCCTTCCGGAGTTTGAATAGGGCAGATTCTTCCATAATGAGAGGGCTGAACATCCCTTACCTCAAATCCAGCTCTTTCTCGGGTCAGACCGCCTGGCCCGGTTGCCGACAACCTTCTTTTATGCTCTAACTCAGCTAGAGGGTTTTCATTATCCATAAATTGGGATATCTGAGAGAAGGTGAAAAATTCCTTGACTACGGACATAACTGGACGGGGGTTAATTAGTTGAACCGGAGTTAAGGTATAAATATCTAAAGTTGACATCCGGTCTTTAATATTCCTTTCCATTCTCATTAGCCCTACCCTAAATCTATTTTGCAAAAGCTCGTCTAAGGTTCTTACCCTTCTATTCCCTAAATGGTCAATCTGGTCCGGCTTTCCATCCGGGTCATTATTTAAGCGGATAACTTCTCTTAAAACCTGCACCACATCTTCCGGTTTTAGAACTCTGTCTTGCACGGTGATTTCTGGCTCCGTGTCAGTTCCGCGTTTTTGCTGCGCTATCTTCGGAAGACGCTGTCCCATTCGCCACCTTCCCACTTTTGACAAATCATATCTTTCAAAGTTAAAAAACATGTTCTCAATCAGCTCCCGAGCTGTATCAGGCGTAGCCACATCGCCGGGCCTTAATCTTTGATAAACTTCAACCATGGCCTCGGCTTGATTATGGGTTGAATCTTTCTTTAAAGTTTCCTCGATATATTTAACTTCGCCCACATCAACATCTTTGAAAAGCTCTTTAATTTGCTGGTCCTTTTCTATGCCAAAAGCTCTTAATAACGTGGTAGCTGGAACTTTTCTTCTCCTGTCAATTTTTACTCCAATAAAACCAGAGGTCTCAGTCTCAAATTCGAGCCAGGACCCCCGATTGGGAATAATTTTCGCCCCAAAGTATTCTTTGCCCTGCAGCAATTGGCTGTTAAAAAAGGCTCCGGGGGAACGAATAAGTTGGGAAATCGCCACCCTTTCCACTCCGTTGACAATAAAAGTCCCCCTTTCGGTCATTAAGGGGAAATCAGTTAAAAAAACCTCCTGCTCTTTAATTTCTCCGGTCTTAAGATTGACCAATTTCACTACTACTCTCAGGGCAGCTTCGTAAGAGTCATTGTTTTGTTTTGCCTCAAAGTCAGTTTTATATTTAGGCTCATCTAATTTATAATCTAAAAACCAGAGCTCTAACTCTTTTTTGGTATAGTCTCTGATTGGAGAAATTTCAGAAAAAAGCTCTTTTAGACTTTCAGCCCAAAACCTTTCCCAGCTCTCTTTTTGGACAGTGAGTAAAAAAGGTAAATCCAAGGAGACTTTTGATTTTGAGAAACTTTTTGTTTTTATTTCCTCCATAAAATTTAAAAATACCCTAAGCTCCTGTTTTTTAGGGTCATATCTTTTATTTAATTTTTTAAGCGAGAAAAATCAAAGTGAGGAAAATTAAAATACTAAAAATTGTGATTCTTAAAATCACTTACCCGAGCGAAGCGAAAGGTGGAGATGAAGGCAAACTCCAAAGGAGGCAAACTTCATCGACTACCCGAGCGAAGCGAAAGGTGGAGATGAAGCGACAGCTTCATCGACTTTAATTTTATTCCCCTTTCAAAAAAAAGTCAACCCCGCACCTTACTTCTCTAATCTTTCTGGAGGCGCTTCTTCAATTGGGGGCTGGCTTGGCTGAATCCCCTCCAATGCCGGCTTTCCAGCTCTTAAATTAGCCAAAATATTTTTAACTTCTGAATTTTCGGGGTTTAATTTTTCAATCTTTTCAAATTGAGAAATTGCTTCCTTTTTATTTCCCTCCCGATCATAAATCAATCCCAGAAAATAACGGGCATTGGAATAATTTCCATCTAATCCTATCGCTCTTTGAAATTCTTCTCCAGCTTTGTCAAATTGATTATCATTGTAATAAATAAGACCCAATTGAAAGGCAAGGCCTGTATCAAGTGGTGCCACTTGCTTTGTTGTCTCAAGTTTATCTATTGCCTCCTTAGTTTTTCCCTCTCTAACATAAACCATCGCAATCTGGAAATGGGCCGGGGCGTAATCATCTTTAAGCGAAAGGGCTCGCTCAAAACTTTCTAGAGCTAACCTAAGATTTTCTTCTTTTTGCCCTTCTCCTAAATCAAATTTTGAAATATAAATTCTGCCAATTTCGCTAAAGATATAAGGATTTGCCGGCTCCAATTCCCCTGCCTTCTGATAGGAATTCAGGGCCCAGTCCCCGGCGCCTCCAACTATTCCCATCATATTCCGATAAATAAATCCTCTGACATTCCAATTAGCGACATTAGCTTCATTTAACCTGGTTGCCTCTTTTGCCGAATTTATAGCTCCAGTCATAAGAATTTGGTTCTGGGAAGTCATCTCTTCAGGTTTTAAATCTTTTCTCTGGAGAGATTCGTTTAATCTTACTAAATAAAGCTGGGAGATATCTCGCCAATAAACGTCTAAGCTTGGATTTAAATTAGTTGCTTCTTTTAGACGTAAAATTGCCTGCTCTGTTTGGCCTTCTTGCCAATCTCTCAGTCCCCCAAGATACTTTATCTCAGCCATATATTTTTGGGCTCCAAAGAAAAGAAGTCCAATGCCAAAAATTAAAACCAAAACTAAGCAAAAAGATACTCCTACCGCCAGAGAAGAGCCAGGGCTAATCTCCCAAGATTTAATTTTTCTTTTATCAAGCGCTGTAAAGCCTGCCAGCAATATCCAAAAAACTAAAGCTAAAGAAAAATTGGCCGGATAGAGAAATTGGCTCATGACCACTCCACCAAAAGCCGAAAAAACTCCCAGCCTAAGCAACCAGCTCATTTCATCTTTCATATCTCCGGCTTTTTCTTTTAAATATCTAAAACCCATCCAAAAAAACATTCCAAAAATAGAAATTAAAGAAAGAATTCCCAGAATTCCGGTGGTGATTAATTTATCAAGAATTTCTGAGGCCCCTGATACAAATCTGACATTCCAAAAAACTGTCTGATTTAGGTCTTTTGATTTAAATTTTGAGAAATTATAGACAAAAGTTCCCGGTCCATTTCCCAGAACAGGAGATTTAGATAAGCTGCTTTTGGCAATGCTGATTTCTGCTCTCTGGCTTGGGGAAACCTCAAAAGGAGTTTGGGGAAGGCCGGGCAAAGAAAACCTAAAAATAACAAAAAACAAAGCAATAATTAAAAGAGCCATTGAGAGTTGAATTCCGCCAGCCCGATTATTTTTAATGTTAAGCATCTGAAAAATAAAAAGTATTGCTGCCCCAATAATTAAGACTAACCAGGCCACCCAAAAATTAACCAAAACTAAACTAACCAGCATTACTAAAGCAAAAATTGCTAACATCACCCGCATCCACTTTTTCGCAATAAGCTGTAGAATAATTATCAGAGGAAGCAAAATAGCTAAAAATACGGCCAGCGAATTTACTGTTCCGATGGTGTTAAAAGAAATAATTTTGGCAAAGTCCCAGGGCAGGATAAATTTACCAAAGAGTTGAAGTCCGCCAAAGACTGCTGCTAAAAATCCTGAACTAACTAAAGCAAGAAGAAGCCAAAAAATCTCTTGCTTTTTTGTAAAAACATTGGCGATTAAAAAATACAAAAATCCGAAATAAAGCAGGGTCAGAAATCCAGCGCTAACATTAAGCGGCCAGCCCCAAAAACTTCCGTAAGTTGATAAAGAAAAAAGGGTTGAAAACCCATAAACCACAAACATTATTACTATTGGAAGGGAAAGCCGGCTTAGATTAAATTCAAATCTGCCAGAAACTAAAATTTTCAAAGTCCAGGCAAAAAGGGCTAAAATTACTAAAATACCCATCAAGGCCTGCTTGTTAAAATCAAGGATATTAAGAGTCCAGGGAAGAAAAAATAGAGGTGCTAAAAACACCAAAAGATAAATACTCGCTTTGGTAATTTTCCCCCAGAGTTCAACCTTTTTAGGAATCTGGATTTTGGTATCTGGAGTTTCCTCGATTTTGGCAGGAGAACTCGTTTGCCTCGGAGAGTTTTTTGGAAGATTATTGTTTGGATTAATTTTTATTGGAATTTTCATATTATTTTATTATATTCTTTTTGAAAAATCACGTCAAACCCATCGCGAAAATCGTGTCTGCCACCATTTTCCCCATTTTCATTATTTTCCCATTTTCCTATTTCAATAAGCCTTCATCGTCTAACAATTTTTTCACTTTATCCGTAATTACTTCTTTGATTTTACCCCATTCAATATCCCGTATCATCATTGACATTGGCTCGTTTTCGGCATCGTCAAAATAAACTAAACTTTTTAAAATATGAAGTTTATTGTATTCAATGTTTTTATATTTTTTCTCAAAAAAATCTATAAGCTCTACTAGAGAGTAATTTTTTAAAAGAAAATAAAGGTCAATAAAATCCTTTTTACTGCCACGCGAAGATATAGCATCAATTTTCATCGCTGCGATATCCCGTTCATCGGCTAAATCAATATTTTCAAATTTAATTAAAGGAAAAAGCAATTTGTAGCCATAATGAAAAAAACTCACCCGAATTTCATCTAGGGTGCCGTGAATTGTATCCTTTTCTTCGCTAAGTAGTTTAAAATTGCCGAGCAAGACAAGATTTTTCTTTATTTTTTCGTTTAAAAAATCCTGCCCGGAGAACCAGTCAAGGTCAATTGATTGTCTATGGCCAAGCTGAAGCGCTAAAGCGGTGCCGCCGGCCAAATAGAAATCTTTGGTAAGAAAACTACCTCCTATCTTTTCCAAAATATATTTTGTTTTTTTATCAATTGATTCTGGATGCATTTTGATTGCCCAAGATTAAAATATTGACACCAAAAAGACGTTGATTTTTTATCAAGCACTTTGTTTTTAAGAAAACACTCCTTTATTTTTTCTTTGCCGTAGAAATCAACCGCCCAACTAAAATCATCTTCGTCGCCAAAGGCTAAAATTCTTTCAATGACAAATCGAGCGTGTTTTCGCGGGTCAAGATCTTTAACATCCCAAAAAAGAGAGGTTTTTTGAAGTATTTCCATAAATTTATCTTACCATAAAATTGCGGTATTTTCCATTATATTTCTGAACTTATGCATCTCTGCGGAAGACAGACTTCCACGCTCCTTACTTCTATACTCCCAAAGTCCGTAATGAATACGAAAAATAGAGCTGACACCCATTCCATTTTCATGTCCCTTCTCCGTTGGTATCAGGTGGGGCTGGTACTTGGCATTCGCCCTTTTCAAGATCGCAATTTCCTTGCTCGCAATAAGTTCCTTTTAGTTCTTGGGTTTCGTCTGCTGGCTTTCCTTCACTAACGCCACATTCATTTGTGTCAGTGTAGGTTCTTGTTTGGGTAACGCTTTCGCCACATTGAAGAGTATCTGGATTTGCTGCTGACTCCCAATCTGAAGGTTGCCAATTTGGCTCGCATTGTGGTTCTGATTTTTGATTACAAGTATTACTATCCCAAATGCCGCCGACTGTATTACATTTTTCTTCATTGTCGCATAGATTCAAATGAGTTGCATCGCATTGTGGCGGTGGCTCTCCACCTCCGCCTAAATCATCATCACTACCATCACCTAAACCACCAGTTGAACCATCGCTCTCTCCTCCTCCGCTTGAACCACTGCTACTATTAATGCCTTGAGTCTGGTTTTTTGTCACCAATTCTTTCAATTGATTTTTGTCAATGCAAATTGTTTTGCCATCATCTCCTTCAAGACATAATTTTTTGGCAGTTATCTTTTCAGCAACCAATTCCTTTATCTTGGCAATTCCGTTTTCAACAAATAAACCTAATTTCTCTAAGCTCTTTTTTATCGCCAGCGTAAATTGGTCTAAAATTGAAATTTCTCCAACACCCGATGTTGACGACGCCGAAACATCGGGTGTTAAATCTCCGCTGGCGAGCGAGCCGTCGTCTGAGAGCGAGCCCAGAGACCAGTGAGGGTTAACAAAAACCATAATCTTTCCAACACCCGATGTTGACGGATTAACATCGGGTGTTAAACCATCAAAATTTTCTAGCGCCATTCCAATTACTCTTCCCGGCTCCGTGGCTTTCATTGCCACTCCGGGAATATTTGAAGAAGTCAAATAATCTCCTATTTCAATTGGACCATTTTCAAGAGAGACCTTAACCGGCACTCGCCCAGATAAAGTAACCGGCACTTGAATTTCATTTTTAAATTGAGATTGAAAGGTCTTAAAACCACCCAAGAGAACGGCCGGTTCGGTAGAAATAACGCCAACAAGGTTTGAATCATAAGCTGAAGATGAATGTTTGACGAATACGGCATTATCTTTGTCTAAACTAACTACTTCCCCGGCTCCTAAGGTCTCGTCTTTGGTTGGATAATTTTCCGCCACATCATAAACCGTCATTGCAGTTGAAGAGGCGTAGACATAACCTTCGGTATTGTTGTCAGTACCACAATTAACATCAGAGCCAACACATAATCCTCCACCGGTTATCTGCAATCTCGCATCCGGACTCGTCGTCCCGATGCCGACGTTCCCTTTTAATGCTGTAGTCGTAATGCTGTCGTTACCCAAGACAACGCTATTTGCCCCAATCCCTTTTGCCAAATACCCTATCACAATGCTATTAACATCAGAATTGTTGTAGCCCATTGCCCCTGAACCAATATATATTGATTGGCTTGGAGTTGTTAGGCCATTAATCCCATCTGCTTGATACATTCCAGCATGATATCCTAATGCTGTATTGTTGTGATAACTCCCTATCAAGTGGTAGAGGGATTGATGACCAAGGGCGATGTTGTAGAAGCCGGTGGTGTTGGAATATAGGGCATCGGCACCAAGGGCGGTGTTGGAGTTACCGGTGGTGTTGGAATATAGGGCAGAGTCACCAAGGGCGGTGTTGTAGTAGCTAGTGGTGGCGGAAGCTAAGGCATGCCTACCAAGGGCGGTGTTGTAGTTGCCATTGCTAGCAGATAGGGCAGATTCACCAATGGCGATGTTGGAGTAGCCGGTGGTGTTGGAATATAGGGCATATTCACCAAGGGCGATGTTGTAGAAGCCGGTGGTGTTGTAAGGTAGGACAGATTCACCAATGGCGATGTTGTGGTAGCCGCTGGTGTTGTAAAATAGGGCAAAGCCACCAAGGGCGGTGTTGGAGTAGCCGGTGGTGTTGGAATATAGGGCAGAGTCACCAAGGGCGGTGTTGTACTCGCCGGTGGTGTTGGAATATAGGGCAGAGTCACCAAGGGCGGTGTTGTACTTGCCGGTGGTGTTGGAATATAGGGCCAAGGCACCAAGGGCGGTGTTGTACTTGCCGGTGGTGTTGGAATATAGGGCTTTATAGCCAAGGGCGGTGTCGTAGTTGCCGGTGGTGTTGGAATAACCTGCCTGATAACCCAAAAGGGTACTATACGTAGCCTCATCAAAATTGATTAAATCCTGAACCTGGAAAAGGTTATTAGGACTGGCTGTTCCAATACCGACCCTGCCCGAGTAATCAATTGTTAAAAAGTCACTTGTTCCAAGAGCGCTAGAGCCTGAAATCTTGAAGTAACCGCTATCGTCTTGGTCAATTCCAAGGACCCAATTTGGTGTATAAGAGTAATAAACTTTTACCTGAAGGAGGTCTACGATGTCGACGAGTGCCCCAAGGGTGCCGGCAGCAAATCGGAGCCTAAAGTTTGTATTTAAAAACTCTCCAGCAGTCCAGCTTCTTCCCCAGGTATCAGTTGATCCGCCTAAGGTTACGGTATCCCATACTCCTTCCGTTGCTGTTGAGGCTTCTTTCACATAGGTTGCGTAAGTAGTCCCACCGTCATGGGAGAGATCCACATAGATGGTATGATGGGTCGGGGGGGTAGACGGGTCTTGAGCTGGAGGTGGAGGAGCGGTATATACTCGCGTATTGTACTCTGCCCGATAGTCATTGTGATCCGCATCATTGGGATAATTTTCTACAGATGTATCGTAAGGGTATTGCGACATGCCATGAAAGGGCAAGGGCTCGATAGTATCGCTTACAAAACCCTTAACACTGTATTTTATGCTATACATCACATCGGCCAGCATGAAAACGTGTCTGTCTTGACCTTGGACTTTAGGAATATCCTCAAACTCTAAACTCAATTCATCACCGTGGCGCATAATGGCATACATATCATCTGTTTTCTCAAGAAGAGGCAGGACATTGCCATATTTTGTATAGTTTCCGTACATAAGAAAGTTTTCCCGGTTGGGTAACTGTTCATCCGTAACATTTATGTTTCTGTGTCCGGTTGTCGGGTATTGATAATTTATTGATCCGCCCCAGTGCAAATTTGCGTAACTTGGGTCTAGGTAGGTTACATTAAAATCCACCGGTGCAGAATCATCCAACAACACCTGGTCAATGATATTGATGGTTGTTTTTGAATAAGGTGCGCTTATCCTCATCTTGGTATTATTTGTTTGAAGAATGTTGGGGATATTAAATACAAATGTTTTCTCATCCCCGGTAAACTTCCCGAACTTTTTTGCTACCTGCCAGTTGCCATTGCTATCTAATGTTTCTATAATCAGGTTATTCTGGGATGATAGCTTTTGATTAAGCTCGTATGAAGACCATCCGGAGATAACCAATTTTGCATATTGTGGGTTCTCTATTTCACCGAAATCTACGATGACTGAATTGGGCTCTTTGTTGATCATCTTAAGTGGTATCCCGTCTTTATCAGAAACTGAAGACAGGACATTGTTCCCATATTTGTCAATCGCGCTTACAGGTACTTTAGGATCTTTTACTGTCACGAAGTCTTTAGCGGGTGTTACATTGTCTGAGTAGGTATTATGCCACGTGTTCAATACGCTATATCCATTAGGAACATCAACTAAAACCAATCTTGCCTCGTCAAAAAAGTCTGATTCAGGAATGACTTCCCTTACTTTTAATTTATAAATCCCGTCTGTTGATCCAAAATTTCCCAACTCATAAATTCCTGCTTCGTAGAGGGGTGTTTCGAACCATGAGCCACCAAGCGATTCACCGGCAAGGTCTGTATAATAATTATAATTGGTTCCATCCCCGAGATATAAAAAAGGACAAGACCCGGGCGAAGCACTCCTGGTCATCACCAATTTTGCTTCTATACCACTGATGCTTGCGTCAGCTGGAACATTGAATGAGAAATTGTAAAAATCATGCTGTTGGTCGTTAACGGTAGGATAGGCGTAATAATCATCTTGAATATAAACATATGTAGGCTCTGTCCAATCCGTATAATCATCCCCTTCTGCTGTTGGAGACTTAAATCCTGTATTATCACTTGCTGTAGCAGATGTCTCAAGCTGAATAGCGGCATCATCTGTTCTTTTAATATGTAAAGCCTGGCCCGGGCTCGCCGTCCCGATGCCCACGTTGCCGGAAGAGGCTTGGGCATAGAAAATAGGTGAGGCGTTATTGATAAGCACAGAAACGCTGGTGCTATCAGCATTAGCCACGGCCAAATCAGCCTTGCCGTCGCCGTTAACGTCGCCGATGGCGACTGAAATTGGACTAGTCCCAGTGGTATAATCCACTTTGGCAGCAAAAGTCCCGTCGCCGTCATTAATAAACACAGAAACGTCGTTATCAGTAACATTAGCTACGGCCAAATCCGCTTTGCCATTGCCGTTAACGTCGCCGATAGCGACTGATTTTGGATAAACTCCAGTTGCATAATCAACTTTGGCGGCAAAAGTTCCGTCGCCGTCATTGAGAAAGACGGAAACGGTGTTATCAACAGCATTAATTACGGCCAAATCAGCCTGGCCGTCGTTATCAAGATCACCGATGGCGACTGAAAATGGCCAAGTCCCCGTGGTATAATCCACTTTGGCGGCAAAAGTCCCATCACCGTCATTGAGAAAGACGGAAACGCTGACACTAAAAAGATTAGCTACGGCCAAATCCGCCTTGCCGTCGCCATTAACGTCACCAATGGCGACTGAATTTGGATTATCCCCAGTTGTATAATCCACTTTGGCGGCAAAAGTTCCGTCGCCGTTATTAATAAATATGGAAACGCTAGTACTATTAAAATTAGCTACGGCTAAATCAGCCTTGCCGTCGCCATTAATGTCACCGATGGCGACTGATTTTGGACTATCCCCAGTTGTATAATCCACTTTGGCGACAAAAGTCCCATCACCGTTATTAATAAATACGGAAAGGGTATTACTATCGCTAACTAGAGCTAAATCCGCCGCACCATCGCCATTAAGATCGCCAATGGCGACTAAATTTGGATAATCTCCAGTTGTATAATCCACTTTTGCGGCAAAAGTCCCACCGCCGTCATTGATAAATACGGAAAGACTTGGACTCTCTCTATTAACCACCGCCAAATCTGCCTTATTGTCGCCGTCAAGGTCACCGATGGCGACTGAATATGGAGCAGTTCCAGTAGTATAATCCACTTTGGCGACAAAAGTTCCGCCATTGGTCAGAAGCATTTCTCCGGCCTGAATACTGCCGATATTTATTAGATTACCTGTGCTGGTCAGTCTTTGGGCTCCTAAAATACTGTCTTTGCCAATACCTCCGGTTCCGATACCTCCGGAAAAGTTTGTATAACCGTCAAATCCAAACTGGGCAGTTAGAATACTTGTGGACAAAGAAGAGAGGGAGATGTCATGAGCAATAAGTTCCCTGGTGTTAGTTGTGCCCGATACATCAAGTTTATAGCTTGGCGCTGCCGTCCCGATGCCGACGTTGCCGTTCTGTAAAATTCTCATTTTTTCTGTTCCGTCAGCACCTAAAGCTAAATCATTACCACTATGCCCCCAGATAGTTAGCGGAAAACCTGTCCCAGCAGAAGTACCGATTTCGCCGCCTGAACCTCCACTAACACTACCAATTGATATAGCATTCCCGCTATCATAACCAGGGAATCTAACATCTAGTCTCGTTGCTGGGCTCGTCGTCCCGATGCCGACGTTGCCAGTAGGACTTAAAATTAAATCTCCTTTGCCAGTACTTATAACACCGTTAGTTTGGTCGTGGGTTAGAGATAACCATTGGGTATTGTCAGTATCAGGATCGGTCGCCGAATGAATAATGATTGTTGGATTTGCTTGGTTTGCGTGGTCGTGGTTTTTACCTCTATTGGCATAATCAACAAAAAGAATTGACTTAGAATCTGTTCCTAAATAAAATCTCGCTGTATCGGCAGCCTCTGATGCACTCCAACCAAGACCGGCATCATATCCATCTCCCATTACATACGATTTCCCATCTGCCATTACTGTAGCTTCACCTAAATGCGCCGTATCATTTGTATAAATTTCTCCATCAAAATATGTCACTCCATTTACTTCTAATCTTCCACTTACCAATAAATCATCATTGGTATTAAATGTATGAGAGGTTGTCCCTGCATCTCCTATTCTTGTATAACCCGTCCCGTTTGGTAAAAGTGTTAGAATACCATTTGAAAGTGTTGAAATACTGCCTACAACTGAAATTAAACCCGCCACACTCCCGTCTAATGTCGCTGTAGCATTAAGGTAGATTAAAGGAGAGGTGATTTGGGTTGTAAATACGGGCGAAGTTCCAAATACCCACTTGCCAGTCCCGGTTGCATCTGAGACCTTCCCTAACCAGGTGGCAGAGGTCTGGCTTGCTATGGTTGCTGCTACGCTTCCCGGGCCTGTGGCTGTAACCTCGCCGGTTAGAGCAGTAATATAGTCACCTGGTGCCTGATAATCTGTGCCAGCTGCTGCTATTGATAACAAACCAGTTCCAGTAGTAATTTTTAAGAGTCCGGTAGCTAAGGCGGAATTAAGATTGGTAATAGAGGTCTGGGTAATGCCTATGGCTGGAGTAGTCCCGCCGCTTGAGGTTATGGGGGATGTTCCTGATACAGATGTGACGTAAGTTCCGGCTGGCTGGTAAGAAGTTGTATCTATGCTTAATGTTCCTGTTCCCCCTGATGTCTTAACAAAGCCATTGGAGGTTAATTCGGATAGAATATAAGAACCTTTGGTGGCGTCAGAGGTTGTTCTTAAAGTTAGATTGCCTGAGGCAGCCGAAGAGCCATAGATAGTTGGCGAGGTAACAGAGGTTGAGAGAGTAATTGTTGACCAAGAAGGAGTATTGGTCCAAGTAGGGGCACCAGTCCCTCCGGAGATTAGGGCATAATCCGTAGTTCCAGCGGCTGAGAAAGCATAGGCTGAGCCTGTTCCATAAGCAATTGCTCCAGCAGTAGGACTAGCAGTGCCGGCTGTTCCACCTCTGGCAATAGCTAATTGAGCTTCAGTTGTTAATTGACCGCCAGTAGTAGTAATAACTGGGCGATCAGCGGTTAAACCAGAAAAGGTAATGGTTCCAGAGGAACTGAGGCCGGTAATGTTTTCTAAAAGACCTGAATTGGTTAATCTGGAGGTTCCGCCAGTTTTAAGGGAACCGTCGGAAAGGTCTAAATCAGCTACCTGACTGGCATTAGAGTTCAAGAGCATCAAGGTTCTGGTGGCAACTCCGGTAATATCAATTGTTTTGTCGCCTCCAGCTAAGGTTAAAGTTGCCGGGTTTATGGTTAAGGTATCAGTGGTGGCATCTCCTATTATGGTATTGCCTTCGACCGAAAGGTCTCCGGCAATGGTGGTGGTACCTATTGAGCTTGAACCTTCAAGGATTAAGTTGTTTCCGTAAATATCACCTTCAGCATCAATAGCAAACTTAACAGAGTTATTAACCGCTAATCCCAGGAGGTTGCTGTCAGCTGTGGCAGTGACCGGGTTAATATAAATTGGAGCATCATCCTGGTTCCAGGTTAAACTGCCGATTGCCCAGGCGCCGGTGTGGGCTTGGGTCGGAGCTTTGCTAAAGATTGCTTTTCCGGAAATGTTGATACTTCCGGAATTGGAATCTAAGGTAAGATCTCCGGAGTCGGTGGAAATAGTTCCTGTTTTTATCTGGATATTGTCGATTAATACAGCCTGGCCTGCTCCTGACTGGGTGATGGTTAAGGCCGGGGAAGTTCCAGAGTAAGAAAAGCTGCCTGCTTTACTTGAAGCAATGGTTAAATCATCTACCACGTAGGCATCTTCAATAGACCCTGCCTGCCAACTGCCAGCGGTAATTGTCCCCAGGGTAGTAAGAGAAACGGCTCCTGAGGGGCCAACTGAGGGCGGAAGATTAATATAGCCACGGCTGGCAGTTAATTGCAGTTTTCCAACATCAGTTTCTTGCTGCAAAAGAGTAGCTTGAATTCTTTTTAAAGATTCGTCATCTAAGGTCCTGGTTTCTTTGGTGATTTCTTTTATCGGCTCTACCTTGGTAATTTTGCTTACCTCTATAACTTTTTCTGGTTTTTCTTTTAGTTCTTTTAATTCTTTCTGGAGCTTTTCTAAATCTTCCTTTTGGGCATACTCTTTTTCTTCTGGTTTTTCTATTACAATTTCTTTTTTAGTTTCTCTTTTAAAGAGTCCGGTGATAGCTCGGGGAATTTTTCTTATTCCCTGGGTAAAGTTTTTAAAAGCTAAAGAAAAAGTTCTTGCTCCGTTTTTTAGATTCTCTGAGAACCAGTGGCCAAATTCTTTGAAAGTATTGAAAGTTGATTTTAAAACATCTGGAGAAGTAACCTGGGCCAATCCTTCGGACGCAGGTAGCAGATTTAAGACGATCGCCCTCTGGGTGTTATCAATGGTTTCAGAAACATTAGCGAGGCTATGAGGAATATCAGAAATGGTTTCAGATAAGATTTTTGCTGTACTCTCAATAATAATATCTCCAGCTTGGCCTACTATATATGTATAAGGCTCAAGGTCTTGATAAACATTCCTCAGACTTTCTTTGCCAGAAACTACCCCTGCAATTAGTAAAACAAAAACCAGGGCTATTACTAAGGCTGGTCGGAGTTGCACGGGTGTCACCCGTGCAATCTCTTCTACTGGTAAATTCTTTGGTGGAGGAACAAGTTTTTTTTCTTTTAAATTATTTGCTTTTAAATTATTATTGTATTCTTCCACTCTTTCAATATATTCTTTAACCCATTCTTTTTTGGTTAGCCAGTTTCTGCCAATTTTCACTGCTTTTAATTTCCCCTGTCTGGCTCGCAAACTTAAATATTCCTGTGTGTAAGAACAGTATTCCGTGGCCCCTTGAAGAGATATGTAATCGTTAGATTTTTCTTCTGCCATATTTGTGGATAATAAAACTTGACAAAAGATTTTGGATAAGTAAAATTTAATTAGAAGACTCCAATCCAATATAAAATCGCCGAATTTCCTTACACTTAATTTTTGGCTGATTTCTCGGAGTCTTCTTTTTTTTATTTGTACACGAATTTACCAGAATCTTATCTCGGTTGTTTAAGCAGATTATTTCATTTTCTTATATCCAGGAAAGCTTGTCAAGACTCTAAGCTGTGGATAACCTATCGGCTATCAAAGATAGCCCTAATGACTCTTAATGCTCTCTAATATACCCAAACCAACAAAAGTCATAATCAAAGAAGAACCCCCATAACTTACTAAAGGCAAAGGAATTCCTATTATCGGTAAAATTCCAAGATTCATACCAACATTGATAAAAATTTGGGAGATTAAAATAATAGCAAGCCCGGTACCAAAAAGTCGAGGGAAATTACTAGTTGCCGATAGGGTAATTTTTATTATCCTCCAGATTAGAAGAGAAAATAAAAAGAATAAAATTCCCACCCCCAGCAAACCAAATTCTTCAGCAATAGCTGCAAAAATAAAATCGGTCTGAGGTTCGGGTAAAAAACCGTATTGAGTCTGGGAACCCTGTCCTAAACCTTGGCCAAAAATTCCACCAGCACCTATGGCAATTTTTGCTTGATTCTGCGACCAGGCCCCTCCTAAGGGTTCAATTTGAGGCATAATAAAATTTATAACTCTTTCTTTCTGATAATCTTTCAAAAAAGCTGACCAACCTAAAATTAAAACTAAAAGACCGCAGAAGCAAAGGATTAAAAAATGACGGATTTTTATCCCGGATATAAGTAAAATTCCCACCCATAGGGCAATTAAAATTAAAATTGAGCCCAGTTCTGGTTGAAAAAAAATTAAAAGAGCTGGAATTAAAACATAGAACCCAGAAAGAAGAATATGCCTTATCCGATACATCTCAATATGCCTCCCTGAAAAATATTTGGCTAATAAAATTATTAAAACAATTTTAGTAAACTCTGTTGGGTCAATCGAAATTGGGCCAACTTTGTACCAACTTCTCACCCCCCGAATTTCCGGGGCGAAAAAAAATAAACCAACCAAGGCGACTAAACAAAGAAAATAGAGAATTAAAATTAAGTAAGGATCTTCTCTCAAACTTCTCCAATCAAGAAAACTCAGGCCTATCATTAAAGAAAATCCTACCCCAAAAAAAATAATCTGCTTTTTAAAATTCAAAAAATCCCCTCGGCCAAGGGAACTGCTATAGAGAGACAAAAAGCCAATACCTACCAGTAATACTGTGGCAGTAATTAAAACCCAGTCTAGTTTTTTTATGTGATGTAACATTTGATTTCTAATTTCTATTCCAACATTTCAAGAAATTTCCTCTCATCTATTATTCTAATGTCTAATTCTTTTGCCTTGCTAAGTTTCGTGAAACCAGGCTCTTTGCCAGCAACAACGAAATCAGTTCTTTTTGAAACTGACTCAGAAATTTCTCCGTCAAGTAATCTGATTTTTTCTTTTGCTTCCTCTCTGGCCATAGTTTCCAAACTACCTGTTAGTACAAAAATCTTTCCCAATAATTTTTGCTTGCCCGCCGAAGCTGGAGCTGAAGCAGGGCTTTCTATTTTTATTCCAGCTTTTTTTAGTTTTTCCAAAAATTCCGAATTACTTTTTTGGGAAAACCAGTCATAGATACTTCTGGACACTACCGGACCAATATCCATAACTTTTTGTAACTCCCCAAGACTTGCCTTTTTTAATTTTTCTAAAGAACTGAAAGAGTCTGCCAAATCCATACTGGTTTCTTCTCCAACATTTCTAATTCCTAAAGCGTAGATAAATTTTGATAATTGAATTTTTTTTCGAGACTGAATTGCCTCGATTAAATTTTTAACCGATTTTTCAGCAAATCTCTCGAGGGGTAATAAATCTCCTTTCTCAAGCACAAATAAATCAGCCGGGTCAGAAACTAATCCTTCGTCAATCATTCTGTCAACAATTTTAGGCCCAAAACCAGGGATATCAAAAGCTCCCCTTGAAATAAAATGACAAAAATATTCTTTCAGCTGAGCTAAACATTTTGGATTTGGACAACGCCAAATAATTTCTCCAACGGGCTTAATAAGTTTTACTCCGCAGGCAGGGCATTTTTTTGGCATTCTAAAAATCTTTTCTTTTCCGGTTCTTAACCCTGGCAAAACTTTAATAATGTCAGGAATAACATCCCCTGCCCTGCCAACAATAACCGTATCACCAATTTTTACTCCTATTCTTTTTATTTCGTCTTCGTTATGAAGAGTAGCCCTGGAAATTGTTACTCCGCCAACCTGCACAGGTTTTAAAATTGCTACAGGGGTTAAAGCTCCTGTTCTGCCTACCTGAATAATAATATCTTCTATAATGGTAGCGGCTTGTTTTAAAGGAAATTTATAAGCAATAGCTCCCCGGGGCGTTTTTCCTACTACTCCCAATTTCTCAAAAATTTTATTTGAATTAATAATAACTACAATCCCATCAATTTCATAGGAGAGCTTTTCTCTTAGTTTTTGGCTTGCTTTATGGAACTCAAAAACTTCTTTCAAATTTTTGCAATATTTATTGTGAGGATTAATTTTAAAACCTAAAGCTTTTAAAATCTGGTGTTTTTCTTGGTGAGTTTGGAGTTTACCCGCCGAAGCCTTGGCGAAGGCGGGACCAAGGTCAGTAGTCAAATCATAGGCGAAAGAATCGAGGCGACGAGAAGCTGTTATTTTTGGGTCAAGCTGCCTGATAGAGCCGGCTGCCACATTCCTTGGATTGGCAAAAAGAGCTAAATTCTTTTTTTCTTTTTCTCTGTTTATTCTTTCAAATTCTTTTTTTGAGATAAAAACTTCTCCCCGGACCACCAACTGAGAAACTGCCCCCCTCCTGCCCCTCTCCTGTCCCTCCAATTTTAAAGGGACGGCCTCAATTGTTTTTAAATTCTGGGTAACGTCTTCGCCAACAATTCCATCTCCCCGGGTGGAACCAACCCTTAATATCCCCTGCTCATAAATCAGCTCAATAGCTAAGCCGTCAATTTTAAGTTCGCAGAAAAAATCTATTTCTAGCTTTTCTTTGGCTGTCAAAAGTTTTGAAATTCTCCCGAGCCAATCTTTCATATCATCTTCTGAAAAAGCGTCATTAAAAGAAAACATCGGCTCAGGGTGTCTAATTTTCTCAAATTTTTCTAAGGGCCTCCCTCCCACTCTTTGGGTGGGCGAATCAGGAGTAAGAAACGAGGGAAACAATTGCTCTAAATCAAAAAGTTCTTTTTTCAAAGAATCAAGGGCAGCCTCAGAAATCTCTTGCAGGTCAAGAACATGATATAAATAACGGTGATAGTTGATCACCTCTTTTAATTTTTCAATCCGTTGTTTAGCCTCAGCTTTAGTCATAAGAATGATCCTATCTCAGCGGATGATTTCGATTGCCCTTCTTGTTTCTTTAAAAATTCCTACTGATTTGATGCAGTAGTTAGGAGCTGTACACTTTGGCCCGGATAATAAAACTTGGGCGCTATAGCTTGCTCCATTCTCTAAAACACCTGAAACATCGGTTCCCCTATAAAGGACTTCTTCAATCCCGGTATCAGCAGCATAAAAAGCTACCACCGAATCTCCTATTCCTCTTATTATCTTTATTTGACCAAATAAAATGGCTGATATCCCCAAACCTATAGATAAAAGGATAGCCATAATTAATAGGGCAAGATAAAGGGATACTCCTTTTTGTGAGATTTTTTTATAGTTCATATCCTCAATAATTCGATTAGTATTTAATGTCGAGGTTTCTTTGAGAAATTGTGGTTTGAATTTTTATCTCTGGCTGTTCCTCGGGTTTTTGGCCTTTACCTTTCACAGCTAAAAAGATTGTTACTCTTGGCTGAAGATCATCATCCTGGGACCAACCTGAAGAGCCGAAATTAAGAGAGGTTATCCGGAGATTAGAAGAAGTTAGGTCTAATGTTTCCTCACCACTCTCGCCAATTTTTTTTCTGTATTTTAACTGGACACCCTCAAGGAAAAATTCTTGGCAGTCATCTTCTTCCAAATGATTTATAAATTTCAGGCCAGAACCACTATGGGTAATTTCATAATTTAAGCCGTTTTGGGAAAGACAGGTAGGAATATCAGCAGTTTGTTTTTGTGACATCCTCAAAGCCCGGCTCATATATTCTAAGGCATAACTTGTTTGATTTAAAAGCCTTTGAGAAGATAAAGCATTTTTCTGACTCCTGAAGCTGGAAATAAAAACTCCCGAAATTGCTCCTATAATCAGAGAAAAAATCATCACCGATGCGAGCATCTCAATTAAGGTAAACCCTCCTTTCTTTATTTTAACATTAAAGCATTTTAACATATTAACATTTAGTTATTTCGGATGATTTTAGCGCCAGTTATATAAATTCTCTTGGACAGTAACTTGATTATTTCTTCCCCTTTCTTGCCATTCAACTTGAACAGAAATTTTCAAAATATTTGTATCTTTTGCAATAGTAATTTTTCTCTTAAATTTTATCGGAGAACCAGAAAAATAACTGTAAAAGCCGCTATTATCAATATTTAAATAAGTACCAGCATAGCTCTGGGTTAAATTTTGAGTTTTATAATCTGCCTCCCAATCACCTAAAGGAATACCATCCGACCAAAGAATATCTTGATTGGTTCTCCATTCAAGCCAATTTGTGTCTCTGATGTTTCTAACTATTTCAATTCCCTCCTGGGCCAAATAGTCAGCTGTAAGTCTTGAGGAAGAAAGTTGAGTATAAGAAATTCCCTGTTGAATTATGCCTAAAGTTCCAACTATTCCTACCATAATTACAAAAATAGCGAGAATTACCTCCAAAAGAGTGAAACCTTTGTTGCGTTTGCTTTGAAATATCATAGTTTACTCAACGTTAATTAAACCGACGGAATTGACTTTAATTATTTTTGTTTTTGTTGAATCGGATTCAAGCGAAAGGGTTATTACGGCTGTTGCTGAATCTTGGCCGGCTTCAGTTTTGATTTTAACAGTCGGGATGGGAGATTTAAAATTTATACTCAAAGAAGAAGGCGAAATATCTTTAACATAAACGCCTTTCTCCAAATAAATGGTTTCTACTTCGCCATCTGCTCCATCAAATTTTTCATTTCCATTCTTATCAGCATAAAGTTTATAATAATTCCCCCAAGAAAGTTTCAAATAAATTCCATAACCTCCTTTAGGAACTTCCCCCTGAAATTCTTTTGTTGACATCGCCATCTCTCCGGCTCTTCTTATATCCTGGGCCAATTTGTGGGCCGACCTCTGAAGAGCGAATTGGCTCTCAAAACCTCGATAATTAGGCAGAATTATCGCTGACAAAAGAATGATTATGCTGGTTACAACTAAAAGCTCAACTAATGTAAAACTTTTGTTCATAAAAATAAATTTAAATACCAATTAATTATTCTCTCTCCCCAGAACATTGCCAAAAAGGTTCCGGTCACTAAAAATGGCCCAAAGGGAACCTCGCTTTTTAGAGTTTTTTTACCAGATATTATCAATCCTATTCCTATTATAGCACCGATAGAAAAGGCCAAAAATAGGGCAAATAAAATATTTGGAAAGCCGAGGAATAAGCCCATAAAAAAAGCTAATTTTACATCGCCAAGGCCCAGCCATTTGCTCCGAGAAATCAAGATTATTGCCATAAAAAAAGCGCTAACGATAAAAGCAGCTTCTAAGCTATTTACAATGGAGTATGAACTATGAATTACGAAATATGAATTAAGAATATTATAAATAAAAGCTGTTCCTACGGCCGGGTAAATTATTTTATCGGGGATGATATAATGTTTTAAGTCGTAGACGAAAATGATGATTAAGAAGCAGGCAATTAATAACCAATAAAAGAGCGTGAATAAACTTTGTAAGTTGTAAGTTGTAAGTTGTAAGTTGTAAGTTGTATAAACAAATAAAATTGCTGTGGTTAATTCTATTAAGGGGTATTGCCAAGAAATTGGTTTTTTACAATAGCGGCATTTTCCTTTTAAAATTATGAAACTGAAAACCGGAATTAAATCTTTCCAAGATAATATATGTTTGCAGTGAGGGCAATAGGAACGACCCCTCAAAAAATTTTCACCAACCTCAAAGCGATAAATCAGACAATTTAAAAAAGAACCGAGTGTTAGGCCAAAAATAAAAACTATAAAATAGAAAAACCCCATTTTCTTTCTATTTTAACCTTTAAATTATAAAATATCAAAACCCGCCGAGGCGGGTTTTGATTGACCTGATTTAAAAAATATGTTTCTTTTCCAAACTATGGGCAAACGTAGAGAGTTCCGGGACAGGTGGTAGAAGGATTAGTAGTAGTCTCTTTCGCCACTCCGGTGCTATCTACGCAGTAATAATTAGCCAGGGTATCTTTCAGGACAAGTAATTTGACATAGGCGCAGTATTTCAAAGCAGATGTGGCGGGGTTGCGAGCAATGGTTGGCTCTGTTGTTGCCTGGACCTTGATATCATCGCAGAGAGGCTTCATGCCGGCCTGAGTACAGACAACATTATCATAGTCTCCATCTGAGGAATAAATCATTTCAGCTGTGGCTCGAATCTGGCTCATCTCAGCAATAATCCTGGCATCCTTGGCCCTATTTCTCGCTCCACCCAAGGAAACTAAAACAATCGAGGCTAAAAGCCCAATGATGGCGATAACCACCAAAAGCTCAATGAGAGTAAAACCCTCATTTCGCCTCACACTCTTCGAGTGTTCGTGTTCAATCAGAGTAAAACCCTTTTTAGCAAAGATTTTCATTTTAATATTATTTATTAATTTCATTAAGTACCCGAGCCGCAGGCGAAGTCAAAGAGCGCTTCGCGCTCCCGAGCCGTAGCGAAGGGGTAAGAAGAAAACTTGTTTTCTTCGCGCTCTTTTCCACCTTCGT
>Ga0268279_1000396_pt1 | contig 27889 bp, 29 predicted proteins | sample saktaG_6_FD_190142 | JGI IMG/M metagenome (GOLD analysis project Ga0268279, IMG submission 190142) | Saline water microbial communities from Sakinaw Lake, British Columbia, Canada - sak_2010_1_5_80m | ecosystem: Environmental > Aquatic > Non-marine Saline and Alkaline > Saline ...
ATGAGGAACTTTCCGACCGTGAATTTCAGGTGATGTGTATGATTGCCTCAGGCAAAAGAGTAAAAGATATAGGTGAGGCACTCTCTCTGAGCGTAAAAACTGTGAGCACTTACCGCACACGCATTCTCAAGAAAATGAATATGAAAAACAACTCTCAACTCACCTACTATGCCATCAAAAACGGCCTGGTAGATTAGTCTTTATTTGTCATTGCGATCGACCGAAGAGAATGCGGCAATCTCAAATAATTTCATTTACATTGTAACCCTGTAAGACAAATCCCTACATTAAAATCATCCTTTCTCTGATTTACTTTCTAAAATAACTCAATATATAATCCTTCCGCCAAGGATAAACTGGAATTACTCAGCCTAAACTAAAGGTTTAGGTGCCAACAAATCATGCGTTTATTTATAGCAGATGATTCTGAAATTGTCCGTTCTCGTCTGATTGGAATGCTTTCAGAGTTCAAAGAAATAGATATTGTTGGAGAGGCTACGACTGCACAGGAAGCCATTGAATCTATCAGAGAACTTATTCCGGATGTTGCGATTTTAGATGTCCGAATGCCAGATGGAAATGGAATTGAAGTGTTGGAAACATTAATGAAGGAAAATATTTCTACAAAATTTATAATCTTTACAAACTATCCTTATATACAATACCGAAAAAGATGCCTGGATGCAGGTGCAGAGTTTTTTTTCTATAAGGCTGCCGAATTCGAAAAGCTAATTAAAGTCCTAAAACAATTAATTCCCTATTATAGAAAAACTGAAAAGTCACAGTGAACAAATAGAATGATACTAACAAGTGGAATTTCTTTTTTGACTATGTAGAGTATATAAGCAGACTTAACTAACTGGATAGTTAGCGGAGTGAAGGAAAATTTAATTAACGAAAAAAATCCCACCGGCGGTAGCCTATCATTTTTCAATAATAAGCTCCTTCTTCACACTGGTCAACACTATGATGAAGAGATGTCGAAATCTTTTTTTGATGACCTCGGATTACCCATTCCTGATATTTATCTTGGAGTCGGTTCAGAATCTCATGCAGAGCAAACTACCCACAATTCCACCATTAGGCTATCTTGACTTTCTTTGTTTAATATCCAATGCAGCAATCGTTTTAACAGATTCTGGTGGCATCCAGGAGGAAACTACAATTTTAGGAATTCCCTGTTTAACTCTTCGTAATAATACTGAAAGGCCTATAACTGTTAAAGAGGGAACCAATATTGAACTAAACCGCTTCGCGGTATATGGATAAACGTTTGATTTTTTAATTCTGGATAGATTTTCATCTTACTCGCAAACCTTCTTTGAAGAGTCTAAGATTGGTATCACAAAATCTATAACTTTACGAAGGAGGTTTCATGAATAATTTACGTCAACGAATGTTGGAAGACATGCGGATTCGCAATCTTTCCAAGACCACACAAAAACGTTATTTAGACAGGGTCGCAGCATTTGCCAATCATTTCAACAAGTCCCCTGCATTATTGGGAGCTAAGGATATCCGTGTTTTCCTGCTCTATCTTGTCCAGGAGAGGAAATTATCAGCAAGTTCCATTAACGTAACCGTATCCGCTTTAAGGTTTCTCTACAGGGTAACTCTGGGATGCCAATGGGATATTGAAAAGATTTATTTTGCAAGACGTGAGAAAAAACTCCCTGTTGTTCTCAGTCCGGATGAAGTGGCACAGTTCTTAAAGGCTGTAGAGAATAAAAAACACAAGGCGATTTTAATGACGACATATGCGGCCGGGCTGCGTATCTTAGAAACAACAAGGCTTATACTATCCGACATTGACAGTCGACGTATGACTATTCGAATCCAACAAGGCAAAGGAAAAAAAGACCGCTATGTCATGCTTTCTGAAAAACTTCTTATAATTCTGCGTGATTACTGGAAAGAATATCAGCCTTCTTCCTGGCTGTTCTATGGCAAAACTAAAGATGATCCTATTTCAACTGCGACGGTCCGTCATGTTTGCAGGCTTGCAAGCTATGAATCGGGCCTTAAGAAAAGAGTGACCCCTCATATCCTTCGCCATTCATTTGCGACTCATTTGCTGGAGCAAGGCACAAATCTTCGTACCATTCAGATTCTTCTTGGACACAGTAGCCCGAGTTCCACGGCAGTATATACACATATTGCTGTCCAAAACTTAAAAGCTACGACCAGTCCTCTTGATACTCTTCCGGATATGTAATTTCCCTGCTTGTAATGGGAAGAACAAAGCCGGAAGTCGCAGATATATTCTGCGAATATGGAGAAGCATATCGCCATAAATTTGAAAGATCCACAAACTCTCAACAGTGGCGTACAATGCATGCTATCAAAGTTTGCCGTACCGCTGAACTCGGAGGACATATTGACCGATGTGACCTATGCGGGCATGAGGTTATTTCGTATAATTCATGCAGGAACCGTCACTGCCCCAAATGTCAGTCACTGGCAAAAGCAGAATGGCTGGAGGCCAGAACAGCAGAACTATTGCCGGTTGACTATTTTCATGTCGTTTTCACTTTACCTGAAGTATTAAACCCGCTCGCACTTCAAAACAAGCGTGAAGTTTATAACATTCTCTTTAAAGCAGTCTCAAAAACTCTGCTTACTATTGCGGCTGATCCCAAACATTTGGGAGCAAATATCGGTTTTATGGCTATCCTTCATACCTGGGGACAAAATCTTCTTTTACATCCTCATCTTCACTGTGCCATCCCCGGAGGAGGATTATCGCAGGATGAGAGAGCATGGATAAGCTGCCGCAAGAAATTCTTCCTGCCGGTACGCATCCTCTCGCGCCTTTACAGACGCTTCTTTCTTGACCTGATTACGAAAAGCTTTGAACAAAAACGGTTGAAATTTTATGGAAAAATCAGTCATCTCTCTGATCCGGAATATTTTACACAGCTTATAAAAAAATGTTTTAACTCCGAATGGGTAGTCTATGCGAAACCACCTTTTGGAGGAGCGGAGAAAGTCCTGGATTATCTGGGTCGCTACACTCACCGCATTGCAATTTCCAATAACCGTTTATTGAGAGTTAAAGATGGCAAAGTTTCTTTCTCCTGGAGGAATTACCGGAAGGAAAATAAGGCCCAAATTATGACTCTGGAAGCAGAAGAGTTTATTCACCGCTTTTTGCTCCATGTGCTCCCTTCAGGATTTATGCGCATCCGTTATTTTGGTTTTCTGAGCAATCGTCATCGAACCAAAAAGTTTAAGCGATGTCGAGAGCTTCTCCATGAGCATCAGCCACTAGTTAAATCGCCAATAAAATCAATGGATTGGAAAGTACGTTATGAATCCTTGACCAGGAAACCAGTAGATCTGTGTCCTTTTTGTCATAAAGGGCACCTCATTCCTATCCGGAACCTTTCACCTTTGCGGTTTCCTTTCACAAGACCGCCACCTCAAACCGTGAAAAATGATCTCAACATTAGCACATTACACATACATTTATAAGAACATTCTGACTTCCAGGAGTGATCGGATGACTGTGCATATTTTTATTCAATGCCTTAATAATAAAACTCAATACTGCATGTTTTATCATTCCATGGTTTACAAATATTCATATAATTCATGTTTTGAAGTAATAAAAGGCATTCCCTCCTTTGTGCCCAACTCAAGATTTTGTCCCAGAGCCTCAATACAATCCCCATAGGAGCGAACCCGCCAGTTTATAGTTCAATGCATTCTTTCGGTAATGCTCGCTCTTTTTACTCGCTCGACTCCCGAAAGAATCTTATCCATTTTACCATAGTACTAGGAATTCAGCTTACCATTTCCACACAACTTATTTCCGAGACGCAACACTAGCGGCAAATATAAATTCATTATCAATAAGACACTTAACGATTCACAGAGTATTGAATAATTTATCTTATGAAATTCTCCTAAAGCTACAGCGGCGACGCTGATGGAGCAGTTACTTGAGTAATACTTTTATTAAGGTCAGCCTTTTATTTCTAATTTCAGTATTTTTTACTTTTTCTATATATATCATTTTTAATTATGAGTTCGCAGAAAATGTATTCCTCAATTCTTCCTATGGATACTCAATTTCAATTTTAATGATTGCATTTATGATTGCTTTAATTATAGTTCATAAAAGCCAAGCCTTGACTCCCTCTTTATTTCTTTATTTTTTATTTGTTATGTATGCGATTCTAGGACCTCTAGGTGCAAGATATTATCAGTATTATTTTGGTTCATATCATGGGAAATATTTATTAGTTTCTGAATATCCTTTATTTGTATGGTCTATTGGAACATTAATGTTGATGGTAGGTGTTTTATTTTCTTACTTAGTTCGTCTACCTTTAAGAGATATAACAAATGTCAGATGGGATTTATCGATAGTGTCATTTTTTCTTTGGTTAACATTAGGAATAGCTCTTATTGGTACGATATATGCTCTAGCTAAAATTGGCTATATCCCAATTTCAAAGAGTAATATTGGGTTAATTAGGGTAAGTTACAACAAGATTGTTGGAGAATTGCCGATCAAAATGTGGAGGCTTTGGCTTATTGTTGCTATTATCTCCGCCTTATTTATTTTCCTTAAAAAAAATAGAAGACTATTTACAGTATTAACAATATTTTCACTTATAATGCTTTCTATCTTTGGCCAAAGGTGCTATATGTTTTTCGGCATTGCTGCTTTTATCCTTATCTTCTATAAATTTAGAAAAGCAAAAATTGTCCATTTAGGCTACTTTGCATTTTTGTTAATTGTGTTTGTTTTATATGCTGAATTTAGACAGGGCCGATCCTTGAGTAAAGTCTCTTTGTCAAAGATCGTGATTATGAATTCCGCTAGAGAATGGCGAGAGTATTCCATAGTTATTAATGATATTAGGAAAACACATCAATTTTATGGCAAAGATATTTTTATAGGAGCATTAGTACCGATACTTCCAAAACAAATCTGGTCTGCTTTCGGTGTTGATAAAGAGCATATAACTCGCAAATATGGTGCTAATTATATTTTTGGCGAACAATTTGGCGATATTATTGGAATAAGAATCGGCACTATAGGCGAAGCATATGCAGGATATGGGCTATTTTTTGGTGTCTGTCTTCAAATGCTGATATTTGGATTTATTTTCGGCATGCTTGAACGCATATATTCGAAATTAAATTGCGAAGACCCGAGGTTATTACTTGCATGTTTTTTCTTGGCCCTCCTGATTTGGCTGCCGGTTGCAACTCTCTATTTAACAATAGCACTTGGCGTATTTTTTGGGTTCATTTTGTTTATTGTGTTTATATTAAGCTCCCATCGATTTAACTAAAAGTTAACTCAAGAAAAAATTCACAAGGCATGATTGAAAATCGAAAAAAATACATAATCTAATAATTTTGAATGAAGCATTCGACACTAAATGGGAAAAATGATGCTAAATATGAAGAATTGCAAAAAACAAAAAAATGAAATTGATATTTCTATTATTATAGTTAGCTGGAACACAAAAGACTGTTTACGAAATTGTCTTAATTTAATCTATGATACAATTCATGAATTTAAATTTGAAGTTATTGTGATTGATAATGGTTCAAGAGATGGCAGTCCCTTGATGGTTGAAAAGGATTTTCCACAGGCAATGTTAATTCAGTCTGGCTCAAATCTTGGTTTCAGCGGTGCGAACAATATTGGAATAGAAAAAAGTCGTGGCCGATATTTTGCATTGATAAATTCAGATATTGAAGTAATGGAAGGTTGCATAGACAGTTTATGTGCCTTCATGGATAAAAAATTTAAAGTAGGTATCGTTGGTCCTAGAATTTTAAATCCGGACATGAGCATTCAGCCATCCTGCTATGGATATCCGACATATTGGAATAGCCTTATCCACGCATTAGGCATAAATAAACTTAATTTAAAAACAATATTGAGAACCAGCATATATGAGAAGTATATTAAGTGCGAAAAAACACAAAGTGTAGATATATTATCTGGATGTTTTTGGATTATTAGAAAAGAAACACTTGATGAAGTTGGCTTGCTTGATGATAATTTTTTCTTTGGATGGGAAGATTTTGATTTGTGTAAGCGATTTCATTTAGTGGGGTGGGATGTTGTTTATATAGTTGAGGCAGTCGCAATACATTATGGGCAGCGTAGTTCATTAATAGACCCAACAAGATTTATCATAGAATCTGAGAAGGGGCATATTCAATTTTGGAGAAAGTATCATGGCAATCTGGGAGTTATCTTTATTACATTTGTGATTTTGATAAGACATATTCTACAGTACATAAAAAATACTATACTTTTTTTAATAAAGCCATCACAACGAAAGACCATTAAAATTCAGCTGAAAAAGAATTATGCTTTATTGCATTGGTTTCTTTTCCCTTGCAAGAATAATAAAATAGAAACATTATAGTTTGAAATACAAAAAATTAGGTATAATATTTTGTATGAGAAGAAAAGTGAATATACTATAATTCCAAAAAAGAAAGGAAGATGAAACTTTATTGGTAAAAAGGATAGAGAACGGAAAATTGATCACTATACAATACAATCTCAAATTGAAATGAATTACCATCAATATTAATTAGTTCTTTCTTGGTTAAAATAAATATAATATTATTTTTGTTATGTTTTCTATCACTTTGGAAATTTAAAATATTCACATCTTAAATTCTTTTTTTAAAGATTGAAGTGGTCCGGTTGTCAAGACCAAATCTGAGTCTTTTTTAAGGTGTATGTCCTTTAACATGCCACAGCCATTTGCATCTGACGATAAGCCTCGTGAGGCAATAAGGACCAATAAAATAGTTGACGTTGGTCAATCACTCCAAGATTAGAGAATATTGCATACTATTTCACCGAGAAAGAGGTCTGCTTTTACAAACCAAAAGATATAGAAGATTTGGCGAATAAAATTGTATATCTTTATTCACATTCTGAAGTAAGAGAAAAAATAATAAAAGGACCTTACGAATTTATCCAAAAAAGGTTTCTCCCCTAACAAAATATAATATCTAAGAAGATGATTAAGTATGCAATAACTGCAGCAATATTAAAAGCTTTTTCGCTTAATAAATGGACTAAAAAAATTTATAGGACACTGGGGAATACTATCGGGATGGAAAGGCGGATAAGAAGTGGGATTCCGAGTAATTATTTAAATTTCGCTAAATTGATTTTACAACTTTGTAGAAAATACAATTGTGTTAAAAATGATAATAAGCTTTTAGAAATAGGGACAGGTTGGTTGCATTGGGGTGCAATAGTCTTAAAACTATTTTATGATGTACAAATTACTTTACTCGATGTTTGGGATAACCGTCAGCTAGATGCACTTATACATTATATAAAAATACTTGATAAATTAATTGATGATAGGATAAAAATGTCTACAAATGAGTCTGCTCGTATACACAGGTTACTTAAAACTATATCAAAAGTAAAGTCATTTCCTGAACTATATGACATTTTAGACTTCCAATATGTGATTAATCCGAATGGCAAACTTGACAATTTTCCAAAGGAATATTTTAATCTTATTTTTAGTTACAATGTTCTTGAACATATTTCCAAGGATATTCTTAACGAAAACATCCGTTCTTTCAACCATTTATTGAAATTGGGAGGATACTCGATTCATACAATAGATATTGGAGATCATCTCAGTTATTACGATCTTTCAGTGGGGAAAAAGAATTATCTGAAATATTCTGATAAAATGTGGAAGGAATGGTTCGAAAATGAAGTTCAGTATTTCAACCGAGTGCAATATCAAGAATGGTTAACTTTATTCCGTAATTCTGGTTTTTTATTATTGGAAGAAAAATCTAATTATTGCAATGTTCTTCCTAAACTAGTTGATGATAAGTATAGAAATTTAAATATAAAAGAGTTATCTTGTGTAAATTTTACTGTTGTCCATAAAAAGATTTATGATTTGTAAAAACTGAAACATTTCTATTTTTAGATACTAAAGCGAATAAATCCACTGTTACATTTCTATTGGGCTGACATTATGATAGACCACAAAGGAGAGATAGGGGATGAGGGTACTGCAAGTTAATTTAATTGGTTCTCTTCCATTTTGTGTGGGTAAAAGAGGCTTATTATTAATGCAAAACATGAAAATAACCAATCAAGAACCACCTGTTAAGAATTCTCTTTATGAATGAAATAAGTCTATCTAGTGCCTTTTTAGACATTACGTACCCCTGGAAACTTATTGAAATCAACATTTCAAAAACATCTGATTCTCTAAATGTTACAATTAATTTTCCTAACATAATTTAATATTATCTACCCACACAAAATGGAAGAGTGAAGTGGTCTAATTGTCAAGACCAAATCTGAGTCTTTTTTAAGGTGTATGTCCTTTAACATGCCACAGCCATTTGCATCTGACGATAAGCCTCGAGAGGCGTATCGTATTCCCCTAAGGATTGATGCAACCTATCTTGATTATATTTTCGAATAAATTCCCCAATGCTTGCTCTACATTCCGCTACCGTCTCATAGGATTTGGTATAAACTTCCTCATACTTGAGGGTTCTCCAGAACCGTTCTATAAAGATATTGTCGATCACACGCCCTTTGCCGTCCATACTGATTTTTATCTTTTTTTCCTGGAGAATCGAGGTGAAATCCCGGCTTGTAAACTGTGAACCCTGGTCCGTGTTGAAATACTCCGGGTTTCCTCTTTCCAGAGCCTCTTTTAAAGACTCACAGCAGAAATCCGTCTCCAAAGTGTTGGAGATCCGCCAGGAGACGATATAACGGCTGTAGATATTCATTACCGCCACCAGGTATATGAATCCATGCTTCAACCGGATGTAAGTGATGTCAGTCGCCCACGCGATGTCAGGCCTGTCGATTGTCACATCCCGCAGAAGATAGGGATAGATCTGATGCTCCTTGTTCGGAAAACTCAATCTTTTCCGGGGATAGATCGTCTCTACTCCGAGTATTCGCATCAGGCTCCGGGCTTTGTGTCGGCCGACTTTATATCCCCGGCGCTTCAACTCCCGGCTCATCCTCCTGCTCCCATAAACGAGGAAATCCAGGTATATCTTATCCATTTCAGCAAGAATCCTCTGATCCTCCTCGCTTAACCCGATCCGTTCATAATAGAGAGAAGGCCGGTTGAAAGAGAGAATATCGCACCGCCTCCGGATGCTCAATTGCTGGTTGTCATTTTCCACAAATTCCCTCTTTACAGACTCTGGAGCTGTTTGTACTTTTTTTTTTAGAAACTCAAGCTCGATGTTCTGCTTCCCGATCTTCTTGTACAGCTCTTCGGTAAGTTTCTCCTTCTCTTCCAGCTCAGGATCTTTCTTCCTGGAAAAAACACCGGCCACGTTCTCCAATAGATGCTTTTTCCATTTCGTGATCTGATTGGGGTGAACCTCAAAATGACTCGCAATCTCCGAGAGAGTCTTCTCTCCCTTGATCGCTTCCAGAACTACTTACCGGGACTATGGTAAATTTCCTTGCCTTTTACACCAGATGTATCGAGTCTTTTTTAACTCAGGAATAAGGCCTTGCTCCTCTTTGCGAACTTTATCCACAGCCTCGTTGAGAACCTTCAGGACATGGAATTTATCAAAAGTAATATGGGCATTAGGAAAGTTCTTCTCTACACCCGCAATAAAGGCAGGCGCCATGTCACAGCAGATCTCTTCAATCGCTCTTGCATCCCCTTTATGGCACGCAAAATCCTCTTTGAAGTGACTCAGAGTTGAGGCATCCTTCCTCTCTGTGACAAACATGGTCCTTGGCTTCCCAAGGTCTACAAAAAGAGTGACATAATTATGGCCGCGCTTACTGGAAGTCTCATCTACACCCACTTCGCTGACAGAGGAAAAATCGGCCTCTCTCCGGGCCTGATCAACATAATGATTCAAAATTCGTCAGAGACGAGTATCATACTCTCTGAGAATCTTACTCATCGCTCTTACAGGCATTCGAACTGACCCCCAAAATTGTTACCACCTGGAGTGCTAGTATTTTTGTGATACAATAAGCATCATCAGTTGTAAAAAAAGCCCTAAAAGGAGGCTGATGATGTCTGTTAAACATGGGAAACGCTACACACCCCGTTTCAAGTTTCAGGTGGTTATGGAAACATTGAGGAGCTCAAAAGCCATTGGTCAGATTGCCAAGGCCTACGGGGTTCATCCCATCACGATTCATAAGTGGAAAAGGGACTTTATCGAGAAAGGGCCGGAGCTTTTCGGGCAAAAGACAACGATTCATGAGTACGAAAAGAAGGTCAGGGAACTTGAGCAGCTGATCGGGCATAAGGAAGTGGAGATTGCCCTTTTAAAAAATTTCTTGGCCGGGGCCTCACCAGAGAGGAAAAGATAGAGCTTACAAGAGACCATAAGGACACATATGGACTCAATCGAGTATTGAAGGCCCTGGGTTTATCAAAAAGAACATGGTACTACAGTCAGCAGAAACGATCTTATGAAGAAAAATATTATCATTTGAGGAAACCGTTGTTGGAAATTGCCAGAGATCATCCGGAATATGGATGCCGGAGGACCACTACAGAACTTCATGAAAGAGGATATCCTGTTGATAAAAAGGTTGTAGAGAAGCTGCATCGTTATTGGGGATTATCTGTTATCAAAATAGTGAAACGACCCAGGGAGAGTGTTGTTCGAGCTCTTTTGCGGGAGGCTGGCTACAGGATAGATATTGTCGCACAACTTGAGGACATTTCGGATTTTGATGTTCTCTACACGGATTTTACGGAGATCCGATATCAGAGAGGCATGGCTAAAGTCCAGTTGATACCGATCATCGATCATAGAAGCAAACTTGTACTTGGCCATAAGATCGGAGAGAGCGCAAACACACAGTTGGCATTGGGAGCCTGGAAGAAGGCCCGGTCGACGCTTAAAAGATTAGCACTAAAAATCGAAGGAATTATTATTCATCATGACCAGGATGGAGTTTTTATCGGACATAGGTGGCTTAACCAGGTGATGATCAAGGATAAACTGCAAATATCTTTTTCTCTCGATGGAGCCAAAGGCAATGTCTACATGGAGTCTTTTAACGGACGATTCAAAGAGGAAAACCGGCTGTTATTTTGGGAACAAGAAGATTTAGAGTCCTTGAGAAAAGTTGTTAAGTCGCGAATGAAGTATTATAATTACGTGCGTAGACATTCGGCGCTTGACTACAAGTCGCCAATGAAATATTTAAAAGAAAAGGGCAAATGATTCGACTGAGATGCTAGCGAAAATTAGCCTCCAAAGTGGTGTCAAAAAAGGGGGACAGTTCCATTTCCCTAGCCAAAGCCATCACTATCGCTTCAAACAACAACGTTAATCCACTCTCAGGACGAGCCCATGGCACCTTGACAAGTTTTACCCCACACTTCCGACAATTAATCCTCGGCACCTTGGCATGAAGATAGGCCTCATATTGAAAAAAGTTCAAATGACGCCATGTCTTCTTCATGGTATCATAAACTTTGCAACCCTCTGTGTTGCATTCGGGACAAACAAAGGTGTGACTAGGAGAAAAATCAAGCTCAAGATCAAGACAACCCTTATCAGGATCAAACTCATAGGAAACCACAACCCAAGGATCCATCCCTATAGCCTTTTGTAAAAGTTCTTTGTCTTTCATAATAGGCCATTCTATATGTCCAAAAATATCTTTTCAATAGGTTACACCCACACAAAATAGCGAAGAGCCGAAAGAATTAATTTATTATGAAGACTGAAAATGCCTTTTATCATTTAACTCGGGATAGCGTAATAGCACAAAACACGATTTTCAATTTGATCGGCAGAGGAATACCTCTTGTTGCAGCGCTTTTTTCAATGCCATTACTTATTAGCGGATTAGGAACTGAACGATTCGGCATTTTGGCTATAGCTTGGATGTTCATTGGCTATTTTAATTTATTTGATTTTGGAATTGGTTTGGCTTTAACAAAACTTGTGGCAGAAAAATTAGGCTCAAGGCGAGAAGCTGAAATTTCAAGTATATCCTGGACTTCTTTATTGCTAATAGCAATCTTAGGAATTTTTGGAGGATTAATATTTGCTTTAATTTCACCATGGGTTGTTTATAATTTGCTAAAAATTCCAACATGGCTACAGCCTGAAACTCTTAAAACATTTTATTTACTTGCATGTACTATACCTTTTGTGATTTCTACATCAGCACTTCGAGGGCTGTTGATTGCTTATCAACGATTTGGATTCATTAATGTTTTTCGAAGCACCTTAGGCATATTAACTTATATAAGTCCTTTATTTATTTTACCTTTTTATAAGAATCTCGTTCCAGTTGTGAGTGTCTTGGCTTTATTGAGATTGCTTACTTGGTTATCCTATTTGCTATTTTGTCTAAAGACAGTACCTGGACTACGCACCTCACTAAAAGTAAAAAAGAAATTTATAAGGCCTTTATTGGGCTTTGGGAGTTGGATTGCTCTAAATAATATCATTGATCCCTTTTTAGTTTATTTTGATAGGTTTATGATAGGAGCTTTATTAAGCATGACTGCTGTAGCTTATTATGTTACCCCGTATGAAGTTGTTACAAAACTTTTAATAATTTCAGGCTCATTATCTATGGTGCTTTTTCCAGCATTTGCGACGACTTTTTGTCAAAATACTCATAGAACAGTAGACCTTTATGACAAGAGTATACGCTTTATTTTTCTTATTTTATTTCCAGTTATATTAATAACTATCTCATTATCACAACAAGCTTTAAGCCTCTGGTTAGGGAATGATTTTGCTATTAATAGCTTTAACGTACTACAATGGCTTGCTTTTGCGGTATTTCTAAATAGCTTTGCTTATATTCCATCTATCTTGTTACAAAGTTTAGGAAGACCAGATATTCCTACAAAACTGCATATTATTGAATTGCCTATCTATTTAATAATCTTATGGGTAATGATACATATATTAAATATCACAGGTGCTTCAATAGCTTGGACAATTCGAGTTTTTCTTGACATGCTAATTCTGTTCATTTTTGCAAAAAAGAAATTACCTGATTCTGTTTTATTAGCTCAAAAAAAAATATTAATTTTTTCAATCTCATTGCTTGTTCTCCTAATTGCGATGATTCCATTCACAATAACTGGTAAAATTGTTTTTCTCATTTTAGTATTTAATGCCTATTTTCTTATAGCATGGTTTATGATTCTTCTGCCAAAAGAACGTAATTATTTACTCAATAAGATGAAAAATATCTCATTGAAATTAAGATTTATTTAAGCGATTTTTAATATAAATCCGTGTTCGATTGGCATTAGAATTTAGATCTTTATGAAACTAATACAGTGTTCAAGATCTTGATAGAAGGGATTTTTTGAACCTGTATGCGAGAGGGAATCTGAAGATTGCAAAATCAGCAAAAGCGTTCACGATCATTTAACATCGCAAGAAAGATTAAGAAATCAATTAACGTCTTGAAAATATACTTATCCGACAATGGATTTTTCTGGACATGCTTGTATATCCAATTTTTTTGTTTCAAGTTATTATTGCGTTTTGTTGATAGATTGCAAAAAAAAATTGAAGAAAGATATTATCTACCGGGAGAAAATAGCGTTGGAATGAATTATTATAAATGGCAGAATTGTAATTGGGAAACCTGTGGTGAGCAATAGACAGTCTCTCCAAGATGGAAGAAATCACTGTTTGATGAAGTAATGTTGAAATATATCAATTCTGATGAGACAGTTTTAGAAATTGGTCCTGGAGCATGAAGATTTACTTAAACATTACAAAAAATAGCAAATTATCTGATTATTGTGGATATATCAGATAAATGCATTGAAATCTGTAAAAAGAAATTTTCCAATTGTAAAAATATTGATTATGCTGTAAGTGAGGGCACTTCCCTAGATTTCATTTAAGAAAATACAGTCGACTACATTTGGTCTTTTGATGTTTTTGTTCATATTAGTCCAAAGGACAAAGATTCCTACTTAAAAGAATTCAGTCGGATACTAAAACAGGGAGGGCGGGTAATAATACACCACCCGACAAGGCGTACCCAAATGTGGAGTGGAGGCTTTAGGAGTCGTATGAACTCAAAGCTTTTTATTGAGTTGCTACAAAAGAATAGATTGCATTTAATCGATCAATTTGATTCATGGGGAGCAAAAAAACAATTTAATGTATGGACACATAAAGATGCAATAACTATATTTCTGACCTCAGGACATTTAACTTTTTGAGGCAAGTTGAAAAGTAAAGCTAACTCCTCCCAACTTTGAATCTTATTGGCAAAGGATTATCGCCAAACATCCGCGGTTTCGCCGAATTTATTTCCTCTAGAAAATTAGCCAGAATTGTATTTTCTGCTTCAGTATCAAATGGTAACATCTCCACTATAACCATACCGCGCCTATTCAGCTTGATATGTCCTCCATTCTTTATGATCCTTCGCAAGAAATCTAGTTGATCCCGATAGTTCTGGTAATGATGATCGAAACCCTCTAGAGCCATCTTTCGGACATTACGTCCACAGACCTTCAGGGTATCCATTATTAACTTATTGCTAAAGTTAAACGTTTTGAACTTGCTATATATGAGACATTCAAGACGATTTATTCTCTTGGGTAGAGAAGCTATCTTGTTTACAATCTCTTCAAGTTGTCTATTTAGATGCTCTCTTCTGACTAAAGCAGCCTTATTCCGTTTATACCCTTAAAATGGGCTGTTGTCCTGAGGTCAGAAATATTATTTAGAAAAAAGAGATCCTTCCATTTTAGAAGTTATTAAAGATAAGGCGAAAATATATTACTATGGGAAATATCGTATTCGAGATATTAGAAATATGTCAGAATATTATAAACTTTGTGATAAAATAATAAATAAACAATATGATATTATACATTTTCAAGAATGTGGCCCGCCTTGGATGGCTTTATTCTTGAGGATGTATAGAAAATGTCCACTAGTTATGACTGTTCATGACCCTTATCAGCATCCAGGAATTCCATTTACTTAAAAGGTTTATCAAAATATTATGCAGAGGATATTTGTACATAAAGCAAAAAGGATAATAGTGCACAACAATTTGTTTAAAAAGCAATTTCTTGGAAGATATTATAGAAAGGCAAACGAAGATGTTGATATAATTCCACATGGTGATTTTAAAATTTTGAGGTATTGGGATAAAAATGGAACGAGTAATAAAGAGATATCACGAAATAAGAATATATTATTTTTTGGTACTGTACGGCCCAACAAAGGTCTGGAATACCTGCTTAAAACTGAACGCATTATTCGTAATCATATTAATGATTACATGATTATTATTGCGGGAAAATGGGATGAATACGGGAAATATAAAAAGTATATAGAAACAGGGGCTAACATAAAGATTATAAACGAGTACATACCTAACAAAGAAGTGTCTAAATATTTTTGAAATGCTTCTGTGTAGTAGTGTTGCCATATTTATCAGCTACTCAAACAGGAATAATCCCGTTAGCATATTCATTTGGAAAGCCTGTTATTGCGACAAACGTTGGTCAGAGATGGTAAAACAGGTTTTTTGCTTGAACCTAGGAATGAAAAAGCTTTAGCAAATGCAATTGTTAGATTAATATCTGACGATAATCTAATAAATAAAATGAGTGTAAATGCCTTACGGTACTGCAAAAGAAATCCATCTTGGAATTCTATAGCTGAAAAAACTATAAAGCTTTATAATGATGTAATTTCGAAATAATATGCTCCGATTCAAAGAAAATATTAAAGAAATACTCGGCTTTATATTTAGATATTCTGGGATGTATTATGTAGTAAGAGAAATATTATGTAGAAACAAAACAACAATTGTTGTTTATCATGATCCAAAACTAGAGATATTTGAAAGACATATTGGATATTTATCTTTACGCTATAATTTTATTTCGTTAATTAGATTAGTCAATGCGATACAAAATAAGGATTGGTCAGATATTCCTCAAAAATCGCTGATTATAACTATCGATGATGGGCACAAAAACAATTATAGATTACTTGATCTAATTAAGAAATATAATATTTGCCCTACGATATACCTTTGTAGTCATATAATTAGTACAAAACGAAAGTTTTGGTGGATGACAGAATTCCCTGATTATAGAAAATTAAAGAAATATGATAACAAACAGCGGTTACAATCATTAAAGGATGATGTTAATTATGAACCCCAAAAGGAATATTCAACAAGACAAGCACTGAATCTTGAAGAATTAAGAGAGATGTCCCATTTTGTTGATTTTCAATCTCACTCAAAATTTCACCCAGTTTTAACCACTTGCACCGATAATGAATGTAAAGAAGAAATAGTAGAATCAAGAGAATATTTGGAAAAATTATTAAATAAGAAAATCAAACATTTTAGTTATCCTAATGGAGATTATAGCGAAAGGGAAATAGAATATTTAAAAAATTTTGGTTATAAATCTGCCAGAACTCTTGATATTGGTTGGAATGATGTTAATTCTGATCTCTACAGGTTAAAAACAATGGGTATTGAGGATAATACGTCTATTAACATATTGTGCGGGCAGATAAGCGGGCTATTCGGTTATTTAAGATATTTGAAATACGGAAGTTTTAAAGGCATTCACCCATAATTTGTCTGATAGAAGAATTTGTAAATTCTTCTCCGTTATAAAAAAGGTTTTTCAATCTTTATTTATTAAGGTGTGAACAGTCAAAATTTAATTATAGTAAGGCAATTAATTATAATGAAGCTAAATTTAGTTTTTGTTGGTGATATTTTTCCTGCTAATTTGAAATATAATATAGGATTTGGTGTAGCTAGCCAATTCGCATATAAAAAAGGGGAATGTTGGTTGAATATTTTAAAGCAATATTTTATTAAAGCAGACATTTATTTTGGAAATCTAGAATCTCCTTTAGTTGATAAAGAAAAAAAGCCAGAAGATAGATCTTTCGCAGGTTGCAGAGATTTTGCTTTATTATTAAAAAAAATGGGTATAGATATAGTTTCAATAGCAAATAATCACATTTTAGAACAGGGAATAGAAGGATTTTTTTCAACAAAAGAATCTCTAAAAGATAATAAAATTCGATATGTAGGAGATTTTGTTAATAATACTTCTAATGTTGAAATTCTTGAAGTTAAAGGGATAACAATTGGCATAGCAGGATTTAGTAATATTAGTAATAGCCAGAGTAGAAATATATATGCAGAATATTCTTATCAGAATGTAATAAAAGCTTTAAATATAATGTCCTCTTTTAGCGTTGATTGCAAGATAATGACATTTTATTGGGGAGATGAATATATAAATATCCCATCAAAGAAACAAATTGTAGCAGCTCACAAATTTATTGATTTGGAGGTAGATATTATTGTAGGGCATCATCCACATGTTATTCAGCCTGTTGAAAGATATAAAAAAGGATTGATTTTTTATAGCTTGGGCAATTTTATTTTTGATATGATTTGGTCTGACTATATTCGGCTTGGCATGATTGCAAATGTTACATTAGAAAAAGGGAAAGAGATTGAATACAATGTTATTCCTATCTATATTGGGAATGATTATATTCCAAGAGAAATTAACAATTTTAGAAATCATCAGAAATTGATAGATGAAATGTATAAAAGGATGCTTAAATTTTCTTCCTTTTTGGATAATTCTTTATCAAATTTGGGTTATGATAAATTATATGAAAGTCATGTGATAGCAACTTATTTCTATCAAAGAATAATGATAAAAGTATTTATTATTAAGCACTTGGAAAAAGTCTCAGATAGATCAAAAAAGGTGCTAATTTAAAAGATTCTTTCTAAATTAAAACTATAGGAATAATAGTTAACAAAATGAAAAAAGAGAAAGGATTGGTAATATTTGTAATTGCTGGGAGAATCGGGACTTCATTAACAGTGTCCAAAGTTGCTCCAATCATACGCTTAAATAGAGTTGAGAAGGTAATAATTTTTAGGAGAGAAAAGGGGCCTCCACTTGAAAAGACTCAATATGTCACTTTGCCAAAGTTTATTACATTTCTACGACCCTATTTTATATATTTTATGTTCCGTACATTTTTCGAAATATTTCAATTGCTTATTTTCTCAATAAAATACCAACCAGATGTTATTAATGGTATTTATACATCAATGCCTGGATTTTATAGTTTTTTAGTTTCAAATTTATTAGGTGTTAAAAATATTATATCTATAATTGGCTGGAGAATAGAACTTAAGACTTATCACAAATCCAGTAGTATTTGGAAACGATTTAATATATGGATGTATAGAAAAAGTACTCTTGTTACGACTACTGGAAGTAGGGTAACGAAATATTTAATAGAAAATAAAATTGAAAAAAGAAAAATTACTACATATCCAGGCTCGATAGACACCTCAATTTTTTTTGATGCAAATTATACAAGGGAGATAGATATAATATTTGCAGGAAGATTTAGTAGATTAAAAGGTCCGGATAGAGTTTTACAAGTGATAAAATATCTTAAAAGCGAAATGGAAATGCCTGATATTAAGGGCTGCTTTCTGGGAGAAGGAGATATGTTTAATCTAATACAAGAAGAAGTTAGAAAAAACGATTTAGAAAATAATGTTGAACTCATGGGATATGTTAAAAATACTGAGTACTACTTTCAGAGAGCAAAATTGATACTTATGCCTTCTTGGAGTGAGGGGCTATCGATAGCTATGCTCGAAGCCATGGCATGCGGTTGTGTTCCTATTGTTTCTGATGTGGGCAATATGACTGATGCTGCTAGACACGGTTGGAATGCTATAGTTGTTAATGACTATTTAGATGTTAAATTATTTGCTAAATGTGCGAGAGATTTGCTCATAAAAAGAGCAAAGTGGAGTTTTCTTTCAAATAATGCTAAAAAATTTTCATTTGATAATTATTCTATTAAAGCACAATCAAAAATATTTGAGAATATTTTAAATGCCTTAAAACTATAAGTACTAATTTACAGATATTATAGTACCGTAGATTCTATCGCCTATTATTTTATAAATCCAGAGTGCATAGCCAAAATTTAAATTTTTCATCGCGCTAATATTGCCGTGATATAATAAATCTTATAAACAGGAATAGACGTCATTGGTAAATAATTTATATTTTTGAACTTCTGCTTATTCATGATTAATGAGAAAATGCTATTTACAAAAGATTAATTATGAAATTGCTTAATTATGCAAGCCGCTTCATTGTACCACTGTTGTATAAATCTATGGGAATCAATATCTTAGGAAAGTTAAAATGGATAAATAGCACTTTGCATTGGTCCAGCGAGAAACGTAGCAATTGGCGTTTAAATCGGTTAGGAGATATTATTGAATATTGTTGGAATTACGTTCCTTTCTATCGAGAATTCTGGGGAGATCATGGCCTGCATTTTAGAAGACCTCATTCCTTAGAGGAATTAGAAGTTTATCCAATTCTTACTAAAGATATATTTAAAAGTAATATGGAACGCATAAAGTCTGAAAAAATAAACTATATACGATATATCTCTAAAGCTACTAGTGGCTCTACGGGAAAGCCAGTGAAATATTATCTTGATATAGAACAATGGGCTTTTATGCAGGCTTTTCATCAATGGGGGTGGGGTCAGGTAGGCTATTGTTTTGGAGATCCTGTTGGAATTATTGGGGGTTTCTCTTTAACTAAGCAAGCTCCTAAACTGAGGGATAGAATTAGATACATACTGGAAAGAAAGTTGACGTTGTCAGGTGTACACATGAATAAATCTCTTGCAATAGAATACCATCGTAATCTAAATAAATTTGGTGCCAATTTCCTTTACGGGTATCCTTCTGTGATATCTTTGTTTGCTTCTTTTCTGGCTGATGAGCGATTAACTTTACCTCAACTTAAAGGGATAATCACTACTGCAGAAGTGCTTAAGCCCCAATATCGAAAAAATATTGAGAAAGTGTTTTGTTGTCCAGTGTTTAATCATTATGGGTCCAATGATGGGGGGGTAATGTCTTACGAATGTCACCTTCATAAAGGGCTTCATTATAATGATCTTCAATCGATTATTGAAGTGTATAAAAAAAATAATGAGGGGTTTGGGTGTCTTCTTATTACAAATCTTTGGAATAAATCTATGCCTTTTATACGCTATGAAAATGGTGATTTGGTTTCCCTTGCTAAATCTTTATGCGCTTGTGGTCAGCCGTTTCCTCTTATTGAGTCTGTTGAGGGACGTACTACTGATATCATATCTTTGCCAAATGGACGTAGCCTTTCAGGTCCTGCTCTAACTTTAATATTTGGAAATATGGAGATTGATGGTTGGCAAGTTGTTCAATATACTCCAAGTAGTTTAGAAATTAGAATTCTTTCAAGGAATGGCCTTCGGCAGGAGGATTATCAATATATTCAAAAAGTTTTTGATAATCATGTAGGTAAAAATGTGAAGTTTAAAATATTAATTGTTCCAGAATTAGAAAATACTAAATCGGGAAAATTGAAGATAGTATGGGCCAACTATGATCAAAAAGAAAAAATTAATTAAATCCATGGAGAGGGGTTCAAGGGACCGGCAAAGAAAGTCTTAAATTTTGGTCGATGGAATTTCGGAATTGCTTTTGGCAATGGACGAAATCGCATGGCATTTATTCACGCAGAAGATGTAGCATATGCTGTTACTCGATGGTTGGCAGATGGGGAAGATGGATCAATATTTAATGTAGTGCCGAGCAAATATATAAGTTCTAGAGAATGGATCCGAGCTTGGGGAAAGAGAAAAAATCTTTCTTTGAAATCTATCTTTATTCCTGGCTGTATAATTCGCTTTGCAGGCTTAAGTTTGAAAATATTTAAAAAGATGTTAGGGAAACAGAACAGAGCAGACATGAAGTACGCTGTAGCGTGTGCAAAGCGCGACATGTGCTACAGCAACGAAGCTCTAAAAAAATCCTTAGGCTGGGAAGATAAGGCAACCTTAGAATATATAAAAAGACATTAAACTACCTATAATAATTCAAAATCCTAATTCAATGAGAAAATCGCTGCGAGTTGCAATGGTGGTTTTTTCGTACTATCCGGCAGACTTGCGTGTAAGGCGTGAGGCGGAGGCGTTAGTTGATGCAGGTATGCATATAGATGTAATTTGTTTAAGAAATGATTCAGAGCGGAAAAATGAAATTATGAATGGCGTTAAAATATATCGACTTCCCATAAAACGTAGGCGTGCTGGAAAGCGGTACTATTTTTGGGATTATACTTATTTTACTATTTTGACTTTGATTATTTTGACAAAATTTTATATGCAAAAACGCTACAGCCTTGTTCATGTCCATAATATGCCTGATCAATTAGTCTTTACTGCTTTAATTCCAAAGCTTTGCGGCTCTAAACTGATATTAGATCTCCATGATCCAATGCCAGAAGTTTATATGGCAAAATATTCTATTAAATCATCTCATCCAATTATCAGCTTCTTAATTTTTCTCGAAAAATTATCTATATGGTTTTCAGACTTCGTCATTACACCAAACATCGCATTTCGCAATCTTTTTATTTCTAGGGGATGTCCAAAATCTAAGATTCAAATAGTAATGAATTCACCTGACGAGAAAATTTTTTCTTGCTCGTGGAGAAAATATGAAAAGAAAAAAATTGATAATGATGAATTTAGAATAATGTACCATGGAACTATAACAGAACGAAATGGATTGGACCTAGCGCTTGAAGCTTTAAATATGCTGCGTAACAAAATTCCTAATATTTCTTTTCATGTATATGGAGAAGGAGATTTCGTGGAATATTTTCTTAAACTTATAAAAAAGTTAAATCTTGATGATCTAGTACATTATCATGGGCAAGTAGCTCCTGAAACAATCGCTAGAGAAATAGAATTGATAGACGTAGGTCTAATACCTAATAAAAAGAACCCATTCACTAATATTAATATGCCCACTCGTATATTTGAATATTTGTGTAAGGATAAACCAGTGATAGTGCCCAGAACTAAAGGAATATTAGATTATTTTGATGAGGAGTCCCTATATTTTTTCGAACCAGGTAGTGTAGATAAATTAGTTGAAAAAATTATTGATGTGTATAATAATCCAGCACGATGTCACGATATACTAGCTAGAGGAATTTCTGTTTACAAAAAATATCGGTGGGAACTTCAGCGTCAGCATTTGCTCAAACTTGTAACAAGACTGTTGGGATTAGAAACTCGACAAATTAAAAAGGTTTAAAAAATATTTTTTGGTAATCTAATATAAATGTTTTAAAGACACTATATGAAAAACTTAAATATGATATTCAAAATAAATTTAAAAAATTGAAAAAAAAGGCTGTTTAATGTCAAGTATATTAAAGGAAAAAATTAAAAAGGATAACAGTTTGATTAATTTTTTCAAGATTCCTGAAGAATTAATTGGCGAAAAATTTGGTAAAGATAAATTAGAAGAGATCGATGAAAAAATTGTCTACTATTTAACTGAAGAGTATATGAAGGCTTATAATCAGTCTCGTTTTAAAGCAATTTTAAGGGATGCTTTTTATAAAGTAAAGCCAATAATCCCAAGACATATTCAGATTAAACTGAGAAAAAAATACGTGCATTTTCAAAGAAAAAACCAGTTTCCATCCTGGCCAATTGATTTAACTCTATATGATGTTTATCAAAAGGGAATCAGAGAAGTTTTTAATCCATCAAATTTTACAGAAATTCCATTTATAAATTTTTGGCCAAATGATAAAAAATTTGCGGTTGTCCTAATTCATGGAGTAGAAACTGCAGTTGGACAGGAAAATATTTGGAGAGTAAGAGAAATAGAAGAGGAATTAGGATTTCGTTCTTCCTGGAATTTTGTCCCTGAGAGATACGAGTTAGATGAAGGACTCATACAAGATTTAAAGAATAGTGGTTTTGAAGTTGGAATACATGGACTAAAACACGATGGAAAACTTTTTAAAAATAAGAAGGTTTTTTTAAAAAGAGCCTCAAAAATCAATTATTATATAGAAAAATATAATTGTTTAGGTTTCGCGTCCCCAAGCACCTGGCGGAATTATGAATATATGCAGAATCTCAACATGAAATATGATTTATCTTTTTTTGATAGCGATATTTTTGAGGGACAGGCTGGAGGGTGCTTGAGTTTTCACCCGTTTTTTCTTTGTAAATTTATTGAACTGCCTTACACAATGCCTCAAGATCACACTTTGTTTTTTTTGATAGGCGAGAAAGATGACAAAATTTGGGAAAATAAAATGAAAATCATAAAACAGTTCCAGGGGATGGTTTTAATGAATACCCATTCGGATTATCTAATAAAGAAAAACCTGTTAAACATATATAAAGAATTTTTAATGAAAATAAAAAACGAGCATGACTATTGGCATGCTTTGCCAAAAGATGCAGCAGAATGGTGGCGCTGTCGTGCTAAGTGTAATCTGAAAAAGATAAATGGTGAGTGGAAAATTCATCCTCCTCTAGCAGGTGCAAGTATTGGGACAATAAAATTAAAAGATAGAGAAATAATTTTTAGCTAAGTTTGACATTTTTTCTTTTTAATAAATAATAGATTTCAGGTTTGGAAAAGGAATCTAAATTATATAGCGGGGGCTAAAATGATAAAAATAGGTATCATTGGATACGGATATTGGGGTCCGAACGTTGCAAGAAATTTTAATGCCTGCCAAGGTGCAGAATTGGTTTCAATTTGTGATTTGAATGAAAAGCGCTTGAATCTTGCTAAATCACATTATCCTTTTATAAAGGCTTATTCAGATCCCAAAGATTTGATAACTTCTAAAGATATTGATGCTGTGGCTGTAGTGACTCCGGTTTTCACCCATTATGAACTGGCAAAGCTTGCCTTAGAGAATGGAAAACATACTTTTGTAGAAAAACCTTTCACTTCTAATGCTGCACAAGCAGAAGAATTGATAGATTTGGCCGCCAAAAAAAACTTAAAAATAATGGTAGACCATACATTTTTATTTACAGGTACTGTTAGAAAGATGCGAGAAGTCATTGATTCGGGAGAATTAGGCTCTTTATTTTTCTATGATTCTGTTAGAGTCAATTTGGGCTTATTTCAACATGATATTAATGTCGTATGGGATTTAGCCCCGCATGATTTTTCTATTATGCTTTATTTGATAGATAAGGAGCCGACTTCTGTTTCTGCGTTTGGTAAAAAGCATTTTGGAAACGGATTAGAAGATATGGCTTATGTTGTGGTTCATTTCCATGACGATGACTTCATTGCCCATTTTCACTGCAACTGGTTAAGTCCTGTTAAAATCAGGAATACTTTAATAAGCGGGGATAAGAAAATGATGGTCTGGGATGATCTGTCCTCTGACGAAAAGGTAAAAATTTATGATAGAGGCGTTGAATTTAAAAACACAGTAGGAATTCATAAACTGTTGGTAAGCTATCGTTCCGGAGATGTGTATATTCCTCATATAAATAATACGGAGGCACTCAAGATGGAAGCAGATTATTTTGTAGAATGCCTGGAGAAGAACCATAAGCCTTTCAATGACGGTGAGGCAGGATTAAAAGTTGTAAAAATACTGGAAGCGGTTGATAAATCTTTAAAGAATGACGGTAAAAAAATAAGATTATAAGAAGAAATCAATGAAATACTGTGTTATTGCTCCCGATGTAAAATTGGGAAAGAACGTAAAGATATTTTCATTTGTGAACCTCTATGGATGTGAAATCGGAGATAATACCAAACTTGGAAATTTCGTTGAAGTACAGAAGAAAGCTTTTATCGGTCGCAATTGTAAGATTTCGTCCCATACATTTATTTGCGAAGGAGTCCGTATTGAAGACAATGTATTTATCGGGCACAATGTGACATTTATAAATGATTTATATCCGCGTGCTTCAACTTCTGAAGGAAAGCTGCAAACTGATGAAGATTGGGAGGTAGTCCCCACTTTTGTAAAAAAGGGTGCTTCGATCGGTTCGAGCGCCACGATATTGGCGGGAGTGACTATTGGGGAAAAAGCAATCGTTGGTGCCGGGGCTGTTGTTACAAAGGATGTGCCTCCTTATTCGGTTGTGGCCGGAAATCCGGCAAGGGTTTTGAGAAAGATTGATGATAGGCGTGTTTAATGTGTGGTGAAATTATGGATGTTCCATTTCTCGACTTAAAAGCTCACTTGCCGCAGATCAGGGCAGAGATTGAAGAGAGATTTTCAAGAATCATAGACAATACTGCCTTTGTATGTGGAAAAGAAGTTAAAGAATTTGAAGAGACTTTTTCTAAGCTGCATAGTGTAAAATATGCTGTCGGATTGAGTTCCGGAACAGATGGAAATTACCTGGCGGTGCTCTGTTGTGGAATCGGGAGGGGAGATGAAGTTATTATTCCTGTTAATACTTTTATAGCTACTGCAGAGGGAATATCCCAAACAGGAGCCACTCCTGTTTTTGTGGATGTTGAGGAGAGAACATTTAATATTGATGTGAATAAAATCGAGGAGAGAATCACCCCTCATACAAAAGCGATTAATCCAGTTCATCTTTACGGCCAGCCTGCCGATCTAAAGCCGATCAAGGAAACAGCAGAAAAATACAGTTTGTTCGTCATAGAGGATTCTGCTCAGGCTCATCTTGCAGAATATAATCAGAAAAGAGTCGGCGGAATTGGTAATATTGCTTCCTGGTCTTTTTACCCCGGAAAAAATCTTGGAGCATGGGGAGAAGCAGGGGCAGTTACAACTAATAATGAGGAAATGTATATAAAAGCAAAAAAAATGCGTGATCATGGATCTGAGAGAAAATATTATCATGACTTAATAGGTTTCAATTACAGAATGTCAGAATTTCAAGCTGCAGTACTCAATGTGAAAATAAAACATATAGAGGAATGGACCAAAATGAGGAGGAGAAACGCTGAAATATATAATGAGCTTCTTACTGAGATTGAACAGATTAAGAAGCCATCAGAATTGGAAGGTGTTAAACATGTTTTTCATTTATATGTGGTTCGAGCCAAAAATCGTGACAGACTTCAGATATTTTTAAAAGAAAATGGAATAAGTACAGGTTTACATTATCCTATTCCTCTTCATCTTACCCAAGCTTATGCTCATCTTGGTCATGAGAAAGGCGATTTTCCGGCAGCAGAGAAGTTGGCAGGTGAGATTTTATCCCTCCCTATGTATCCGGAATTGAGTGTAGAACAAATTGAATATGTCTGTGAAAAAATAAGGGCTTTTTATAAAGCCTTATGATTATTAAAAAGGTCTTGATTTTTTATCCCCTATAAAGGTGAGTAAAAAACCACCAAATTCACCCCTAATTTCATCTACAGAGGGCATTATTCTTTTTTTGGATTTATTGTAGATTACAGTGGAAGCATATAAAAAACGTCGGGATAATACAATGTTGAAAGAAAAAGAGGCAGTATTAAGAAAAGCAATGATAGCTTTTGATGCATTTATCGTGGTCTTTTCTTTCTTTCTTGCTTATTTCTTACGGCTTCACTTTCACTCATTCTATAGATTAGACTTTATTCCTTCTGCTCAAGTCGTTAGCGGTCCTCCTAATCATCTAAGCGACTACTTAGTCGTCCTTTTTGTTGCTGTTCCACTTTGGTGCGGTATGCTTTATCTTTGCGGTATGTATCATTCTATGCGCACCAGAACAATTCCTGAAATAGTGTGGATCATTTTAAAGTCATCTTTTTTCGCAATCCTTGTCTTTGGCTTCATTGTCTTTTTGTTTGAACTGGAATTTGTTAGCAGAATGTTTTTTGTCCTTTTTGTAACGGCTGTCTTCATTTTTATTCTCTTAGAAAAAGTTGTTGTTTTTTCTGCAGCCCACAATCTACGTAAGCGCGGCTATAATTACAGAAGAATTCTTATTGTTGGCAAAGGTAGGCGGGCTGCTGAGTTTATAAATAGAATAAAAAATCGTCCAGAATGGGGTATTGAAATAATAGGCGCAGTCGATGACGAACCGGGAAGGAAAATCGCAGATTCTAAAGATGTGAAAATTATAGGAATTCTTAAAGATCTTCCTCAAATACTCCATAAGCAGGCTGTAGATGAGGTTGTTTTTGTTGTTCCAAGACTGAGATTAAATTATATCGAAAATGCAATCTATGTTTGTGAAATTGAGGGCATTAAGGCCACCATAGTTGTGGATTTATTTGACTTGAAGATTGCAAGAGCACACCAGACTGAAATAGATGGTATTCCTCTATTAACATTTGAAACGACTGTAGCTAAAGAATGGCAGCTTTTTATTAAGAGGGGCATAGATATTATTTTGTCCGGACTGGGAATAATCATATTGACTCCGCTTTTTTTAATAGTCACAATCTTGATTAAACTGTCCTCTTCAGGTCCACTGCTTTTTGAACAAGAGAGATTAGGTTTGAATGGCAGAAAGTTTATATTGTATAAGTTTCGGACTATGTATAAAAAAGCACAAGAAAATCTGACAAATATTAATGTTTTTAACGATATGAATAATCCATCTTTTAAAAAAAAGAAAATTAAATATATTACTCCCATGGGAAGGATCTTAAGAAAATTCAGTATCGATGAACTTCCACAGCTTTTTAATGTTTTTGCTGGACATATGAGCCTGATAGGTCCCAGGCCTTCGGTTCCGGAAGAGGTAGCCCAATATAAACCCTGGCAGCGCCGGCGATTATCGATGCGTCCAGGTCTAACCTGTTTATGGCAGATAAAAGGCAGGAATAAGCTAAGTTTTGACGAATGGATGAAACTGGATCTCGAATATTTAGATAACTGGTCATTAAGGCTCGATTTTGAAATAATGATGAAAACAATTCCGGTGGTTTTGTTTGGGATTGGGGCATACTAAGAAAGGATTAAGGATTAGGGGGTAAGGGATAAGGATTAGGTGGATTTATAGGGAGAGGCAAGATGAA